>Ga0209066_10004754_pt1 | contig 14612 bp, 3 predicted proteins | sample All_14_2_FD_187198 | JGI IMG/M metagenome (GOLD analysis project Ga0209066, IMG submission 187198) | Freshwater microbial communities in response to fracking from Pennsylvania, USA - Allegheny Zone_MetaG_DW_15 (SPAdes) (version 2) ...
AGCTGCCAATTTGGTGTCCTGTGCAGGTGATGGCGGAGGCTGTTCTTTGGAAGGCGAGTGGAAAACAAAAACCGTTGATTTCAAGTCCGATAAATTGGACAAATCTATCCAAGAAATTGCAACGCAAATGATGTTGAAAACCACTTATAAATTCACGTTGGATAGCGTCACCATTAAGTCGGGAAGTACAGGGGGCGATTTCGCTGGTACCTATTCAGTTGACCCAACAGGCAAAGTATTGTCTTGGAAGACATTGAATGCAGCAGGCAATGCTTATGATGACAACTTAAAGATAGTTGATTGTTCTAGCAGCGAATTGACGATAATCAAACGCAACCCATCGGACACAACGATGGAAGCCTTGACTTTGACCACAATGGTATTGGAAAAGACGAAGTAATCGGAACTTCCATGAAAAAGGCCGCAACAAATCGTTAGCGGCCTTTTTTGTTTAATCGAAATGCAAGTATTTGAAAGGTAGTAGTTTATGGATAATTGGTTTTTTGAATTTTAAAAACCTGCTTCAACAAGCGTTCGCAGAACTGTATGATTTGGGATTTTTAGCATAGTTATTGCCTAGCCTAGGAAATTAAAAAATTGCACGAGCTATGCCGAACCTCTTCAGAATTCTCCTGTTCGTGCCCCCCATGTTTCTATTTGCTTTAACTGCCGTTGCGCAGCTTAGCGGATCCATCGAACTAAATCCTGGTAACAGTACCTATACGGTTTCTGTAATACCTACAGTGACTTGGATGCCACCTGCAAGCATCACCAGTGGTGCAGGTATTACCCTTCGAGCACCGACGGGTAAATTCCAGATTTCGAATTTTCAAGCCATTACTGGCCAATGGGCCTCTACTGGCGTATTCGTTGCACCTGCGGAAGCCCCCGATTACGATTATTTCACTTTTGGTTTATTGCAGCCAATTTCAAATGTCACCTACACGAATGGGACGAAATTGCCTTTGTTTTCCTGCAAAAACAACTTGGGCTGCACACAAGTGGAAATCATTGACAACTTGACGGATCCCGTCAACATACCAAACAATTCCATCAATGTTGGAGTGGATAACTACTTTAGTGTGGTAGGCGCTGGCCCAGGTGTCAATGCCTATTCAGGCAATTCGCCGAATGCTATCGCCGCCTGCGCTGCACTTTCGTTTTCTGCCACACCAGCTTTGGATTCCTTGCCTTGCCACGGTGATGCCACCTTGATAGCAGTCAGTGTAACAGGTGGACAGGAACCCTACACAGTCACTTGGCTCAACCTAAACACCAGTGCCACTGGTTCAGGCCAAATCTCTGCATTTGAAGGTAGTACCGAATTTCCCAACCTGGGGGCTGGCAACTACAGCATTACAGTTGTGGATAATTTGGACAGTACGAGTGTGGCAAATGTTGCCATCGTCGAGCCAGCTGTAGCATTACATATTGACATGTATAAGTCCGATGTTCCATGTGAAGGCAATATGAGTGGCGTAGTTCAGGTTGAAAAAGTTTATGGCGGTACAGTCGCTAGTGGCTATCATTTTGCTTGGGCAGGTTTTCCAACAGAAACTGACTCCATTTTGACTGCTGTCTCCAGCGGCACCTACACCGTAACAGTTACAGACGATAATGGCTGTTCCACGACCGGCACAGCAACGGTGGAAGCATTGGCAGAAATCATCCTTTCCCAGACAATCGTAAAAAACAGCAGGTGCAACGGTGCGGATAACGGTTTGATTGACCTCTACCCAATCAGCCCTTCTGGTGGCCAAAATTTTGACTTTATTTGGTCGTCCAATGCCAATACCGGCAATCTTTCCTCAGCATACAACTTACCTCCGGGAACCTATGCCGTAACAGTGACAGACCTGGATGCAGGTTGCTCGAAATCAGACATTTACACGATTTCAGAACCTTTGGCAATTGAAGTGGATTACCGCATTGTGGAACCAAAATGTTTTGGCGAAAAAGGCTTGCTGGAAATACTTGGCATTTCAAACACCCAAGGAACTTGGGATGCAAATATAATTGGAGGCGAAAGCGTAAAAGATGGCTCCAAGTTCGAGCTGGAGCCAGGCGTCCCAATGAGGTTAGTGGTGGAAGACACCAAAGGATGTACGGTTTCTGAAGACTTTATCGTCGGTGCGAAACAAGAACTGCATTTAGACCTTGGTGACAGCCATGACATAAAATATGGTGAGGAAATTAATTTTGAAACAGCATATTTTCCTAATAATTATGTCAGTTTTGAATGGACTCCAACTGATGGTTTGGATTGCACTGATTGCCCAAACCCAACTGCGAAACCCACTGAATCAATCCTCTACCGATTGGTGATGACGGATTCGGCGGGTTGTAAAATCGAGGATTTCGTCAACGTAGCAGTTCGAAAGTCAAGGGATATCTACATTCCAAACTCCTTCAGTCCTAACCAGGACGGCATAAACGATACCTTTTACCCTTATGGTGGGTTCGAAATAGTTTCCATTCGTAATATGCAAGTGTATGACAGGTGGGGCGGTAAAATGTTCGAGCACATTGAAAGCTTCAACCCCAATGACGCTAATGCAGGTTGGGATGGTAAAACAAAGGGCAACCAGGCTGATGCAGGTATTTACCTCTATACAATGAACGTAGAGTTCGTAGATGGTGAAATAGTTTTGTTCTCTGGTGAGGTCAATTTGATGAAATAAGATTTCCTCATAGGATCATTAGCGTATAGTTTCTGTACTAATTGGTGCAGAAGTCAGATTTGTAACTATGTATTGAAACAACGGCAATTTAAGCCGAGGCAATTTGGCCTTGTTTTTGAAAACCTTTAATAATCAACGATTTATCTAAAATTCCCCCGGTTAATTTCCCCCCTATAACTGGTTTTAGTTTCGCTGGATAATGGCTTTGTATCCGGTTTTGGCTGGTTTTTTCCCTGTCATTCTTCAGTGCAAACTGTATTTCATGAAGCTAATCACTCATTTATCATGAAACCTCAGCTTACACTTGTAGCATTATTCCTGATTTTCGCTTCTGCACTTTCTGCGCAGGTTAAATTCAAGGTAAAACTTCTCACCAACAACTCCACCTATGAAATCAGGTTCAAACCTGAGACGAGTTGGTCTGGCCCGGTGAACAGTACTACCACAGCATCCCAAGTTACCTTGCGGGTGCCTGTTGGCGGCTTTACGCCTAGTGCACCCACCAATATCAAAGGAACATGGAAGCTGATTAACACCATCCATGCACCTACGGAGGCTTCTGGTTTCGATTATTTTATTTACGGCTTGGATGCGCCAATTTCTGGTAGCCAGATTACCTACACTGCTGGCGTCGAAATCCCAATGTTCAGTATTCAGAATACTGGGGCATGTACGGGTGCGCTAGAAATAATCGACAACGAAAATGACCCATTTGTAGAACCTAACTCACAGAGTATCAGTGTAATGAACTTTCTCACTGTCTTTGGGGCTGGTCCGGTAAACGCTTACATCGGCAACTACACTTCGTTTGGAGCAAACTGTAAACCACAAGTGAATTGTGGTCTGAAAGTCTTCGACGTAGCATTGATTCCGCCATCGGCTTGTGGCGTTGCGGATGGCAGCATTGTCATTGATGCAACCATCACACCAGCCTTGCCACTGCAATACACCATAAACTACAACAGCTCCAACGTTATATGGCAAAGCAGCCCTGTTTTCAACAACCTAGCATCGGGTGACACTTATTATGTGGCTGTTCGGGATGCTTTCGCTAGTTGCTTGGTTGGGCCTGCGCAATTAGGCACTTTTCAGTTGCAAGGCCCACTGACTGCTATCATTCAAAATGTGGATTTGAACAACCCTGATTGCGGGTCAAACAATGGCTCTATCACGGTTAACGCAGTCAGCCCAAATGGCGGCACACTGGAATATGCCACGGATCCCAGCGGCCCTTGGCAGTCTTCCTCAACCTTCAACAACCTTGTTGAGGGTTCTTATGATTTATACATCCGTGACATCACGAATAACTGTGAAAGTCCCGTCGGTACTTACGAATTGACAGGCTGCACACCACCACATTGCATCCTGACTTATGACTTGAATGACCTTGGCAATGGTAAATACGAGGTTGCGATGATCACGGATACTACCTGGAACGCTCCATTGAACAAGACTTCTAACTTACAGGTCACAGTTAAAGTGCCTACTGGAGGATTTGAAGCTTCTAATGTTCAAAATGAAACATTAGGTGCAAACTTTGTATTAAGCGAAGTAGTCGTTGCCCCAGTTGAAGACCCACAATATGATTACATTACTTTCAGCCTTCAAAATGCAACGGACTCACTACCATATGTGAGTGGTGATACCATACATCTTTTCACTTTTGAAAACACAGGAACTTGCACAGGAGACAGTATCCGTTTCATGGAAAGCGATGACCCTTTTGTGGCACCGAACAGCGCCAACAGCACGGCTGGTCAATACATTTCCGTACTAGGTTACGGCGCAGCGGATGCACCGATTTGCCTTGCAAAAAGTGCGGTCATCTGCGATGCGGTTCCTCCAGCGCCACCTACCTGTTTGGTTACTTATGAAATCGAAGAACTGGCAGGGGATGTCATCCAACTTTCAATTATTGCTGATACAACCTGGAATTTCCCTTTGAACCAAACCAGTAGCGCTCAGCTAGTGGTGAAGGTGCCAACAGGTGGATTCGTCGTAGGCAGCTTAACGGATTTGGAAGGCGATTGGGAGGTCGGAAGCATTGACGTTGCACCAATAGAAGAGCCAACCAGCGACTATATTTCTTTTCGTTTGGCTGCGCCAATGCCGCTGAATGTTTATCAACAAGGCGTAAAAGTTCCGATTTTTTCATTTAAAAATGATGGCCCATGCCAAAACGGTCCGGTCATTCTGATGCCAAACAACGACCCGTTTTTGCCACCAAACAGCTTAAACTCTAACGTTAGCCAGTACATCGCACCATTGGGAAGCCAAGGCGAGACGGTCAATATCTGTCTTTCCAACCTCCCAGCCGATGACTGTTCAAACGACCCATGCAGCGGGCTCACCCCGAATTTCGGCCCATTGGAAGCCTGCGAGGGGGCAGCCGTGGCATTCATTGATTCTACAATTACTGCTGATCCGATAACTTCTTGGAGTTGGGATTTTGGAGACAACAGTGCTGTATCAACCAGCCAATCTCCATCACATACCTATTCCTCCTCCGGGAATTTTGAGGTTTCATTGACGGTGACGACCCAAAGCGGTTGCTCTGCAACTTTCATGGAATTCGTCACCGTTTTTCCTTCTCCCGGCGATGCCCCGGTCAGCACCTACAACATCTGCAACGGTGCGCCCGTCACGCTGGAAACGCCTGACAACATCACCTCGGCTGTTTGGACGCCAACGACCAACCTGAACTTGGCCGACCCGTTCAACCCAATTGCAAACCCATCGCAAACCACGGTGTACTCCCTCACCGCTACCAACTCGTTTGGTTGTGTGAACACTAGCCAAGTGACCGTCAACGTGGTGAATAAACCTGTCTTGAACAGTGTGACCCCAACCAATATTTCTGATTGCAACGAAACCGACGGCATCATTCAAATCAATGCCAGTGGCGTGAACGATATTCAGTACGGTTTGGATAGCGGCAACGGCATTGTTTGGCAGGGCACTAGCACGTTTGCCAACCTGATGGCTGGGTCTTACAATGTTTACGTGCGAAATTCAAATGGTTCATGCGAGGTTGCCTATGTGAACAATCCGGTCGTGTTGTCCGCACCAGTTGCACCTGTACTTGTCAATGTGGCTACTGTGCCACCGAACGGCTGCAACGATGACGGCAGCATCACCATCACTGCCACAGGCGGAAATGCTCCACTGCAATACAGCATTGGTGGGGCTGCCCAAGCAGGCAATGCTTTCACGGGCCTCGGTGCTGGCACTTACAATGTTGTCGTAACAAACGCCAACGGCAGTTGCCCAGTGACAGGCAATCCAGTTGTGTTCACACAACCTGACCCGCCGACCATCACAGCTGCTCCTGCCAACCAAAATATTTGTGTTGGCGCTAGCGCAAATATCACCGTCAAACTGAGCAAGAACATCAGCTCGTATTCAATTACAGGTACGGGTGCGCATGCCAGCGAGGTGGTCAGCTCCAAGACACTCACGTTCGTAGCGAGCGCCAACGTTGCTGGTACAACCACTTATAATATCGTCCTCACCGATGCCAACGGATGTTCTGCTAATACTTCGTTCACGCTGACAGCTGTGCCAGCGCCGACTGCTAGCTTCACCGTTTCACCGACTATTTGTACAAATGGTGAAGTTGTTCTTCATTTTACGGGCACATCTTTGAATACAGCTAGCTTGAACTGGTCGTTGGCTGGCGCAACAATAATTAGCAGTAGTGCCCAAAATGGGAATACTCCTGCCGGCGCAACACTTGTCGTTAAATGGACTTCGGCAGGCACAAAAACCGTAACGCTCGAAGTAGACAACGGCGGTTGTAAAGTGAATACTGCCCAAAGCATCAGCGTCTCAGCTTTCAATCCAGGCGCTACTTTCGACAATACGAATGCATCTTGTGGCGAAAACAACGGAGCGATAGACCTGACTGTTACAGGCACAGGATATGATTACCTGTGGAGCAATGGCCAAACCACGGAAGATATTTCGAACCTAACTGCTGGCAATTACAAAGTGACCATCACAGAGCCAATCTCTGGTTGCAAGGCAAATGTCACGACTCAATTGCAAGGTTCACCAAAAGTGAATTTCACGACCACCAAACAGAACGCAACGGATTGCACTGGTGTAAATGGCGATGGAAGCATCACAATAAACGTTTCCAACGGTACTGCGCCATACACCTACTCGGTAACTGGCCAAAACTTGTTGGCAAGCCAAGCGCCCACTGCTACATTCAGCAACCTTGTGGCTGGGCCTTATACTGTAATCGTGACTGATGCCGTGGGCTGTTCGAAGACTGTCATCGTGACCATCGGTTCCAATTCCAGTCAACTCACCGTGAACGCCCAAGCGGTTGACGCAGGCTGCACTGCCAACAATGGCAGCGTCACGGCTACCGTTGCAGGTGGCCAAGCCCCTTATACCTACAGCCTTTTCAAAAACAACCTGCCCGTAGGGCCTGGCGGTGTCCCTGTCAACGGAAACACGGTAACCTTGAGCGGTCTCGAGCCTGCATCCTACCTCTTGCTTTTTGAAGATGCACTAGGTTGTATAGCTGCTGGCGGCGAAACCGTGGAGCGCATGGAAGGTGTATTCCCAGCTACGGCTACCATTTCCGACGCAAGCTGTGGGGTAAACAACGGTGCAATTTCACTTTCTGGAGTTCCTGCTGGTGCTACCACGGTTTGGGTTCCTTCCATTGGAAGCGGAAGTGGCTTGCCCGCTGGTGTTTATACCGCTACGATAACCGAATCAAATGGCTGCACATCCAGCGAAACCTTCGTCATTTCGACCACAGGTGGTGCTGACATTACCGTGAATACCATCGTACCCGCAAGCTGCGGCTTGGCCAACGGCTCTATCACATTCACGGTATCGGGCGGCGACGCTTACAGCTACAAACTGTTGGGAACCAGCCTCCAAGGCTTTGGTACGCCTGATGTGCAAACGGTTGTGGACGACGTTCCCGCAGGGCCAATCGTCATTGAGGTGACTGATTTGGTGACGCAAAACTGCAAGGTTTATGAGGCGGTTGTCGTGCCAGGCAGCGGTGCCTTGAACGTGAATACATCCACGAACTTCTCAACGGGCTGCGGCAATTCCAACGGCAAGATTAACCTCACGATTTCAGGTGGACAAGCGCCTTACACCCTTGTTTCCACCGCCGGTACGCCACAAGCTGGCGTCAACCCGAATGAATTTTCAGTGAATAACCTTTACGAAGGCATCGTGAACATCACGGTTACGGATGCCAATGGTTGCGTAAGCAATATCTCCCAAAACATGGGCGATTTTGAGGAGCCAAATATCACGATGGACAGCATCGAGGTGACAAGTGCCATTTGCCCAGATGGGGTAGGGGCCATTGCCTCCGCATCCAGCAGTTCGTATGCTATTTTCAACAGTGCAAATGGCTTGTTCATGGGCAATACCGCTGTGACCGCATTGCCGCCAGGCACTTATTTCCTCACAGCTACGCTGAACAGTTGCATTGATACTTTGCAAAATGTGGTAGTGAATGCTCCTCCAGCGTGGGCTGTTATTCCAACGATTGCCCCACAGGGCTGTGGCCCCGATTTGGGTTCCATTGACCTGACAGTGAGCGGTGGAGTGGCACCCTATTCCTACGATTGGAGCAACGTGGCAACTGGCTCCGTGAACGGTGGCCTTTCGGCTGGTGCATACTCTGTAACGATTACGGACGCCAATGGCTGTACCTACCAAGCTGAGTATTCGGTAATTTTCGATTGCCAGAACCCTTGCGATTTCGCCGATACGCTGTTCTACGTTGACATGATTTCAGTGACTTTGGATTCAATGCCGAAGGAAATCTGTTTGCCAACAAATGAATCCAACCTGGAAGACTTCGATTTGACCTTGAACAATCAGGCTTACTTGCGTTCAATCGGCGATTGTGGCGATGCTACTTATTTCTACAATGGATTTAATGTGCTGCCTCCAAATGGTCCTTTTACCCTAGGTGAATGGGTGTTTGGTAATGATGATTTGTCGGATTTCCAATTTCAAGATTTCGAAGGATTAGTTGTCAAAATGAACGAAGTTGACCCACTGGGCAACTGGGTTTTGGACAATGGTAGCATCTTCGGTGGCAGCGAGTCTGGCAAGACTTACGGCCACATGAAAATCCGTCACGATGCCAGCGGCAACACGGTTGACATCTTGCCCAGCAAGTTGAATGTGCCTTCGCCGACGATTTACTTGGATAGCCATTTGCCAGTTCAAATGCTGATTGCAACGGACGTTTACGGCTGTGTGGATACGCTGCTCATCAATGTTCAGATTCCAGAAACTATGAGCGATACCATCGAAGTGACGGTTGCCGTAGGCGAAACGGAGAATATTTGCATTCCGATTGAGCAGCTTGTGGGCAACCTAGAGTTCCTTGCGAACATTGGCATTTCCTTCACAAACAACGCCCAAGTGCTTTCCACAGGTGAAAATTGTGTGGACATTGTCGGTGTTGACCTTGGTGACGACCAAGCCACCATCGTCATCTGTGATGATTTGGGAATCTGCGACACGACCTACCTCGACATCAACGTGGTGGATGGTGGAACTGAAATCCTGGTTCACACTGCATTCAGCCCGAATGACGACGGCATCAATGATTATTTCAAGGTCAGGAATATTGAAAAGTACCCGAACAACGACATCCAAATTTTCAATCGCTGGGGTGAGAGGGTATTTTCCAACAAGCGCTACAAGAATAATTGGAGCGGTGATTACCGCAGCGTCGGCCTGCCCGACGGCACCTACTTCTACTTCCTGAATGTGGAAGTGAATGGAGAGATGAAGGAGTTCAGTGGCTTCGTCGAGCTTCGCCGATAGCCAACAGCATAACCATGTAAACTTAACTACACACTAACCAAAAAGGGCTGCAAGGTGGAAACACCTGTGCAGCCCTTATTTTTTATAAAATTCTGATTCTCAGAACCTTGCGGTAACGCCAGCCAAGACATTAATACCGTAAGTAGGATAATAAATCCAACGCTGGCGCTTGTTGTTCAGCAGGTTGTTGATTTCAAGGAAGGCCCCAAATTTTTTGACAAACCAGTATTCACCACCAACGCTCACATCGTAGAGCGCATTCAGGTTTTTCCAACGGTTCACACCACCCAGGTCGTTGGCAGTGACGCCGTCTTGCAGGTTCAACTGAGCTTTCGCTCTAAGCTTGCCGTCGAGCGTGGTATAAACTGCCGAGAAATCAACCTCAAGCGCTGGCAAGTGCCAAGCTTTGCGTTCGTTGTTGGAATCGTAAATATTTTGGCTCAAAGTACCAGTCAGTGTCAGGCTTTTTAGTAGCGTTGCTTTCAACGATGCCCGGATGTTGATGATGTTCACGTCATCGTAGTGAACCTCGAAGTCGTGGATCAAGTCACCTTCGTGGCGGAATAGGTAGAGCGGCAGGTCGTTGGTGGGCTTGTAGCCGCCTTGAACCATGTATTCCAGGAATTTCAAATTGCCCTTCAAGCCAGCATAAACATGGTAAAACTGCGTATTGAGAAGCGTTTCGTCAGGGAATTGCGTGTTGAGGTAAGGATTGTAGGTGGTCAATGAGCGGAAAGTGTTTTTCTGAAGCCCACCTGTGATACCAGTAAAGAACGCCAGTTCATTCCCCGTCAAATTCACCACTACTTCAGCCTCTGGGAATGGGAAATATTCATCGTTGTGCGAGGCGAGGTTCACCCCAGCTTTGATTTTGATTGAACTCCCATGAAAAGTAAAGGAAGGCGTCAGCCAGTAGTTGTGCAATGTCTGTGAGACACCACTGCCAGATTTGAAATTGGTGAAATCGGTTCTCAGGCCAATGTCGAAGGAGTGTTTGCCCCGAATCCACTTCGTAGCATTCAATTTCAGGTCAAAACCAGTTTCATTGGAAGCGAACTCATCGCCCATTGCATAAAAATCAAAGCCTGCGGAGTAGTTCAGGTCGCCTGCGGTTTGAACTCCATTGAAGATTTTGGCACCCAAATCAAAAATTCCAAAGACCTGTTTTACATTGTCTTTGTCAATATTATCGTTCTGGTCGAACCTGTCGAAGCCATACCCGTAGTAGCTGACCCGATTGGAAGTATAGCCAAGGTTCCCACCAACAGCAAAGCCTTTTGGGTCATAATAAGTGCCATCTCCTGCCACTTTCGTCAGCCCAAATCGCTGGTTTTCGATTTCGCCACTTGAGTAGTCCGCCTGGTGGTGGAAGGCGTTCAACCCAATGTCCAATGCGGCTTTGTTGTTCATTTTCAACAAGGTATTGAATGCACCATCGCCATAGATTGCCTTCGGCAAACCAGCCCCAAGTTTGAAATAACCCTTGTAGGCATCGGCAATTTCTTCATCGGACTTGAAGGTGATTGGCCGGATTCTGGGAGCCGCATATTCCACTTCGATGTTCTTGGTAGGCACGTTGTACTCCTGTTTCGAAACTGTGGTGTCCACATTCGGTAGCTCTGGCAACACTGCAACCTTCTCACTTTCAGCGAGTTGTGCCTCAAAAATCTTGATTACTTCCACTTCTTCGTTGGGAAGGTCTTTCTGTGCCGATGCAGTGGTGGCTGCCGTGGAGAGCAAGGAGAATAAAATGATTTTGGTATATTTCATTGCGCTTGATTGTTGAATTAAAGTCGGTTTTCAGGATTCTAAAAATTTGATAATCAATCAATTGCCATCATCCATGAAGTTATTGGATTTGTCCAGTCGGCTTGAACCAGATGATGTCTTGTTTAAAGCATCCAATTTCTTTTTTGCCGTTGGAATGATGTCGTCCGTTTTGGTTTCGTAATTTTCAATCAAAGCTTCCAGCACGGTGCGGGCGCTGAAAATATCGTCTTGTTCCGCAAAAACATCCGACAACAAAAGCAGGCTCTTGCCAACCCAGTATGGGTAGTTTGAGTTGTCGTTGTTGTTGTCGAGGCAACGTTTTTTGGCTTTTTCCAAGTCCCTTTTTTGGTAGTAAATTTCTGCGACAAGGTAGCGGGCCTCTGCTGTCTGCTCATTATCGCTCAACTGCATGACCTTGTTAAATGATTGCAGCGCCGCATCCAGTTCCTTGCGGTCAAATGCAATTTTTCCTATATAAAAATTCGCCTGTGCAGCCTGCACGTTCGATGCTGCTGGGTTGCTGGATACTTTTTTGGCCCAAGTTTGTACCCCAGTATTATCGTTCAATTTGTAGGCGGAGCGCATGGCGCCGAGTTGCGCCTCGAATTTTTCATCCGCCGTTGGAGCCACTCCTTCCCATTTTACAAAGTAATCATAGGCTTTTTGATAGTTTTTATCGCCCTTGTAGGCAATGTCGGCAGCTTTGCCGAGGGCATCAACGTAGTAACGGTTGCCAGCACCTTTCGAAACTACCCATTCGTAATCCTTCAAGGCATTGTCGTATTGCTGTAGGCTGGCGTAGCTTTCACCACGGTGGTAATGTGCCACCAGAATATTCACCCCATTCGGAAACTTGTTGATGTAGTCCGAGTAATCCGTGATGGCCCGCTCATAATTGCTTTTTTCGTAGGCTGCCTCTGCTGCCGCAAAAGCGTTTTCGTCCTTTTGCTGGTTGTCCAATTTGTAGCCAGGAATGGTTTCCAGAAAGGCATTGTAACCGTCTGGGTCGCCGAGGTCTTTGATGTAAATTTCCCGAAGGGCAGCCAGTGCGGCGTCGGCTTCATCCTTGTCGGGCTGATGGGAAAATATTTGCTTGTAGTAATTGATGGCCGTTTGCAGGTTGCCGGAGTTGTAGGAAACCAAGCCCAAACGAAGCAGTGCATTGTTTACCAAATCGGAATTTGGATAGTCGGAAACGATACGCTTGAATGCGTCATTTGCCTTCGTGGATTGCTTAATGTCCTGATACGTCAAGCCCAGTTGGAAAAGGGCATCATCCGCAAATTCAGAGGTTTTGTACTTGCTGATTAGGTCTTCCAAAGCAATAATCTTGTCTGTCGTGTTGCCTTGCAAACCTTCAATGATTGCTTTTTGAAACAAAGCATATTCAAAACCGGGGTACTTGGCTGTAACTGCCTCGTCGTAGTATTTGATGGCGTCTTTGTAGTTGTTTTTCTTGAACAAACAATCGCCTGCCCGCAACGTGGCATCGCCGAGCACATCGTCTCGCACGTTTTTGTTTTTGATACTGGTGCGGTTGCGCTTAATGCCACCCACGGCATCCACAAAATAACCCTGAGCGGTGGTGAAATTGCTTTTCTTCAGATAATTGTAGCCCTGCATGTAGTTGGCAGTATGAACAGACGCCTCGTCTGGCATTGTCTTGAACGTTTTTCCTAAAGTCATGTACTGATTGAGGTAATCAATGCTCTTCGTGTAATCCTTGTCTTGATGCGCCAAGTCGCCAAGCCAATAAAGTGTCAGCGCTTTTGTTTCTGAATTGATGGAGTTCGCCAAAGATTTTTCGAGCATCGCCTTCGCCTGCGAATTCCGACCGTCTTTGATATGCTGCAATGCCCGTAGGTACAGCACTTTTTGGTAGGCTTCCTTGAGTTTTGCTGTCTTGGTCGGCATGGCCTCCAAGGTTGCGATGGCCTGGTCGTAGTTTCGGGTATTCACAAAAATCTCGCTCATCAGGCCCTGCGCATCGCCGTAGTATTTTGAGCTGGATTTGATTTCCTGCAATGCCGCAAGTGCCTCTTTGTCGTAGTGCAGTTCATAGGACAATTTGGCGTAGTTGATAAGTGAATTCTCTTGGATTTCCTTGTCGAAAGTCATTTTGCTGGCTACGCCGAAGGCGTTCCTTGCACTGCTTTTGTCCTTCAGCCTGAGCTTGCTGTCGCCGAGGTAATACATCGCAGTTTGACCCAGCAGGCTGTTGGTGTTGCTGAGTTCTGAAAAGTTCTTGGCTGCCTTTTCATAATAGCCCAATTGATACTGCGTGTAGGCCAACTGGTAGAATTCCTCTTCCCGCATCGTGCCGGAGCTTTCAGAGTATTTTTCGAGGTAGGGCAGCGCCTTTTTATAGTCGCCTTTCTCGAAATATGCCTGCCCAACCAACTGGTTCATTTCCTTCAGGTTGCGCAGCGTGCGGTCGTTCAGTTTTGGCTCAGTGTATTTTATCAATTCGTCGTAGTCGTGCTGCGCAAAATAGATTTGAGCAATGTAGTAAGGCACGTGCGGCTTGTATTCCTTGGAGCGTTCCACCAAGCGGAAGCTTTTGATGGCTTCTGAATATTGGTTGTTGAAGAATTTGCAAAGCCCGTAGTAGTAGTTTGCCGGGTAGAAATAATCACCCTGAATGTCCTTGATTTCCTTGAAATTGGTTTCTGCTTCCGCAAATTTCTTCTGAACAAAATAGGAGTAACCTATCTTGAAATACAGCTCCTGCCGCTGCAAGGTATTCAGCTCACGAGGATTGATTTGCTTGTAAAATTCAATGGCCTTGTCGTACTTCTGGGCATTGTAGAAATAATTGGCCACCTCCAGCAAGGCTTGGCTGGCCAGTGGGTCTGGCTTGTATTTCCTGATGAATTCGAGGATGAGCTTTTCGCCATCTGGGTGGTCGAGGCGGACGGCGCATTTGGCGTAGCCCAGTTCTGCCCGCATTTTCAGGTACTGCCACTCAGGTTCGTGGGCGGGCAGTTCCTGCTCGATACATTCCTTGTAGGCTTCCATTGCATAGCCGTACACGCCTTTTTGGAAAAGCTCCTCGCCCCGTTTGTAGGCGAGTTGGTCGTCCGAGTAAACCGTTGTCTTCTGTGCGTTGAGTTGCAGCATGACACAACATGCCAGTGCTGTCAAGATTGGGCTTATTTTATTCATTTGCTGAAGGTTTGCTTGCTGATTTTTCCTTGCCGGCAAGGATTGAAAACTGGTTGCAAAACGCTGAATATCAAGTGTTTCGAACCAAACGAAATCCGTGGCAATATCGGTTTTGGAACCTGGATTGGGGGGTGAAATTATAAAATTTTTAACAGAGACGATTTTTAC
>Ga0209066_10004756_pt1 | contig 14610 bp, 14 predicted proteins | sample All_14_2_FD_187198 | JGI IMG/M metagenome (GOLD analysis project Ga0209066, IMG submission 187198) | Freshwater microbial communities in response to fracking from Pennsylvania, USA - Allegheny Zone_MetaG_DW_15 (SPAdes) (version 2) ...
CCCAGTCCTTCAGGGGCCGCCCCATGATCAGGATGTCGCCCGTGATGTCATCGACGCGCGGATCGGCCGGATCGGCGTTCACGTCCACCGACAGATAGGTAAAGTCGCCCTCGCTGACGCAGCGCCCGGACAACAGCCCCGGCGTGGCGGCAAACGGTGTGGTCACCGTCACATCCCTGGCCCAGGGCTTGGGCGTGGCGGAGGAAGAGCCCATCGGCTTGGTCCCCAGATAGGCCTGCAACAGAACCGTCTCGGTTTGAGCCTTGCCCGCCAGCAGGGCGGCGGGATTCACACAGGCGGCGCGCTGGCCGGCGTCATCGGTTCTGCCAAAGCGGCTGCTGGCCGGAGGCGGCGAAGAGGCCCGGAACGACACATAGGACACCAGGCAACCCGTCTGATCGGCGCTGGCGCACGAGGGAATCGAGCCGTACTTGCCGGCCGCGTCAACCGGCGTGTTCATGCCCAGAACCAGGGCGGAGATCATCTGCTTCTGGACGGGCTTGCCGTCGATCTCTTCCTTCAGCAGTTGCAGCAGCATGCGCGAGCCCTGGCTGTGGCCGATCAGGATCACGCCGCGTCCCTTGTTCTCTTGAGCCAGATAGTGGTTCCAGGCGTCGCGCACGTCGGCATAGGCCAGGGCGGCGTCGCCGGCCTGGCCGCCCATCATCACCTTGCGCAAGGCCGCCAGGGTGATCTGGCGATACATCGGCGCATAGATCCGGCACTGGCTGGCGAAGCGGTTCAGCTGCTGCTCGACCACCGAACGCTCGGCGGCGTCGATGGTCATGTCGCTGTTGTTCCCCGGATCGGTGGAGACGGTCGGATAGACATAGAAGCAGTCCACCGGCGGGTTGGCGGCGGGCGTGAAGGGTTCCAGGCTGGTCTTGCCGTCAGCGGCGACGATGGTGGTGGTCTGGTCCGTCGCGCAGGCGTCAGCGCGGCCCGGCAGGCAGAGCCAGCTTTCGCTCTTGGCATAGTCGTTCGGCGCGGCGGGGGCGGGCGCCTGGGCGCAGGCGGCGTTCCCCAGCAGCAGGCCGGCGGTCAAGCCTAAAGCGGCCAGAATGGTCTTGGACATCGTTTCCCCACTTCGCGCTCAAACGCTTGTTTGGGTCAGCATGGCGAAAAGCGACCGCCGCGCCAAGGCCTTCTGGCCCGCTTGTTGCGGCGCGGCGGGACGCCGTCCCGAAACGGCACGTGTTTTGAGTGCGAGACCCCGATGATGACGCCGTTGAGGACCTTTCTGCTGGTCACCGCCCTGTCGGCCGCAAGCCTGGCGACCCCGGCCCTGGCCGATGGCTATCCCGCCGGGCTTCGCAAGGCCCCCGCGCCGGTCAAGCCCGCCAAGCCGGTCACCAAGGTGGTCTATGTCGACCGTGTGGTGGAAAAGCCGGTCTATATCGACCGCCCGGTGGAGAAGATCGTCGAGCGCCGCGTCGAGGTGCCCGTGGTCAAGGTGATCGAGAAGATCGTCGAGAAACCGGTCGATCGTATCGTGGACCGTCCCGTGGACCGGATCGTCGAGAAGACAGTCTATGTCGATCGTCCCGTCGACCGTGTTGTCGAGAAGATTGTCAGGGTTCCGGTCGAGCGCATCGTCGAAAAGCCGGTCTATGTCGACCGGGTGGTCGAGCGGCCAGTCTATGTGGAGCGCGGCTGCGACTGCGGCCCCCGCCATGAGCGCCGCCACGAGGACTATCGCGGCGCTGGCGGCGCGATCATCAGCGACGAAACCTACGAGTCGGAAACCTCGCGCTACGAAGAGAGCCGCGAAACCCGCTCCTGGGGCGGCTCGGCCTATTATGGCGGCAACCAGAACTACGCGACCCGCTATGGGCCCGGCGGCGGCTGGCTGCCCCAGCCCGTCGAGACCGCGCCCGTCGAGTACTACGAGCCGCCCTATATCGGCGGCGGCTATGTGGGACGCCCGTCCGGTGGACGGGGCGGCGGCTATTATGGCGGCGTCGTTGGCGGGTCAGGCGGTGGCTGGTCGGGCGGCTATGCCGGCGCATCGGCCAGGAGCTCGGCTTCGGCCTCCGCCTCGGCCTCAAGCTCGGTCAATGTCAGGATCGGCGGGGGCGGCAAGCCAGGCTGCGGTGGTTGCGGCGGCGGCGGCAAGCACGGCCATTAAGACTCAGTCTGCACCGGCAGCCAGCGACGGGGAAACCTGTCGCCCAGGGCCCGGATCTCGCCGGGCTTGAGGCCCAGCTCGCGCATGCGATAGGCGACGATCTCGCGGATGGCCTCGACCGGCTCGGTTCCCCGGAACGGGCTGGAGGCCACAGCGCCGACTTCCAGGGCCCGATCGACGGCCGCCCACTCGGCCTGGGCGCGCTCGACCTTGCCGACACCGAAATAGTGGCGGACAGGCATGCGCTCGCCAGCCACCTCGACCATCACGCCGATGACCCAGCCCTGTACGATCAGATCGGCGTCAGGTCGTTGGCGGAACATGCCTTGCCTGTAACCGGCGTTGCGGCCGGGTGAAAGATCAATCAGCGCGCGGCAGGGCCGGGAATTGTTCAGCCAATGCGTTGGAACGCGGCCTGGCTGATCAGGCCCAGGGTCAGCCACAGGGCTCCGGCGAACATCACCAGTCCGACGCGCAGAACGCGGCGCTGATTGATGTGATGGATGCGGCGCATAGGCATGATCGCCTCCCGTCTTTGTTCTTCCAGCGGAGAAACGCGGGTGAGGGCGGTTTGGATGCAGGCCGCGTTAACAGTCTCGACCATCAAAGAAAAAGGGCGGGACCTTTCGGTCCCGCCCTTCGTCTTGGTGGTTCAGCGAAGGCTGACCGGACGTCTTAGAAGTCCATGTCGCCCATGCCGCCCATGCCGCCGCCCGGAGGGCCACCGGCGCCGCCACCCTTCTTGGGGGCTTCGACGATCGCGGCTTCCGTGGTGATCAGCAGGCCGGCCACCGAAGCAGCGTCCTGCAGAGCCGTGCGGACAACCTTGGCCGGGTCGATGACGCCGTCGGCGATCAGGTCGACATACTGCTCGGTCTGGGCGTTGAAGCCGAACGAGGCGCTGGTGCTTTCCAGAACCTTGCCGACCACGATCGAGCCTTCGACGCCGGCGTTTTCGGCGATCTGACGGATCGGGGCCTGCAGGGCGCGACGGACGATGGCGATGCCAGCGGTCTGGTCGGCGTTGTCGCCGGTCAGACCAGCCAGGGCTTGCGAAGCCTTCAGCAGGGCCGTGCCGCCGCCCGGGACGATGCCTTCATCGGCGGCCGCGCGGGTCGCGTTGAGGGCGTCATCGACGCGGTCCTTCTTTTCCTTCACTTCGACTTCGGTCGAGCCGCCGACGCGGATGACCGCAACGCCGCCGGCCAGCTTGGCCAGACGCTCTTGCAGCTTTTCCTTGTCGTAGTCCGACGTGGTGTCTTCGATCTGGCGCTTGATCTGGGCGATACGGGCTTCGATCGCGTCCTTCTCACCGATACCGTCGACGATGGTGGTGTCGTCCTTGGTGATCGAGACCTTCTTGGCCTTGCCGAGCATGTCGAGCGACACGTTCTCAAGCTTGATGCCCAGGTCTTCCGAGACGACTTGAGCGCCGGTCAGGATGGCCAGGTCTTCCAGCATGGCCTTGCGGCGATCGCCGAAGCCCGGAGCCTTGACGGCGGCGACGCGCAGGCCGCCACGCAGCTTGTTGACCACCAGGGTGGCCAGGGCTTCGCCCTCGACGTCTTCAGCGATGATCAGCAGGGGACGGCCCGACTGAACGACGGCTTCCAGCACCGGCAGCAGCGGCTGCAGCGACGAGAGCTTCTTTTCGAACAGCAGGATGAGCGGCTCTTCGAGCTGAACTTCCATCTTGTCGGGGTTGGTGATGAAGTAAGGCGACAGGTAGCCGCGGTCGAACTGCATGCCTTCGACGACGTCGAGTTCGGTCTCGGCGGTCTTGGCTTCTTCGACGGTGATGACGCCTTCGTTGCCGACCTTATCCATGGCCTTGGCGATCATGTCGCCAACTTCCTTGTCGCCGTTGGCCGAGATGGTGCCGACCTGAGCGATTTCGGTGTTGGTGGTGACCTTCTTCGACGACTTCTTGATCTCGTCGACGACGATGTGCACGGCCTTGTCGATGCCGCGCTTCAGGTCCATCGGGTTCATGCCGGCGGCGACCGACTTGAGGCCTTCCTGCACGATGGCCTGGGCCAGGACGGTGGCGGTGGTGGTGCCGTCGCCGGCCTTGTCATTGGTCTTCGAGGCCACTTCGCGGATCATCTGCGCGCCGAGGTTCTCGAAGCGGTCAGCCAGTTCGATTTCCTTGGCGACCGAGACGCCGTCCTTGGTCGAGCGCGGGGCGCCGAAGGACTTTTCGATCACGACGTTGCGGCCCTTGGGACCGAGGGTCACCTTCACCGCATTGGCGAGGATGTTGACGCCGCGCAGCATCTTGTCGCGCGCGTCCGAGGAGAAATAAACGTCTTTAGCGGCCATGTTGGAGCCCTTCTAAAAGAGAAACTTGAGTTGGAAAGTCGTTCGGACGGAGGAGGGCTTAGGCCTCGACCACGCCCAGAACGTCGCTTTCCTTCATGATCAGCAGGTCTTGACCGTCGACCTTCACTTCGGTGCCCGACCACTTGCCGAACAGGATGCGATCACCGGCCTTCACGTCCAGAGCGACGACGTCGCCCTTGTCGTTGCGGGCGCCGGGGCCGACAGCGACGACTTCGCCTTCCTGCGGCTTTTCCTTGGCGGTGTCGGGGATGATGATCCCGCCCTTGGTCTTGGTTTCTTCTTCGACGCGCTTCACGAGGACGCGGTCGCCAAGGGGACGAAATTTCATGGTTGTTCTCCGTCGGGACGGTTATCGATAAAGGGGTCGTTGGCGGCAGGAGCGCTGCTGTTAGCAGTCGCGGCCTTTGAGTGCCAACGCGAGGCTGAAGTAGGTCCGAGGCCCTCCGGAGTCAAGGACTCGGGAGCGTAATAGCGAGGTCGCAGGTGCTGGATCACATCACGCTGGGCGTGGCCGACTTCGAGCGTTCGGTCGCGTTTTACGACAAGGCCCTGGCCCCGCTGGGTCTTTCACGGCTTTACACGGTTCCCCCGGAGTTCATGGGCGGGGTGATGTCGACGGGCTATGGCGATACCCGGCCATTTTTCTGGATCGCCGGTCAGGACGCGACCTGCGGAAAGGTGCATCTGGCCTTCCGCGCCGCGAACCGCGAGCAGGTCGACGCCTTCCATGTCGCGGCCCTGGCGGCGGGCGGCAGGGACAATGGCGCGCCCGGACTTCGCCCACATTATCATCCAGACTACTACGGAGCCTTCGTCATTGATCCCGACGGCTTCAACCTGGAGGCCGTGTTCCACGGTACCCGGGCGACCAGACCGGCCTGATCCAAGGAGCGCCAAGCGCATGTCGAGCTATGCCCTGTCCCTGCTGCTGGCCGTGATCGCCTGCGTGATCGGCGGCGCGCTGGGCGGCATCGCCCTGGCCAGGCCGGCCCAGGCGCCGCGTCTGGCGGGCCTGGCGGAAGATGAGGCTCCGCCGCCGCCGCTGCTGGCGGAAGGCCGGGCGTTTGGCGGACTGCTGGTGCTTTCGCACGCGGGGGCGGCGCTCTATCTGGGCTACCAGCCGGGGATCGGCGCCGCGATGGCCTTTGTCCTGGCCCTGGCCTGGTTCGGCGCGGCTCTGGGACGGGCCGTATCGCTGCTGATCGACCGGGCGGGCGGCCCGTTCAATCTGGGCAATCTGGTGTTTGAGATGCTGATTGGCGTTACGCTCAGCCTGCCGTTCTTCAATACCGGTCGGCTGGTGCTGCGCGGCGGGATGATCGTTTAGAGCCGCGCGCCCTCGTGCCTTAGCAGCCACTGCTTGCGCTCAAGCCCCCCGGCATAGCCGGTGAGCGACCCGTTGGCGCCGATCAGGCGGTGGCAGGGCACGATAATCGCGATCGGATTGGCTCCGTTGGCGGCCCCCACGGCCCGTGTGGCGGCGGGCTTGCCGATGCGTGCGGCGAGGGCTGAATAGGTCGAGGTGGTTCCGGCCGGCACATCGATCAGGGCGGTCCAGACCGCGCGCTGAAGGGCGGTTCCGCCGGTGGCCCAGGGGATGGCGGACAGGGCGTCGAACTGGCCTTTGAAATAGTCGGTCACAGCCTTGCGCACCGTTGCGGGCGCCGCGCCGGCCTCCGGGGCGATGGCGCCATAGTGCAGGCGCAGCAGCCGCGTCATGCGCGGGACGTAGTCATGGAAATCCAGCGCCCGCACGATCCCGGCCTGATCGGTGACCAGCAGGACCTCGCCGATGGGCGAGGGGAGGCGGTCCAGGTGGAGGGACTGTGGGGGTGGCATGAAGGCATTATTGCCCGATGCTTCCAGCGGGTCTTTCCGCTTCTTGCGCGCTCAAATCTTGTCATCCCGGAAGCCTCGCAGAGGCTCTCCGGGACCCAGTGGCCGGCGTAGTGCGGTTGCTCTGGGTCCCGGCGCTCCGCTTCGCTGCGACCGGGATGACACGCTATTTTGGATCGAATGTTTGGGTTTACCGAATTCCTGGCACGTGCAGGGCCGCTTCCCTCTCGGCCTTCTGCTTGTAAACCAGATCGCCGTACTTGCCGTATTCCATGCGGGCGATGGTGCGCTGGTGCACCTCGTCCGGGCCGTCGGCCAGGCGCAGGGTGCGGATGCCGCTATAGGCCTTGGCCAGGCCGTAGTCGGTGGTGACCCCGCCGCCGCCGTGGGCCTGGATGGCGTCGTCGATGATCTTCAGGGCCAGGCGCGGGGCCGCGACCTTGATCATGGCGATCTCCAGGCGGGCCGACTTGTTGCCGGCCTTGTCCATCATGTCGGCGGCCTTCAGGCACAGCAGGCGGCACATCTCGATGTCGATGCGGGCGTCGGCGACGCGCTCTTCCCACACCGAGTGGTCGGAGATGTACTTGCCGAACGCCTTGCGGCTCATCAGGCGCTTGCACATCTTTTCCAGCGCGACTTCCGCCGTGCCGATGGTGCGCATGCAGTGGTGGATGCGGCCGGGGCCCAGGCGGCCCTGGGCGATCTCGAAGCCGCGGCCCTCGCCCAGCAGCAGGGCGTCCTCGATCGGTACGCGCACGTTCTTGAGGATCACCTCGGCGTGGCCGTGCGGGGCGTCGTCATAGCCAAACACCGGCAGCATGCGGACGATCTCGATACCGGGTGCGTCCAGCGGCACCAGCACCTGGCTCTGCTGGGCGTGGCGGCTGGCGTTGCCCGGATCGGTCTTGCCCATCACGATGGCGACCTTGCAGCGCGGATCGCCCACGCCAGAGGACCACCACTTGCGGCCGTTGATCACATAGTGGTCGCCGTCGCGCTCGATGCGGGTCTCGATATTGGTGGCGTCCGAGGAGGCCACGTCCGGCTCGGTCATCAGGAAGGCGCTACGGATCTCGCCGTTCATCAGGGGGCGCAGCCAGCGCTCCTTCTGGGCCAGCGTGCCATAGCGCATCAGCACTTCCATATTGCCGGTGTCGGGCGCCGAGCAGTTGAACACCTCCGACGCGAAGCCGACCTTGCCCAGCTGTTCGGCGATCAGGCTGTATTCCAGGTTGGTCAGCTGCACGCCTTCGAACTGGAAGGTGTCGTCCACATGGACCTGACCGCTGTGCGGCGGCATGAAGAAGTTCCACAGGCCGGCCGCCTTGGCCTTGGCCTTCAGCTCTTCGACCACCTGCACGACCTTCCAGCGCTCGGCGCCGAGCACGTTCATCTCGGCCTCGTAGCGCGGGATGGCGGGCACAATGTGCTCGTCCATGAAGGCGGTGACGCGGTCGAGGAACTGACGCTGCGTGGGGGAGATGTCGAAATCCATGGCGCTTCCCAATCCCTAGCTTCAAACGCTTGTTTGAAGTGGTTGTAACACCCGGCTGACCCAAACGGCAAGCGGGGCGGCGAGCGGACTTGCGGGCGAGGGGCCGGAGCCGCCAAACTGCCGCTCATGAACATCGAGATTCTCCCCCTGGAAGGCCGCTACGTCCGGCTTGAACCCATCACGCCCAATCTGCGCGACGAACTTCGCGGCGCCATCGACTGCGATCCCGCCAGCTGGGAGATCATGTCGACCAATGGCTGCGGCGAGGGCTTCGAGGACTGGTGGGGCGCGCTGCAGGGCGAGACCCAGCGCGGCGAGCGGATCGGCTTCGCCATCCGCCGGCTGTCGGACGGCAAGGTGGTGGGCACCTCCAGCTATCTGAACATCCGCCGCCTGCACAAAGGGCTGGAGGTGGGCTCGACCTTCCTGCATCCCGACGCCCGCTCGGGGCCGGTCAATCCGGAGAGCAAGCGGCTGCTGCTGGCCAACGCCTTTAATGCCGGCGCCATCCGGGTCGAGTTTCTGGTCGATGTCCGCAACGGCCGCAGCCAGGCGGCGGTGGAGAAGCTGGGCGCCCACAAGGACGGCGTGCTGCGCAATCACAAGATCACCTGGACCGGCCATGTGCGCGACACCGCCGTGTTCTCGATCACTGACGCCGACTGGCCGGGCGTCAAACAGCGACTGGATTTTCGACTGACAGAGTCGTTCGTCTAGCAGGCGGGGCGTGCGGAATTGTCGCAAGCGGCGCAATAAGGATAACGTCGTTCCACCATTGCGTGTAACGAATTGTCGATCATCGTCCCTTAGCGTCGCAGCTCATGACCGCGATTGCTTGTCTCCGGCTGTTGATCGATGACGACGCCTTTCCCGCCGCGCGGGCCCAGGCGGCGGCCGACATCTATCTGAAGGAACGCTGGAAGGCGCCGCGTCGCTATGGCGCCGTTGCCCCCCTGGCCTTCGTGCTGGCCGACAACCGCGCCGGACAGCTTGATCCCACCGAGATGCAGGCCCTGGCGGCCGAGCTGGAGGCTGCGTTGTTCCCGGGCCGCAAGAGCGGTCAGGTCTGTCTGATGACCTTTGAGGGCGACGAGAGCGCCGTGCTCAAGTTCGCCAGCCTGAGCCAGGCCGAACTGGCCGGTCTGGTGGCCGGCAAGGGCTATGGCGGCGCCGCCGGCCGGGTTCAGGTGATCACCGCCGACGCCATTCGCGCTGTGCCCAGCACCCACGAAGAGGCGCGTCAGGCGGCCGCCGCCGCCGCGACCTCGCCGCCGCCCGCGCCGCCCGTCGCCAGGCCTCCCGAACCTGCGGCCTCGCCCGCTGTTGTTACGGCCGAGAAACGCGGCCCGGCCCCTGCGCCGGTCGTTAAGGCCAAGGCGCCGCCGCCTCCACCGCCGCCGCCGTCCCAGACGGGCTGGTGGGGACTATACGATCTGTCAGCCGAGGCCTTCGTTGGCTCGATCATCGGCCTGCGCGCCGATCTGACCCAGCCGCCGCCCGAGGCGGATTCGGCCCTGCTGACCCGCGACCTGACGGGTCTGAACGACGCCCAGACCGCGCTCAAGACCGCGCCGTTCGGCGAATTTCACGTGCCGTTCGGGTTCTGGAACCTGACCACGCCGCACGCTCAGGACGCCTATAAGGGCCGGCTGTCGCGCTATCCGCTGGACCTTCAGCCTCGCCTGGGCGCCACCGTCTATGGCACCCCGCGCGAGGCCTCGCTGGGTCTGGTCAGCCAGATCCGCGCCTTCCTGAAGAGCAGCTTCGCCTTCCTCGACCTCAATGTCGTGGACCCGACCTTCCCCGTCCACAACCTGCCGCCCGAGCTGATCGACAGCGTCACCCTGACCCTGACCGGCGAGGACGAGCGCGAGCGCCTGACCAAGATCCTGAAGTTCGTGGAGCGCCAGGGCGTCTATCGCGGCAAGGGCGTGGCCCAGATCGTGGCCGGCGTCAGCAGCGCAGGCGAGCTGGAAGCCTGCCGTCAGGGCGGCGTCGCCCGCGTATCCGGCCCCGCCGTGACGGCCTTCCTCGACAAACCCGTCGCCGAGGCCGAAGGCGCGCCGCTGGTCCAGGCGCGCGACGCGGCGTAAACCCGGCCCGCTGGACGTGCAAGCCAACATTGTGCCGCGTCGGTTGGTCGCGGCTGGGTGGGCCCTTTTCCTGCAGGTTCGCTAACCTTCCCCGTTCATGGTCGCAACCATGACGGCTTTAGCGTGTTTGAAAATCTTCGTCGGCGCGGACCTGTGCTTTGCGGATACCGACTCCATGGCCGGGCTCGTGGCCAAGGTGGCCGGCGCCTATCTGGAAACCACATGGAAGTGGCCGCGCCGCTATGGTCTGGTGGCTCCCTTCTCGTTTGTGCTGGCCGATCCGCGCGCCCAGCGGCTCGACGCGCTCGAACTCCAGGATCTGGCGCGAGCCCTGCAACACAAGCTGTTTGGCGATCAGGGCGACGGCGATGTCACGCTGCTGACTTTCGAGGGCGATCAGACCGAGGTCATGCGCTTCGCGGGCGCGACGGCGTTGCAGCTCAGGGGCCTGCTTGAGGGCCAGGACGACGGCGCTTTCGCGGGACGGGTCTGCAAGATCACCCCGACCGATGTGTCTTCCGTTGCGCCGCGGGGTGGGCCCGTGGCGGGCGAACCGCCCATGGAGGTCCTGCGCGCGCAGGAGCATATCGTCGCCCCGGCCCGCACAGCCTATCGCGGCGTTTTTCATACCCAGCGCGAGGTGTTTGTCGGCAACATCTCGGTCTGGCGTGATGCCGGATCGGTCTCGGCGTTTGGCATGGAGCTCCCGGCCGCAGACACCGACGAGGCGGGTCACGACATCCCGAATCTGGAGAACGCCCGCCGTACCCTGGAAGGGGAAGTGTCCGGGGTGATGTTTTTCCCGATCAGCTTCTCGACCCTGGTCAAGCCCAGCGCCAGGGCCGAACTGACGCCATACTTGGAAACCCTGCCTCAAGCCTCGCGGCCCCGACTGGCTGCGGCTATCTATGATACGCCCCGCGCCCCGTCATTTTCGGCGCTGTCGCAAATGAAGCAGTATCTGACCCCGTTCTTCAGCCGGATCGACCTGCGGGTCTCCGATCCGGCCTTTCAGGTCGATGACCTGCCGCCAGACCTCGCCTCCAGTGTCACCTTGATGCTGCCGAGCGGCGTAGAGGCCGTGCGCCTGGCGGCCATTTCGCGCTTCATGCGCGACGCGGCCGGTTACCGTCGCAAGCGCGTCTGGCAGGGCGTGACCGATGTGCGCAACCGGCGCGAAGTGAACGCCTGTATCGAACTGGCCGTGCCGTTCATCACCGGGCCGGGAGTCACCGACCTGCTGGAAGCGCCGGCCCATGTGTCGCCGTGCTCGGCCCTGCATCTTCCGCTGCATGACTGGTCCGCTCGGCCTGCGGGTACGGCGGCCTCGAAGGTCGCCTGATCCAGAATTCTCCGACAGATGTGAAACGGCCAGCGGATCAAAACTGCCATAAGCTTTTGATTTAAAGCCATTTCCGGTCGAGTCTGATGGAACAATCAGGTCGGAAGGCGCCCTACCGCCGCCCAAACAACCGCTCGATATCGGCCAGTTTCAGCTCCACATAGGTGGGCCGGCCGTGGTTGCACTGGCCCGAATGGGGTGTGGCTTCCATCTCGCGCAGCAGGGCGTTCATCTCGGCGCCGTTCAGGCGGCGGCCGGCGCGGACGCTGCCGTGGCAGGCCATGGTGGAGCACACCTCTTCCAGTCGCTCCTTCAGCGCCAGGGCCTGACCGTTCTCGGCCAGATCGTCGGCGATGTCGCGGATCAGGCCGGCGGCGTCGGTCTTGCCCAGCAGGGCCGGCGTCTCGCGCACCAGCACCGCGCCGGGGCCAAAGCTCTCGACGATCAGGCCCAGGGTCGCCAGTTCCTCGGCGCGGGCGACGACGCGCTCGGCCTCGGCGGGATCCAGGTCCACCACCTCGGGCAGCAGCAGGGCCTGGCGGGCTACGCCGCCGGCTTCCATCTCGCCCTTCATGCGCTCATAGACCAGCCGCTCATGGGCGGCGTGCTGGTCGACAATGACCATGCCGTCGCGGGTCTGGGCGACGATATAGGTCTCGTGCACCTGGGCCCGGGCCGCGCCCAGCGGGAAATCGACGGGGTCGAACACGGGCCCGCCGCCAGCCTGTGGATAACCTTGCGGCGGTTGGACGGCGTCATAGGCGTCCGCCAGACCATCGGCGAACCCCGGCTCCACCCGCGCCGAGACGTCCGAGAGGCCCGGCAGGTCCATCGGCCGCTGGGTCGGGGGCGTCCAGCCGCCGTCGCGCCAGGCCGAGAAGCCGGCGGGGGACGGTCCCGGTTGGTAACCCGACGGATAGCCGCCCAGCAGCCCTCCCTGCGGGCGGATGCTGTCCAGCGCCTGGGTCGCCACCGTGGTCGAGGCCCGGTGCCCGGCCCCGGCCAGGGCGTGGCGCAGCGCGCCGACGATCAGGCCGCGCACCAGGGCTGGATCGCGGAACCGCACCTCGGCCTTGGCCGGGTGGACGTTGACGTCGACCTCGGCGGTGTCGAGCGACACATAGAGCGCCGCCGTCGGGTGGCGATCCCGCGCCAGGAAATCGGCATAGGCGGCGCGCAGCGCGCCCTGCAGCAGCCGGTCGCGCACAGGTCGCCCGTTCACGAACAGGTACTGATGGGCGGCGTTGCCCCGGTTATAGGTCGGCAGGCCCGCAAAGCCTGTCAGCCGCACGCCGTCGCGGGTCTGGTCGATCTCGATGGCGTTGTCCTGGAAGTCGCGACCCAGCACGGCGGCCAGGCGCGCCAGCCGGCCCTGCGGGCCCGGATGTTCGGGCGGCAGGCGCAGCACCCGGCGGCCGTCGATATCCAGCGAGAAGCCGACCGCCTCATGGGCCATGGCCTGGCGCTTGATCTCCTCGGTGATCGCCAGGGCCTCGGCGCGTTCCGACTTCATGAACTTCAGCCGGGCGGGCGTGGCGTAGAAGAGGTCCCGCACCTCGATCCGCGCGCCGTGCGGGCCGGGGAAGGCGGCGGGCGCCACCTCGCCGACCTGACCGCCTTCGACGAGAATTGAGAAAGCGTCCTTTTCGCCCTTGGCGCGCGAGCTGATCGAAAGCCGCGCCACCGAGCCGATCGACGGCAGGGCTTCGCCCCGAAAGCCCATGGTGTGGATGCGCAGCAGGTCCCACAGGCCGTCGGCGTCGGGGGCCAGTTTCGAGGTCGCGTGGCGCTCGATGGCCACCGGCAGTTCCTCGGCCGACAGGCCCATGCCGTCGTCGGCGACCAGGATGCGGGTCAGGCCGCCGCCATGGGCTTCCACCTCGATGCGCGTGGCGCCGGCGTCGACGGCGTTGTCGACCAGCTCCTTGATGGCGCTCGCGGGCCGTTCCACCACTTCGCCGGCGGCGATGCGGTTGACGGTCTCGGGCGGCAGGCGACGGATGGGCATGGTCGAACTTTCGGAGGCGGGCGCAGGTCGGCTCGCCGGGACGCGAAGATGCATCATCCTAGATCGATTCCGCCCTGGCATGGCGCAAGGACCTCGGAAGGGCGAGTCCGGTCTCTTCTGTCACGTTTTCGCCGCAGCGCGCCTGTCATGGTGGTGGTCGGCGACAGGGGATGATGGCGGCATGAAACGGAAGACCCTGGCGGCGGCGCTGGCGCTGGTGGCGACCTTGCCGGCCGTGGCCCTTGCGCAGGTCCCCGATGATCCGGAAGCCAATCTGGTCGAGGAACTGGTGGTCAACGCCAGGCTGCCCGGCCCGGCCTGGTGGCGGATCTCCGATGGCGACACCACGATCTACATGCTGGGGACCCTGGCTTCACTGCCCAAGGGCGCGACCTGGGACAAGTCGGTGCTGGAGCGCCGCCTGGACGGCGCCTTCGCGCTGATCCTGCCGCCGGTCGGGCGGGCGGGTATCACCGACATCCCGGCCATGCTGAGTCTGCGCGGCAAGCTGAAGTCCGACCAGTCCCTGGACGCCGCAGCGCCGGAACTGGCGCCGCGCCTTGCGACGGTTCGCACCCAACTGGGCAAGAAGCCGGACGCCTATCGCGACTGGAGCCCGCTGGGCGCCGGGATCATGATCGCCATGGACTATCAGAAGACCACCAAGCTGGATCCGGGCGAGCCCGAACGCACGGTTGGCAAGCTGGCCCGCAAGCACCGCGTCAAGGCCAGGGTCGCCGGAACCTACAAGGCCATGCCTGTGGTCAAGGCTGCGGTGCGTGGCCACTCCGCCGAGGCGGGCCGCCTCTGTCTGGAGGGTGTGCTGAGCGAGGCCGAGGCCGGCTCTGCGGCCGTCCGCGCGGCCGCCCAGGCCTGGGCGCGGGGCGATGTGCGCGGCGCCATCGCCGGGCCGCGCAACTTCCAGCGCTGCATCCGCAGCCTGCCGGGCATGGTCGACCTGGAGACGCGCGCCATGGACGACGAGATCGCCGCCCTGACCGAGGCCATGAAGACCCCCGGCCATGCGGTGGCCCTGTTCTCGATACGCGGCCTGGTGGCCCAGAACGGCCTGCTGGACCGCATGCGCGCCAGGGGTTTTACGGTGAAGACGCCGGGGGACTGATGCGATCTGGACGACTCGCCCCCTCCTGACCGCGAAGCAGCCCGTAGGGGGCAAGTTCGCGAAACGAAAAACGGCCCGGAAGCTTTCGCCGCCGGGCCGTCAAATTCGGAATGTGAGCCGAACCCTACAGGCCCGGCAGCTTGATCCGGGTCTGCTTGTCGCGGCTGATCACTACCTTGCCGGGGCCCATCAGGGCCTTCAGGCGGGCTTCCTCGGCGGCGGCGTCGACCACCATCGGG
>Ga0209066_10004757_pt1 | contig 14608 bp, 16 predicted proteins | sample All_14_2_FD_187198 | JGI IMG/M metagenome (GOLD analysis project Ga0209066, IMG submission 187198) | Freshwater microbial communities in response to fracking from Pennsylvania, USA - Allegheny Zone_MetaG_DW_15 (SPAdes) (version 2) ...
GCGTCGAACTCATTCCCGATTATCGTATAATATATATTATGACAAATATGGATATCTTGCGATAGCTCAATGCATTACCAATCGATCCTCATATTTTGAGTGATCAAGGCCAGCAGCTGAAGACCACGACCGGCCTCGCTCGTTGGCATCCCGAGGGTGACCAGGACGCCGACCTTTGGGTTCTTCGGATCCGGAATGACCAGATCGAAGACGGTCCGCGGCCCGTCATTGTCGGTGGGTCCCTTGGGCACGTTTTCGTAGACGATCACCAGGCTGCCATCCCGGAGCTTGCGGGCCTGGGCTTGCACGCCTGGGCGCCGGGCCTTCATGGAGCCGGCCTTGGTGGCGGCGTAGTGCTCGGCATCCCGAACGCCCTCGTAAGCGAAGTCGACCCGCCAGACGATCAGGCGGATGCGCTTGTCGCTCGTGTAGGCGATGCCCCGCTCCCCGTCCTCGCTGGCCTGCCAGCCCATGGGCAGCAGCAGTTCGACCTTGACCGAATCGAAGCGCAGCCGAACCGCCTGAGTGGCCGGATCTATGCCGAGAACGCGGGTGAATTTCTGGGTGGTACCGCCGCCGATGCTTTGTTCGCCTCGGGTATAGCTCGCGCCGTTGTCGGGCACACCGAAGTCACGAAACGTGAGGCCGCCGGGGTCGAGCCGGTTGGCGGTCTGGGCGTGGAGTACGGCATTCGGGGCCATCAGAACGACCGCCGCGGCCACCGAGAGGAACATCCGGCGTCCGGACTCCTTTCGTTTACGCTCGTTCTTTAGATGAGGTTTATCCGACAAGCATCTGTGATATAACAATTAATCCCCTTAGAGGTCAATTCTCAGACCGTCATGGCAAGGCATCACGTGAGCCGGGGTCGTCCGGTCGACTTCGGCATAATCCATATCGACATGCAGGTTGGTCAAGAACGCCCGCCGAGGCTTCAAACGCTCGATCCACTCGAGGGCCCGGTCGAGATTCGCATGCGTGGGGTGCGGCCGGTAGCGCATCGCGTCGACGATCAGCACCTCGACCCCCGCCAGCGCCTGCAACGACTCCTCCGGCAGCATGACGACGTCGTTGGCGTAGCCGACGGCGCCGAAACGGAAGCCCAGCGACGGGATCGTCCCATGGTCCTGGAGGAAGGGAACGACCGGAAGGCCGGCAGCCTGGAAGGGGGCGGAGATCACCGTGTGGCGGTAGATCGGATTGTAGAAGCCGTTCCCCTCGGCATGGAAGCAATAGCCGAAGCGCCGACTCAGCACACCGTAGGTCCGCTCGTCCGACCAGGATTCGATCTGCCCCTGGCGCAGCGCGAAGGGTCGCAGATCGTCGATCCCATGGCACTGGTCGGCATGGTCGTGGGTCCAGATCACCGCGTCGATCCGCTCGACCTCGGCGGCCAGCAGCTGGCTGCGCACATCGGGCGAGGTGTCGACCAGCACCGTCTTGCCCTGGTCCTGGACCAGGATCGAGCAACGCGTCCGGCGGTTACGCGGGTCGGACGGGTTGGCTGCCCCCCACTCGCCCTTCCCGCCTGGTCCACCCACCCGGGGAACGCCGGCGGAGGTGCCGCAGCCCAGGATGGTCACGCGCACCGCGAACGCTCCGCCTTGGTGAACAGCCGGAAGAAATTGTCGGTCGTAGCGGCCTCCAGCTCGGCCAGGCTGACGCCCTTGAGTTCGGCCACCTTGGCTGCGGTATGGGCGACGAAGGCCGGCTCGTTGGTCTTGCCGCGCTTCGGCACCGGGGCCAGGTAGGGCGCATCTGTCTCGACCAGCAGCCGGTCGAGCGGGACGTCGCGCACGATGGCGCGCAGCTCCTCGGCCGCCTTGAACGTGACGATCCCCGAGATCGAGATGTAGAGGCCGAGCGCGAGCGCGCGTTCGGCCACGGCGCGGCCCGAGCTGAAACAGTGGATCAGGCCAGGGAAGGCGCCCTTCCCGTACTCCTCTTCCAGCATGTCGCCGGTCTCGGCATCGGCGTTGCGCGTGTGCACGATCAGCGGCAGCCCGGTCTCGCGAGACGCCGCGATATGGGCACGAAAGCTTTCGGCCTGCTCCTCGCGCGGGCTGTGCTCGTAGTAGAAATCGAGGCCGGTCTCGCCGATGCCGACCACCTTGGGGTGCCGCGTTGCCTCGACCAGCCGGTCGGGGGTGCGCTGCCCCTCCTCCTTGGCCTCGTGCGGATGGACACCGACCGAGCACCAGACATTGTCGTGACGCTCGGCGATTGCCCGAACGCGCTCGAACTGGTCGAGCCTCGTGCCGATCGTCAGCATGCCGGCGACCCCCGCGGTGCGAGCCCGCGCCAGCACCCCGCCCTCGTCGCTCGTGAGCTCCGGGAAGTCGAGATGGCAGTGGCTGTCGATCAGCATGTCAGCTCACGGCCTTGGGCGCCTTGGGCTGCTTCGGAGGCTTGGCCGGCGCTGCGGCAGGTGCGGGCTCGATGAAGCGCGGGAACACGCCCTGGGGCGGCGGCAGCGCCGTGCCCGGGATCAGCTCCTCATCGAAGGCCGCATAGACACGCTTCCCCGGCTCGACCGCGAGCTGGTCCAGGATTTTCGCCGTCGATCCCGGCATGAACGGCTGGACCAGCAGGGTGACGCGCCGGATCGTCTCGGCCAGCACCCACAGCACCGTGTCGCGCCGCACCGGATCGGTTTTGGCCAATGCCCACGGCGCCTGCGCATCGACGTAGCGGTTGGCGTCGGCGATCACTTCCCAGATGGTGGTCAGCGCCTTGTGGAAGGCCTGCTCGTCGAGCTCGGCGCGCACGATCGCCAGAAGGCCCTTCGCGCGATCGAGCAGCACGGTATCGGCCTCGACCAGGTCTCCCTTCGGCGGAATCATCTCACCGCAATTCTTGGCGACGATAGACAGCACCCTCTGGCAGAGATTGCCGTAGGCGTTGGCGAGGTCGGCATTCATGCGGCCGATCAGGGCGCGGCGCTGGAAGTCGCCGTCATTGCCGAACGGAACCTCGCGCAGCAGGAAGTAGCGCACCTGGTCGACGCCGAACTCCCGGGTCACCGCGACTGGATCGATCGCGTTGCCGAGCGACTTGGAGATTTTCTGTCCCTCGGTCGTCCACCAACCCGAGGCGAAGACACGCTTGGGGGCCGGAATGCCGGCCGACAGCAGGAAGGCTGGCCAGAAGACGCAGTGGAAGCGGATGATGTCCTTTCCCACGACGTGCACGTCCGCCGGCCAAAAGCGCCACAGCGGATTGCTCTCGTCAGGATAGCCGACTTCGGTAATGTAGTTGGTCAGGGCGTCGAGCCACACATACATGATGTGTTTCTCGTCGCCTGGCACGGGAATGCCCCAAGAGAAGCTGGTGCGCGAAACGGACAGGTCCTGCAGGCCGCCCTTCACGAAACTGATGATCTCGTTGCGCCGGCTCTCGGGCGCGATGAAGTGCGGGTTCTTCTCGTAGAATTCGAGCAGCCGGTCGGTCCAAGCCGAGAGCCTGAAAAAGTAGGAGGGCTCCTCCACCCACTCGACTTCGTTGTTGACCGGGCCGGCGCGGCGCTTGCCGTCGGGACCGACCGTGGTCTCGTCCTCGGCGTAGAACGCTTCGTCGCGCACGGAATACCAGCCGGCATACTTGCCGAGATAGATGTCTCCCGAGGCCACGAGCTTCTCCCACAGCGCCTGGCAAGAGGCGTAGTGGCGTGGCTCGGTCGTGCGGATGAAGCCATCGGGGCTGTAGTTCATCACGCCGATCAGGTCGCGAAACGACTGGCTTACCTTGTCGGTGAAGGCCTGCGGCGTCATACCGGCGGCGGCAGCGGCTTTCTCGACCTTCTGGCCGTGCTCGTCGGTGCCGGTGACGAAGTGGACGTCATAGCCGTCCAGACGCTTGAATCGCGCCAGCACATCGCAGGCAAGCGTAGCGTAGGCGTGTCCGATATGGGGCACGTCGTTGACGTAGTAGATCGGCGTGGTGACGTAGTAGGTGCTTTTGCCCGACATGATACTGAACTCCGAACGGCCGCCCCTGGCGGGGCACGAGACTCAAGCGCGTTCAGCCCCGCATTCGCGCGCAAGGCAGCGAGTCTCTGATGTCGGGCCGGGGCAACATGGGGCTCTTTTCCCATGCCTCCCCCCGTGGATCAAGAGTCGACGCCGTGACAGTCCGATCACCGCGTTGCGGACTGCAGCTTCAGGAAGCTGCCCATGACGGTCTGCTTGCGGTCGAGGTTGACCGCATCGGCCCGCGCAAACAGGTTGGCGACCTCCTCCGCGGCCGCCATCCAGCGATCCGGACTCGCCGCCGCGAGCAGGCGGGCCTGCAGGCCGGCTTCCACTGGCACGACGGGTGCGGAATCCTTGGCGAGCGCGCCCTGCCGCAGGAGGCCCTTCAGCCAGCCATCGAACAGGTAGTTGAGCGAGCGCCAGTCGGCATTGGCCTCCTCGCCGCGTTTGGCGAATCGCTCGGCGAAGCCATGCAGACGCGGCATGTCGAGATCGGGCAGGGTCGCCAGCACCTCGACCATCTCGCGGTACAGGTCCAGACTGCCCGCCGCCCCGAGTTCGAGCGCCCGTCCGATGCTTCCTTCGGCAAGCCGGGCGAGCGCCCTCCTCTCCTCGGGCTTCGTCTCGGGCGCGTGGGCGCCGAGAAGATCGACCACGGTATCCTCCGACAGCGGCTGCAGCGCGAGCCGGCGGCAGCGCGAGCGGATGGTGGGCAGCAGCCGTCCGGGCGCATGCGCCACGATCAGCAGCACGGCGTTGGGCGGCGGTTCCTCGAGGATCTTCAGGACCGCGTTGGCGCTGTTGCGGTTCATCTCGTCGGCCGCATCGACGATGGCGACCCGCGCCTTTCCCATCGCCGGCGTCATGTGCATGAAGCCGCCGAGATCACGGACATCGTCCACGGCGATCTCGGCGCGCATGCGCCCCGTGTCGCGGTTCAGGGAGCGGCGCAGATGGAACAGGTCGGGATGCGAGCGCGCATCGACCAGGTGCCGGCCCGGCGCATCCGCCGGTACGTCGAGCGATTCAGGGGCGCCGCCGAACAGACCTGCCTGATCCTGTCCCGCCAGCAGAAAGCGCGCGAAGCGCCAGGCCAGGGTTGCCTTGCCAATGCCCCGTGGCCCCGTGAGCAGCCACGCATGGTGGAGTCGCCCGCTCTGCTGTGCCGCCAGCATCGTGCGCTCGGCCTGCTCGTGTCCGACCAGTCGGTCGTTGCGCCACGGCGGCGGCCAGCCATAGGGCCATTCGAGCTTCTCCAGCTCGGCCGGATCGGAGGGCGTCTTGGCGCGCGCCAAGTCTCAGGACCCCAGACGCGCGGCGAGCGCATCGGCGATGGAGCGGGCGATGTCGTCTATGCCGGCGGAGGCGTCGATCACGACGCAGCGCTCCGGATCGGCGGCGGCAATTTCGAGAAAGCCGGCGCGCACGCGCTCGTGGAAACCGACCGGCAATGATTCATAGCGGGTCTCCTTGCCGCGGCGGGCGGCGGCGCGCGCGAGCCCCGCATCGACCGGCAGGTCGAGGATCAGCGTGAGGTCGGGACGGAAGTCTCCGACCGTCATGTCGTAGAGCGCGCCCAGCATCGCGCGGTCGATGCCGTGGCCGTAGCCCTGATAGGCCATGGTCGAATCGGCGAAGCGGTCGGATACGACCCAGGTGCCGCTTGCGATGGCCGGCAGTACCGTCGTGCGCAGATGCTCGCGGCGGGCCGCGAAGTGCAACAACGCTTCGGTCACGCCGTCCCAGCGTTCGGCCGGACCTTCGACGAGCAGCTTGCGCACCATCTCGGCGCCGGGCGCACCGCCGGGCTCTCGTGTGGTGATGCATCTGTGCCCGCGCGCCTCGATCCATTCCTTGAGACGGGCGACCTGGGTCGACTTGCCGGCCCCTTCGCCACCCTCCAGCGTGACGAAGCGCGCGCGCGTGCGCTCCGTCACGACATCCAGCCGAACATGTAGTGGCGCAGCATCGTGGCGACACGGCCGAACACGCCCATGCGGGGTACGTCGGCACCAGCCTCCAGCGGATACTCGATAGTGCGGTTGTCTGGCAATGTGACGACCGCGGTGCCGATTCTGGTGCCCTTGACGATCGGCGCCGCGATCGGCCCGTCGAAGCGAGCGACGGCGCGCGGCGTTACGCCCTGCCCGGTGGGGACGGTGAGCTGGACGGTCTTGGGGATGACCAGCGGCACCGTCTCCTGCGCACCGAGCCAGACGGGCGCCTCGACCAGCATGTCGCCGGCCCGAAACACGGTGATGTTGGTCGACTCCCGGTAGCCCCATTCCATGAGACGCGCCGTCTCCGACGCGCGTTCGGCCATCGACGTCAGGCCGTTGACGACCAGGATCAGGCGCCGCCCATCGCGCACCGCCGAGGTCGTCTGCCCATAGCCTCCCTCTTCCGTGTGGCCGGTCTTCAGGCCGTCGGTACCCGGCGTAATCTTGAGCAGGCGGTTGCGATTCTCCTGGCGGATGTTGTTGTAGGTCCAGTTCGTCTCCGAATAGTACTTATAGTACTGGGGGTAGTCGTCGATCGTGTGCCAGCCCAGCACCGCGAGATCGCGCGCCGTCGTGTACTGGCCTTCGGCCGGCCAGCCCGACGCATTCTTGAAGACGGTCTTGGTCATACCGATCTCTTTCGCGCGCTTGTTCATGCGCTCGGCGAAAGCATCCTCGGTGCCGGCCAGTCCCTCGGCGATCACCACGCAGGCATCGTTGCCCGAGAGGATGATGATGCCCTTGATCAGGTCCTCGACCGTCGGCTCCGATCCCAGCTCGAGGAACATGCGCGAGCCGCCCATGTTCCGGGCCTTCTCGCTGACGCGGAACCGCGTATCGAGCTTCAGCCGGCCTGCCGCCAGCTCGTCGAAGATGATGTAGATGGTCATCATCTTGGACATCGACGACGGCGGCATCGGCGTCTCGGCGTCCTTGAACAGCAGCACCGTGGAGGTCTGCGGATCGACCATGAAGGCGTGGCGCGCCAAGGTGCCGATGCCGACCTGCGACGGCGGAAGCGACTCCACCTTGGGCGCGGCTGCTTCCTTCGGGGCTGCGGGCTTTGTGGCCGTCGGCGCACGTGGCTTGGTCGGAGGCTTCTGCGCCTGGGTCGGTGGCTTGCGCGGAGGGTCCTGCTGCGCGGAGGCGGTGAGCGAGAGACCGGCCAGCCCGGCAACGGCGAGAAGCGCCACTCCGGCGCGATTTAGCCTAGTCAGAGACCACACGGGCATCCCCATAGCCTGAACGCTTGAGCCGGTCGGCAACGATACCGGCGGCATCCGGAGTCGTATAGGGCCCCAGCCGGACGCGATAAACATCGCGTCCATTGGCCGAGACCTGAGAAATTTCCGGGTTCCCGTAGCTGCGCACCGCGCTGCGCTGGCGCTCGGCATTTTCATGGGTCGAGAAGGCACCGACCTGCACGAAGAATCCGCTGAGCTGCGAGGATGGCGTGGCGGTACTGGTCGTTGCCGACAGCGACGCGATGGTGGGCGGAACGTCACCCGAAGCCGAGCGCGGTGCGCCGAATGGAACATTGCGCGGCGGCGTCGCGAACACTGTCTGTGCAGGTGCCGCCGGCGCGGCTGGCGCGGGCGGCTCGTACGACGCCTGCATGACGGACGGCGGCGGAGCGGCGACCGGGGCTGGGGCTGGGGCCGCCACCGGCGCCGGAGGCGGCGTCGGTGCGGCGCGGCTTCCGCTGGCGAGTTGCGCCACGGCCTGCTGCTGTTCCGCAGGCCCGCCGCCGCTCAGGGCGACGTCCTTCACCGCGAGGCTTTCGGCTTGCAGCTGGTCGATCCGGACCCGAGCCGTACCCTTGCCGACCATGTCGATTTCCTCGGCGGCCGTGCGCGACAGGTCGATGACCCGGCTGCGGGCGAAGGGGCCGCGATCGTTGACCCGCACGACCGTGCTGCGGCCGTTCTCGAGGTTTGTCACCCGCACGATGGCCGGCATCTGCAGCGTGCGATGCGCCGCCGTTCGGTCAGACTGGTCGTAACGCTCACCGTTGGCCGTCGACTTGCCGTGGAAGCCCGGCCCGTACCAGGAGGCCGTCCCGGTCTCGGTGAGGGTGAAGGTCTCCCGCGGCGTATAGGTGACACCGTCGATCTTGTAGGGCTGGCCGACCTTGTAGGTCCCGCGCTGGGCCACGCTGCTGCCGGGGGTCCCGCCCCCGCCCTTGTTCGACGAACCACAGGCCGCCAGGCTGGCCAGCAGCGCCGCCGCCCCACACAGCCGAAGGGTGCCGGACAGGGGAAATGCCATTTTTACCAATGCTAGCGGCATGATGTTCACATCATACATCATCTCGGCCGCCGGGTGGAGCGGCCTGCTCTCCCGCCTGCCCGGCCCGATCAGGCCGCGATGCGGTCGGACAGGAGACCCACGGCGAGAGCGAAGAAATCGGACTGGTTCCAGCGCAGGATGACCTTGAAATTCTCGGTCGTCTGGTAGGCCGGGCCGCCCGCTCCCGCCGGCCGCACGATGCGCCCGCCGCCTCCGGACTGCGCCCCCGGGGAGACCTCGTCGCCCCAGCGCAGGCCAGGCCGCCAGCCGACCTTGCGCAGGTAATTCACGATCGAGGCGAAGACGTCGAGCTTGTTGGTCCAGATGTCCTTGCGGCCATCGCCGTCGCCGTCTGCGGCATAGGCGAGGAAGCTGGTCGGGATGAACTGGCACTGGCCCATGGCGCCCGCCCAAGACCCCTTCATCGCGTGCAGGCCGACATGACCCTGCGACAGGATCTTGAGTGCGGCGATCAGCTGTTCGCGAAAGAACTTGGCGCGGAAGTTGTTGTGGACCAGCGTCGCGAGCGCCTCGACCACCTCGAAGTCGCCGAGGCGCGTGCCGTAGTTGCTCTCGATGCCCCACAGCGCCACGGCGACCTGCGGTGGCAGGCCGGCAGGGCCAGCGAATCGCTCGATTGCCGCGCGGTTCTCGGCAAGCAGCGCACGGCCGCGCTTGATGCGCTCCTCGGAGACGACCAGCCCCTGATAACGCTCCCACGTCATCTTGAACTCGGGCTGGTTGCGCGCCTGCTCCATGACGCGCGGCACTTCGCGGATGTCGGCCAGCGCCGCGTCGAGCGTGCCCTTGTCGACGCCCGCCCGCAGCGCCTCTTGCCGGATCCCCTGTAGAAAGGCAGCCGGAAACCGTCCGTCACCCTGGGCGAAGGCCTCTCCTGAGGTCGCGAGAGGCGCCAGGGCAGCGCCAGCACAGAGGAGTCTGCGAGTGATCATGAAGCGTCCGCTCGTTATTCGTTGCCCTCACGGGATGCCTGTTCCCTGTGCCGGCCAATCTTGCGCACACTATGGCGACCTCAAGCGCCCTACCATCGTCACTTGCGGCGATAGAGGATCATCCCGCCGTGATGCAGCGTGTCCTGATCGACGAAGACGCCGTCGGCGGTGAAGCTGGTATCGTCCCAGTATTCGATCCGCGTTCCAATCACTTCGTATCGCCCGCGATAAGCGCTCTGGCGCGTACCACGCGCCTCGTCATAGCGATTGCCCGGCAACAGGTTGTGACGGACATATCCGTCGGCCGTCACCCACAAGCCGACATAGGGATGCGTCGTCATTTCGGCATGCCCCTCGGTTGCAAGGATGAAAGGGGTATTGATGGCGAGCGCCAGGCTCAGGAGACGGATGGCCTTCATTTCGGCTTTCCGGTGTCCCGGCGTTCGGCAAAGAGTTCCGACAGGACCTGCGAGGCCGCGATGGCGCGCGAGATCCCGGCCGGCACGGTAATCATGTAGATGACCTCCTTGAGCTCCTCTTCGGACACGCCGAGGTTCAGCGCATAGCCGGCATGGACCCTCATGAAGGGCAGCTGGCCGGTCGCGGCGAAGGCTGCCACCGCCGCGAGCTGGCGCGTCCGGCCATCGAGTCCGGGTCGGGCCCAGACATCGCCCAGCGCGTAAGCTTCGGTTGCCTCGGCGAGGAACGGAAACTCCTCGCGCATGCGCTCCAGTGCCGGCTGCGGCCGGCCGCGATTGAGGTCGCGGATCACCGCCTCGCCACGCTTCCGCCGCTCCTCGACCGTTTGCGCGACGGCAGGCAGGGCCGCGCCGGCGACGAGTATCGCGGCGACGACCGGTCCGAAGATCGATGGCACGGCCATGGCTCATCCTCCCGTCGTGGCGGTGGGGCGTACGACGATCTCGTTCACGTCGACGTCCTCGGGCTGTTCGAGAGCAAAGCGCACGGCCCGGGCGATCGCGTCGGGCTTGAGCGCGATCCTGCGAAACGCCTTCATCGCCTCGGCGGCCGCCGGATCGGTGATGGTGTCTGCGAGTTCGCTCTCGACCACGCCGGGATGGATGCAGGTGACGCGGATCCGCTCATTCTCCATCCGCAGCCCGTCCGAGATTGCCCGTACGGCATACTTGGTCGCGCAGTAGACCCCGGCTGCCGGGAAGACCTGCAACGCGCCGATCGAGGCGATGTTGACGACATGACCGGAGCCGCGCGCCGTCATCTCGGGCAGAACGGCGGCAATTCCATAGAGGACGCCCTTGATGTTGACGTCCACCATCCGCTCCCATTCGACCACCTTCATCGCCGCCATCGCAGACAGCGGCATGACCCCGGCATTGTTGACGATGACGTCCACCCGCCCCCAGGCCGCGCGAGCCGCCTCGGCAAACGACGCGACACTCTGCCGGTCGGTGACGTCCAGCGGACATACGCGGGCATCGCCGCCCGCGGCGATCAATTCGCCGGCGAGCGCCTCCAACCGCGAGACGCGGCGCGCGCCCAGCATCACTTTGGCGCCCGCCGCGGCGAGTTCGCGGGCGATGCCGGCGCCGATGCCACTGGAGGCGCCGGTGACGAGAACGACTTTGTCGAGAGACATGGTGGGTCCTTTCAGTAGGGTCGGTTGGCTTGCCGCGAACATGGACCTGAGCGATTGTCGCGATAAGACGACAGGCGCTAACCAATCTGGAAAGAACTGCTAACCAATGGAGCCTGACCTCAACGCCCTGTCCATCTTCGCCCTCGTGGCCGAGGAGCGCAGTTTCAGGGCTGCAGCCGACCGGTTGGGCGTGACCCGTTCGGCGGTCAGCCAGACGATCCAGCGCCTCGAGGCCGGTCTCGGCATCGCGCTGGTCCAACGCACGACGCGCAGCGTCAGCCTGACCGAGGCCGGCGAACGGCTTCACCTGGAAATTGCACCGGCGGTGGCCGAGATGCGTGCCGCCGTTGAGAAAACGGCCGCGCTGCAGGGTCGTGCCCGCGGCCGCCTGCGGCTCGCCGTCTCCTCGATCGCCGAGCGCTTTCTGTCCGGGCCGTTTCTGGCCGGCTTCGCCGAGGCCAATCCCGAGGTCGACCTCGACGTCACCGTCACCGACGATCCCATCGACATCGTCGCCGAGGGTTACGATGCCGGCGTCCGCCTGGGCGAGGTCATCGAACAAGACATGATCGCCGTGCCGGTGGCGGGCGACGAGCGCCAGCTGGCGGTCTGCGCCCCCTCGTACCGCGAGCGCTTCGGCATTCCGCGGCACCCCGCCGAGCTGACGTCACACACCTGCATCGGCTGGCGGCCCTCCCCCAGGTCTGCGCCCTATCGATGGGAATTCGCCGAGGGGGCCAAGGAATTCAGCGTCGCCGTCGCGCCGCGCTTCGCCACCAACGACATGGCGCTGATGATCAAGCTCGCCGTCGCCGGCGCCGGCATCACCTTCGGCATGGAAGAAAGCTTCCGCGCCCTGATCGCGCGCGGCGCACTCGTGCCGATCCTCGAGGACTACTGCCCAAGCTTCGCCGGCTTCTACCTCTACTATCCCAGCCGCCGGAACATCGCGCCGAAGCTGCGCGCGCTGATCGACTACCTGCATCGCCAGCGATGACATGGCCGCCCCCTGACAGGGCGCCGGTGGCTCCCTATATTCCCCTCCAAAGCCCGATGCGACAGGAGCGCGAAATGCAGACCTACAAGAAGACTCCCGAAGCCCTGGCGAAGCTCACGCCCGAGCAGTTCTACGTCACCCAGGAGAGCGGCACCGAGCGTCCCGGCACGGGCGCCCTGCTGCACAACAAGGAGCCGGGCATCTACGTCGACATCGTGTCTGGAGAACCACTCTTCGCCTCGGCCGACAAGTATGAATCGGGATGCGGCTGGCCGAGCTTCACCAAGCCGATCGAGCCGGCCAACGTCGCCGAGCTGCAGGACCGCTCGCACGGCATGGTGCGCATCGAGGTTCGGTCCAGGCATGGAGACAGTCATCTCGGCCATGTCTTTCCCGACGGCCCGCGCGATCGCGGCGGGCTGCGCTACTGCATCAATTCCGCCTCGCTCCGCTTCATCCATCGCAAGGACATGGAAGCGGCGGGCTATGGCGCCTATCTCGACCAGGTGGAGGATGTAAAATGAGCCAAGAGCGCGCAGTGCTGGCCGGCGGCTGTTTCTGGGGCATGCAGGACCTGATCCGTCGCATCCCGGGCGTGGTGTCGACGCGGGTCGGCTATACCGGCGGCCATGTGGCCAATGCCACCTACCGCAACCATGACGGCCACGCCGAGGCGATCGAGATCATCTTCGATCCGTCGCGGCTGAGCTATCGCCAGCTGCTGGAGTTCTTCTTCCAGATCCACGATCCGTCGACCCTCGACCGCCAGGGCAACGACCGTGGTACCTCCTATCGCTCGGCGATCTTCTACACGAGTGACGAGCAGCGCCGGGTAGCCGAGGACACGATCGCCGACGTGGACGAATCGGGCCTGTGGCCGGGCAAGGTCGTGACCGAGGTGACGCCGGCATCCGACTTCTGGGAGGCCGAGCCCGAGCATCAGGATTATCTCGAGCGTATCCCGAACGGCTACACCTGCCACTTCGTGCGGCCGAACTGGCGACTGCCGGTCCGTTCGAGGTCCGGCCAGGCTGCCTGAGGCCTCATTCGACCTTCAGGTCGAGAGCCTTGACGATGGTCTTCCAGACCAGAAACTGATCCTTCTGGTACTGGACGGCCTGCTGCCGGGTGGACGGCATCGGCACGAGGCCGTTCTGCAGCATCTTGGCGCGCACCGATTCGGTTTCGAGGATCCGGACCAGTTCCCTGTTCAGGCGGTCGAGGATCTCGCTGGGCGTGCCGGCCGGGGCGACGGCACACCACCAGCCGCTCATGTCGGGCGGCGTCGCAAGCCCCTGGTCCGAGAAGGTCGGCACATCGGGCAGCAACGCATGGCGCTGCGCTGTGGTCATCGCGACCGCCCGCACTTTCCCCGCGCGAATCATCGCCAGCGACGAAGGCACGTCCCCGACCATGATCTGGACGTGGCCGCTCAGCAGGTCGGCCAGCGCCGGAGGCGTCGACTTGTAGGGAACGTGCGTCACGTCGAGCTGGTAGGCGTTCCTGATGTGGCCGCCATAGGCGATGCCGCCGGTGTTGCCGCTGGCATAGTTGTACTTGCCGGGATTGGCCTTGAGCAGCTGGATCAGCTCGGGAGCGCTCCTGGCACTGACGTCCGTATTGACCAGCCAGACGTAGGAGACCGAGGCGACCAGCGAGATGTAGCTCAGGTCCTTGGCCGGGTCGTAGCGGACACCGCTGGTCAGGCCGGCCGGGCTGGCGACGAGCCCGGAATTGGTCAGCAGTCCGATCGTGTAACCGTCGGGCGCCGCCTGCACGACCATCTCGGTGCCGAGGGTCGTGTTATTACCCGGCTTGTTCTCGATGACGATCGGCTGGCCCAGCGCCTGGGCGAGCGGCTCCGAGAGAATGCGAGCGAGAATGTCGCTGGCCGAGCCTGCCCCGAAGGGGACGATCAGCCGGATCGGCTTGTTCGGATAGGGTTGCGCCATCACGGGCGTGGCAAGCGCGACACCGACGGCGGTGGCCAACGCGGTAAGCCAGTGAACGACTCTCATGAGCTTCCTCCCTGTCTGGCGACTTCTTCTTGTTGATGTATTAAGGCGACGACCTTCTGCCCCCCTTGGTTCGATCGAAGTGACGCTTCAGAACCGAAAGCCGAGATCGCGGGCGATCAGGTTCTTCTGAATCTCGCTGGTGCCTTCGCCGATCACGTAGACCAGCGCGTCGCGATGGATGCGGCCCACCGGGTATTCGCGCATGATGCCGGCACCGCCATGGATGCGGATCGCCTGCTCGCTCACGGCGACGGCGGTTTCGCTGGCGACAAGTTTCACCCGGGCCGCGGTCGCGGAATCCAGGGTGTTCTGATCGACCCGCCAGGCGCCATAGTAGACGAGCCACCGCGCCGCCTCGATCTGCGCCGACATCTCCGCGAGCTTGTGGCCGATCGCCTGGTAATCGCCGATCCGCTTGTTCGCGACCATCCGATCGCGCGCGTAGGCCGTGGCCGCGTCGAAGGCGGCGCGCGCCATGCCCAGCGCGTTGGCCGCGACCCCGACCCTGTTCTCGCTGAGCGAGTCGAGGATCACCGGATAGGTTCCCAGCCGGTCGCCGAGGACGCAGTCGTCCGGAACGAACACGTCGTCCATGTGGATCAGGCCGCTCTCGGAGGCGCGGATGCCCTCCTTCCGGAGCTTGTCGATGGTCATGCCCGCGGCCGGCAACTCGACGATGAACAGGCTGATCGCTTCGCCGCTCAATTCCGGCGCCGTACGCGCCGCGACCAGCAGGAAATCCGCGATCGGCGCGTTCGTGAT
>Ga0209066_10004758_pt1 | contig 14607 bp, 13 predicted proteins | sample All_14_2_FD_187198 | JGI IMG/M metagenome (GOLD analysis project Ga0209066, IMG submission 187198) | Freshwater microbial communities in response to fracking from Pennsylvania, USA - Allegheny Zone_MetaG_DW_15 (SPAdes) (version 2) ...
CTGCGCGCCGGTCAGCGAATAGCTGGTGTGGACGCGGCCGGTGTCGGCGTTGATCTGTTGCTGCAGGGCGTCGGTATAGGTCGATTTGAGTTTCGACAGCTGCCGCCATTCGAGAACGAGGCCGCTGATTTCGGACCCTTCCGCCTTCAGCTTTTCCAGCACGGTGACATCGGTGGAGTAGGTGCCGGACTTGCCCTTCTTGCCGCCCTTCAGGCCCATCTCATCGAACAGGACGACGCCGAGCTGCTGGGGGGAGCCGATGGTGAAGGGGTGGCCGGCGAGTTCATGGATCTGTGCCTCCAGCCCGGCGATGGATTGCGAGAAGCTGCCGGAGAGACGGGACAACTGTTCGCGGTCCACCTTGATGCCATGGCGCTCCATGCCGGCGACCACCGGGATCAGCGGGCGATCGACCAGTTGATAGACACGCGTCGCGCTTTCGGCGGAGAGGCGCGGCGATAGCGTATGCCACAGCCGCCAGGTGACTTCGGCGTCCTCGGCAGCGTAGGCAGTCGCCTTGTCGAGCGGGACATGGGCAAAGCTGATCGCTTTCTTGCCGGTGCCGGCCACATCCTTGAAGCTGATGCAGGTGTGGCCGAGGTGGACGCTCGCCGCCTCATCCATGCCGTGACCGCCAAGGGACTTCCCGGCGTCGAGATCAAAGCTCATGATCATCGAGTCATCGATGGGCGATACCTCAAGGCCCACGCGGGCGAGGACGTTGAGATCGTATTTGAGGTTATGGCCGACCTTCAGCACGGAGTCGTCGGCGAGCAGCGGGCGCAGCATTGTGATCGCGGTGGCCAGCGGGATCTGCGGCGGCACTTCGCCGAACATGTCGTCGGTGGAGCGATGGGCGAGCGGAATGTAGCAGGCCCGGCCGGGACCGGTGGACAGGCTGATGCCGACAAGGCCGGATTCCATGCTGTCGAGCCTGTCGGTTTCGGTATCGACGGCGACGACGCCTGTCGCCGTCGCTTCGGCGATCCAGACGGCGAGTTGCTCCGTGGTGGTGACCATTTCGTATAGCGCGCAGTCGATCGGCGGCAGTTCCTGCTTCACCGGCGTCGCCGATGACGGGGCGGTCTGGGATGCGGTCGCCGCAGTCGCGGCCACGGCAACGGCGGCGGCCGGTGCGCCGAGGCGGGTCAGCAGCGAGCGGAAGCCGTGATGCTCCAGGAACGCCTGCAGCGGCTCGGGTGGAATGCCCTTGAGCGTCAGGTCCTCGAGCGGCTCGGGCAGGTCCATTGTGGAGTGCAGGTCGACCAGCCTGCGGGACAGGCGCGCCATGTCCGCATGCGCGATGAGGTTCTCCTGCATCTTCGACTTCTTCATCGATGGCGTGGCGGCCAGCACGGCTTCCAGATCGCCATATTCCGTGATGAGTTTCGATGCGGTTTTGGGGCCGATGCCGGGAACGCCGGGGACATTGTCGACGCTGTCGCCCATCAGCGCCAGCACGTCGCCCAGCTTTTCGGGCGGCACGCCGAACTTGCCGACGACATAGTCCGCGCCGCGCCGCTCATTCTTCATGGTGTCGTACATGTCGACGCCAGGCTGGATCAGCTGCATCAGATCCTTGTCGGAACTGACGATGGTGACGTGCCAGCCCTGAGCCACCGCCGCCTTGGTGTAGCTGGCGATGATGTCGTCCGCCTCGAACCCCGCTTCTTCGATACAGGGGAGCGAGAAGGCGCGAGTGGCGTCGCGGATCATCGGGAATTGCGGGACGAGGTCTTCCGGCGCGGGCGGGCGGTTCGCCTTGTACTGATCGTACATGTCGTTGCGGAAGGTGTGGCTGCCCTTGTCCAGCACCACGGCCAGGTGCGTCGGCCCCTCCGCCTTGCCCAGCTCCTCGGCCAGCTTCCATAGCATCGTGGTGTAGCCATAGACCGCGCCTACGGGCTGGCCGTGGCGGTTCGTCAGCGGCGGGAGTTGGTGATAGGCACGGAAGATGTAGCCGCTGCCGTCGACAAGGTAGAGGTGATTGGGTTGCTGATTCTGGGACATGGCACGGGGATAGCGACTGAAGCCGCCCCGCGCCATGTTCTCAAGGCAGCGATCTTTGCGGCGGTTAGTACTTGTCGTGGTTCGCCGCGACCGCGCGGGCGACGCCCTGCATCAGCGCCCAGCGTTCCGGGATCGGCACGGTGGTGCTGCCGATCATCACGGCAATCGCGTAGCTGGTGCCGTCCGGTGCCGTCATGATGCCGACATCGTTGAAGCCGGTCGAGCGCGGCGCGAGGTCCTGGCCCGTGCCGGTCTTGTGCGCATAGCTCCAGCCGGCAGGCACGCCGCCCTTGATCCGTTGCGGTCCCGTCTTTGCCTCTGCCATGGTGGAGAGCAGCAGATCGGTGGAGGCGGGCGAGAGCATCTCGCCGCGCTTCAGCTTGGCGAGCGCCTGCACAATGGAATTGGGCGCGGCACCGTCCGGTGGATTGAGCAGGTAATTATCGAGCGCCTTGTTGCGCGCCGACATGGGAAGCGCGCTGCGCGCCGCGTAGAAATTGCGGCCGATGCTGTAGTCCTGCCGCCATTCCAGGCCCGCCGTAGTCGCCTGTAGCAGGCGTTCGCCGGGACCAAAGCGGATGTTGCTGATGAAGCGACGCGCAAGGAAACCGCGCACCATCTCCGGCCCGCCGACGGTGCGGAGCAGTGTGTCGTTGGCGGTGTTATCGCTCTGCGTCATCGCGCGCGTGAACAGGTTGCCGAGCGAGGTCGTCCAGCCGTCCTTGCCGACCAGCGATGCGGTGGGCTGATGGAACAGCGTCAGATCGCGCTGGGTGATGGTGGTGGTGTCCGACAGGCGCAGCTTGCCGCGATCGACATTATCGAGCAGCGCCATCGCCACCCAGAGCTTCGACACGCTTTGCTGCGGATAGAGGGCGGTGCCGTTCCACGACACCGTCCAGTCCGCGTCGACGCGGCGGACGGCAATGCCGACATTGCCCTTGAAATCGCGGCCAAGCTGCTGAACGACGCTGACGAGCGCAGGCGACGGCTTTGAACGCGGGTTATAATCGGGAATTGCGGCAGGCGGATTTGCGACCGGCCTTGGCGGAACGGTGGCCGTAACGGGCCGTGGGGCAGCGGGGCCGACGCATGCCGCCAGGATGCTCGCGCCAAGAAGGCCGAGAAGCGCATTGCCGAACGGATGGCCGACACGCTCCCTGCCACGCTTGATAACGATAACACCGGCCGTGCGCCGCCGCGAAAACACTCGCACCTTTAATCCTTTTGCCCGCAGATTCAGCATGGTAACGGCTGTATTTTCTCCGTCAATGCAACCAGTTTTGCGACGAACGATTCCATACATAAGCTGTAAGGATGGTTAACGACGGGAACCCATGGGTCATTTCCTGTTCAACTCGGGTACGACACAACCGGCAGGATGAACGTATTTCCCAATTTTTCGCGTCGCGAGGCGCTGCTCGCGGGCGGTGCCGTGCTGGTGGCGCAGGCATGCCCCGCAGCGGCGGCGTCGCCGTTCACGTCGCGCCGTATTGCCGTGACGGTACGCGGGGCGGGGCCGGACGTCGTCCTGATCCCGGGGCTGGCCAGCGGCCCCTTTATCTGGAACCAGACCATGACGCTGGTACCCGGCTATCGCTATCATCTGGTGCAGGTGCGGGGTTTCGCTGGCCTCGCGCCGGACATCAACAAACAGGCGGGGCCGTTGCTCGCGCCGCTGACGGGCGAGATTGCGCGCTATGTTCAGGAGAACGGGCTGCGTCGGCCGGCCGTAGTGGGGCACAGTATGGGCGGCACGCTGGCGATGATGCTGGGCCTTCGCCCCGCGCCAGAGCTTGGCCGTGTGATGGTGGTCGACATGCTGCCCGAAGGCGCGGGCATGGTGGGCGGTACGGCCAGCGGCATGGGCTATCTGGCCGACCAGATGAGCCAGTATTTTACGGGCACCAAGGCGGGGAGGGCACTGTTCGCGGATATGCTGGCGCGCAGCCCTGGCGGCAATGACAGCGATCCAGATGTGGTGGCGAAGGCGTTGACGGAACTTGCGCACACAGACCTGACGCCGTCGCTGGCGCATATCCGCGCGCCGCTGCGCGTCGTCTATGCGCAGCCGGCGGATAAAGAGACGGCTGGCGCTCTGACTCAGCGTTTCCGTGCCGCCTATGCGGCGTCGCGCGCCGCGCTTACGCCGATCGGCCCGAGCGGCCATGTCGTGATGGCGGACCAGCCCCAGCGTTTCGCCGAGGCATTGAAGGGTTTTCTGAAGGCCTAGTTACCGGAATTCAGGCGCTCGACTTCGGCGTGAAGCGCCTGAATCGATGCGACGAGACGGGCGCGGTCGGTCTGGAGTTCTTCCAGCGTAGCGCGCGCCTCGCCCAGCTCGACGGCGCGCCGGGCGATACGGGCATCAAGGGTTTCATTGTGGCGCGACAACGCCTTCAACTGTTCCGCGCGGGCGACCACGTGACGGATATGCGCATCCAGAATGTCGAAATCGAACGGCTTGGCAATGTGATCGTCGGCACCGTTCCGCAGGGCATCCAGCACGGATTCATTGTCGCTGCGCGCGGTGATCATCATCACGGAGGCGTCGCCCATCAAGCCGGACGCCCGCATCTTTTTCATCGTCGCGACACCGGACAGCATCTGCATGGCGCTTTCGATGAGGATGAGGTCGAACTTCTGCGCCATCAGCATGTTGAGCGCGACGAAGCCATTTTCCGCCAGCACGACATCGTAACCCATATAGGGCAGACGCCGGCCGATTACGCCGAGTGCAGTCGCATTCTCGTCTACCGCCAGCACACGCAGGCGGCGCGTGGCTACCTCCGGCCGTGCGGCGTCATTCGTATCTGCATCATCATTGCGCGAAAAGAATTGCATGCTGCGTCACCCTTTTGCGGCGACGCTAGGCTTTAACGGCAAACAAAAGGTTAACGACGCCGCAACCTTTTTAGAGGCCGCCGATCAGCTCTGGCGGATGAAATTTTCCTGCATGACGACCCGGATGGTTTCATCAATGTGCCGGCGCGCTTCCGGCCCCTTTGCCACCATCACGGAATCGCAGGTGGCGACGCATTCGCCCTCCTGGAAGGCGGCGGACTGGATCTGCCAGCTTGTACTGCCGATGGTACCGATGGCGCAGCCGATGGTCAGGGGTTTGGGGAAATGGGATTCCTGCACGAACTTGAGGTCAACAGCTGCAACCAGCCAGCGGACGCCCCGATCGGCGGGATGACGGCCCAAATGATGGTGGAAGCGGATGCGGGCCGTCTCGAACATGGCCGCCATGGACACATTGTTGATGTGGCCCATGATATCCAGGTCCTGGTATCGCGGTTCCATGATCGTCTGGAACGGATAGGAATCGAATTTCAGACGCCAGGGATCGGGCTTGGCCATGACGAGCCTCTCAAACTATTATGGCCATCCCTAATGCACATGCCCCGCGTGCTGCGCAATCGGGGGCGCAGCAAAAAGCGCGGAACTGCGGCAATTTAAGCACAATTTGTGCGCCGTATCCGCCCAGACTGATCTGGATCAGGCCGCGCCATCCGTGTCGAGCGCATAGCCTGCGGATCGCACGGTACGGATGATGTCGCGCCGGCCGTCAGCATTGATCGCCTTGCGCAGGCGACGGATGTGCACGTCGACGGTGCGCAGTTCTATGTCGCTGTCCTGACCCCAGACGCTATCAAGCAGGCGCTCGCGCGAGAACACCCAGCCCGGATGCTCCAGGAAATGCTTGAGCAGGCGGAATTCCGTGGGGCCAAGCGACACGGTCTGGCCGCCGCGGCGCACCTTGTGACCGACCGTGTCCATTTCGACATCGGCGAACGACAAAGTCTCGCCGGCAAGGGCTGGGCGCACGCGGCGCAGCACCGCGCCGACGCGTGCGACCAGTTCGCGGGGCGAGAAGGGCTTGGTCACATAATCGTCCGCGCCTGTCTCCAGCCCGCGCACGCGATCCTCTTCTTCGCCGCGCGCCGTCAGCATGATGATGGGAACATTGGCGGTGCCGGTCATGCGGCGCAGGCGGCGGCATACTTCGATGCCGGACAGGCTTTCGACCATCCAGTCGAGCAGCACGATATCGGGCGCGTCCTCCTGCGCCATCAGCAGCGCTTCCTCTCCGTCGACCGTATGGGCGACGTCGAAATCCTCACGCTTGAAATGCCAGATCAGCAGTTCCGCCAGCGCGGCGTCGTCCTCGACCAGCAGCATCTTTGCACGGGCCATAGCTTTCCGTCCTTACTTGTCTTCGGGTGCCTCGCCGCGTTCACGATCCGGCAGATACTGGCCGGTGGCGGCGAAGTAGACCATTTCGGCGACATTGGTGGCGTGGTCGCCGATGCGTTCGATATTCTTGGCGACGAACAGCAGGTGCGCGCTTTCCGAAATCATCTTCGGATTTTCCGCCATATAGGTCAGCAGCGTGCGGAAGATGCTGTTGTAGAAATCATCGACCACGCGGTCGCGCTCGACCACAGCGATGGCAAGATCTGCGTTGCGTGCGGAAAAGGCGTTGAGCGCATCATGCACCATCTCGCCCGCGATCTGGCCCATGGCGGGCAGCAGCGACAATGGCTCAAGATTCTTGTTGGCGATGATGAGCGGCGCGCGCTTGGCGATGTTCTTGGCATAGTCGCCGATGCGCTCGACCACGCCGGCGATCTTCAGCGCGGCGACCACTTCGCGCAGGTCGTTGGCGAGCGGTGCGCGCAGGGCGATGGTCTGCACGGCCAGCTTTTCGATCTGACTTTCCAGCACGTCGATCTTGGCGTCGTTCTTCACGACTTCGGCGGCGAGTTTCTGGTCGCGGCGGATCAGCGCGGACATTGCCTGTTCCAGCGCGCTTTCCGCACGGCCGCCCATCTCCGCGATCAGGCCGCGCAGCTGGTCGATCTCGTGGTCGAATGCCTTGACGGTATGTTCTGCCATGTCCTGCTCCTGCCGGTCAGCCGTAGCGGCCGGTGATATAGTCCTTCGTCCGTTCCTGACGCGGATTGGTGAAGATATCGGACGTCACGCCATATTCGACGAGCGTACCGAGGTGAAAGAACGCCGTCCGCTGCGATACGCGCGCGGCCTGCTGCATGTTGTGGGTGACGATGACGATCGCGTAGCGGCCGCGCAGTTCGTGGATCAGTTCCTCGATCTTGGCGGTGGCGATCGGGTCGAGCGCCGAGCAGGGCTCGTCCATCAGGATGACCTCGGGCTCCACCGCGATGGCGCGGCCGATGCACAGGCGCTGCTGCTGACCACCGGACAGGGCGGTGCCGCTGTCGTGCAGGCGGTCCTTCACTTCGTCCCACAGGCCGGCGCGGCGCAGCGATTTTTCGACGATCACGTCCATGTCCGCCTTGGCGCTGGCCAGGCCGTGGATGCGCGGGCCGTAGGCGATGTTTTCGTAGATCGACTTGGGGAAGGGATTGGGCTTCTGGAACACCATGCCGACGCGCGCGCGCAGCTGCACCACGTCCATGGAGGGGGCGTAGATATTCTCGCCATCCAGCGTGATCTCGCCCTCGACGCGGGCGCTCGACACTGTGTCGTTCATGCGGTTGAGCGTACGCAGGAAGGTGGACTTGCCGCAGCCCGACGGGCCGATGAACGCGGTGACATTGTCCATGTCGACGTCGATCGACACGCCCTTGATCGCTTCCTTCTCGCCGTAGAAGACGCGCACGTCGCGCGCCGTCATCTTCGGGTCGTTGGGTTTGAGCGCCTGTTGTTCGGGTGTGAGCATGATGTGTTTTACCAGCGCTTTTCGAATTTGTTGCGAAGATAGATGGCGATCCCGTTCATCGCGAGCAGGAACACCAGCAGCACGATGATCGCGGCCGACGTCTTTTCGATGAAGCCGCGCGACACTTCGTCGGACCACAGGAAGATCTGCACCGGCAGCACGGTGGCGGGATCGGTGACGCCGCCCGGAGGCGTGGCGATGAAGGCGCGCATGCCGATCATGAGCAGCGGCGCCGTTTCGCCCAGCGCGCGCGCCATGCCGATGATGGTGCCGGTCAGGATGCCGGGGAGGGCGAGCGGCAGGACATGGTGGAACACCACCTGCACCCGGCTGGCGCCGATGCCGAGCGCCGCGTCGCGGATGCTGGGCGGCACGGCCTTGATCGCGTTGCGGCCGGCGATGACGATGACAGGCATGGTCATGAGCGCCAGCGTCATACCACCCACCAATGCGGCCGAACGCGGGAGGTGCAGGAAATTGAGGAAGATGGCGAGGCCGAGCAGGCCGAAAATGATCGAGGGCACCGCCGCCAGATTGTTGATCGATACTTCGATCAGGTCGGTCCAGCGATTGCGCGGCGCATATTCCTCCAGATAGAGCGCGGTCGCCACGCCCACGGGAAAGCTCAACGCCAGCGTCACCAGCATGGTAAGCAGCGATCCCTTGAACGCGCCCCAGATGCCGACAAGCGTGGGATCGGTCGCGTCGCTGGCGGACAGGAACGGCCAGTTGAAGCTGCGGAACACCACGCCCTTTTGCCGCAGCATGGCGTAGGCCTGTTCCGCTTCGGGTGTCCCGTCGCTCTTGGCCGCCAGATCGATGGCGGCGGACGCGGGGACGTTCAGCGTCACCTGCTTGCCGAGGATCGACGGATCCGCCTTGATTGCGTCGCGTACGACCAGCCAGGCGTTGGGCGCGAGCAGGCTGTCGCCGTCCTTGCCGAGCGCCGCTTCGGCGGCTTGCGCGGTGACGACGGGAAGATTGGCGGCGGACAGCGCGCGATCAGCATTGGCGCCCTGCAGCACGGCGGGGTCGACGACGATCGGCGCCGTGGCGAAATTGACCGGCAGCCTGATCTGCGTGCGGGTGAAGCCGCCGAGTCCGCCGCCGAGCATGGTGATGATCAGGAAGGCGAGGAAACCAGCCGACAGCAGGATTGCGGCAAGGCCCAGCGCCTTGAACCGGCGTTCCTTCGCATAGCGCCGGGCGATGCGTTTTTGCATCGCATCGGACTTCCAGTCGGTGGGGTTGCGGGACGCCGTCATTCGTAGGCCTCGCGATATTTCTTCACCACGCGCAGCGCGACGATGTTGAGCAGCAGCGTGACGATGAACAGCACCAGCCCGAGCGCGAAGGCCGCGAGCGTCTTGGCGCTGTCGAATTCCTGGTCGCCGGTCAGCAACTGGACGATCTGTGTCGTCACCGTCGTCACGCTGGCGAAGGGATTGAGCGTCAGGTTGGCGGCAAGGCCAGCGGCCATCACCACGATCATGGTTTCACCGATGGCGCGGCTGACGGCCAGCAGCACGCCGCCGACGACGCCGGGGAGCGCGGCAGGGATCAGCACGCGGCTGATCGTCTCGCTGGTGGTCGCGCCCATCGCCAAGCTGCCATCACGCATCGCCTGCGGCACGGCGGCAAGGCTGTCGTCTGCCATGGAGGAGACGAAGGGGATGATCATCACGCCCATCACGAGGCCGGCGGCAAGCGCGCTTTCCGAGCTGGCGCCGGAAATGCCGATGGAAACCGCAAAGTTGCGCAGCGCCGGCGCGACCGTCAGCGCCGCGAAATAGCCGTAAACGACGGTGGGCACGCCTGCGAGCACTTCAAGGATGGGCTTGAGCCATTTGCGTACGGTTGGGCTGGCATATTGGGTCAGGTAGACGGCGCTCATCAGGCCAAGCGGGATAGCGACGATCATCGCGATGATCGCGCCGATGAAAATGGTGCCCCAGAACAGCGGGACCGCTCCGAACGCATCCTTGTTGCCATAGCCCATGGCGGCGGACTGCGGGCTCCATTTCGTGCCGAACAGAAAGTCGATCGGGTTCACCATCGAGAAGAAGCGGATGCTTTCCCACAGCAGCGAAGCGACGATCCCCAGCGTCGTGATGATGGCGATCAATGATGCGAGCAGCAGCAGCGCCATCACCAGCCGTTCGACGCGGGTGCGGGCGCGGAAGTCCGGGCGCATACGGGTGAATGCATAGGCCCAGCCCGCAAAGGCCAGCGCAAGCGCCAGTGCGACACCGCCCATGCTGTAGCGCGCGGTGGCGTCTCGATAGGGCTGTACCAGCGGCGTGGATGCCGGATTGAAGGCGGCCTGTTGTTGTCCCGTGGCGAGCGCGCGGGCTTCGGACAGGATGGCGGCACGCTCGAACCTGTCGGCGGGCAATGTCTGCGCCGCCGGCGTTTCCAGCACGGCGTAGGTGATCATCGCGGGGGTCACATTCGCCCATATGGCCAGGAACAGCGCGGCGGGCAGCAGAGTCCACAGGGCGACGTACCAGCCATGATAAGACGGCAGGCTGTGCATCGCCCCCCGAGGCGCGCCGGTCTGCATCCGCGTGGCGCGGGCGCGCGCCGTGACCCAGGCGACGACGCCCAGACCCAATATCAGCAATAGAAGCGCGGGACCGGTCACGACGGCATGTCCACCCTGGGCATCAACATCCTGTCGTTCCTATTTCAGTTCCGCGCCGTCGAGAGTCGACAGCGTCTTCACGATTTCCGCACTGTGGGCACGCACATCCTCAGGCGCGGCCACCATACCGCGCCGGGCCAGATACCCCTCCGGCGCCCAGCCGTTGGCGAAAGCCTCCAGATAGGCCTTGAGCCCGGGGATGGCCGCCATGTGCGCTTTTTTCACATAGATGTAGAGCGGGCGCGCGCCCGGATAGGAGCCGGTCGATACGGTTTCGTAATTGGCCGGAATGCCGTTGATCGGAATGTCGCGCAGCGAGTCCAGATTTTCTTCAAGGAAGCTGTAGCCGAACACGCCCACCGCATCCGGATTGGCGTTCAGCTTGCCGACGATCAGATTGTCATTCTCTCCCGCGTCGACATATTTCCCATCCTCGCGGATGCGGGTGCAGGTTTCCTTGAACTTCTCTTCATTCTGCTTCTTGAGCGCGACCATCGCCGGGTCGGTCTCGCACCCCTTTGTCAGCACCAGCTCCGCGAGCGAATCGCGGGTGCCGCTGGTGGAGGGCGGGCCGAATACGGAAATGGCGACGGCAGGCATGGCCGGGTCGACATCCTGCCATGTCCGCGTCTTGTTCGGTCCGCGGCCATAGGGGTTCGCCGCGAGCGCCTCGTACACGATCCTGGGCGTAAATTTGAAACCGGGGCCGCGCTTCGATTCGGCAAAGGCCAGACCATCGACGCCGATCTGGATTTCGACAATGTCGCGCACGCCGTTTGCCTGGCACTGCTCAAATTCGCTTTTCTTGATGCGACGCGACGCATCCTCGATGTCCGGGTGCTGTGCGCCTACGCCGGCGCAGAACAGCTTCATGCCTGCGCCCGTGCCGGTCGATTCGATGATCGGCGACTTCATGCCCGGATTGGCCGCGACGAACTGTTCGGCGGCCGCCGTGGCAAAGGGGTAGACAGTGGAGGAACCCACGGCGCGAATCTGGTCGCGCACGCCGCCACCGGACGAGGCCGGGTCCTCGCAAGCCGACAATGCGGCGAGCGCCAGGACCGAGCCGGCGGCAAGAGCGATGGTCTTCACGGGGAACGGGTCTCCAACAATGAGGGGGCGTCGACTTTCCCCGTGCGCCGCCCGTAACGATGGTTCATCGCGCCATTGTGACGTTTTGATTTCAGTTTGATGACATTGGACCGGGTGGCGTCAGTCTTCGTCGCCATAAATGGCGACATGGCGCGTTCCGTCGGACGCGGCCCGCCCACGATGCATGCCGGGGGTGATGAACCGCCAGCCCGGCTTACCGTCCGGCCCGACGAAGATAAGGCCGCCTACACCGCCCATGGATGCAATTTCATCGAACACCGCCTGCGCGGCTTCGTCCAGGCTCTGGCCCAGCATGCGCGCCCGCGCGCACATTTCATGCGCAGCAGCCGTGCGGATGAAGAATTCACCCGCGCCAGTGGCGGACACGGCGCCTGCACGGTCATCGGCATAGGTGCCTGCGCCGATCAGGGGCGAGTCGCCGATGCGGCCCCAGCGTTTGCCGGTGAGGCCGCCGGTCGATGTGGCGGCCGCAAGGCCGCCATGGCTATCACGCGCCACTGCGCCGACGGTGCCATATTTCATGTCGATGTCGAACGCGCCGCCCGGATGGGCCTTCATCTCCTCAAGCTGACGGCGGCGCTCCGGTATGGCGAACCATTCGGGGGCGACCTGTTCGCAGCCCTGCGTGATCGAAAATCCGTCCGCGCCTTCGCGGCTGAGCAGTACATGCGGCGAATGCTCCATGACCGCGCGGGCGAGGGTGACGGGATTGCGCGTGCGGCGGACGCCGGTGACCGCGCCGGCGCGCCGGTCGCCGCCGTTCATGATCGCTGCGTCGAGTTCGATGACGCCCTCATGCGTGAAGACCGAGCCACGCCCGGCGTTGAAGGCGGGATCATCCTCCAGAACCCGCACTGCGGCCTCGACCGCGTCCAGCGCCGGTCCGTCGGCCGCGAGTACTGCGGATGCCGCGTCCAGCGCGGCGTTCAACCCGGCGCGGGCGGCGGCATCGTCCTGTTCCGAAAACTGGCCGCGCCGCATGGAGCCGGCGCCACCATGGATAACGACTGACCATCGGGACTCGGGGGAGGGAGATGTTGTCATGCCGCCTCCCTATTCCTCCACGGTGGACAGGCATAGCCCGCCCACGTCGCCTTGACCGCGTGGCAGCGCAACGCCATCTCGGACCCATGCCGCTTCATATCACCAAGATCGCGTTCGGAAGCGAAAGCCCGGAGACATTGCGGGCGTGGCTCGAATCCCACCGGGATCAGGGCGAGGCGCGGATGACGACCCGCTATCTGCCCAAGCGGGTTGCGGAAATGGTCGGCGGATCGCTGTACTGGATCCACGGCCACATGCTGGTCGGCCGCAGTCCCATCCTGGGCTTTCAGGAAACGGGGCAGGGGCGACACTGGATACGGCTGGAGCCGCACCTGATTCCGGTGCGCGCGGCGCCGAAGCGTGCGCATCAGGGCTGGCGCTATCTGGAGGACAAGGATGCGCCCGCGGATCTGGACGGCGCGGCGGGCGATATGGATGCAATGCCGCCGGCGATGCTGGGGGAACTGGCGCGGTTAGGCTTGGTTTAGGGCGGATTTGGGTGGATTGCGGAATGTCGGGTTTTACGCGCGACCGCGCTCAAAGCTGACGCTAATGTTGGGCGACACAGCGACGGAGGTGCGAGTGGCGCGACTAAAACACACCATCAAAAACAGCACCAGTCAGCCGCAGTTTGTGAACTTCGAGCTTTCGACACATCGCTATCGCCTCGATCCAGGGCAGGAGATCTATTTCTTTTATGAAACGGATTTCCCTCGACCTGATGAACCGCCACTTATAACCGACATTATCGATCATGATGGAATTTTGGAGATCGTCATCTGGACGAATTTCGGTTCGGAGGAAGGCCCTTTCTTACAAGACGGTAGTGAAGCGATGACCGATTGGGGATCATCGTAGCGGCCTAATGTTGGCCAGAGTTTATCCGCCACAACGGCCATAAATGGTCGCTTGCCGCCATTCCAACACGTCACCCCAGCGAAAGCTGGCGTCTCGTTGGATAGCGCGTTGCCATAGCCTTCAGTGCCCACGGCGTTGGCCTTCCGACGCCCTTCGGTCGCGGAAGATTGGATCAGTCCAACATCGCGGCGAACGTCGACGACATTCGCTCCCTCGCATCCTCTGTCGTGCGCGCGATCATGAACGTCGCCAGTCCCTCGCGTTCCGCCATTGCGATGCCGTCGGCTGGTCCCGCAACCAGGATCGCCGTCGCCCAGGCGTCTGCCATCATCGCGCTGTCGTGCAGCACGGTAACGGACGCGATGCCGTTTTCGACCGGCGCACCATCGCGGGGGTCGATGCTGTGCGCCAGCCGTCGCCCGTCATGATCGAAGAAGCGGCGATAGTCGCCGGATGTCGCGATCGACAAGCCTGAAAGGGCGACACGGACTGGCGCTATCGGCAGGCCAGGGGGCGCTTCGATGTCCACCCACCAGGGTTGACCGTCGGGGCGGACGCCCATGCCGCGCAGTTCGCCGCCGATCTCCACCAGCGCATGGGCGATGCCGCGTTCCTTTAGATAGGCGACGACCGAGTCGACCGCGAACCCCTTCGCGATACCGGAAAAATCGAGGGCGACATCGGCGTTGCGGCGGGCGCGATCATTGTTGATTTCGAGCGCGCGCCAGTCGGCCCTGCAGCTTTCAGCCGGCGCGGCGACGGCGTGCGTGTCCGGGCCGAACCCCCAACGGTCCACGGCCTTGCCCACCGTTGGATCAAATGTGCCGCCGCTGCGTGCAGCCACGTGCAGGGCGGCATTCAGCACGGTCAGGAAATCGGCGGGAAGCGCCTGCCAGAGGCCGATAGGGGCCAGGTTGAAGCGGCTGATGTGGGAGGTCGCCTCCCAATTGCTCATTTCCGCGATCACGCCGGCCAGCACGCGGGCTATGCCCTGCTCCAGTGCTTCGGGCGCGCCAGCCAGCGGCATGGCCGCGCTGACCGACCAGGTCGTCCCCATCGTCGCGCCGCCCAGCTGGACGATGCGCGCCGTGCGCTCGCGTCCGTCGAAAAGCGACGGCGCGAGCGTTGGCGGGATCGCGACGCGCGGGTTCAGGGCGCGAGTACTTCCAGCGTGGTGACATAGCTGGCGCGGCGCGGCTGTGGGCCGGCCGGTGCCGCGCCAGCTATG
>Ga0209066_10004760_pt1 | contig 14607 bp, 16 predicted proteins | sample All_14_2_FD_187198 | JGI IMG/M metagenome (GOLD analysis project Ga0209066, IMG submission 187198) | Freshwater microbial communities in response to fracking from Pennsylvania, USA - Allegheny Zone_MetaG_DW_15 (SPAdes) (version 2) ...
GCCTGATTTCCCGCCGATTCCGGAATCGGCGGGAAATCAGGCGCCGTTGCGGCTTTCGGTGGCCTTTCTGTACTCGGTCGGCGTCATGCCGGTGTCGGCCTTGAAGGCGCGGTTGAAGGGACCGAGCGACTGGAAGCCCGAATCGAGCGCGATGGTCAGGACCGGGACCGCGGCCTGGCCGGGATCGGCCAGGGCCTGCTTGGCATCGGCCAGGCGGTGGCGGTTCAGGTACTCGTTGAAGTTCCGGTAGCCCAGCCCGCGGTTGATGGCGCGCCTCAGCCGATACTCCGGCAGCCCGAGCCGGCCGGCCAGGACGCCGATGGTCAGTCCCTCCTGACGATAGATCCTGTCGACCGACATCAGCCGCTCCAGCGTCGCGAGCAGTGCCGGGTCGGCCGGCTCCTCATCCGGTGCCGCCGCCGTCGGCGGCGGGTCACGGGGCGGGCTGGCGGGCGAGGGGGCGCCCACTGCCGGCACGACGGTCGCCGCGCCGAGGACGGAATCGATATCCGCCTGCAGGAGCAGCAGGGCGATGATGGCGGCGATCGCAACCAGGGCGGCGGCGTTCAGCACGTGCAGGGACATCGGGACCTGGTCGGGGCCGACGACCAGTTCGGCCGTGACGGTGATGGCGATGTGCAACGCCACGGCGATCAGGATGAACAGCCGCAGGCGCCGCCTCCCTTCGACCAGATCGCCGCCCCAGCCGCGCACGGTCTGCGCCAGTGCCAGCAAGGCGAGCACGATCACCGCACCGCGCACCAGAACGCCCAGCAGCCAGTGCGACGTGAAGCCGGCCCCCAGCAGATGGGCCAGCGGCCAGACGGCGAGGCCCAGCCAGACCAGCGCATGCCAGGGTTTCAACCGGAACGAATCGTCGAACATCGCCTGGGCGAACAGCCAGAACACGGCGGCATTGCCGGTGCAGAGCATCAGGACGGGGGCGAACCAGAGCGGCGGATCGTGGGGGCCGGGCGACGAGCACACGGTGTAGGCGGCGGCGCCCACGGCCAGGAGGGCGCCGAGCCGGGCGGCCGGCCGGCGCCGGGCCTGGCGCAGCGTCGCGGCCGCGACGGTCAGCAGCAGCGCGATGCCCGCGCCGCGCAGGGCGATGTCGAGGGTGACGAGGATGTCGGGGCCGCCCATGTCGGCGCCGTGCTTAGCATTTTGCCGCGCTCGCGCCATCCGCGCCGCGCGGCGGCAGGCCGGCCCGTCAGCTTCTGGCCGCCAGGCTCCTGAACAACGCGTCGCTGCGGTCGTCGGCGGGGAAGAAGCTCTCGATGCGCACTTCCTGAAGGGTGATGTCCTGCGGGGTCCCCAGGGTGGCGATGGTGGTAAAGACCGAAAGCGCCCTGCCGCCGACCAGATAGTCGACCGTGAGCACCGGTGCCGGACGCTCCTCGAAGCGCAGCTTGCGGAACGAGGCGGGCACATCGGGATAAGCCATGATCTCCTCGATGAAGGCCAGCGCCCTGGGCTCGCCGCCGGCGGCCAATATCTCGGCATAGGTCGTCGACACCAGATAGCGCGCGACTTCCTCCCAATTGGCGATCTTCGAACGCAGCGCCTGCGGGTCGAGGATCCAGCGCAGCAGGTTGGGACCCTTTCCGGGCGGCGGCGCCGGCGGCATGCCCTCGAACAGGAAGACGGTGAAGGCGTTGGCCGCCTCGTTGGCCTGCAGCAGGTTCCACAGCCGGTCGATCACGACGGCGGGGTAGGGCTCCTGCTGCTTCAGCATGAAATCGATCGCGCGGCGCACCGGCGCGAGTTCGGGCGCGGCGAGGTTGCTCTCGCGATAGGCCGGCGCGAAGCCCGCCGCCAGCAGCATCTCGTTGCGCTGGCGCAGCGGCACGTCGAGCGCGGTCGAGAGCTGGACCACCATCTCGCGACTGGGCCGGGCGCGGCCCGATTCGAGGAAGCTGACATGGCGTTGCGAGACGCCGGACTGCAGCGCCAGCGCGAGCTGGCTGGCACCCCGGCGGCGGCGCCAGGCGCGCAGCATGGGGCCGAACGTGTCGACCGGGGCGGCGGAAGCCGAAACGGGATCTGTGCTCATGGCGCAAAACCTAGCACCGGCCCGCGGGTCCGCCGATTACCCCTCGCGTAATTGAGAGACCGTCGACGGAATGCGATCTCCCGGTCGTCCGCAACAAAGGAGGACGACATGACTGCTTCATCCGACCGCCTGCTCCGCCGCACCCTCTGGGCCAACGCCATCCTGTCCGTGGGCTCCGGCGCGCTGCTGGCAGCCCTGGCCGAGCCCTTCGCGGCGATGGCCACCCATGCGCCGCTCCAGGTGCTGGGTCTCGACCTCGCGCTCGTGCTGGAACTGCTGGGCCTGGGCTTCGTGGCCTTCGGCGCGGTCTGCGGCTGGGTCGCGTCGCGGCCCGAGATGCCGCTGGGCTGGGCGCGCGCGATCTTCGTCCTCGACGCGTCGTGGGTGGCGATCAGCGCCGTGATCCTGATGCTGCCGGCGTCGTGGACCCTGACGGGGATCGCGGGCATCGTGGTGATCGCGCTGGTCGTCGCCGATCTCGCGATCCTCGAGTATCTCGGCCTGCGTCGCGTCGGCACCGCCCACTGAACCCGACGAGAGGAAACGATCATGGACAGGCTTCAGCTCCTGAACGACATCAAGCTGCCCTTCGCCGAAGTCCTGGGGCTGAAGTTCACCGCAGCGAGCGAGACCGGGGTGAAGGCCGAGATGGTCGTGCGCCCCGAGCTCTGCACGCGGCCCGCGATCCTGCATGGCGGTGCGGTGATGGCCTTCGCCGACACGCTGGGCGCCGCCGCCACGGTGCTCAACCTGGCCGAGGGCAAGGGCACGACGACGATCGAGAGCAAGACCAACTTCGTGGGACCGGCGCCGGTCGGCACCACGGTGATCGGCGAGACCACGCCGGTCCATCGCGGCCGCCGCACCATGGTCTGGACGACCCGCATCACCACCGCCGAGGGCAAGCTCGTGGCGGTGGTGACGCAGACCCAGATGGTGCTTTAGCTCTTTGCCAGCCGGTGACGCTCGGTCGCCGGGATCAGGGTCAGGTTTCCCAAAATCCGGTGCTGCGGGTCTTCGCTCGCCGCCAGCCGCGGCTGCAGGTCGAGCAGCGCCTTGCCGAACAGCGTCTCGTCCCACAGCCACGCCTTGCGCGTCTTCGACGTGCCGGGATCGGGGAAGGCCGAGGCGGCCTCCAGATAGTAGGCCCGCAGATCGTCGACCGCTTCCTTGAGCGTTTGCGCGGGCGGCAGCTGGCCCGCCAGCGCGGCCGAGAGAAGGGCGCCGGCCGCCGGCATGTCGAGGCCGGAGACGCCGACGGTGGTGCGCCCGGTTCTCGCAACGCTCTGGTCGTGCCAGGTCGCGAGCCGGTCGATCTCGGCCGCCAGCGTGTCGGTTGCCTGCGGCGCCAGGTTGATCGGGCAGGCCCAGCCGGTGAAGTCGGGCTCCTCGGCGACCTCCTCGGGATAGTCGGCGATCAGCGGCCCGTCGGACCGCTCCAGCAGCTCGGCCGTCGCGCGCAGCACGCGCCGCTGGAAGTCCGCATCATCGGGGATGCCGAGCGGCCGGCCGAGCTCGAACGTGACCCAGAGGGCGCGCGGCGGACGGATGGTTTCGGTGTGCTCGCGCACCAGGCTGATGCTGGCGGTCGGGATGCCCTGACGCTCGAGGAAGTGGCCCAGCGCGCCCACGGCGCGCGTACAGGCGGGTCAAACGGGCACGAGCAGGGCCGCGTCGACGGCATCCTGCTTCAGCAGGCCGGCCAGATGCTGCGCGTGGGGTTCGGCCGCATCGGGCGGAAACGCGCCCATGAACGAATAGTGCATCGACGCCATCGAGCCGACGACGCCTTCGTCGACCAGCTCGCGCAGCCGGTCGATCGGGAACGCGACGTTGTGGTCCTGCTGGAAGCCGGTTCGGTCGAAGTTCACCGAGATGTGGCTCATCACCAGGTCGCGCGCCGGGGTCTCGGCCGGGATGACGCGATAGCTGCCGTCGCCGGGGCGGAACGGCCGGTCGCCGCGCCGGTGCAGCCCCGCGGTCGAGATCAGCGCGACGCGGCGCTGGCTGAGCGGTATGCCGGGCAGCGCCGGCGTTTCGTCGAACGTGGGACACTCGATGCGTCGCAGGTGGTGGGCCTCGGCCTCCGGCATCTCGGTGAGACGCTTCACCATGGTGTCGCACTCCTCATGTGAACTTGCGATAGGTCTCGCGCGTGGCGACGATCGCGTGGTCCGCGCAGCCGTTCTCGCGCTCGACATTGGCCGCCGCGTATTCGGGCGAGTGCATCATGGCGAGGAACGCGGCACGCGAGGGATAGCGGACCAGCGCGACGTAATCCCAGCGATGCCGGTCCGGGTCGCCCAGTGCCACCGTCTCGGCATCGCCTGTCCAGATGATGGTGCCGCCCTGCGCCTTGATCAGCTTTATCGTGAGCGCGCTGTAGCGCAGATAGGCGTCCCAGCCGCTGCCATTGCCGTCGAGCGAGCGCTCGCGGAAGCGCATCAGGTTCAGCATCACCACGGGACCGTCGTCCGGCAGCGCGCCCAGGGCGGCGTCGTTCAGATGGTCGATCAATGCGGCTTCTCCAGAAGGTCGAGTGCCGGCTGGACCACCGCTTCCAGCGTGCGCCGCCGGGCGCCGGTCCGCGCCAGGACCCGCATGCCCATCAGCACGCCCAGCAGGTGGATCGACAGCGCCTCGGCATCGGTGCCGCGGGGTGTCTCGCCGGCCGCGATGGCCGCCTCGACGTTGCGCCGGAAGAACGCGCGGATCTCTTCCAGATAACCGGTGACGACGCGGCCGAGCTCGGCATCGTGCGGCGCCACGTCGAGCGCCGAATTCACCAGCAGGCAGCCCTTGCAGTCGGCGTCCTTCAGCGACCGCTCGATCACCTCGGCGAGGAACGCCCGGATCGCCTCGCGGGGGCGGTGCCCGGCTTCGAGGCGCGCGATGCGCTCGCGGCTCGAGCGGTTGGCGTAGCGCTCGAGCACGCGCGCGAACAGGGCGCGCTTGCCGCCGAAGGCATTGTAGAGGCTGGCGCCGCCGATCCCCATCTCGCGCGCGAGGTCGCGCACCGACGTGGCCTCGTAGCCGCGACTCCAGAAACAGTCGACTGCGGCGTCGAGCGCGCGGTCCTCGTCGAATTCCCTCAAGCGAGCCATCGCGAGCATGAAAGCGTAATTCTGGAACGATCGCACTAAAATTCGTGTGCGACTCGCCCGCCGCATGCTAGCGAGGGGAATGGCCTACTCGACACCGGCATGGGTTACCCGAGACCACTGGGGCTTCCTGTGCGGGTCCATCATGGCCCTCGGGGCCTCGCTCTCCTTCGCCTCGGCGCGGGCCGGCATCCTGGGCGGCCTGGGCGCCGTCGACATGATCTTCGCCCGCTACATCGTGGCCGCCGCGATCATGCTGCCGCTGCTCGTGCGCTACGGCGTGCGCGACTTCGCCGGGATCGGCTTCCGCCGCGCGCTGATCCTCACGCTGCTGGGCGGCGCGCCCTTCGCCCTGCTGCAGACCGGTGGTTACGGCTTTGCGCCGCTCGCCCATGGTGCGGTGATCGCCCCTGCGACCGTGACGATCGTCAGCACGATCGGCGCGGCGGTGTTCCTGCGGGAGCGCCTGAGCCGCAACCACCTGGTCGGTGTCGCGGTCGTGCTGACCGGCATCCTGCTGATCGGCTGGGACGGGCTTCTCCAGCCGGCGGGGGAACGGGCCTGGCTGGGCGATCTCCTGTTCTTCGCGTCGAGCGTGCTGTGGGCCGGATTCACGTTGCTGCTGCGGCACTGGCGCCTGCCCGCCCTGCAGGCGACCGCCGTGGTGGTGGTGCTGTCCTGCGTGATGACGACGCCGATCTACCTGGCCACGATGGGCATCGCTCACCTGCAGGCGCTGCCGCTCGGGATGCTCGCCGTCCAGGGACTGGTCCAGGGTGGCCTGCAGGGTGCGATCACGATGGTCGCCTACAGCCAGGCGGTGATCTTCCTCGGCGTGAGCCGCGCGGTGTTGTTTCCGGCGCTGGTGCCGGCCCTGTCGGTCCTGGTCGGAATCCCGATCGTCGGCGAAGTGCCGAGTTCCCTGCAGATCGGCGGCCTCGGTCTGGTCACGCTGGGCCTGCTGACCACGGTCGGCCTGTTCCGGTGGCGCGGCGCGCGCTGACGCCGACACTACGCGCCGCGGGTCAGCGCATCAGGGCCGGGACGAAGGCCTGCAGCGCCGCATCGGCGTCGGACGCGGTCTGCTGGTGCGATTGCGCCCAGTCGATCCGGATCTTGACGAAGTGGTCGCGGAAGCCGGTCAGCAGTAGCTTGCTGTAGACCCGCGAATTGGCCTGGGTGAGGCCGCTGTAGGTAACGCAGCGGAAGGTTACCCCGCCATAGGCGCAGCTCGACGGCACGGAGGGTTTCTGGAAGCTGGTGTATCCGGCGTACTTGAACTGCTGTTCGGCCGAGCTGAGCTCGGCGTCGAACTGGGAGGTGACGGTCGGATTGTCGCTTCCCGCCGGCACGCGGCGGCCGAGGTCGAAGACCTGGACGCTGATCGTCAGCCGCTTCGGCGTCGAATAGAAATACGCCATGCCGAGACCCGGATTGTTGGCCGGGGGCGCCGCGTAATTGACCGACCGCTCGAAGGTGGCGCCGCCCAGGCTCGACGGGAAGTTGAGCTTCGTTCCGGCATTGGCGGCGGGCGTCGTCGACTGGGTCTGAGCGGTCGCGGGGGCCGCGCCCGCTATGGCAAGCAAAGCGGCGATCAGCAGGGCAGGACCGGTTCTAGACATCGAGGTTCGCGACCTTCAGCGCATTTTCCTGGATGAAGTCACGGCGCGGCTCGACCACGTCGCCCATCAGGGTCGAGAAGATCTCGTCGGCCTCGTCGGCATGGTTGATGCGGACCTGGAGGAGCGTGCGCGCCTCCGGGTCGAGGGTGGTTTCCCAGAGCTGGTCGGGATTCATCTCGCCCAGACCCTTGTAGCGCTGGATCGTGACGCCCTTGCGTCCGGCCTCGAGCACGGCGGCGAACAGCTCGGTGGGTGAGGAGATCCGCGTCTCCTTGTCCTTCACCGCGAACAGGCCGGGCTTCTCGTAGATGGCCTGAAGCTCGTCCGCCAGCGCGTCGAGCTTGCGTGCCTCGGCACTGCGGGTGAGCGGGCCGTCGATCACGTGCCGCTCGGTCACACCGCGCAGCCGGCGCGTGAAGGCGAGACCGCCATCGGCGATCGGCTCGCCCTCCCAGCCGCGCTCCAGCAGCGGGCTGACGACGTCCAATCGCTTGGCGATGTAGTCGGCGGTCTGCTTGGCGAGCGTGGGGTCGGACAGCACGTCGGGCTTGAGGGCGCCGGCGATCGCCGCCTGTTCGATGACGGCCTGGCTGGTGACGCGGCGCGAGAGCGCCAGCGGCTTCACGAGGTTGGTCACCGAACGGGCGATGTCGACGGTGTTCCGCAGATCCTCCTTGGCCAGCACGCTGCCGTTGCCGAGCTGCAGGGTGGCACCTTCGAGGCCGGTCTGGATCAGATGATCGTCGAGCGCGCGTTCGTCCTTGAGGTAGATCGCCGACTTGCCCTTGGCCGCTTTGAACAGCGGCGGCTGGGCGATGTAGAGATAGCCGCGATCGATCAGTTCGCGCATCTGCCGATAGAAGAACGTCATCAGCAGCGTGCGGATGTGGGAGCCGTCGACGTCGGCGTCCGTCATGATGATGATCTTGTGATAGCGCAGCTTGTCGAGGTTGAAGTCGTCGTGGCCGATGCCGGTGCCCAGCGCCGTGATCAGCGTGCCGATTTCCGCCGAGCCCAGCATCTTGTCGAAGCGGGCGCGCTCGACGTTCAGGATCTTGCCGCGCAGCGGCAGGATGGCCTGGTTGGCGCGGTTGCGGCCCTGCTTGGCCGAGCCGCCGGCCGAATCGCCCTCGACGATGAACAGTTCGGAGAGCGCCGGGTCGCGCTCCTGGCAGTCGGCCAGCTTGCCGGGCAGCGACGAAACGTCGAGCGCTCCCTTGCGACGCGTGAGTTCGCGGGCCTTGCGCGCCGCTTCGCGCGCGGCCGCTGCTTCGACCACCTTGGTCAGGATCTTCTTGGTCTCGGACGGATGCTCCTCGAACCACTGGCCGAGCTTGTCGCCCACCACCGACTCGACCACCGGACGCACTTCCGAGGAGACCAGCTTGTCCTTGGTCTGCGAGGAGAATTTGGGGTCCGGAACCTTGACCGACAGCACGCAGGTCAGGCCCTCGCGCATGTCGTCGCCGGTGAGGCCGACCTTCTCCTTCTTCGAGATGCCGCTCTCGTCGGCATACTTGTTCAGCGTGCGCGTCAGCGCGCCGCGGAAGCCAGCCAGATGCGTGCCGCCATCGCGCTGCGGGATGTTGTTGGTGAAGCACAGCATCGTCTCGTGATAGCTGTCGTTCCACTGCATCGCGACTTCGACCGCGATGCCGTCCTTCTCGCCGCGGATCGACACCGGCGTGTCGTGCAGCACCGACTTGTTGCGGTCGAGATACTTGGCGAAGGCCTCGACGCCGCCTTCGTAGAACAGCTCGGAGACCTTCTGTTCGGCCCCGCGGTCGTCGGTGAGGACGATGCGTACGCCTGAGTTCAGGAAGGCGAGTTCGCGCAGCCGGTGCTCGAGCGTCGAGAAGTCGAACTCGGTCTTGGTGAAGGTGCCCTTGGACGGGAGGAACGTCACCTCAGTCCCCTTCTTGCCGTCGGGGGCGTCGCCGACGACCTGCAGGTCGCCTTCCGGCTCGCCGTGCCGGAAGCGCAGGAAGTGCTCCTTGCCGTTGCGCCAGATGCGCAGGTCGAGATGTTCGGAGAGCGCGTTCACCACCGCCGCGCCCACGCCGTGCAGACCGCCCGAGACCTTGTAGGAATTCTGGTCGAACTTCCCGCCGGCATGGAGCTGGGTGAAGATCACGTTGGCGGCCGAAATACCTTCCTCCCGGTGGATGTCGGTCGGCACGCCACGGCCATTGTCGCGCACCGTGGCCGAGCCGTCCCCGTGCAGGACGACGTCGACCCGGTCGCAATAGCCGGCCAGCGCCTCGTCGATGGCATTGTCGACGATCTCGTAGACCATGTGGTGCAGGCCGGTGCCGTCGTCGGTATCGCCGATGTACATGCCTGGGCGTTTGCGGACGGCCTCGAGGCCGCGCAGCACCTTGATGGAATCGGCACCGTAGTCCTCGGCGCCCGGCGTGAAGTCGTTGTCGCTCATGGTCCTGGCTTTCGGAAGGGTGTTCAGACCGCCGCGATCGAGCCGTCGGTCACGCGCAGGATCTGCGCGCGGCCGGCGAGCGGCGCAAAGAGTTCGGCATCGGTGCCCGTCATCCAGCTCTGTACGCCGAGCGCCACCACCTCGTCGAACAGCGCCAGCCGGCGCTCCGCGTCGAGATGGGCCGCGATTTCGTCGAGCAGCAGCAGCGGCGGCCGGCTGCGCGCCAGCGCCACCAGCCGTGCATGCGCCAGTGCGATCGAGACGAGAACGGCCTTCTGCTGGCCGGTCGAGCCTTCGGCCGCCGGCAGGTCGAGATCGAGATGGCGCACCGCGAGGTCGCTGCGATGGGGGCCGCAGGCGGTGGTGCCGGCCTCGGCATCGCGCGAGCGGGTCGCGGCTAGCTCGCGGCGCAGCCGGTCCTCGACATCGATCGCCGCCATCGTGGCCAGCCAGCCATCGACCTCGCCGGCCATGGCCAGCGAGGCTCTCGGGAAGGGGCCGACGCCCAGCCGGGCCGCGGCGTCGAGGCGCTGCACCGTGTCGGCGCGCGCCGCGGCCAGGGCCACGCCGTGGCGGGCCATCGTGTCTTCCAGGGCCGTGAACCAGTGCGGATCGCGATTGCCCTCACCAAGCAGCCGCGCCCGCTGGCGCATCGCGTTCTCGTAGGCCGCCACGTCGCCGGCATGTTCGGGATGCAGCGCCGTCACCAGACGGTCGAGGAAGCGCCGGCGCTCCGACGTGCCGTCGAGGAAGAGACGGTCGAGCTGAGGCGTCAGCCAGACCGCGGCGACATGCTGGCCGAGGGCCGTCTGGCTCTGCATCGGCCGGCCGTCGATGCGGACGGCCCGGCGCGGCAGGCCGCCGTCGCTGCGGCCGGCTTCGAGGCCGGTGCCGATGGCGACCCGTCCGTCGGGCGTGTCCAGGGTCGCGGCCACCGCCCAGCCGGCAGCCGGCGGTTCGCCGGGGCGCGCGCGGCAGCAGACATCGTCGAGACGGGCGCGCCGCAGGCCACGGCCCGGTGCCAGGAAGGACAGCGCCTCGAGCAGGTTGGTCTTACCGGCCCCGTTGGGGCCGACCAGGACGACCGGTTCGGCGCCGCAGTCCAGGCGAAGCTGCCGGTAGTTGCGGAAATGCGTGAGGCGAAGCTGGCGCACGGCAAGGAGTGCCGGCGCAGCGCCCGATACGGCGTCGGAAGAGTAGGCGAGGGCGCTGATGGCCTGTGCCGTCATACCCGCATCGGCATGAGCACGTAGAGCGCGCTCTCGTCGGCACCGTCACGCACCAGGGTGGGCGAGCCGGCGTCGGCCATCAGGAAGCGCGCCTCGGCGCCGGCGATCTGCTCGGTGATGTCCAGCAGGTAGCGCGAGTTGAACCCGATCTCGAGGGCCGTGTCCTTGTACTCGACCTCGATCTCCTCGGTCGCGCTGCCGGCATCCGGGCTGGTGGCCGAGAGCGTGACGACGCCCTTGGCGACCGCCAGCTTGATGGCCCGCGACTTTTCCGTGGAGATGGTCGAGACGCGGTCGACGGCGTGCGCGAATTCCTTGCACGGCACGTTCAGGACCTTGTCGTTGCCGGTCGGGATGACCCGCTCGTAGTCCGGGAAGGTGCCGTCGATCAGCTTGCTGACCAGGGTGACGTTGCCGCTGGAGAAGCGGATGCGGGTGTCGCTGAGTTCGACGTCGACCGAGCCGTCGCTCTCGTCGAGCAGCTTGCGGACCTCGCCCACGGTCTTGCGCGGCACGATCACGCCGGGGATCTCGCCGGCGCCCTTGGGCAGGGGCACCTCGACCCGGGCCAGGCGATGGCCGTCGGTCGCCACGCCGCGCAGCACCTGCGTGCCGGCGGCGGTCGCGGCATGGAAGTAGATTCCGTTCAGGTAGTAGCGCGTCTCCTCGTTGGAGATCGCGAACCGGGTGCGGTCGATGATGCCCTTGAGATCGGTCGCCGGCAGTTGGAAACGATGCGGCAGGTCGCCCTCGCTCATGGCCGGGAAGTCGGCCGCCGGCAGGCACTGGAGCGTGAAACGCGAGCGGCCGGCCCGGATGACCAGGCTGCTGTCGTCCGACGACGTCTCGAGTTCGACCTGGGAGCCGTCGGGCAGCTTGCGGACGATTTCGTACAGCGTATGGGCGGGCGCCGTGGTGGAGCCGGTCTTGGAGGCGCTCGCTTCCACCGATTCGGTGATCGCCAGGTCCATGTCGGTCGCGGCCAGGCTCAGCCGGCCCTTGTGGGCGGTGACCAGCACGTTGGACAGGATGGGAATCGTGTTCCGCCGTTCGACCACACTCTGCACATGGGCAAGCGCCTTCAGGAGGGCTGCCCGTTCGATCGTCAGTTTCATGGGTTGGTCGCTATAACGAGGGCCAAAATACGCGGTTCAGACACCCCGCTTCACCGGTTGCGGAAGTCCCGGCGGAACGGTCGGAGACTATACCACGCGATGTGCCATCGGGAAGCGAATTCGCCCGTGTTTTGAGGCCCTTAGGGCCTGATTCCCAAGCAAAGCGGGCCCCTGTCGGGGCCCGCCGCCAATCCCGCCCGAAGGGGTCAGCCCTGCAGCTGCCGCTTGAGCAGCTCGACGTCCTCGGCAATCGACAGGTCGGAGACCTTCAGCTCCTCGATCTTGCGCACGGCGTGCATGACCGTGGTGTGGTCGCGATTGCCGAAGCGCTTGCCGATCTGCGGCAGGCTGAGCGTCGTGAGCTGCTTGGCGAGGTACATCGCCACCTGGCGCGGCCGGGCTACCGAACGGGCCCGCCGCGGCGAACTCATCTCGGCGAGCTTGATGTTGTAGTGGGTGGCGACCCGCTGCTGGATCTCGTCGACGGTGACCTTGCGGTCGGCCTGGCGCAGCAGGTCGTGCAGCACGTCCTGCGCCATCTCGACGGTGATCTCGCGACCGATCAGCTGGCCGTGCGCCACGACGCGGTTCAGGGCGCCCTCGAGCTCGCGGATGTTGGTGCTGATCTTGTGCGCGAGGAACTCCAGCACGTTGGCCGGCACCGGCACGCGGGCATTCTCGGCCTTGGTCTGCAGGATCGACAGGCGCAGCTCGTAGGTCGAGGAGTGGATGTCGGCGACCAGGCCGCTGCCCAGGCGCGAGCGCATGCGCTCCTCGATGTCCTGCAACTCGCTCGGCGGCTTCTCCGACGACAGGATGATCTGCTTGTTCTGCTCGACCAGCGAATTGAACGTGAAGAAGAACTCGTCCTGGCTGGCTTCCTTGCCGCAGATGAACTGCACGTCGTCGACCATCAGCACGTCGACGTTGCGGAACAGCTCCTTGAACTGGCCGGTGTTCTTCGTGCGCAGCGCCTGGATGAAGCGGTTCACGAAGCTCTCGGCCGTCAGGTAGAGAACGCGGGTCTTGGGGTCGCGCTCGCGAATGACATGCCAGATCGCGTGCATCAGGTGGGTCTTGCCGAGGCCGACGCCGCCGAAGATGTAGAGCGGATTGCGCTCGGGCAGCGGCATGTCCTGCTCGGAGATGTTGCGCGCCGCTGCATAGGCGAACTCGTTCGGCTTGCCGACCACGAAGTTGGCGAAGGTATAGCGGCCTTCGGGCGCCTGCGAGAGCTCGTCGGCGCTGCGGCCGATCGACGGGCCCATGCGCGGCATCGGCGGCTGATGGTTCTGCGACGAGGGAACCGGCGGCATCGCGATGATCTCGTTCGGACGGCGCGGGGCCGGCGGCGGGACGAGATTCACCTCGACGCTCTTCACCTCGGGCATCACCGACTGCCAGTAGGCGACCACGCGATCGCCGTAGTGGCGGCCGACCCAGTCACGGACGAAGCGGGTCGGGGCGTAGAGGCGCAGCTTGCCGTCCTTCAGTTCTCCCAGTTCGACCTCGCCGAACCATGTCTTGAAGGCCTTGTCCCCGATTTCCTTGCGAAGCCGATCACAGACGCGCGCCCACTGCGCTTCGAGCTCTTTTCGGCCCGCCCCATCTTCCATGCCTGCCCCCGCCACGATGTTGGTCTCGAATACTGCGTTGTTGTTGTTGCCTTGGATCGGCGATTGAATGCGATTCACGTCTGTCTCCACGGAAGCCCCGCTGCCTTCCATCCTCTCGTTGCGCCGCGCTTGCCCTGCGCATCGAGAGGCCCCTCAAAGCCGTCTGCCACATTGAGACACGTACTGTATCCGGCCGCGGACATGGCTTTCGCCGCCGCGACCGATCTCACCCCGCTCCGACACAGAAAGAGCAGCGGCACGGTCTTGTCCGTCAGCGCCTGCGAAAGCGCGCCGACGAACTCAGGATTGACCTGCATGCTCGGGAAGACCTGCCATTCGACCAGGCCCGGCTTCTTGTCGAGGCCGGCGAGATCGGGCACGCCCACATAGTTCCACTCGGCGCGCGTACGAACGTCGATCAGGACGGCGTCGTTGCGTTCGCTGAGAATTTTCCAGGCCACCGCGGGAGTCACGTCACCGGCGTAGCCGGCTGCGGGGGACACTTCGAATGTGTCTGTGATCTTGTTGTCTTTCGACATGGCCCCCGCTTTCATTCGTCGAAGCGAGGCGTTGTCCTGCGAGCCAGCAAACGAAGGCGACACACAACACGGCAAGAGGGAACGAGGGATGTTGAACGAGCGTCGCTTATGGGACGCTTCATCTTCTTATCGATCGTCGAACTTGCGAAGCGTTGTGTACCTGTCTCCCACGTTCGTCGTTTCGATGGAGAGGAATCCCCTCTTCTCCATCAGGCCCGCGATCCAAGCGCCCCACGCCCCGTCGCGATGACCGGAGTCTTATCCAGACTCTCAGAGGCGCGCAAACGATTCACTCGACGAACACCACACGCTATTCAGCCACTTCGTGGTGTGACTCGATTGACAAGTTGTTCGAGTCGATTTTGCGACTCTCGCGTCGCGTTGCGTCGCTCAATATCTAGCGCTCGCGGGCGCGCATCATTCGATAAATTCGAATCGTATGTCGGTCGGCCAATCGACCACCAAACGATCATTGGAGAAAAGCGCCGAGTTTTTTTTTAACGACGGTCATCGGCACAAAAGAAAACGCCGCTCGGAAGGAGCGGCGTTCACAAAGTCTGAAACGAGGATGAAGAAAGCGTCAGGCCATCGCCTTGATGCGCGCCGACAGACGCGACACGCGGCGCGAGGCGGCGTTCTTCGTCACGATGCGCTTGGTGGCGCCCCGCTGGATCTCCGGCTGCGCCAGACGCAGCGCCTCCTGGGCAGCCTTCTTGTCGCCGGACGCGATCGCCTCTTCGACCTTCTTCACCGATCCCCGGACGCGGCTGCGGCGGGCCGTATTCACGGCAGTGCGACGCTCGGTCTGGCGGGCGCGCTTCTCGGCCGACTTGTGATTAGCCATGTTAGTCCTCGTTATTCGAAGGGCGCGCTTATACGGGCCGTATCCGGGCCG
>Ga0209066_10004762_pt1 | contig 14603 bp, 10 predicted proteins | sample All_14_2_FD_187198 | JGI IMG/M metagenome (GOLD analysis project Ga0209066, IMG submission 187198) | Freshwater microbial communities in response to fracking from Pennsylvania, USA - Allegheny Zone_MetaG_DW_15 (SPAdes) (version 2) ...
TGACCCTCCGCGCGGGCGGCGAGCTGGTGCTCGTCAACGCCCAGGCCACTCCGCTCGACCGGCTCGCGGCGCTCCGCTATCCCGACCTCGCCGCCTTCGCGGCGGCGGTCTTGGCGGAATGGGCCGCTGTTTAGAAGTGTGTGTTCCCAGCGCTGATATCCTGTCTCGCTTTACAGGGGGCTTGCGGCGCGATACCTAGTTTAGTAATCTGAGAAGCATTCGAAAGCGCTGTCCGATCCGAAAAGGCGCGATGGTTCATGTGGCTCTGAATGACAGGCGGTTCGATTGTACGGGGGCAGGGCATCTTCGCGACAAACGGTACATCAGGCATTACACTTTCCTCATTCCGCAAGGCGCTCAACCGGTGCGGTTACATGGAGGCGTGTCTTCGTGAAATATCTTTTAGCCCAGAACCTGCGGTAATCACTCCTCACCTCTTGGCCTACTGCCGCCCACCCTTCGACGTCCGCACCGCCGCGATCGCTTTCGGGGTGTCGCCTTCGCCGGAAGAGTCTCTGCGAATCGTCAAAGGATATCAGAGTACCGGCGCGCCCATTGTCGTTTTATCCGTAAGGGAGAATGCCGAAGTCTGGCGGCAGGGCGCAGAAACCCCCGAGCGCAAGGTGACCTTGCCTGCCCGGCAGTTGTCCGCCTATATCGCGGAGCACAAACGGGAATTTTCCCCCCAAGCGGTCTATCGTGCCAAGAACCTTGGACAGGTCAACGAGCACTACCAGATGGAGTTTGTCGATGCCGGACTCATGCCGTTCTTGGAGCGGAACGTCGGCGAGAAACTGGGCAGGCTGCTGACGAATGTGGTTTCTGAGACGTTTGCCGACTGGAAACGTGTTCAGGGTGATACCGCGCAAGACAGCGACCTCCTGTTGCGATCCGTCTTCCGCTTGCTGGCCGGCAAGATCCTGTGTGACAAGGAGGTTCGGAAGTTCACGTCGTTGAGCGTGTCCGATCCAGCCGACATCCTGCGGCGGGTCACAACCCACTGCGGCGGCGTGTCGGATGATGGAGCTTTCCGGCGGGACGCATTGAACCTCCTGACAAGTGCCAGCCATAGGATCTTTGAGCTGTCATCCCTTCGCGACATGAGCACGGAGTCGCTCGGCGTGATCTATGAGAGCGCCTTTATTTCCGAGGACACCCGGAAGCGGCTGGGCACACACAGCACGCCGCCTTGGCTGGCCGATTACATGATGTGGCAGGTCGAGGACTGGTTCAGAGAGATCCCTTCCGAAGAACGGATCGTCTACGAGCCCGCCTGCGGCCATGGCGCGTTTCTGGTGGCCGCGCTGCGGATGCTCCAGCAGTTCGCCTTTGAGGAAAAGCGCCCGTACGACAAGACGGCCGCTTATTTGCGCAGAATGCTGCACGGCGCGGACATAGACACCTTTTCTTTGGAGATCGCCCGGCTGTCGTTGTCGCTGACCGACATCCCCAATGCGAACGGCTGGAAGCTCACACACATGAACCTATTCGCGGAAGATCCTTTTGCGAGTCAGGTTCCCCGTCCGTCTCTGGTTCTGACCAATCCGCCGTACGAGGCGTTCAAAAAGCAAGAGCGGTTGGACTGTAAGTATGCTCAGTATACGAAATATGCGGAGATCATTGCCCGCACAGTGCCGCACATCCGCGAGAATGGGATTATCGGCTTCCTCGCTCCAATAGGTTTTCTTACGCGCAGCGCAGAAGCGGAAATCAGAAAAACGCTCGCAACCGAATTTGAGATTCGGGAGATCGATCAGTTCCCCGATAATGTGTTCAAGTTTTCAGATGCGGAAACCTGCGTGTTGTTGGCGCGTCGTAAGGTTCCCCAGGGCAAGTCAACAACCCGATATGGCAGCCTGACAAAGAACGGGATGGATGCTTTTCGGAAAGGTTATCAATTTGAGAACAATCAGGTAGCTTTGATTACAGAGGTCGCCCAAGCGCCTGAGTATGGCCTTCGTCTTCCCTTGTTAAGCAGACTGTGGCAGTCACTTAAGTACAATCCGAAACTGAATGACATTGTGGCTATTGGTCGGGGCATCGAGTTCAAGAAGGGATGCCCGGTCAAGCGCGGGGGCCGCTCACGCGAGATTCTGCGCCATGTCGATTCCGGTTTGCTGCATCATCAAGAACCTGCCCCGGAGAAACTCGTCTTTGCCGAAACGGATGTCCGGTTTTGGGGAACGGCGGCACAGCCAGGGTTGCCGCAGATCATCGTGAACGCCGCGCGGGTGAGCCGCGGTCCTTGGAAGATCTGGGCTCTGATGGATCGGCGGGGATTACTGACCTCACAACGATTGATTACTGTGCGTCAGAAGACAGCACAAGGGCCCTGTAGTCTTGAACTTCTTTGGGCACTACTCACCAGTCCATTAGCTAATGCGTTTGTCCATGTAATGAGTGATCGCCGAGACAACCAAACGCAGACGTATGCCAAGATCCCTGTCCCGCGCTTGCGCGACTTGTGCGATAGCGCTGCCGTCGAACACGCGGTGAAGGTCTACGTGGCAAAAGCGTTAGAAGTGGATGCGCTGGCGCTGAAAACGCCAGATGCCGAGGAGAACCTGAAGCAACTGCGTTTACAGGTGGACGCCGAGGTGCTCAAACTCTATGACCTTGCCCCGCGAGATGAGCGGATGTTACTCGACCTGTTCTCGGGACACAAACGCGCCGGCGTGCCCTTTGAGCAGACGGAGTATTATCCCAAAGACTTTGTGCCGTGTTTCCCGCTGCATGAGTATCTGAGTCCGGAGCTTCAACGCTCCACGGCGGGTGAAATCCGCAAGATCGACTTCGCGAAGGTTTTGAGTCCTGAATTCAAGGCGGCGATGAGACGCGCCGTTGAACTGTACTCGGAAGAGGAGTAAACGGATGCCTGGTTATCTGTTGGACACGAACATCCTTTCTTACTTGGGTTACCCGGCAGATGATCCGTGTCGTCAACGGGTTGAAGAACGCTTGGCGACTCTCGAAAAAGACGCGGTGGTATGTATGTCGGCGGTTTCGTGGGGCGAATTTGAGTATGGCTGGCGATGCCGTAAGACCGAGCTCATTCGCGAAAATGATCGCAAGGAAATGGCCCGTTTCTACACGTTGAATATCTCAAAAGCGACCGGCTCGGCCTATGCCGAACTTAAATCGCGTCTTTTCGATAAGTTTTCTCAAAAGGAGACCCGCAAGAAACGGCGTGTCGAGCAGTTAGCAGATCCAGAGACCGGCCTTTCTCTGGGCGTCGATGAGAACGATGTGTGGATTACCGCGCAAGCGATCGAGCACAAGCTGATTCTGATTTCGCACGACAAAATGCGCAACATCAAGGCGGTGGCGATTCAGGCCGGCTTGGTCGGCTTCGACGATTGGGCGGGCAATGAAGTCTGAGAAATATGACGACCTGAGCCGCGAGGAACTGATCCGGTTGCTGGAGCGGCGCGGAAAAGAACCGCAGCGGCGCTTCGGGCTGGTCTGGGAACAGAACGACCTCGAACGCGAGGCCGCGCTGAATGCGGATTTCGTGGCGCTGGAACAGGACGGTGCGCTCTCCTGCGGCGTGGCGCCCTACCGCAACTTGCTGATCGAGGGCGACAACTATGACGCGCTGCGCTACCTGCGCATGACCCACGCCGGCCGGGTCAAGTGCATCCTCATCGACCCGCCCTACAACACCGGCAACCGCGACTTCATCTACAACGACCGCTTCTTGGATAAGGACGACGCCTTCCGCCACTCGAAATGGCTGGAGTTCATGTACCGCCGCCTCGCCCTCGCCCGTGACCTGCTGCGCGACGACGGCGTGCTCTTCGTCCATATCGGCGAGGAGGAGATGGCCCACCTCGCCTGCCTCATGGACCAGCTCTTCCCCGATATGAAGGTCGGCACCTTTGTCTGGAAAACGCGCAGCGGCGCGAACGACTCCAAGAACTATTTCTTCTCGCAAGATCACGAGTATGTGCTGTGCTACGCAGGCCCCGCCTTCTCTTTCGAGGGCGACACCAAAAACACCTCCGCCTACAAAAACCCGGACAATGATCCGTTCGGACCGTGGACAAGTGCGGATTTAGCAAGTCCGAAAAATCGGTTCGAACGTCCAAACACCTACTACCCGTTGCACAATCCAGAAACTGACATCTGGTATCCCTGTAACCCTGACCGCGTGTGGGCGTATGCCTCGGATAAGAATACGACCGACAAGACGTCACTGAAAGCGGAATCGATCGAGACGCTCATTCGCGAAAAGAAGATCTTGTGGCATGACGAGTCCCAGTTTGTGATATGCCCAAGTCTTGACGAACTTTTTGCCGCAATCGAAAACGGTGTTCTCCCGCGTCATCTGCGACGCGACTCACCGGACTTGGAGTTCTGGGTCGGTAAGAAGATCGGCTTACAAATGCCCCGCTTCAAGAAACACTTGTCAGCCATCAAGCGTTCCGAAAAACCGCTCTCCTCATGGGTGATTCCGAACGCCTCGAAGAAAGAGGAACTGGCGGCGCAGACGGATGAAGCGGCCGAGTCGTTGCGCTCCGGCTACACGTCGGACGGCACCTCGCTGGTGCAGGACATGCTGAGAAACAAGGACTTTCCGTATCCCAAGCCGCTCTCGCTGGTGCAGGCGCTGCTGGCGCAGGCCACAGGGCCGGGCGACCTGGTGGTCGATTTCTTCGCGGGCAGCGGCACGACGGGCCACGCGGTGCTGGCGCTGAACGCGGAGGACGGCGGCGACCGGCGCTTCATCCTCGTCTCCTGCACCGAGGCGACGGCGGCGGAACCGGACAAGAACGTCTGCCGCGACACCACGCAGCGGCGGCTGGCGGCGGCGGTCAACGGCTACACGGTCCACACCAAGAAAGGGTTCAAGCCGGTCGAGGGGCTGGGCGGCGGCTTCGCGTACCTGCGGGCGTGGCGCGTCGGGCTCGGCGAAGTGTCCGCGCTGCACGCGCAGCAGATTTGGCTGGCGGTGGCGCTCTTCCACTTCGGCGTGCTTCCCGCGAATGCGGTTGCCGGAGAAGACTGGTTTGCGGCGGTGAACGACGACGCCTGCGTGGCGTACCTGCCGCGCGTGGACCGCGAGGCGGTTCAGGCCCTGCTCAAGGTGCTGAAAAAGACCGATGCGCCGGTGACGGTCTACACGCACCAGGTGTCGGCCCTGCGCCAGCGCCTGGGTCTGCCGGAGGCGGATATCCTGCCGGTTCCCGAAACGATCATGAAACGCTTCGGACTGGAGGTGGCGACATGATCGCGCTCAAGAACCATCAGAATGCCGCGGTCCAGCGGGTGCTCTCGCGGTTTCAGGAAGTGCGCGACCTGCTGGGGCAGGCCGCGACCGTGGCGGATCGCGAAACCGCGCGGCGTTCGGGCTGCGTGATGCTGGAGGCACCGACCGGCGCGGGCAAGACCGTGATGGCGGGGACCCTGGCCGAGCGTTTCAGCGGAGTGGAGAACGTGGTGTGGTTCTGGTTCGCGCCGTTCACCGGGATCGTCGTCCAGTCGAAGGATTTTCTGCGGGGGCAGTTCAAGGGGCTGCGCGTGCGCAACCTGCAGGCGGACCGGCTTCCCGAGCAGGCGCGCGGCGGCGACGTGTATGTGACGACCTGGGCCTCGGTGGCGGCGTCGAAAGCCGAGGGGCGCAAGATCCGGCAGCGGCGCGAGACCCTGTTGTCGTTGGACGAATTTGTGCCCGCGCTGCGGGCGCGGGGCCTGCGCATCGGCGTGGTGGTGGACGAGGCGCACCACGGTTTCAAGCGGCAGACACTGGCGCTGTCACTTTTCAAAGAGGTGCTCGCGCCGGAATACACGCTGCTGGTTTCGGCCACGCCGGACGACAAAGAACTGGCGGAGTTCGCGCGCGAGTTGGGCGTGGACCATCCGGGGCGCGAGGTGTTGACCCGCGAGCAGGCGGTGGCGATGGGGCTGGTCAAGCGCGGCATCAAAGCGGTGGCCTACCTTGCCGACGCCGCGGTCACGCAGATCGTCGACCACGAGATGACGGCCCTGACGGACGGCTGGCGCTTGCACAACGAAATCCGAGCCGCGCTGGCTGGGGTCGGAATTCCGCTGGTGCCGCTGATGTTGGTGCAGGTGGAATCGGCGGGCAAGGGGCACGACGAGAAACGCGTGAAAGAGAAGTTGTTGTCGCTCGGCGTCCCGGAGTCGGTCATCGCGGTGCATACGGCGAACGAGCCGGACCCGGACGTACTGGCGGTCGCCAACGACGAGAGCAAAGAAGTCCTGATTTTCAAGATGGCGGTGGCGCTGGGGTTTGACGCGCCGCGGGCCTTCGTGCTGGTGTCGAGCCGTTCCTCGCGCAAGGCGGACTTCGGCATTCAGGTGTGCGGGCGTATCATGCGCGTCCACCGTCGCGTGCAGGGTCGGACGGGCTTACCCGCAGTGCTTGATTACGGATATGTGCTATTGGCCGACCCGGAGAGCCAAGACGGGTTCGTGCAGGCGGCGCAGAAGATCGACCAGCTCCGTGAGGAGATGGGCTCGGCTCAGACCCCGACGGTGATCGCGGTGCGCGTGGGCGACCGGATGACCATCCAGCAGGTGGGGACTGAAGGTCCGTCGCTCTTGCACGGGCTTGAATGCCCCGATCCTACGACAGCGTCGGTGGCGGCGTGGCTGACCGGACGTAAGCCGGAAGCGGAGCAGGTCTGTCAGACCGAACTGGGCGGATTCTTTGCGCCGAACGCTTATCCCGACCGTCCTGAGACACGCCGCACCGATTTCGAGAATGGGGTTGTGCCGATCTCCAAGTCAGCAAGTGGAACTCCTTATGAGACACGCGCGACCTACCGGTATGCGTTACGGCCTGAAGTTCCGCGCTTTCTTAAGACGCACATCTTGCCGACGGACTACGATGGGTTGGCGGAAGACGTGGTAAACACGTTTTACTTCAGCGAACCCATGCTGCTGGCCGGACAGCGTGATGTGGTGCAGGTCACGCGCAAGACCATGGAAGTCTTTTCCGGGGACACGCAGAAAGAGCGGATTCAGGCTCACCTCTCGCATCAGCAGATTGCGATGATCGCCCAAAAGATGCTGTTCGATTTGGACGGACCGAACCCTGCGGTGATTCGCGAGGGGTTGCGTAGTAAACTGGGAAAGGCGTATCACAACCAAGGCATTGAGGCACTGTCGACCGATTCCGAACTGCTCGACCATGCGCTTTGGCTGATTCTTGCGACCTACCCTCTCGCGCTCCGATCCGCCATGAAACAGTGCCTCAACCGGTATGCGCCGGTTGGGGACACCTTTGGTCCCTTGCCGGAGGAGCTGCTGTTCAGCGAGCAGCCCATGCGGTCCGAGTGTAATGCGTACAATATCATGCCACCTGACCTTAACACATGGGAACGTGATTTCTCGAAGCTACTCGATGACGATACAACAGGGGTGGTGAAGTGGTGGCACAGGAACAGACCCTGTCTTCACGAGTCGGTTTGTGTGCCTCTTCCCAGCGGAAAAGCGTATTACCCTGATTTTGTTGTCTGCCTTGCGGGACGTAAGAAAGGCGACGGCATCCTGTTGGTGGAGACCAAAGAACGCGTATATGATCCGCTGGCGGAAGAGAAGGTGGATGCGGAACATAAGTTCTACGGGCGTCCGCTGATGCTGACGCTGGAAAACGAGCGCTTCATGTCTGTGCGGTTCAATCCCCAGCAACGGAGAAACGAACTCGACCGCGTTTTTTCTTTGGATTGGGCCGCGGGGTATGAGTAATAAGTGTGAGGGAACTGTCATGATGCTGACACGCCGAACCTTTTCGCAGACCTCGCTCGCCGCGATCCTCGCGGCGCACAGCGCACCGAACATCGCGCGGGCGCAGGACGCCCGGCGTTTCCGCGTCGCGCTGATCGGCGCGGGCTGGTGGGGGACGAACATCCTCAATGTGGCGCTCGACAGCGGCGCGTGCGACCTCGCCGCGCTCTGCGACGTGGACGAGCGCATGCTGGCGACGTGCGGCGCGGCGCTTGAGAAGCGGGGCGTGGCCTGCCCGAAGCGCTACAAGGATTTCCGCGAGTGCCTGTCCGTCGAGAAACCGGACATCGCCATCGTCGCCACGCCCGACCACTGGCACGCGCTCATCATGATCGAGGCGTGCAGGCAGGGCGCCCATGTCTACGTGGAGAAGCCCATCGGCCACACCATCCTGGAGGGCCGCGCCATGGTCAACGCCGCCGCGCGGCACGGGCGCGTCGTGCAGGTCGGCACGCACCGCCGCGCCTCGCCGCACAACCGGAGCGCGCGCGCGTTTATCCGCTCCGGCAAGCTGGGTCCCGTCGGGCTCATCCGCTGCTTCGTCACCTACGGCGGCGGCCCCGAGCTTCCGAAGCGCAACGTGGAGCCGCCCAAGGGCCTCGACTGGGACTTCTGGTGCGGGCCCGCGCCGCTGCGCCCCTTCTGCGGGGACCTCAAGAACGCGTGGGGCGGCGGCATCCACCCGCGCGGCTTCCGCAACTACATGGACTACGCCAACGGCCAGCTCGGCGACTGGGGCATCCACTGGCTCGACCAGGTGCTCTGGATCACCGGTCTGCAGCACCCCGCCTCCTGCCACTCGGCCGGCGGGCGGCCGGTCCGCGGCCCCGCGGTGCTCACCGCCGAGGAGCAGACCAGCGACGGGCCCGACACGCAAGTCGCGACGTGGACCTTCGCGGGCGGCCCGACGGTGACGTGGGAGCACCGCCTGTTCGCGGGCAACCCGCACGAGAAAGGGGAGAACGTCGGCGTCTACTTCCACGGCCAGAAGGGCGTTTTCCACCTGGGGTGGACCCAAGGCTGGACCTTCTACCCGGCGGATCGCAAAGAGGCCGTGCTCCACGAGGACGCGCAGCTCGACCAGCCCGACGGGCAGAATCTCCGGGCGCTCTTCGCGGATTTCCTGGACGCGATCCGCTCCGGCCGCAAGCCGCTCTGCGACATCGAGGGGGCCCACCGCGCCACGACCCTGAGCCTGCTCGGCAACCTCTCGATGAAGCTGGGCCGCAGCGTGGCTTGGGACGGCGCGAAGGAGACGACCGGCGACGCGGCGGCGGATGCGCTCCTGCGCCGCCCCTACCGCGGCGCGTGGCGCTATCCGGACAGCGGCGCGTGAGCGCGGACGAGGAGAGGACGATGACGTGTGAAGCAGACGACCGGCTGCCGCAGCGGCTGGAAGCGGAAACGCTGACGGCCCTCCGCGCGTATCTCGCGGAACGGCGCGCGCCGGGGGCGGAGGAGGCCGCCGGCCGCGTGTGCGAGCCGCCGGCGGAGCTGTCCGCGTACCTCGCGCGCTCGGGGGCCCCTTTTTCCCGGCGCCTGCTGGAGCTGATCCGCGCGAGCGGCCGGAGCGAGGTGGAGATCTACAAGCGCGCGCACGTCGACCGCAAGCTCTTCTCGAAGATCCGCAGCGACCCGCACTACCAGCCCAAGAAGGCGACCGTCATCGCCTTTGCGCTGGCGCTGCGCCTCTCGACGGAGCAGACGCGCGACCTGCTGTCCTCCGCAGGCTACGCGCTCTCCGGCAGCGCGCCCTTCGACCTGATTGTCCGTTTCTTTGTCGAGCGGGGCGTGTACGACCTGCTCACGATCAACGAGGCGCTGTACGCGTTCGGGCAGCCGCTGCTCACGGTGTGAGGCGAGGCGAAAATGTCGCCTGACGGGCGACACGCCGCGCCGCCGCGTATGTTAAGGTGTCGCCGTTTTCACGAACGGATCGTGGAACGCGAAACCTTCATCAACACACGTCACACGAGGAGGCAGACATGACCAACGGCACGACGACCCCTGACACGGCACAGCGGACAGCCGACAACGACACGCAGGCCCGGAGCTACCGGCCGCGGCTCTCGTTCTATCACGCCAACGGCAAGGGAACCGGCAGCGCGGCGCGCTTCGAGGCGGTCCCGGCCTGCGGCGACCGGGACGGAGCGGTCTTTCTGACCCTGGCGCAGCAGAAGAGCGTGGCCTCGGGTTCGGCCGAGCACGGCAACCGGCAGCACGCCACGTTCGACTGGCAGAACCGCATCACCGTGAAACTCAACTTCGGCGACCTCTGCCAGCTGCTCCAGGTCTTCAAAGGCGTGAACGCGACGGTCGCGGACGGCAAGGGGCTCTACCACGACAGCCGCAACACGACGACGCTCATCAACCTGACCCGGCAGAGCGAGCCCTATGCCGGCTTTGCGCTGGAGGTGTCGCGCAAGGAAAAGGCCGATCCGGACTCGGCGGCGCGGGTGCGCATCGTGTTCAACCCGACGGAGTCATTCGGGCTCGGCGCGGTCTTGGAGCAGGCCTTGGGGCTGCTGGCGTTCGGGATACCGAGTGACGCCTTTTACACGGCTAGCCCGTCACGCGCGGAGCCCGAGCCAGCCACGTTCTAGAGCGGGTTAAGTTATTCTGTAGCCGAGGTCCGATTGTCGGTAGGGACGGCTCCCCGAGCCGTCCGCCGGCCCGCATGCGTCGGGCGCGCGTCAGGCGCTGCACGCTCGTGTTGCGGACGCCTCGGGGAGGCGTCCCTTGAGCGCGGTGTGTACCGGGCATGTGTCGTGAGCGCGTCAGGACTGGATCGCATCCACCAGCTTGGCGGCGATGCCGGTGTAGGTCGCGGGCGTAAGCGCGAGCAGGCGCTGTTTGTCTTCGGACGGGAGGTCGAGGCCCTCGATGAAGCGGCGCATGATTTCGGCGGTCATCTTTTTGCCGCGCGTCAGCTCCTTGAGCTGCTCGTAGGGGGTGGGCTTGCCCAGCTTGCGCATGACGGTCTGGACCGGCTCGGCCAGCACCTCCCAGGCGTCGTCCAGATCCTGCGCCAGCCGCGCGGCGTTGAGCCGGATCTTGCCGAGGCCCTTGAGCGTGGCCTGGTAGGCGGTCAGCGCGTAGCCGAAGCCCACGCCCATGTTGCGCAGGACGGTCGAGTCGGTCAGGTCGCGCTGCAGGCGCGAGACCGGCAGCTTGCGCGCCATGTGCTCCAGCACCGCGTTGGCCATGCCGAGGTTGCCTTCGCTGTTCTCGAAGTCGATGGGGTTGACCTTGTGCGGCATGGTCGAGGAGCCGACCTCGCCCTTGACGGTCTTCTGCCCGAGGTAGCCCAGCGAAATGTAGGCCCAGATGTCGCGGTCGAGGTCGAGCAGCACCGTGTTCCAGCGCGCCAGCGCGTCGAACAGCTCGGCGATGCCGTCGTGCGATTCGATCTGCGTGGTGAGCACGTTCTGGCTCAGGCCGAAGCGCCCCTCGATGACCGACCGGGCCAGCGCCTCCCAGTCCACGTCGGGATAGGCGGCGAGGTGGGCGTTGAAATTGCCGACCGCGCCGTTCATCTTGGCGGGAAGGACGATCGCGTCGAGCTGGGCGGCCTGGCGGCGCAGGCGCTGGACGAACACCGCCAGCTCCTTGCCCAGCGTCGTAGGCGAGGCGGGCTGGCCGTGCGTGCGCGCCAGCATCGCGGCGTCGCGGGTTTCCTGGGCGAAGGCCGCGAGCGTGTCGGTCAGCTTGTCTTGGGCGCCGCGCAGCACGCGCAGGCCGTCGCGCAGCATCAGCGCATGCGCCAGGTTGTTGATGTCTTCCGAGGTGCAGGCGAAGTGGACAAACTCGCCGAGCGCTTCGAGGGTCGTGCCGGTGAGCTTCTCTTTGATGAAGTACTCGATCGCCTTGACGTCGTGGTTGGTGACCGACTCGATGGACTTGATCCGGCGCGCGTCTTCCACGGAAAAGCCGTCGGCGAGCTTCTGCAGGAATTCGCGCTCGTCGGCCGTGAGGCTGCGGGCCTCGGGGATGGACGGGGCGTCGCAGAGCGCTTCGAGCCAGGCGATCTCCACGGCGACGCGGCGCTGGATCAGGCCAGCCTCGGAGAAAACCGGGCGCAGGTCGCCCAGTTTGCCGGCGTAGCGGCCGTCAAGCGGCGAGAGGGCGGTCAGGGTGTCGATCGGTTCCATACGCAAAAGCTCCATAAAAAGGTGTTCGGGCTGAAGGCAATCAGACGGTTCGGCAGACCCAAGCGACGGCCTTTTCACCTAAAATCTTTTTAATGATAGCGTTTTCCGTTGGATGCGGCAAACAGACAAATCGGCCGCGCTTTCGGGCGGGCGGGCGCACCGGCGATTGGCGGACTCTGTCGTTCCGGCGCTCTGCCGCCGGAAAAGCGCAGCCTCTCCGCCGACAGAGCGGCGGAGCTACAGCTCGGACCAACATGCGTTTCAGGACTGAGCTTCAGCGATGTGCCTCGGGGCTTTGCGCGGCGTCCGAGAGCGTGGAGGAGGCCTCCGGCCAGAGGGTCACACGCTTGCGCGCGAGCGCCAGCCGCAGGCGGGCGATCGCCACTTCTTTGGCCTTGGCCTCGACCTCGACCGTCAGAGCCAGCGGGTGCCATGCGCCGGGGAAATCGGAGGGCGCAATGAAATCGTGGTGGGGACGAGGGTTCTTGCCGGCGTGCCCCTCTTTGGGGCTGGAGACGTGGAAGAGCGGCTCGCGATCCCAGGAGGCGAGGGCCTGCCGCGTGACCTCCTCGACGGAGAGCCCGTCCGGCAGGCAGCGGTGGTGGTGGACGTCGTAAACAAAGGGGGTCCGGGTCGCGCGGCAAAGGGGCAGCAGGTCGGCGGGCGCGTAGATGCGGTCGTCATTTTCGAGGGTCAGTCGCGAGCGCACCGCCGGAGAGAGCGTTCCGATCGCGGCTGCTAGACGCTTGAGGGCCTCCGGCTTGTTTCCGTAGCCGCCGCCCGCATGGAGGTTGATCACGTCGGCGTGGACCCACGCGGCGACTTCGGCCTGATACTCCAGATCCAGAAGCGACTTCCGGAGGATCTCGGGGTCGGGGGCGCTCAGCAGGATGAACTGGTCGGGATGGAAAGAGAGCCGCAGGCCGTGCGCTTTGGCAAAGCGCCCGCAGGCCGTGAAGGCGGCCACGATCTCAGCGGCATCCGGCAGCTCGCCGACTGCGTAGCCGACGGCGGGATGCGTCTTGACCGGCAGGATCTGGCTGTTCACGCGGAAACAGCCGATTCCGTGCGCGGCGCAATAGGTCAGCGCAGCCTGCAGCGCCTCGGCGTTGGCGAGGGCGAGCTGGGCGAGCTTTGCAAGCTGCTGGCGGCGCGGCAGGCGTTGCAGCGCCGTGGCCGTCGCGGTTTTGAACGCGATGGCCTCTTCGTGGAACTTGCAGCATAGCCCGAGCCTGATCACGCGCGCTCCTTTCGGTCGCGCCTATCATACACGGTGCGGGAATAAAGTCGAGGGGACCGGGCGACTTCCTTGGGGGGGATTGTTGCAAAATCCCGCTTCTGCTATACTGAAAACACAAAAAAGGAGGAAGCATATGGCATCCATCAAAGGGACGAAAACAGAGAAGAACGTGATGACGGCTTTCACGGGCGAGTCGGCGGCACGTAACCGGTATACCTACTGGGCGGCCCAGGCCAAGAAGGAAGGGTATGTTCAGATCGAGGCGATTTTTGAGGAGACCGCGAATCAGGAGAAGGAGCATGCCAAGCGCCTCTTCAAGTTCCTGGAGGGCGGCGAGGTTGAGGTGACGATCGGTCTGCCGGCGGGAGTGATCGGCAAGACCATGGACAACCTGAACCATGCGGCCGAAGGCGAAGAGCACGAGTGGCAGCACATGTATCCGGATTTCGCCAAGGTGGCGCGCGCGGAGGGCTTTGAGGAGATCGCCAAGGCGATGGAGTCGATCGCCGTGGCCGAGAAGTTCCATGGGGAGCGTTACCGCACGCTGGCGGCCAACATCGCCAAGGGCATCGTGTTCAAGCGCGAAGCGCCCCAGACCGTGTGGCGCTGCCGCAACTGCGGCTACATCCACACCGGCGCGGAAGCTCCGGACGTCTGCCCCGCCTGCGTCCACCCGAAGGCCCACTTCGAGCTGATCGTAACCAACTACTGATCGCGGTCCGGGAATCCGTGCCCGACCGGTCAGATCCACATCATCCGGTCGAGCGAGCGGTACTGGATCGCTTCGGAGATATGGTTGGCGCCGATGGTGTCGGCGTCGGCCATGTCGGCGATCGTGCGCGCGACTTTGACGATGCGGTCATAGGCGCGCGCGCTGAAGTTGAGCTCGCTCATCGCCATCTTCAGCAGCTCGGCCGCGTCCGTGCCCAGCGCGCAGAACGTCTGGACCTCGCGCGCGCCCATTGCGGCGTTGCAGGAGACGCGCGGCAGGGCCTTGAAGCGCGCCCGCTGACGGGCGCGGCAGGTGGCCACGCGTTTGCGGATCGCCTCGGACGCGACGCCGCACGCGACGCCGCTGAGGTCGTGGTAGCGCACGGGCGGCACCTCGATGTGGATGTCGATGCGGTCCAGCAGCGGCCCGGAGATCTTGTTGCGGTACGCCTGAATCTTCTGCGAGCTGCAGCGGCACTCGCGTTTGGGGTCGCCCGCATACCCGCAGGGGCAGGGGTTCATCGCGGCCACCAGCATGAACTGCGAGGGGAAGTCGAGCGTCGCGGCGGCGCGCGAAATGGTGACGTGGCCGTCTTCGAGGGGCTGGCGCAGCACCTCCAGCACGTTGCGGTGGAACTCCGGCAGCTCGTCGAGGAAGAGCACGCCGCGGTGGGCCAGGCTCACTTCGCCCGGCAGCGGGTGCGTGCCGCCGCCCAGCAGGCCCGCGTCCGAGATGGTGTGGTGGGGCG
>Ga0209066_10004764_pt1 | contig 14599 bp, 16 predicted proteins | sample All_14_2_FD_187198 | JGI IMG/M metagenome (GOLD analysis project Ga0209066, IMG submission 187198) | Freshwater microbial communities in response to fracking from Pennsylvania, USA - Allegheny Zone_MetaG_DW_15 (SPAdes) (version 2) ...
TGACCAAAACCTTGCAAAATTGCCTTGATATTTTGCTCCGAAAAAGAGAAAAAACGTCTTGCTTTTTCATCCCTCATGTGTATAATAATATGTGCACTCGGGGTTATAGCTCAGCTGGTCAGAGCGCTACGTTGACATCGTAGAGGTCGTTGGTTCGATCCCAACTAATCCCACCACCTTCAAAATTGAATATCCTGCGGTGTGCGTTACGTTTTCGGTTATAAACCCACAAAGTAACTTCGGGAGCGTTTCGTTGAGAAGACAAGATCAGGCCCGTTACGGATGGGAAGATCGCGGCGATCACGGCGTACCCACCTGCCGAGAGGCGGGTGTTATAAAGAAAGCGAACGGCACTTCGGGATACTCAAAACCGCGTTGCGGAATTGTGTAATGGTAGCACCTACGACTCTGACTCGTATTGTCTAGGTTCGAGTCCTAGTTCCGCAGCCAAGAAAAAGCCCAAGAGGGGCTTTTTTGTTTTTTGGGTATCGTACAATAACGTAGAGAAATAAATCGTTTCTTGCCAATTTCTTGCCAGATAATTTGCATTAAAAAAGCGTTCTACTGTAGAACGCTTTTTAACGGGGAAGTAAAAAATAATTACCGAAATGCCTTTCTCACTTTCTCCGCGTCCTTCAGCTCCGTCTCTTCCGCAAGGTGCGTGTAAATCCGCATCGTGGTCGTCGGGTCTGTGTGCCCGAGGTATCGCTGCGCGGTGAGCACATCCACACCGGAACGGTAGAGGATCGAGGCATAGTTGTGTCGGAAGTAGTGCGGGGTCAGGATTGAGCCTTTACCGTTGTTCTCGATGCCGCGCGCGGCTTCCAGCAGAGCAGCCTGTAGCTGCCGCCAGCGGCGTACAAAGGTTGATTGCGACCAAAACTCACCAGTCTTTGGAGCGCGGATGATATAGCCGTTACCGATCTGCCGGCTCTTGTTGAGAAGCGTCATCAACTCGTCCGGTATGGGCACGGTTCGCACGGATGTATCCGTCTTGACGGTGCCTACACCGCCGGTAACGAAGTCGATATCACGTTCTACGCGCAGGCTGCGCGCGGAAAAATCGATGTCCGACCAGCGCAGTCCCAGTGCCTCGCCGCGACGCAGGCCCGTATAGTAGAGGATCGCTAAGAACAGGCCATCAGGGTGTGTATCGATCACTTTGAGCACTGCCGTCGTCTCCTGCGCCGACAGCGCGCGGCGGTTCGCCCGCTCCGCTTTGGGCGGCCTGAGTCCATCCGCTGCGTTTCGATCAATGACACCCTGCGCGGTTGCAAGTGTGAAGCAGTTTGAGAGGATGATCATGATATAGCCGAGCGTCGTCTTGCCGGTTCCGGCGAGGCTGTTCAAATATGATTGCAGCTGCAGAGATGTGATCGCTCGCATCTGCTTGTCGCCAAACACAGGGAAGAGGTAGTGGTTAAGTGTGCTCCGGTAATTCGCCTTGGAGCTTGCGCTGATATACGGCTCTTTATAAACACGATACCAATCCGAGACGAACTCGCCGAAGAAAATATCCCTTCGAATAGCAACTGCGCCGTTGATGTGTTCGCGGCGCAGTTCTTCTTTGTTGGCTTCCAGTTCTTTTTTCGTCCGTCCGTTTGCCCACTTGTAGACAGCATTACCGTCTGCATCATGACCCACGGTAACCTGCGCGCGCAGGCGCTTTTTTTGCGTTGCCATTGTTTTGCCCTCCTCAAATATGGTATATTGAGGGCGCAGAAAAAGAAGCTCTGACCGGTTTTTCAATCTGCACCCGCCGCTTTTGGTGTTACAGCACCAGAGCGGCTTTTTTTTAATTAAAAGTACGTATTTTTTAGGCTGTGTAATGAAGGATTTACATTGGAGATTGCGTGTCATTTTTTACCGTACTTCATTGCTAAGAACTCAACAAACTCCAAATATCGCTCGACTCCATCCGGTGTTAGCTGATCGAGATCAAAGTGCGCCGCTGCTGCGGTGATCTTCGGCGGCTCCGAATCAGTTAATTCATCGATGGTGCAATTGAGAGCGTGGGCGAGCGCGCTTACGGTGTCAAGGTTTGGGTTGGTTGTAATACCGGCACATACCTTTTTTACTGTGCTTAACGGAACTCCTGATTTCTTTGACAACTCTTCGATGGTAAGATGCTGCCTTTTGCGTATTTCATTCATTTTTTCGAGCCCCAAGTGAATCACCTCAAAGTGATACTAGCATCGCAGATAAACGAAGTCAAGAGAAAAAGTTCCCAGAAAGGAACATAAGAAGAAATATACATATTGACACGAACAATATTTGGTACTATATTAAGTGAAAACTATAAGGGACCAAACATGGAACTAGATATACCATTAAAGAACTATAGTTCTCAAATTTGAATTTAAGGTAAGGAAGCTTGCTTGAGGATTGTACATAGCTGTCAACTTTTTTACGAAAACACGGTAGTCAAATATGTCTACCATGTGGAAGCGACAAGCGAACGATAGCCGGTGTATTATTCTTTGAAAAAGAGTAACAAGCAAATTTAGTGGAGAGACATCATTTTATCAATAGGAGAAGTTATGGACACTGCGAGAATTGACTTTGAAGAACTGAAAGAACAACTGTCAACCGCAATAGAAGGGCTGAGTACCGTATCCCGCGCAGTCGGGCAGATTACGACGAGACTACACGCGGCACAGGGCAGCAGCTCGGTTGGTGAATCCTGGGTGCGTACCTGGGGTGAAACATTACCGAAGAAAGCTGCTGCGAAGATGCTGGGCGTTAGCGTTACCTATCTCAACAAACTGATCAGTGATGGAGCGATCAACGCCACACCGGATGGCCGTGTGGTCGTTCGTTCTGCAGCAGATTGGGCAAATCAAAATGCACATCAAGGGACCGCACCTAAGAAAAAGTGGCGGGTGTAGTTGAATCTCGAGAGAAAATTCTGATAATTTTTGTTCGATGCAATTCCGATAATAAATGCATTATATCGTGAACTATAATTCTTGGTGATGAAGTAGTAGGGGGAAATCATGCTTATCTTTTGTCCGAGCGAGCCGCTGCGGTTTCTTCGTACGTATATATTGGAACTTTTGTTAAATACAGCGTTCAACTCGCTCAAATTTGAGCGGGTTCGGAAATAGGTGAATCATGGCGAGAGAGTATTTTCATGCATATCACAGCTATCTTGACGCCATCGAACCGCTCAATGACGCAGAGCGCGGGCGGCTTTTCACGGCATGCCTATTTTACAGCATGACGGGCGAAGCGCCGGAGCTCCGCGGGAACGAGCGCTTTGTATTCGCTGGCATAAAGTCGCAGATAGATAGGGATACTAAACAGTATGAAATCCGCTGTGAGGTCAACCGAAGAAACGGATCGACCGGAGGGCAGTCGAAACCAAGCGAACGCAACCAACCGCTAGCGAACGCTTCCGACGGCCACCGAACGCCCCCTAAGGAGAAGGAGAAAGAAAAGGCGAAGGAAAAGGCAAAGGAGAAAGAGAAGGAGAAAGAAAAGAAAAAAGAGAACGGTGATTGCGCGGACAAGCCGCGCCGCTTCACCAAACCCACGGTAATGGAGATTCGCGATTATTGCCGGGAGCGAAGAAACGGAGTCGATCCCCAGCGATTCTTTGACTTTTACGAGGCGAAGGGTTGGCGCGTTGGCAATCAGCCGATGAAAGACTGGCAGGCGGCGGTGCGAACTTGGGAGGGACGGGAGCAAGCGAAACCGCCGGATAGCAAAACGTCGAACCCGTTTAAGCGAATGCTGATGGAGGAGGAAGCAAGACAAAATGGACAAAACGGAGTCTACGAAGATTTTGTCGATTCTTCGGATTGCATATCCGAGCTTTTATAAGGGCACGAGCGAGAAAGACTTGCTCGACACAGTGGTGCTTTGGGCAACGATGTTCCAGGACGACGCGTTTGAGTTGGTCAGCGCCGCGGTGAAGACATTTATCGCTTCGGACGAGAAAGGTTTTCCGCCGCACATCGGTGCGATCAAAGCAGCGTTTGCGAAACTGACACAGCCGCAAGCGTTGACCGAAGCCGAAGCTTGGACCATCGTACGTGGCAAGATGAGCTGCTATGCTACGCGTGAGGAATTTCTTTCCCTGCCGCAGGTGATCCAGCGTGCAGTCGGCAGCGCGTCTCAGCTTTGCCAGTGGGCAATGATGGACATGGAGAGCCTGCACGTGATCCAGTCCAACTTCATGCGTTCGTATCGGGCGGCATTGGAGTCAGAGCAGCAGCGCTCGAAAATACCGAAGGAAATACTTGCACTGATGGATAGCCAAAGAAACGTGCTGTTATCGGATTAAGAGCATTAGCACACAAGATGGTGCGCAAATCGGAGGATACATATGACGATAGATGACCTGAAAAACGTACGTAGACATAAGCTGCGGGTTGAAGCGCTGCAAGACCGGATCGAGCGGCTTCGCTCGCGCGCGGAGTATACGCAGCAACAGTTTGGAGAGTACAGCCGTGGCAATCCAATGAGGGACCGGTTGGCGGAGCATGTTGCGGATCTGGATGAGTTGGAACGCGAATTGACCGGCGAAATGATTGCGCTGGAGAAGCTGCTTGTGCGCGTAGATGCGGAACTGATGAAACTGCCAGAGAATGCGGAGAAGATACTGCGATTGCGGTATGTTGATGGGCTGGCGTGGGAGAGGGTTGCGAGGAAAGCCAGATATAGTACGCGACAGTGCAGAAGGATATGTGAAGCTGCTTTGCGGAGCTGAAATATGTGTAGATGAGAAACAATTTCATGCCCCCCCGGTCTGATGAAATGATAGAAAAGATACGGCGACCAGGGGCCGGCGGCTCTTCCAACTGTGCGCACTGATAGGCGGAGGGGGGGTGTAAAAACCCACGGCGGGTGAGCGATTCGAACCGAAATTGAAATTTGAAAAAACCTCATAATTACTGATGTTTTTGAGATGAGAATGGAGCTAAATTGGTTTGTTAGTTGCATTATATTTACGTGCTGCAAAGCTTTTTTGTGAGTTGCTTACAAGGTAAAGAATGCTCGTAGTGCGTTTTATTACGCATTCTTGCCACGAAAATGCAGATTGACCCGAAAGGGACTATGCGATTGTGATGTCACCGGGTTGACCCACTCTTTCAACTGGTATACAATTTCTTCCATAACGATTCCAAAATACCGGCAAGCGGGCAGACGCTGAGAGTTCAGCGGTGCTGTGCTTGTCGGGCTCAAGATTGTATGTTTTCCGACGCGGTCGGAATGGCGAAGCTTTGCTTTTTGATCGCACATTGACAGGCTAAGTATCAATCCATAGCAACGTGCCTTTGAGGTGTCTCGAAGGCTATTTTGTTGCTTTCTGCTCAGATGCATGCGGCAACATCAATTTGTTGCAGCCAGGCGCAAGAAAAATAAACTTGAGAGTGACGTGAAAATGGAAGTGCAGCGCAGTTGGACTGATTCCTTCTATCATGAAAATTATGCAGACGGAAACGTGCTGCGCTATGTGAAACCAGAATGCCGGTTTCAATATGAGATATTGAGGGATTCCGGGCTCTACAACCGGTTATTATCGGAAGGCTTGCTGCTTGAGCAGCGCATCACCGGCTTTGTGCAGCAAGCGGCATGTTCGTATTGCGTCATGCAGATGGAGCGGGTACCGTGCGTCACGTATCCGTATGAATGGTCTTTCGGTCAAATGAAGGATGCCGCGCTGACGACGCTTCGCATTCAAAGACTTGCGCTCGATTACGGTATGATGCTGAAAGATGCAAGCGCGGGCAACATCCAATTCGTTGGAGACAAGGCGAAGCTAACTGATGCGCTGTCTCTGGTGCTTTATGAAGAGGAAACAGGCTGGGCCGCATACGATCAATTCTGTTGCCATTTCCTCGCACCGCTGCTGCTGATGAAGCATACCGGTTTGATCTTGCATGATCTGCTGCAGGTGTATAGCGACGGAGTTCCGCTCTATCTCGCTTCGAAGATGTTGATTCACGCCAGAGACTTTGCTACACTCAAGCACATACATTGGCATGCAATCTCGATCGCAAGACGTGCGAAAGCCGGGGAAACCCGCCTGATCCAGATAACGTCCATGTTGCGCAAAACCAATCAAGTTGCGCAGGTAGAATCGCTGATACGAATCGTCGAGAATCTTGTTTTGGACGATGATAGGCGATAAGAGGTAGCACATTGTTCTTTAAACGCAACGCACGGATCCTCCTGACCCTGATGATCGCGCTGATGCTGCTGTTCATCTGGTCCAACTCGCTCTTGGATGGCGAGCGCTCCAACGCGCTCAGCGGCTGGGTGGAGCGCTGGCTCAAGCCGTTGATCGATCCGCAGGGGAAGATACCGGATAAAACATTCGACTATGATGTGCGGAAACTTGCGCACATGCTTGAGTATGCGCTGCTTGGCGCGCTGCTGGTATTCGGCACGGCGCAGTTGAAGAGCCGCAACTTGTGGACGCTGCTGCTTGTTGTTTTGCTAGCCGCGGTGATCGACGAGACGATACAGTTTTACACGGGCAGGACAAGCCAGCTGCAGGATGTCTGGCTCGACATGGTTGGCGCGGGAATCGGTATGCTGCTGGTCTATGGCGTCGGCTGTTTGGCGCAAAAACGCGAATCTGCTCAGGTTGTTCCAAAACAAGTGAAGAGAGAATCAGCTGAGATTAGCAAATCGCGCAAGGCGTGGATCGCCGTTGCATGTCTGCTGATCGCCGCAACGCTGGGTTTCATTTGGGGCAACTCGATGAATAGCAGAAGCGAATCCCAGCTGCTGAGCTTGAGCGTGCTACGGTGGATTCGTCCACTGCTGGACGCGATCTTCTCGCCGGAGAACGTGACGGATCACCTTGTGCGCAAACTCGCGCACTTTACGGAATTCGGGCTGCTTGGAGCAGAGCTGATTTGGCTGACGTACCTATTGCGGAAGCTGCGTGTTCAGACCGTGCTCAATTGCTTGCTTGCGGGGCTGTCAGCCGCTGCCATCGACGAAACGATACAGATCTTCTCCGCGCGCGGATCGCAGGCGATAGACGTTCTGCTGGACTTTGGCGGAGTGATCACGGGAGTAATCGTCGTGCTCTTGGTCTGCCTGACAATTTCTGTTAGGAAAAAGACAAGAACGACGCACAAGTCAAGAAACATGGAAATTTGAATGCGTATTGCGGAGTGAAAAATGAGGTTATTCGAAGTACGGGGACTGTCTAGATCCAGGGATAAGGCATTCAAAGGGAAGAAGAATAACATCGTGGTCTATGTGAAATGGCTTGATACGATACAGAGCTGGCATTACTTAATGATCCACCCAAATGGAAAGCGTTACAGCTCACTCTGGGATGAGATTAGATTCAAGGATTTTGACGAATGCAGGAAAGCAGCAGAGAATTATTGCGATAAAACATCGAAAGATGATCGGTAAGAGATATCCGCTAATGTGTCCTTTCGTTTTAAACATCAATATGAAGTTACATTTAAACAAAGCGAACGCAACAAAAAACGCCCTTATTCAGGGCGTTTTTTTGTTTCTAGCATCACTTTCGAATTGGATGAGGCGCCAGGATCTCAGCATGCTTGAGAACAGTACTATGTCTTGTGCAGCAGTTTAAAGAGCTCCGCACGGTTATGTACGTTGAGTTTGTTGTAAATGTTCTGCACATGCCGTTTCAGCGTGTTGGCGGAGATAAACAGCGTCGAGCAGATCACTTCACTCGGATACCCTTTGATCAGCAGGTCAAGCACCTCTTTTTCGCGGTTCGTCAGCGTGCTGTAGTTCGCAATTTGCGGGTAGACTTTCGTATAATCGAAACTGGGAACAGGGTCACTCGCCTTCGCTTGCTCGGAGCTCTCCGCAGCGGGAAAACTCGCTACTGCAACCGGATTGATGCGAAAGATTGAGGTAGTAGAATGCCTTGACAGCAGTATTCGCAGCATTGGTAAGATCGTACTTGCAAGTGCAATAAGCGTGATTAACAGACGGTCTATGCTGTTGATTTTATCAATCATAATCATTTCACCGACGTGATCGCCAACAGCACTGCCCAGAACGAAAATCAGCAGCCCGACACTGATCGGTATGGATGGTTTTCTGGCTTTCTCGCTGAGTTCCATTACAGTATCGAAAATGAAAAGCTGATTGATTGCGATCGCGAAATACAGCAGGACGTTGACAAGACCCGACAGCGCAGTTTGGCTATTGAAGAAATCCACATACGCAATGGAGATGATCATCAGCGCATTCGCAACATAGGTGATAACACCCATGTGGAATCTTCTCATCGGCAGACTGAAAACGAGTATGATTGTTCCAATATAAGGAACAACATTCAATACGGACGAAAATGTGTTGGAACCGTTAAGTAAAAACTCGGACTCATTCGATAGGTATCCAAGCGAAAACGACAAGATAAACGTATAAGCGCACAATAGCATAAATGCTCCGAGAACCGGTCGGCCGGCATTGGGAATCGGATTGAATGTTTGCTGCTGTGCTTTGACGAGATTTAATAGAAATGCTCCGAGAACCGGTCGGCCGGCATTGGGAATCGGATTGAATGTTTGCTGCTGTGCTTTGACGAGATTTAATAGAATGACAATAATAAGAACGACGATACTCATCAGGAGGTTCATCGTTAGCACGGATGTCGCCGTCACGCCATCTGCACCCTGCTTGAAGAATGCCGTGATGAAGACGATAGCTGCAAGTATCGACCCGGTGAACAAATAGCGTTTCATCTGCAAGGTGTTGATAAAAAACAGACACGTCGCCAAAGTGACATAGATTCCCAGAAGAACATATTGCAGAATCATGAAGTACAAACCCACCTGTGGTGGAACAACAAAAAGAAAAATGTTAAAAACGGTCAGCGTCGAGGTCACTGACAAAAGAAGCGTTTTAATTTTGTTAAAGAATACAAAAAGTATACCGCCAATGAGCAGACCCAAGAATCCGGCGATATTTGATAATAATATGAAAAGTTTGTCCGTCACGCGAAACGCATCTGCTAATAAATAAGAATAAAATAAGAATAGGAACAAACATTGGTGGGCAAAATGAAAAACCATGCAAAAAAAACAAGGACGACGGAGATGCTTAACTGAACAACAGCTTTATTACTGTAGAAATTAAGCAAATGTGCGTTCGCCCTTGAACAGCTCGATTCCGTCAAATGGTTAATCATCAAATTTTCCGTTTCCGTCGTTTAATCACTCTGTATAGTATAAATTGTGCTATTGGAAAACACAACTTGTATTTTGACAATTTTATCACCCCAAAAGGGTGATTTGTATAACTTGCCAGGGTGATCAAAAATGATACTATTCGTATCATGCCTTTTAATTGCTGAGCGTGTATTATTAGCGTTGAATTATATATTGCTCAGCGCACTAAATTGTAAATCGACAATTCAGTCATTAAGCAATAAACCGTTAAATAGTACAGTTCATGCAGATGCTGAGATTTCAGTGGTGCAAAGACGTATGACGAATAAGGTTTCGGGTTCGACATGCATGTGTCGAAATGGCGAAGCTTTGTTTAAAGGCAGGAACCTCGGAAAATGTGGTTGTCATATATCGACAAAGCAGATCGAAGCAGATCGTAAGAGTTATTGTATAGAAACTATAAATCGCAACATCACGAATCAAATAACCAAAGATATAGGTGCAAACATGAACTCGGACTTGAACGAAGGAAACAAAGCATACGGTTGCTTGTTTTGCATTACAGGCAAAGAGAATGTAGTTGCAAACTGTATTCAAATTTATAACAAAAACGTTCGCGCGAAGGCGGCTTGCCAAACGATGCGGCATACGTGCCAGGGTGTGACCAGACTCCAGAATGATGTCATATTAAAAGGATACGTTTTTTTCGAGACCTCCGCGGATGCAACCCTCAACGGATTGCTTCCCCCGAACGATATACTCTCCGTTTTGAGTTATTCCGATGGGGATTGGAGACTTTGCGGTGATGATCTCGAGTATGCCAAGTGGATTTTAAAGTATAATGGTGTACTTCCCCTTTCAAAGGCGTACAAAGTTGGAGACAGAATCTACATCATCGATGGGCCGCTGAAGGATCTGGAAGGCAGCATTACCCGAATCGATAAGCGAAACAGGAGCGGGCAAGTTACGATCAATTTCGCCGGCAGAGAACAGAAAGTCTGGCTTGGCTTTGATATCGTGAAGGAGTATAACGAATGTGATGAAGTTCAAGCAGCGAGCTTATGAAGATCAGGTCAAGCTGAAGCGATATATCACGGCTTTTATCATTTTTCTGGTTTGCGGCGTGGCAGCCGCGTGTTTCGTTGGTTGGCTGATCAACAACAGAGGTAACCTTCCTGAGCCGCGTGGCGATCTGGCCAGCCGATATGAACCGACACCTACCCTCGAGTACAAAGGCGAGCAATATCAGCTTAAGAGCGGGATCACAACGATTCTGGTGCTCGGCACCGACAAGTATTCAGACGAGATTGCGAGTGAAACATCCTTCCGCAATGGCGGGCAGGCGGACTTTATTCTGGTACTCGTCATTGATGATGAAGCGCAGACGGTAACCGCAATTCCGATAGATCGAGACACCATATCGGATATCACGATACTCGGTGTGCTCGGAAACGAGACAGGAACACGGGAAACGCAGATCTGTCTTGCGCATGGCTTTGGTGACGGAGCGGAACAAAGCTGCCAGCTGCAATGTCAGGCGGTCAGCAGATTCCTACTTGGCATCGAGATTCCGTACTATGTAGCCGTGAGTATGGACGGCATATCCGAGCTGAACGATGCAATCGGCGGCGTGACCGTCACGCTGAAAGACGATTTTTCCGCACTGGATCCTGAAATGACGCCCGGCAAGACCATGACGCTCAAGGGCGCGCAGGCGGAATACTTCGTCAGAAACCGCAAGGACATCGACGTTGGCACCAATGAGTCCCGCATGGCGAGGCAAAAGGAGTATTGGTGTTCATTGAAAGGCTGCTTCCTTTCCACCGATGGCAAAGAGAGAAGCAAAGGGGATATCGAAGCGATTCTCGATCAGATCAGCCCGTATATGATCACAAACATGAAGCGCGGCAGAATGATCAATGAGATCTGGAAAGACAAGGACTATCAGCAGAAAGAACAGCAGAAAGAAGATATTCAGATAGCAGGCCAGTATAAGATAGGAAACGATGGGTTCACTGAGTTCTATGCTGACGAGAACGCTCTGGAAAAACTGGTGATTGAGACGTTTTTCGACAAGGTTCTAAAACTATAACTTTTACATAAATATCTTGAATTACTAAAAATTTTGATGAGGTGTAACATGACTAAGAAAGTGATCATCGTGATCGTTGCCGCAGTGCTTTTACTTACGGTCATTCCTGCTCTTGCAGCAACTCCCAGCAAGACGACAGAGGATTTGACTCAAGTCGTTGGTGTTGTGTATGAAGACGGGACTGTGCACAACGACGTGATTACGGTTCAAGAGCAGTTAACCGAGTTTGATGAGGCGATCATTACGGATCTGCTGACATATAAAACAAAGAACGACAAAATAGTCGATTACTTTGATGCGGATGTAAAGGCCGGAATTCAGGAGTTGTTGCCGCAAGGTGCTACGATGGATGGCCTTATCATGAGTGAGTTGGTCTGCCTCTGCTGCGGCGAACATGATGATACACATGGCACCATTACCTGCGAATATGAGTTCCCGACAGAGTATAAAGATACGGATGTCGTGGTTCCGCTGCTGGGTTATCAGGATGCCGAGGGGAAGACTGCCTGGCTGCCTGTGAAAGGTGAAGTGAAGAACGGTCATGTCGTAGTAGCGTTCACGGAAGAAATCCTGACACTCATCGGGCACGATTTCGTTCTTGCAATACTCTCGAAATAATTTGTCAGTTCACTTCGATCAAGTGATCGATTGGGCGGATTTCATGTAGAATTTATGTTTGTCGAGGCAATGAAGCGGCAGATGAGGCATTTGTCTGCCGCTTGCATTATGCCCCTGAACACGCGCGCGGAGGAAATGGATGGTTACCGACGGCACCACTGAAAAGACTGTGATTGAGAAAAATCCCAGACAAAATTATTTTGTCAATGATTCGAACGAAACGGAGATCGATCTTGGCGAGCTGCTGCTGCGATTTCTGGAACACATCAAGTTTATCATCTTGTTTGCGTTTCTGGGTGCTTCGATCGCAGCAATTTATACGTTCTATTTCGTTACACCTCAATATGAAGCAACTTCGAAACTATACATCGTGAATTCAACGGACTCTGCAATCAACTTGTCCGATTTACAGATTGGAACATATCTGGCAAGCGACTATATTGAAGTATTCAAAACGTGGGAAGTTCACGAGCAAGTCATCCAGAACCTGAAGCTGAGCTACTCTTATACACAGCTTCAGAACATGCTGACAATTGAAAACCCCAACGACACGCGAATCCTCAATATTACTGTATTGTCACCAAGACCGCAGGAAGCAGCTGACATCGCAAACGAGTACGCAGCCGTTGCGATTCGGTATATTGCGGACACCATGTCGACCGAGGAGCCGAATATCATGTCGGTGGCATTGGTGCCTACGAATACCGCGTCGCCAAATATCACGAAGAACATTTTAATTGGATTTTTCTTCGGTATCGCACTTGCAGCAGGGATCGTAACCGTTCGATTCATGACGGATGACAAAATTAAGTCGATGGACGACGTACAGAAATATACCGGGCTGGCGGTTCTTGCGATTATCCCGACGCTCTCTTTTGTGGATAAAAAAAGTGGAAAGGCCAATAGTGCAACAAAGCGATGAAAGCTATTACATTTGGAAAGTTTCCTGACTTGGAATATGCCGGCAAAGAGGCGATCAACACACTCTGCACCAACCTGACCTTCACGGGGAGCAAATACAAAAAGATCGTTATTTCCAGTGTTGTGAGCGCGGAAGGAAAATCCTTCCTTTCCATGCAGATTATGCGTACTTTAGCTGGGTTAGGAAAAAAGGTCGCGCTTGTCGATGCAGATTTGAGGCGTTCCACAATTGACGCAACGTACCGGATTCAATATCCGAATCAGGACCGATTTGGAATTACTCACTATCTTGCAAGAAAATGTGAGATGAATGACGTGATCTACAGCACGGATATCAGACGCGCATTCTATGTGCCTGTCGGATATGCTGTTTCGAATTCGCTTGCGCTTTTAAACGCGCCGCGATTTCCAACATTGCTGGATGAGATCGCGAGCAACACGGATTATGTATTAATCGATGCTCCTCCCGTCGGCATGATCGTAGACGGATTGGAAATTGCCAAGTCCTGCGACGGAGCGATTATGGTTGTCGGCTACAATAGCGTCCGCAGAAGAGACCTGCTGGAAGTCAGCAAGCAGATTGAACGCACGGGCTGCGACATTATCGGCACGGTGATCAACAATGTGCCGATCAATGTGTATAAGAGTAAGAACTATTATGGCAAGTCGTACTATTACGGGTATAACGCGGAATATGTAAAATCATCCGATGTGATGGATTAAGGTTGTATTTTCTTATGTCTCACGCATTTATCGATATTCACCACCACTTTTTATATGGAGTAGATGATGGCCCAAAGAGTTGTTTAGAGATGTTCAACATGCTGAAAGCAGCATATGAGGACGGCGTCCGTACGATCATTGCTACACCGCATATTGCGCCGGGCATCAAACCATTTAAAGTGGAACTGCTTAAATCCAAGATAGAGGAAGCGAGATTGTATTGTGAAGCGAATGGATATGATTTGGATATTCATCTCGGTTCCGAAATTTTCTACAACGATTATGCGGAAAGACTGCTGATTGAAAGAAAGATCCCGACGCTGGCAGGGTCGAGCAAAGTCTTACTCGAGTTTCCGGAGAAAATTGGATACGACGAGCTCGAGCGCGCATTGCAAACGACCCTGAGAAGCGGATTGATCCCGGTGCTTGCGCATATTGAACGATACAACAAGATCATCTTTTCTCCAAGAAAACTGGCGCAGCTGAAAGAGAAGTATCAAGTATATCTTCAGATTGATACGGATTGCCTGTTATGCGAGCGGAAGTATGTTACGACTCGCGTGATGATACAGTTATTGAAGAACGGCATCATTGATTTTGTTTCTTCGGATGCGCACGACACGGAAGGCAGAAAGTGCAATTTAACGTGTGCACATGCGAAACTTGCAAGCATGTTTGGCGAGGGCTATGCAGATCAATTGACGTGTAACCACTGCACGATCCAGGACTTTCTGATCGCTTGATTGATTCTGAATGGATGAAGCAGATTTTTCGTCATCCGGCAACGTTAAAACGGTTCGATACATCAAGAGACAAGTGAACACTTGAAGTCTAAAGTAAATATCACATCCGGGCATCAGAAGCTGCGCATGCGGCTTTTTTTGAATGCCGGATTTGTTGCTTAGGAGTTTAGTATGTGTGGAATTGTCGGTTACTGCGGAGCAAAACAAGCAGCTCCGATTTTGCTGGAAGGGTTATCCAAACTCGAATACAGAGGATATGATTCAGCGGGATTGGCCGTTCGTAATGCCTCGGACGATATTCAGATTGTCAAAGCCACAGGCAAGCTGATTGAGCTCTTCAACAAGACCGAAGGCGGTGCATTGGTTCAGGGCACATG
>Ga0209066_10004765_pt1 | contig 14599 bp, 11 predicted proteins | sample All_14_2_FD_187198 | JGI IMG/M metagenome (GOLD analysis project Ga0209066, IMG submission 187198) | Freshwater microbial communities in response to fracking from Pennsylvania, USA - Allegheny Zone_MetaG_DW_15 (SPAdes) (version 2) ...
ACTACGACCACATCGTGTTTGACACGGCCCCGACCGGGCACACGCTGCGCTTGCTGAGCCTGCCCAAGGCCTGGAGCGGCTTCCTCAAGGACAACGACCGAGGCGCGTCCTGCCTGGGGCCGCATTCCGGCCTGAAGATGCAGGAAGCGCGCTTCAATGCGGCGCTCGTGGCCTTGTGCGATCCGGCGCTCACCACCATCGTGCTGGTGGCGCGTGCCGACCGTAGCGCGCTGACCGAGGCGGCGCGCACTTGCGATGAGTTGCGGGTGCTGGGCCTGAACAACCAGCAACTGGTGATCAATGGCGTGTTCAAGGCCACCGATCCGAGTGACGGCGTGGCGCGTGCCATCGAGGCCCTGGGCCAGCAAGCATTGGCCGCGATGCCCGATGCCTTGCGGGCCTTGCCTCAAAGCACCGTGCCTTTACGGGCCTTTGACACGGTGGGCTTGCCTGCCTTGCGTGCCTTGTTGAGCGATGCGCCGCCAGCCAACGGGCCAGCTCGCGCGTTGGGCGATGAACCGCCCTTGTCAGCCGAGCACATCGACAAGCTGGTGGAGGACCTCGCCGCCACAGGCAAAGGCTTGATCATGGTGATGGGCAAGGGCGGCGTGGGCAAAACCACCATCGCAGCAGCCTTGGCCATGGGCCTGGTCAAACGCGGCCATGCGGTGCACCTCAGCACCACCGACCCGGCAGCCCACCTGGCGATGACGCTCGATGGCGAGTTGCCTGGCCTGCAAGTCGGGCGCATTGACCCCAAGGCCGAGACGCAGCGTTACATCGACAAGATCATGGCGGCGCGCTCACCCGGTCTGGATGAGCAGGAAAAGGCTTTGCTGCTGGAAGACCTGCAGTCGCCTTGCACGGAAGAGGTGGCCGTGTTCCATGCGTTTTCGCGCACGGTGGCCGAAGCCCGCAGCGCCTTTGTGGTGCTGGACACGGCCCCGACCGGGCACTCGCTGTTGCTGATGGACGCCACCGGGGCGTACCACCGCCAGATGACGCGCGAGTTCGAAGGCAAGGCCTCGGTGCATGTGGTCACGCCCTTGATGCGCCTGCAGGACGCCAGCTACACCCGCATCATCCTGGTCACCCTGCCGGAGGTGACGCCGGTGTCGCAGGCCGCTGCGCTGCAAGATGACTTGCGCCGCGCCAAAATCGAGCCCTATGCCTGGGTGGTCAACAAGTCCATCCTGGCCTCAGGCACGCGCGACCCCTTGCTGCAAGCCCGACTGGCAGGCGAGCGGCGGCAGATGGCCAGGCTGGCCGATGGCCTGGCGCAACGGACCTTTGTCGTGCCCTGGTTGCCCGATGCCCCGGTGGGGCTGTCAGCCTTGTCGGCCTTGCTGGCTTCCTGATCCGGCAAGGCAGATCGGCATCAACTGCTGTGGGCAATGCGCCGACCTGACCCGGGCGGCGTGCAGGTGTAGGTCACCTCTTGCCCGGGTGTGCCCAAAGCCAGGAACCTTGCCAGGGATTCTGGTGTTGCATTTTCTATCTGCTGCCGATCACCTCACCTGCCTGGTAGACGTCCAGCAGTACATTGAAGGCGGCCAGCGAGCCGTTGTCGCCCTTGGCAAAGAGGGCGCGGCGGCCATCCAGCACGACCAGGGGGTTGGGGCCGATGGCGTAAGCCCGTCCGCCCTGTAGCACGATGCCGGTGGATTCGCTGATGCCGTACACCGGCGTCTGGCGATGCTGCGCGGCGATGCCATAGAGGCGGCCCCAGCGGCGGTCGGTTTGCAGCCTGGGCTCGAAAGTATCGTGGACCACGCCGAGTCCGGTGCGCAGCACGGCGTTGTCGGCCATGAAAGCGGCGATCGCGTCGTCTTCCACGGCTTCACCCACCGCGATGGCGTCGTAGCGCTCGCCCGCGGCGGCTGCCATGGCGTCGTCAAACATCACGGCGGGTGTCTGGGCGAGCGCCTGCCACACAGCCTTGCGCAAGGCCTCATCGGCCAGGGCCTTGGGCAACAAGGCCTGGTTGCTGCCCACGAAGAGTACACCGGCCGTGCCCGTGAATGAGCCGCTGTGGCGTGAGCCTTCACCTTGCACGACGACGCGCGTGCCGGCCCGCCAGCCTGCAGCGGCCAGTGCGGCAGCGTAGGCGTTCGCGGCGTCTCGGGCCTCGTCCAGCGAGACGTAGGCCGAGGCAATGATGGCGATGGGGCCGGGGCGTTTGGCCGCTGCCGCCAGCTTCACGAACTGTTTCAGCACGGTGTGGCTGTCGTCGTCCAGCACACCGCCGCCAAGGATGACGGCCGCCTTGTGCACAGACAGCGGCCTGGGCAGGCCCAGGGTGCTGTCGGGACGCCAGGTGATGGGCATGCCGGCCAGCAGGGGCGTGCGGCGCGCCAAGTCGAAGCCCAGGGCCTTGCTGGGCGGGACGAGGTGCGTGAGCACGCGCCGCGCCGACAGCGCCTGGTCTGCACCCACCCAGCGGTGCTGGGCCTGGCTGGTGCGGAAGTCCACGATCACGCCACCAGAGGCACCCGAGACCGGCCCGAGCCAGCGGTCGGCCAGGACGGGTGCTCCCGTGTCGTAGTCAAAGCCCAAGCCCAGCAGGCCCCCGTCGCCCAGGGCGTCGGCGGTTTGCGCGCTGGCATTGAGCATGCGGCCCAGACGGCCTCGCGAGTAGACGTGCTCGTCGATGACGAGGCGGGTCGAGCCGAAGACCAGCCCACGCTGGTTGGCGGGCCGGCCCAGCCAGAGGTCGATCGAGCCTTTGAGCAAGCCCGTGGTCGAATCGCCTGCATCGGTGTAGCCAGCGTTCATTGCCAGCGACTCGATGGCTGCGCCTGCGCTGGTGCCGCCAATGAGGGTACCGCGTTTGGCCAGTTCAGCCAGGGCGCCTTCGGCCAGGCTGCCAGCGAGGATGCGCATGGCATAGCCCTGGTCACCCCCCGTGAAGAACACGCCGTCCAACGAGGGCACCAGCAAGGCCGCCACGACGTTCGGGTCTTGTGCGTCCACCGCGCGGTAGAGTGGTGCCGAGCTGACCTTGCAGCCCAGCAGAAAGGTCGCTTTGATGGACGAGTTGGCCAGTGCTGCGTCACAAGCAGCCTGCAGCGCCAGTACATCATCGGCCAGGATGCCGGGGTCCTCCGGCAGGATCGGGTCATCGGCAAAGGCCGCAGGCAGCATCACGATGTCGACACTGGGGCCCTGCGCCTTGCGGATCGCCTCCAGGGCGTAGCCTGTCAGGGCCGTGTCGTAGCCGCCACCGATGGGGTAGAGCCGGGCTGTGGCGGGTCCTTCGTGGGACCCGGCCGCGAAACTGGCCAGGGCAAGCACAACGGAGAGCGACACGGCGCGACGCGACGCAGTCAAAGCAAGCTTCATGGGATTCCCTGGTTGGTGTGGGTGTGGCTTCGACCCGATTGCAACAGGGTCAGGTGACAAGCTGCACGGGTCGCTGCGCCGTGCAGCGGAAGGCCTTCAGGACGGGGCCCTGACGCACAGCACATGCCCGCCATCGGTGGGCCTTTGTTCGCCCACATACAGGGTGCGAAAGGCCGCGCCCAGGACCGTGGCGGAATACGGATCCGTCAACGGCGCGGGCGTGGAGGACAGGTACACGCCAATGGGCAAGGACAGAAAGGGATGGCCCGTGGGCAAATAGGGCGCCTCTGTGTTCGATGGGTCGAACAGTGAACCAAGCTCGGCAATGGTCGGCAGCCGCCAGCCAAACTTTCCTCCGGTCCTCGCGTTGTGGCATTCCCGCTCGGCGTAGACCAGCGCCGACACGTCAAACGCGGACCGCTGCCAGACCAGCCCCGTCTCCCGGTCCAGTGCCGCCTCGTTCGCGAAGTTGGCTAGCACAACAAAGCGGGTGGCCGCCGGCAAGGTCTGGTCCCAGGAGGGCGTGGCGTAGTAAGGGCCGTTGGCCGTGGTCTGCGCACCTGCCGTGGCAGAGGCGAAGCCGGCGGCGACCAAAGTGGTGGCGAGGGCGAGGTGGAGGCGCAGGTACATGAAAGCTCCTTGAAAACCGATGCTGGAGTCTGTGGCCGGCACCGGCATGCGGGAATACCGCAAGGGCGTCATGCGCGCACCACGGCAACCTGGCCCTGAAGGCCGGCGCCATCGCGTGAACACGCTATTCCCCCGCTGGGGCAGCGCTCAACAAAATGGTCTCGCTGCGCCGCTTGTTGCGCAAGGAGAGACCCATGCACTTTCGCCCATTGACGACCATGTCCGCCCGCTTGATGTCATGCGGCCTTGGCTCGGCCCTGCTGATGCTCTCGGCACCGAACGCCATGGCCCTTGCCATCGTCGGGGGCAGCCCGCTCACCACGGTGCCTTCCTATGTTGGCGCGACGATCGGGCCCGACCAGTTTCTGCTGCCCATCGAGGTAACGGGTGCTGCTGGCCTGCAGGACTGGCGTTTTGATTTGCGTTTCGATGCGACCGTGGTGCAACAGGTCGACCTCGGTGGCTTCTACAACGGTGTCTACGCGGCAGAGTTCAACAGCGTGCAGCCTGTCTTGTCGTCGATCACCAGCAGCGGCTTTCTTTTTGATGGGTTGCTCGAAGGTGTGGCGGGCTTCTCAAGCGATGTCTCGGGTGATGGCCTGCTCGCCTTCATCGGCTTTCAGTACCTGCCTGGTCAAGGCCACCAGGATCCGGGCCTTGAAATCAGCGGCATCAGCGCCACGCAGTCGGCACTGCCCGAGCCGGCCGCAGCGGGCCTTCTGGCGGAGGGGCTCCTGGTCGTCAGCTTGCTGCGCTGGTGCAAACGTTCAGCCCAGTCGCTCAGCACGCGTGTACGCCGCGAGGAAAACGTCGGCTTGTAGCGGCAGCGCCAGCACCACGCGCGTGCCCTGGCCTTCGCTCTGCTCGATGGTCAGTGTGCTCCCCAGTTGCTCTGCACGCGCCCGCATGTTAAGGACGCCGCGCCCCGTGGCAGCGATGGGCGAGCCCAGGCCCGTGCCGTCGTCGTGGATGGACAGCAGCAGCCAGTCATCTGAACGCCGCAGTGACAGCACCACGCGCTTAGCGTGCGCATGCTTGGCCACGTTGGTGAGCGCCTCTTGCGCAATGCGCAGGACCTGCAGCGTGGCATGTGGCGCCAGTGGCAGCTCGTCGCCCGCCACGTCCACGGTCCACTCGCAGCGCACGCCGACGGCCTGGAGTTCAGCCTGCCAGCGAAACATGAAGTCGCCAAAGGCAATCAGCAGGTCGTGGTCATCTGGCGCCAGTGCCTCAAGCGCCAGGCGCATGTCCGAGATGCAGGCGCGCAGCGAGGCCGCCATCTGCGGCCCATCCATCGCGCCGCGCTCCACGCGTGAGAGCGAGGTGAACAGCTTGGAGCCCAGACCATCATGAATCTCGCGCATGATCAGTTTGCGCTCTTGCGCGGCCGCGTTCTGCCGCTCCAGTTCGGCCACGCGCGCGAAGTTTTCGGCCAGCGCCTTCTCGCGGTCGGCGATGCGCGAAGCCAGCGTCTCATTCACATCGCGCACCGCACGCACGCTGCGCACGAAGCGCGCCGAGAGCAGCAAGCCCATCGCCACCAGCAGCGCGTTGGCGCCGTGGTGCAGCAGGAAGTAGCGCTCGCCGGCCCAGTCGGGCGCGATCGGCATCAGCGCCTCCGGCCACCAGGCGACCAGATAGTCGTGCACGCCGCACAGCGTGGCCGCGGCGAGCGCCACGGGCAGCACCAGCGACGCAACTGTGCGCTGGCGGTACGCAGCCACAAACGAGACCGTGACGGCGCCGATGGCGATGGGGATCAGGCCGGCCGTCCACAGTACGTTGACCGGGGTGTCGTTGCCTAGCCCGCTCAGCAGGAACCAGGCCGGCCCGGCCGCCCAGTACGCGAGCAGGCAGGGTTCGACCCGACGGCTGCGCAGCCCGGCCAGGCGGCTCGCGAACAAGGCCATGACGACGATGAAGCCGCCGGTGCTGGCGAGGTAGACCAGGCGCCACCACTGCCAGCGCTCGGGCGGTACCGCCTCGATCACGAAGGTGAGGGTGCGGATGGCCCACATCAGCGTGGCAATGCCGAACCAGCCGTACAGCAGCTCCTCGGGCAGGCGCCACCAGATCAGCAGCACCATCACCGAGACAACCAGGCAGCCCCCGATGGTGAGTTCGGGCATGGTGTGGACCCAGAACAGGCGGCGTTCGTATTGTGATCGCAGCTCGGACAGAGGCCCGACGCGTGGCGCCGGGAAGTTCAGCACGGTCTCGCCCTCCACCGGTGCCGCGTGCACGCAGAAGTCGTTGGTGCCGGCGCGCAGCAGCCCCGGCGGCAGCAGCAGCAATTGCGGACGCTCCCAGCGCACGTGCATCTGCGGCGTGCTGACGGGGATGTCGCCGACGATGTGGCCGTTGAGCCAGATCTGGCCGCCGCCGCTGAAGTACGGCAGCAGCAAGGCCCAGAACTCCGACGGCTGCTGCGCCAGCTGGAAGCGCATGCGGTACCAGGCCGGGCGTGGCGCCTCTCCGGCAGCGGATCGAAGGCTGGAGGGCAGGGCGGTTGGCTTCCAGGCAGGATCGGGCGCGGGAGGCGGCTTGAGCACGGGCGACTCTTGCACGACCGCCTGGCGCACCATCTGGACCTGGCCCGAGGCCGGCAGAGGGTCGTAGGCCAGCCAGACGAAAAAGGCCAGGAGCCCGGAGAAAATGGCACCGGCCAGCACGCGCCAGTTCACATCGGGCCCCTCACAGCAGACCCAATTGCGTGGCCTCGAAAACAGCCTCGCCGCGCGAATGCACCGCCAGCTTGCGGTAGATCTTCTTGACATGCGCCACTACCGTGTGTGGCGAGATGCCCATCAGCTCCCCAACCCGCTCGAAGCTCAGGCCTTTGGCGGTCAGCTTGAGCAGCTCGATCTCGCGCGGCGTCAGCACCCGGTCTGGCTGCGGCGCCGGGGCAGGCGCACCGGCTGGCAAATCTGCCGGTGCCGCGTCCTGCGAAGCGCGCATGCGCTCGAGCACGCGGCGCGCGATGCTGGGGCTGATGGGCGAGCCGCCGGCGCGCACCTCATGGATGCTCGCGGCGATGCGCTCCAGCCCCAGATCTTTGAGCAGGTAGCCCGTAGCGCCCGACTCCAGCGCCTCGAACACATGCTGGTCGTCTCCGAACATCGTCACGACCAGCACGTCGCACTGGGGGCAGGCGCGTGCCACGTGGCGGATTACCTCGATGCCATTGAGGTCGGGCAGACCGAGGTCCAGCAGCAAGACGTCAGGCGCGGTCGCCGACAGAACAGCCAGCGCCGCGGCCCCGCTGGCCACAGCTGCGTCCAGCGACAAGGCTGGATCTGCCAGCACCGCCTGCGTGAAGTGGTGCAGGAACTCTGGCTCGTCTTCGACGATCAGCACGCGTGTTGGCGGAAGGTTCTCAAGCAATGGCGGCATACCTGCATTTTGTTCGACCGGGAGGGCGCTCGACATAGCGTATAGACGGGATTGTGACTGTCGGCTCGTCTTTGCCATAGTCAGGCTGAGCGAATGAGATGCCATGACATTGGTCGATCACCCACTCGCCCACATGTTTCCGAGTCCTGTCACGCTTAAAGGAGCGCCCATGAACCCCCGTCACCTGCACTTTGCGGCCAGTGCGTCTGTACTGACCATTGCGATGCTACCCTGGCAATCGGCCCTGGCACTTCACAGCCTGTCGGCTGGTGTGCAGTACCAAGTTGCCAATCGCTACGGGTCAACGCCCGGCGGCAGTGACAGTGCTCGAGCCACGGACGGTACGATCAGCCTGCAAGTGTCCGGATCGGGACAGCAGGCGTCCGTGTCGGTGGGCTATGGCATCTTCAAGGGCAGCGCTGACGCGTCCGTCTATGCCCCCGGACCAAACACCCCCCAAATCGAAATGGCCTTCAATCTCTCCAGTGTCGCCACAGGCAGATCTGATGACACCTGGGTCATCAGTGGTGGCACAGGCAAGGGCTATCTGCAATTCACATGGACGATCGACGGCAGCACGAGCTCATTCAGCAGCAGTGCCACCGCCAGTCCGGGCAGCCTGTACGATGACGCCTACCTCACCTTGGTGGCCCAGGTCGACGCTCGAACAGGGTTCAGCAGCTACCCCGTCAGCACCCGATCGGAGAGCGGCGCGATTCACGGTGGCTCGAGCACCTACGAGACGGACAAGCTCCCGTTCTATTTCGACCAACCCCTGGATATATTTTTCATCGGCCAGGTATGGGCCACGCTGGGCTCCTACGGCCAATTTCCCGGGCCTCGCTTCTATTCAGGCGAAGCGCATGCCGACTTCAGCCACACGGCCATCCTGAGCGGCATCCAGGCCTACGATGCTGGCGGCAATCTGCTCTCTAACGTCACGATCAGCGCCGAATCGGGCACACCGTACGCGGTGACATCCGTGCCCGAGCCGGGGTCGGCGGCACTGCTGGGCGTGGGTCTGTTGACGCTGATCGGATACGCGTGGGGGCGCGGCGTTGCCCTGCGGGCCAGCTAAAGTTGCCGAGAAGCTCTTGCACGACAGGTTACTGTCAAAACGCCGAGATACCGAATAGGCCGTTGGCGCGATCACCATGCCAGTGCATGGCCATGCCCCCTTCTTGGGGCGAACGTCGGCGAGGCCGCCCAGGCCCCAAGCCAGCTCTCGCCTCACCCGCGATGGGGCATGACCCGGCTGTGCGATGCTGCCAACGGGTACGTGTTTATGATCAAGCCATTGTCCGAGCGCGTCAAAAGCTACTTTGGTGACCCAAGGGTCAAGTTCGCGCCAGCTTGTCACGTCTGGAGGCCGGATCAATAGACACACTGTGAAGCCTCGTCATGACCCAGGTACGCCGACTCTGGCCCTTGCTCACCGCCACCTTCCGCTACGACAAGACCGTGTCGACCTACCAGCGCGGTCACGGCCAGGTGATCGAAGCGCCCGTGCTGGCCTACCTCATCGAGACCGCCAACGGCCGCATCCTGTATGACGTGGGTTGCGACTACAGCAAAGTGGCCGACCCGCTCGCCAGGGCACGCTGGTACGGCGGCGAAGAGGCGTTTCCGGTGCCGGAGATGAGCGCGTCGCAGCGCATCCCCCACCACCTGGCCAGGCTGGGCTTGACGGCCGCCGATGTGGACGTGGTCTTTGTCGGCCACCTGCACTTTGACCACGTGGGTGGGCTCAATGAACTGCGCCAATGCGGTTGCGGTGCCGAGATCCACCTGCACCAGGACGAATGGGACGCGGCCATCACGGGGCAGGACCACGCCGTGTTCGCCGACGAACTGCGGGACGATGCCGGTGTGCCCCTGCCGTTTCGCATGCAGCGCGCCGAGTACACCGTGGTGCCCGGCGTGCAGGCCGTGAACACCCCGGGCCACACGGCCGGGCACATGTCGATGTGGATCGAGCTGCCCAAAGGCCCGCCGGTGCTGCTGTGTGGCGACGCAGCCGACCTGCAGGAGAACCTCGATGACGAAGTGGCGCCAGGCACCTTGTGGCAAGGCCGCGAGCAGCAGGCGATCGACAGCATCCGCAAACTCAAGAGGCTGGCTGGCGAGACCGGTGCGCAGTTGTGGCCCAACCACGATATGTCCTTTTACCGTAGCCTGCCGGCCTTCCCGCACTGCTGTGAGTGATGTGGCCTGTGCCATGATCGTTCGACACCCCAAGCAGGGACAATGGTGCAGATGAACGACGATCGACGACCGGCTGTTTTTTCGACGAAGCCCCACTGGGTGCAGGCCGTGCTGCGCAGCGCTGTGGTGTGGGCGTGCGGCCTGGCCGCAGCCGGCGCCCAGGCTGCCACGACCGGCCTGACCGAGGCGCCCGATGCACCGCCTGCCGTAGTCGCACCCGCTGTGGCGCCCGCAGACGCGGCCTCGGCGCCCAGACCGGTGTCGTCTTCGGCCCAGCAGTTGTACGAACAAGCCCGGCACCAATTGGTGCAGGTGCGCACCTTGCTCAGCGGGCAGGGCAGCCAGTCCACCGTGGGCTCGGGCTTCTTTGTGGGCAGCGGCGGCCTGATCGTCACCAACTACCACGTGGTCAGCCAGGTGGCCTTGCAGCCGCAGCGCTACCGCCTGACCTATGCTGGCGCAGACGGCCGCGAGGGCGCACTGGACCTGCTGGCTTTTGATGCCGCGCACGACCTGGCTGTGGTGCGGCCCGTTCAGGCACCACGCCCTGCCATCGAGGGGCTGACCGTGCGACCCCGTCAGGCTTCCTTGGACAAGGGCGAGCGCATCTATTCGCTGGGCAACCCGTTGGACGTGGGTTTTGCCGTGGTGGAGGGCACCTACAACGGCCTGGTGGAGCGGGACTTCTACCCCACCATCTTCTTCAGCGGCTCGCTCAACCCGGGCATGAGCGGCGGCCCCGCGCTGGACAGCCAGGGCCAGGTGATGGGCGTGAACGTGGCCACGCGGCTGGACGGTCAGCAGGTCAGCTTTCTGGTCCCCTCCGATTTTTTGCAGGACCTGCTGGCCCGCGCCACCAAGGCCACGCCCATTCGCCAGCCCGCCTATGCCGAGCTGACCCGCCAGTTGATGGTGCACCAGGACGGCTTGACCAAACGCTTCATGGCCCAGAGCTGGCGCTCGGCCGGCCACCCCAGCTACCGCATCCCCGTGCCGCAAGAAACCTTCATGCGCTGTTGGGGCAGCAGCTCGCAGCCTCATGCCAAGGGCATCGAGTTCGAGCGCTCGGACTGCAACATGAACCAGTCGGTGTTTGTCAGCGGCGGGCTCAACACGGGCAACCTGTCGGTGCGCCACGAAATCTACGACGGTAGCAAGCTGGGCGCCTGGCGCTTTGCCCGCCAGCATTCGCTGAGCTTTCGCAACGAGTTTGTCGGTGGCGGTCGCCAGCGCACGGCCGCGCAATGCAGCGAGCGCTTCGTCCAGCACGATGGCCTGGACATGCGCGCCGTGCTGTGCATGTCGGCCTACAAGAAGCTGCCTGGCCTGTACGACCTGAGCGTGCTGGTGGCCACCTTGAATGCCGACACCGCCGGTGTGCAGGGTCGTTTCGATGCCAGGGGCGTAGGCTTTGACAACGCCCTCAAGCTGGCAGACTTTTATCTCAAAGGGTACGGATGGACGCCAGCACCGAAGACAGCCGCCACAGTGACACCCGCATCGCGTTGATCGAACGCCTGGACCGCGATGGCCATGTCCTGCAAAGCCTGCCGGTTTACCGCTGGCCCGTCACCATCGGGCGGGCCTTTGAGGCCGATGTGGTGCTCGACGACCCGCATCTGGCCTCGCTGCATGCCACGCTGGACGAGGTAAACGGTGAACTGCGTTTGAGCCTGGGCCAGACCCTCAATGGCGCCATGGTGGGCACGCGGCACCTGGCCGCAGGGCAGACCACGGCGCTGGACGGGGCCCAGCCTTGGCGCGTCGGCGTGACACGCCTGCGTGTGCGCCGGGCCAGTGATGCGCTGGCGCCCGAGTTGCCTCTGGCGCATCACCTGGCTTTCATGAGTTCGGTGTCGCCCAGCGCCACATGGCGCGTGGTGCTGATGTGGGCCGTGGCCGCCGTGCTGTGCATCCTGGCCGAGCTGTGGCTGGACAGCGAACCCGGTGCATCCGTGAAGACCTACTTCAGTGCCACGCTGGGTTTGATGGCGGCCATGGGGGTGTGGTCGCTGCTGTGGGCGCTGGGCAGCAAGCTGTTTCAAGGGCGACTGGACTTTGCCGGGCACGCGCGGCTGGCCTTGCGCTACGGCGTGATCTGGTCAGCAGTCATGGTGGCCATGCCCCTGGCGGGTTTCATGACGGGCTGGAGTGTGCTGTCGCACGCCGCCGATGCCGTTGGCGCAGGGGTGATGTGCCTGTGGCTGTGGTCGCATCTGGTGCTGGTCTTGCCCGGACACAGGCGGGGTCTGCAGGTGGGCGTGGCCTCTCTCTACCTGTGCGGGCTGGGGCTCAACGTCTGGTTCAATGAAGAAAAGACAGGCCAGGTGTTCGCCGAGTTGTATGCGCCCACGCTCATGCCGCCGGCCTGGCACCTGGCGTCTCGTCAGCCCACGGCTGCCCTGATCCAGGATGCCCATGCCATGCGGGCCAGCGTGGACAAGCAGGTGCGTGAAGCCGAAGACGACGAAGCCGCCGAGCCTGCTGACGAAGAGTGACTCAACCGTAGTGCAGCGCCGTGGCCTTGCCCCTGAAGACCCAGTACGAAAAGGCCGAGTAGGCCGCAATGGCCGGCACCGTGATCACACAGCCGATCAGGATCACATTGAGTGACTCGGTCGCGCTGGCGGCCTGCCACAGGGTGATGCGGTCCATCACCACATAGGGGTACAGGCTGTAGGCCAGGCCAAAGGCGCCCATCACCATCACGCCGATGTTCAGCACAAAGGGCAGCCAGCACAGATCGGCGCGCGTGCGCGGCAGGCCCAGCGTCCAGCGCAGGGCGATGAGCAGCGCGGCCGTGGCCAGCGGGATGGGCATCAGGCCGATGAACTGCGGCATGCTGAACCAGCGTTCGCGCACCGTGAGGCTGACCCAGGGCGTGGCCACCGAGATCAGCACCATGCCCAGCACGACCGGCCCCCAGGCCCGCCGGGCCCAGCCGATGGCGCGATCTTGCAAGGCGCCTTCGGTCTTCATGATCAACCAGCTGGCGCCCAGCAGCACGTACACGGCGGGCAGGGCCAGCGCGATGGTGGCCGCGAACGCGGTGTACAGCCAGCCCGGCGCGAAGCCCGTGATGTAGCGCCCCAGCATCCAGCCCTGGGCCAGTGAGGCCATCAGTGAGCCCGCAAAGAACGCGGCATTCCACAGTGGCTTGTGGTGCCCAGGTGCCTTGACCCGAAAGTCGAAGGCGACGCCGCGCAGGATCAGGCCGATCAGCATCCACGCTGCCGGCAGGTACAGCGCGGTCAACACCATGCCGTGCGCCTTGGGGAAGGCGATCAGCAAGATGCCCACGCCCAGCACCAGCCAGGTCTCGTTGGCATCCCAGAAGGGCCCGATGGAGGCCACCATGCGGTCCTTCTGCGCCTCGTCTGCACGTGGCAGCAGGATGCCGATGCCCAGGTCGAAGCCATCGAGCACCACGTACACAAACATGGCCAGGCCCATCAGGCCCATGAAGATCACGGGCACGATTTGCGCCCAGTTGTCGAGGTGGTTCATGCGTGGTCTCCGGTGCGTGGGGTCTTGTCCCCTTGGGTGGCCACAGCCAGGGCCACGGCCTCACCGGCGCCATGGGCTGTTTGCGTGGCCGCTTCCATCGGGTGCTCGGCCAGGTAGCGCAGCACGCCGATGTAGGCCACGATCAACGCGGCGTATACGGTGAGGTAGGCCGTCAAGGTGATGGCGATGGACGATGCGGGTGTGGTGGAGGCGATCTCGGCCGTTTTGATCAGGCCGTAGACGATGTAGGGTTGTCGCCCGATCTCGGTCACATACCAGCCGGCCACGGTGGCCACCCAGCCCGAGAATGTCATGCCCACCAGCAGCCACAACACGGGGCGGGGCAGGGCCGTGGCCTGCCAGTTTGCGCGGCGCAGCGCCCACCAGCCTAGCCAGCTGCTGAGCAGCATGAGCACGCCCACACCCACCATCACGCGAAAGCCGAAGAACAGCGGTGCCACAGGCGGGTGTGCGCCGGGGAAGTCACTGATGCCGCGCAATTCGCCCTGCGCATCGTGTGTGAGGATCAGGGCCGCGAGATTGGGTATGCCCACTTCAAAGCGGTTGGTCTGGGTGGCGGCATCGGGCCAGGCGAACAGCAGCAGCGGCGCGCCCCGTTCGGTGTGCCAGATGCCTTCCATGGCGGCGATCTTCTGGGGTTGATGGGCCAGTGTGTTCAGGCCGTGCATGTCGCCCACCACGATCTGCAGCGGGATCAGGCAGGCGGCCAGGGTGAGGGCCGTGCGCATGGTGCGGCCCGTGGCGGCATTGGTGGTCTGCTTGAGCACCTGCCAGGCCGAGATGCCCGCCATCAGGAAGGACACGGTCAGCAAGGAGGCCAGCAGCATGTGCCCGAAGCGGTACGGGAAGGACGGGTTGAAGACCACCTCCAGCCAACTGGTGACAAAGAACTCGCCGTTCTCGATGCGGTAGCCCTGCGGGGTCTGCATCCACGAGTTCAGGCTCAGGATCCAGAAGGCCGACAAGGTGGTGCCAAAAGCAACCAGAAAGGTGGCCACCAGGTGCATGCGCTCGGACACGCGGTTGTGCCCGAACAGCATCACACCCAGGAAGGTGGCCTCCAGGAAGAAGGCCGTGAGCACCTCGTAGCCCAGCAGCGGGCCGGCGATGTTGCCCACGCGCTCCATGAAGCCCGGCCAGTTGGTGCCGAACTGAAAGCTCATGGTGATGCCGCTGACCACGCCCAGCGCGAAGGTCAGCGCGAAGATCTTGGTCCAGAAGCGGTAGGCGGTGAGCCAGCCTGTTCGGCGTGTGCGCAGCCACTGGCAGCGGAAGTAAAACAGCACCCAGCCCAGGGCGATGGAGATCGTCGGGAACAGGATGTGGAAGGTGATGTTGGCCGCAAACTGGGTGCGGGCCAGGGCGAGGGCGTCCATGGCGGGGCCTTTCAGGTGCGGCGCTTGGCCGCCCCGGTGATTTCAAGCAGCTTCTGCACTTTCGAGCCCATGCGCATCAGCTGCGACAGGGTGCGGCTGTCCAGGCGCTGCACATCGTCGAACCA
>Ga0209066_10004770_pt1 | contig 14594 bp, 5 predicted proteins | sample All_14_2_FD_187198 | JGI IMG/M metagenome (GOLD analysis project Ga0209066, IMG submission 187198) | Freshwater microbial communities in response to fracking from Pennsylvania, USA - Allegheny Zone_MetaG_DW_15 (SPAdes) (version 2) ...
CTACGCCGACGGCCTCGCGGTGAGCTTCGACAACGCGGGCTCCGCCTCGCCGGCCATCGCCATCACGCCGGATGCCGTGGCGCCGTTCTCGGTGACGGTCAACGCCGACTCCAACGCCTACACGATCGGCGGCGGAGCAATCACCGGAGCGTGCGACCTGACGAAGAGCGGAACCAACCGGCTCACCCTCACCGGCGCCAACGCCTACAGCGGCGCGACGTTCGTCAACGCCGGCACGCTGGTCTTGAACGGCTCGCTCAGCAACAGCAGCGTCACCGTGGCGAACAACGCGACCTTCACGCAGAGCGCCGGCAGCGCCCTCGCCGGCACAAGCGCCTCGTTCAACACCTACGGGACCGCAACGCTGGCCGGCACAAACACCTATGACGGCATCACCGTCGTCGGCGTCCTCGGAACCCCCAACATCACCCTCACGGTCAACAACGGCCGCGCCCTGGGTTCCACCGCCTCCGGAACGGTCGTGAACGGCGGCAACGCCGGCACCGAGAACCGGCTGATCCTCGGCAGCGGCGTCACCGTCAGCAACGAGACCCTCACGCTGAACACGGGCACAACGGCCTGCCGCGCCGGGCTCCATTATACGCAGTACAGCGGCTCCGCCACCTGGGCCGGCGACATTGTCCTCACCGGCACCTCGTACGCCTATCTCACCGGCGACAACAACGGCGGCACGCTGATCGTGGGCGCCTCGCCCGCCCACACCATCACCGGTACCGTGGCCAGCCTCTCGATGCGCGGCATCGGCAACCTGACCGTCAACAGCCGGCTCGACATCGGCACCACCTCGATCAACCGCGACGACCCCGGCACATGGACGCTGAACTCGGCCAGCAACGTGTGGCTCGACACCAACATCTCGCAGGGCACGCTCAGGCTCGGCGCGGTTGATGCGCTGCCCGTGAGCACCGCGCTGACGGTCGGGAAATCCGGCAACACGGCCGACGCCCTCGTCGACCTGAACGGCATGAGCCAGCGCGTGGCCGGCCTCGCCGACGCGCATTACGCCGCCGGCAGCGGCACGCAGCGCATCCTCAGCGCGGCCCCCGCCACGCTGACGGTCAGCAACAACGCGGCCCGCACCTTCGGCACGGCCGGCAGCTCCATCGAAGGCGCCGTCTCGCTGATGAAGCTGGGGCCCGCCACGCTGACCCTCACAGGCACCAACAGCTACAGCGGCGCGACCGTCGTCAGCAACGGCACCCTCGCGGTCAGCGCGACCGGCACCCTCGGCACCAACAGCCTCTCCGTGGTCATCGGCGGCAGCGGCACGCTCGTGCTCTCCAACGCGGTCGCGATCGCCGATGAGGCGACGGTGCAGATGCCTGAGGCCGGGGTCGCGACCGCCAAGCTCCAGCTCGAAGCCGGCGAGGAGACGGTCGGCTGGCTGCTCTACGGCGACGTGCTCAAGAAGGTCGGAACCTACGGCGCGACCGGCAGCGGCGCGGACCACACCGACGACACCCACTTCGCCGGCAGCGGCCGCCTGCGCGTGCTGCACAGCAAGTCGGGAACCCTGCTGAAAATCCTCTAGCGCGGAAGACAAAAGAGGACCCCGCCGACGAACCCAGCAGCTCGCTCGAAAACGCATAAACGGGTAGGGCGGTTTCTCCGAAACCGCCGTTCCTGATGTTAAGCGATCAGCGTGAATAAAATCAGGGACGGCTCTGAGTCGCTGAGATTCGCGGGCAAAAGAGCTGTCTACGCAAGACCAAAAGAGAAAGCCGTGCCCGCCCTGGCGGGCGCACGCACGATTTCTTTGACGCGCGGACGAGCAGATCCTACTTCGCCAAGGCTCCGTAGGACGAGCCGCTCGTCCCTCCCCTTTGTGCGGCCAGAATTCGTCGTTTTGGGGGCAAGCGTCGCTTGCCCGTGCGACTCCCTTCGTCTCAAATGAATCGTGCGTGCCAGCCCTGGTCCCCGCGCCGTTCACGCATCGACACACCGCCGCTTCTGCGGTAAAGTAAGCGCTTTTCTTTCTTTCTTCGAAGACCGCAAGAGACCGGGAGCTCACATGACGACGCATACGAACACCTTCTTCCTCACGACCCTGCTGGCGGCTGCCGCGCAGGCGACCACCTTCACCTGGAACGGCGGCGGCACCGACGCCAACTGGCTGACAGACGCCAACTGGAGCGGCGGCACCCGGCCCGACAGCGACGGCAGCGCGCTGTTGGCGTTCGCCGGCAACCAGCGCCCCGTCACCACCAACACCTTCGACGCCGACACGGTCTTCGCCGGCATCACCTTCACGAACAACAAGACCAACAGCCTCTCGTCGTTCACGCTCGCCGGCAATCGGCTGACGCTCGGCGGACACGTCACAACCACGGCCTCCTCGCCCGGAACGCTCTCCGATACCATCGCCCTCAGCCTCCTCTTGAATGCCGCGCGCACGGTCACCGTGAACACGGCCCACCACCTCACGATCTCGGGCGTCATCGGCGAGACCGGCGGGTCGCAGAGCTTGACGAAAATCGGCTCCGGCGAGCTCACGCTCACCGGCGCAAACACCTACTCCGGCAAGACCTCGCTCAACGGCAGCGGCCGCGTCTATTACAACTCGCTCGGGAATCTGGGTGTCGCGTGCTCCTTCGGCGCGCCGACCACGGCTGAGAACGGCACCATCGACGTCAACGCGCGCATGACCTACACCGGCGGCGCAACGACCTCCGACCGCGTGCTGAATTTCCTGGCGGACAGCCAATTCGAGCACATGGGCAGCGGCACGCTGACGCTGACCGGCGGCATCACCGGCGCCGGCCGCACCCCTTTCATCCGGGGCAGCGGGACGATCATCGAAAGCGGGCTGGTGGCGCTGGGAAGTGGCGGCATCACCCGCACGGACGGCGGCACGCTGGTCTTGAGCAACCCCGCCAACGCGTTCACCGGCGGGCTCACCGTGCTGGACGGCACCATCAGCGCGGATGCGCTCGCGGACGCCGGCATCGCCTGCCCGATCGGCGCCGGCTCGAAGATCACGATCGGCCAGGCCAACGGCACCACCGGCCGCTTCCGCTACACCGGCTCGGGCGACGCCTCCTGCAACCGCGCGATCACCGTGAACGCCCAGCCGACGAAAACGAACGGCGGCATCCTCGAAAACGCCACGGCCGGCACGACGCTGACTCTGAGCGGCAACGTCAGCCCGGATTTGTGGACGAACACGCCCACGCTGCAGCTCGCGGGCGCCGGCAACGGCGTGCTGAGCGGCGTGATCAACGGCGCGCTGCGCTTGACCATGAACGGATCGGCGGTTTGGGCGCTCACCGGCGCCAACGTCTACACGGGCGTGACGACCGTCTCTTCAGGTACGCTGCAGGTCAACGGCTCGACCGCCGCGGGCAGCGCCGTGACGGTCGCCGCCACGGGCACGCTCGGCGGCACCGGCACCGTCTACGGCGCGGTCTCGGTCGCCGCGGGCGGCCTGCTCGCGCCCGGCGCGGGCGGCGTCGGCACGCTGACCTTGGCCAACGCGGGCGCGTCGGCGCTGACGCTCAACAGCTGCACCGTCACCTGCGAGGTCTCCGCGGTCGCGGGCGTCTGCGACCGGCTCGATCTCGCCGGCACGCTGGTGCTCAACGGCGCGAACGTCCTGGCGCTCGGCTTCCCGGCCGGCACCGCGCCGGCCGGCACCTACACGCTGATGACCTACGCCGCGAAGAGCGGCAGCGGCTCGCTGGCGCTGGACCGACTCTACCCCAACGCCACGCTCGACGTGGGCGCCACCGCCGCCGTGCTGACGATCACCGGCGTCGGCTCCGCCACCACGCTGAAATGGGTCGGCGACGGCGCGGCGAACGCGTGGGACACGACGACGGCGAACTGGTCGCCGTTCACGTACGCCGACGGCTACCCCGTCCTGTTCGACGACACCGGCTCCGCCTCGCCGGCCGTGACGATCACCCCCGCGCCAGTCGCCCCGGCGCTCGTGCAGGTCAACGCCAGCAGCAAGAGCTACACGTTCTCGGGCGCCGGCATCACAGGCACCTGCAGCCTCGTCAAATCCGGCACCGCCAACTTGACGCTGAACAGCGCCAACGCCTACAGCGGACAAACCGCCGTCAACGCCGGCACGTTGACCCTGAACGGACAGCTCAGCAACTCCTGCGTCGTGGTCGCTTTCGGCGCCACGCTGAACCAAGGCGCGCTCGGCTGCATCGACGGCGCCGCGGTGAGCGTCACCAACTTCGGCACCCTGACGCTGGCCGGAACGAACCGCTACGACGGCATGACCGTCGTCGGTGTCCTCGGCATCTCGAACAACACGCTGAACGTGAACAGCCCGTACGCGCTGGGCTCGACAGCTAACGGCACGATCATCAACGGCGGCTCCGGCAACACAGAAAACCGCCTCGTCGTCGGCGACGGCGTGACCGTCACCGGCGAGACGCTGACGCTCAATCCCGCCTCGGGTAACCGTGCGGGGCTGCGCTTCTTCGCCGGCGGTACGGGAACGTGGGACGGCGACATCGTGATCGCGAACGTCAACGGCCCCGCCTACATCGGCAGCGACGGCAGCGGCACGCTGGTGGTCGGCGGCTCGGACGCCGACACGATCAGCGGCGTGTCCGGAAACCTCTCGTTCCGCGGCAACGGCACGGTCGTGGTCAACAGCCGCATCAGCCTCGGCGCGCTGGTCATCAACCGCGACGATGCCGGCACGCTGGTCATCAATTCCACCAACAACGTCTTCAGCGCGATCAACGTCGTGCATGGCACGCTGAAGCTCGGTGCCTCGGACGCCCTGCCGGCAACGGTCGCGTTCACCCTCGGCAAGGGCAGCGCGGTCAACAACACCGCGCTCCTGGACCTCAACGGCAAAACCCAGCAGGTGGCGCGTCTGATCGAACAACACCAGGCCGGCAGCAGCGGCACGCAACGCATCATCAGTGCCGCGCCCGCCCTGCTGACCGTGAGCAATGACGTGGCCAACACCTTCGGCACGGCCGGGAGCTCCATCGAAGGCGCCGTCTCGCTGATGAAGCTGGGGCCCGCCACGCTGACCCTCACGGGCACCAACAGCTACAGCGGCGCGACCGTCGTCAGCAACGGCACCCTCGCGGTCAGCGCGACCGGCACCCTCGGCACCAACAGCCTCTCCGTCGTGGTCGGCGGCAGCGGCACGCTCGTGCTCTCCAACGCGGTCGCGATCGCCGATGAGGCGACCGTCCAGATGCCGCCCTTCGGCACCAGCACCGCCAAGATCCAGATCCAGACGGGCGAAGAGACGGTCGGCTGGCTGCTCTACGGCAACGTGTTCAAGCGCGTCGGCACCTATGGTGCGACCGGCAGCGGCGCGGACCACATCGACAACACCCACTTCGCCGGCAGCGGCCGCCTGCGCGTGCTGCACAGCAAGGCGGGAGTCGTATTCCTCTTGCAGTAGGGGGGCTGCGCGGCGGTTTCGGAAATGTCCCGTATCCGGGATCGCCCAATCGCAGATAGGGAGCGAGGCGTCAAACCGCCCAACCCCGCGCTCACCGTTCCGGATCGCTATCCCCGTACGCCATCGGCGTCTCGGCGGCCAGCCCGTAAAGCGCGTGCTGGTCGTCGAGCGCGTAGTTCGACGCCCCCGGAGACGCCGCGAGAAACGCCGTCAGGAGCGCGCGCAGCTGCGCGGGATCTTTCGTCTGGCACTCCCACACCACCAGCACCTGCCAGCCGGCTTGCCAGAGCGCGCGCAGCGCCGCCTGGTCGCGCGCCGCGTTGCGCGCGAACTTTTCTTTCCAAAACCGCTTGTGCGTGGCCGGCGGACGCCGCGCCGCGCGGCAACCGTGCGCATGCCAGAAGCAGCCGTGAACGAAGATGATTTTGCGGTGGCGCGGCAACACCAGATCGGGCTTGCCGGGCAAGCGCTTCACATGCAGCCGGTAACGGAACCCCATCGCGTGCACCAAACGGCGCACCGCCCACTCCGGGCCGGTGTCTTGGCTGCGGATGTGCGACATGCAGCGGTGGCGCTGCTCTGGGGTCATGCGGTCCATAAACTCCGAATGTCGAACGCCCGACGTTCAACGCCGAAGTCCGATGTTCAGCGTTCGGCGGTCGACGTTAAAACCGATTCGAACATCGCCTCGTCCAGCGGCAGCTTGCGCAGCGCCGCGTCGTGCAGGAAGGTCGGCTTGCGGCCGGTGCCCGTGAAAACGCCGTCGAGGCTGCCGTCCGGGCCGATGCCCCGCACGTGATAGAGATAGAGGTCCTGCATCACGTATTCGCCGTCCTTCAGGCCGAGCACCTCGGAGACCGCCGTGATCTTGCGCGAGCCGTCCGACAGGCGCGCCGTGTGCACCACCACGTCGATGGCGGAGGCCACCTGCGCGCGCAGCGCCGAAAGCGGAATGTCGATGCCGCTCAGCAGCGAGCAGGTCTCGATGCGCGAGAGGCAGTCGAGCGAGCTGTTGGCGTGGATCGTGGACATGCTGCCGGCGTGGCCGGTGTTCAAGGCCTGCAGCAGGTCGAGCGCCTCGCCGCCGCGGATCTCGCCGATGACCAGGCGGTCCGGCCGCAGGCGCAGCGCGGAGTGGATCAGGTCGCGGATCGTCACCTCGCCCTGCCCGTTCTTGTCGGGCTTGCGCGTCTCGAAGCAGACCGTGTGCGCCTGCTGCAGCTGCAGCTCGCTGGCGTCTTCGATCACCAGAATGCGCTCGTTGTCCGGGATGAACGAGCTGAGCACGTTCAGCACCGAAGTCTTGCCCGACGAGGTCGCGCCCGAAACGATCACGTTCTTGTGCAGCTTGACGAGGGTGTCGATCAGCTGCGCGCCGGCTTCGGTGATGCTGCCGAACTGCACGAGCTGCTGGATCGTCAGCTTCTCTTTCTTGAACTTGCGGATCGCCACCACCGTGCCGCAGCGCGCCAGCGGCGGGATCACCGCGTGCACGCGCGAGCCGTCCGGCAGGCGCGCGTCGAGGCGCGGGTTCTCCTCGTTCAGCAAACGCCCTACGTTCTTGGCCACGTTCACCGCGGCCGCCTTCAGCGCCGGCTCGCTCACGAACCGCGCCTCCGTGGGCTGCAGCTTGCCCTTGAGTTCGATGTAAACCTGATTCGGTCCGTTGATCAGGATTTCCGATACCGCGTCGTCCTGCAGAAACTGCCGGATCGGTTCAAAAAAGAGTCCCAGATATGAATTGGCATCTTCCATGTGTCAAATCATTGCCCACAGCAGGGTTGACTGTCAAGGACGAGTTGGCCGGCACGGCTTACCCTTGACTTTTTCATGTCTTTGAACGGACGGCTCGGCGAGACGTCCCTCCATGGGGTCAAATCGTGCAAAAACGGTAGGGCGCTCACGCCGTGAGCGCCGCTTGGGCCTCAAAGGACTAAGCCGTGAGGCCGAACCCGTCACTCGCGGTTCTCGACCGTCAGCGCCAGCCCGTCGAGATAGAAGCAGCCGTCGCTGTTGCCCGGTGCCGTCACGCCCAGCCAGCCGAGCTGCGCGAACGCCGCGCTGCCGAACGGGAGCGTCAGCCGCTGCTCGCCGTCTGCTCCGCGCACCGTAAGGGTGTAGTGGCCTGTGCGCCGCTGGCCGAGGTCGAACGCGATCTCGAACCGCGTCCAAACGCCGGGCTTGAGCGTGCCGGCCGGACGGCCGTTGGCTTTGACCGCGCCGTCGGCCGCGAAGCTCAGCGAAAAGCCCGATTCGCCGACCCCTCCTTTGCCGCGCGCCTCGACCGTGAACGGCACCGCGCCGGCCTCTGGCAGCCGCGCGGCAAAAGTGAAGACGACGCGCCCCTCGTCCAGCCCGCGCGGCGTCACGTGCAGATACGGGTAGAAGCTCTTCGCGAGCCCGCGCTTGTCCGTGCCCTTCAGACAGTTCGGCCCGCTGAGGCCCGGCACCTCGCGCGTCACCGCGAAGCCCGCCCCCTTGTCGGTCCCCTGCGCGAACACCGGCGGCGTGTCGCCCGGCTGCAGCAGGTTGCAATCGATCGCGAAGGCGTTGAGCCGCTTGAAATCCTTCTCGTCCCAGACCGCCGTCGGCGTGCGCCGCGCGTAGCGCGACGGCAAGGCGCGCCACGCCGCGTCGCCGGTCAGCCCGGCCTGTTCAAGCTCTGCCAGGATCGGCGCGAAGCCGATGCGGCGCGCGGCCTCCTGCTCGGCGGCGCGGAACGCGGCCGGCGCGGCCGCCGTCCCTCCGGCCAGGAGCGGCGCCTCGATGCGGCCCATCTGCGCGCCCGGCTCTTGTCCGGCGGTGTCGAGCGCGTTGGTGACCGTCGACAGATAGAGGTTGTTCGTCACGACGGGCGTCCGCGTTCCCGGTTGCCAGGCGCTGGCGATCGCGACCCCGTTGCTGCTGACGTAGACGTTGCCGGACACCTCGAAGTAGTTCTCCTTCCAGTGCTCGTTCAACGAGCCCCGCCCCACGAACCCGTTGCGCGCAAAGGCGCCGATGTTGTTGCGGAAGAGGTTGTCGGTGCCTTTGTGCTGGAAGTAGGCGTACCAGTCGGCGTTGAAGACGAGGTTGTTCTCGACGCGCGCGCCGCGCGACTGCTCGTCGAGGTAGATGCCCGCGTAGCCGCAGATGTAGGGATACGCCGCCGTGTCGTGGATCAGGTTGTGGTGGATGTGCGTGTCCAGCGGCCCGAACTGGTAGACGCCGGCCGCGTCGGTGTGGTAGCGCAGGCCGAGGTGGTGCAGGTGGTTGTAGGCCACCTCCGTGCCGCCGCAGTGCGCCTCGCCCTTCCAGTCCCAGCGCGCGTCGAGCCCGATCGCGTCCCAGTGCACGTCGAAGATCTCGTTGTGCGTGATGCGCGTGTTCGAGGCGAAGCGGTTGACGATGCCGTAGCAGCCGTGCCAGATCGTTCCGAGCCGGTGGATGCAGTTGTTGTCGATGACCAGACCCGTGACCTTGCGGGGATTTTCGGGGTCGGGCGGCTGCTCCGAAACCGCCGTCCGGCTTTCCGGCTTCCGGCTTCCGGCCTCGGGCCTCTGTTTCCCCAGCAGCGTCGGCAAGTCCGTGACGCCGAGCTGGAGCGCGCCCGCGCCGAGATCCCAGAAGTGGCACTGCCGCACCGCGACGTCGCGGCAGCCGTCGGCCAGCTCCAGCGCGTACTCGCCGAGCTGGGCGAACTCGCAGCGCTCGAACGAGGCGCGGCGCAACCCTTTCGCGGCGACGGCGGCGGCGAGGTACATGTGCCCCTGGCGGTACGCGCCGTTGTAGGCGTCCATGTCGCCGTCCAGATGACGGAACGCGAGGTCGCGGACGTGCAGATGCTCAAGGCTGCGCCCGCCTTCTGGATCGCCCGCGAAAAGGAGCATGCGGGACTTCATGACCGGCGCGATCACCTCGGCGGCGGCGAGGTCTTCGCCCGGCAGCGGGTAGTAGTAGAGCGTGCCGGTCTTGCGGTTGAGATACCACTCGCCCGGCTGGTCGAGCGCCTCGAAGACGTTGCTGAGGTAGTAGCGGAAGTGGCGCTCCCACGCGTCGACCGGACGCACGTGCGCGCTGAAGAAGCGGAGCGCGCGGCGCTCGGGCACGATCTCTTTGACGCGGTGGATCGTGGGCGTCCAGGAGCAGAGCAGCACCACGTCGATGTCGGTCGGGTTCGACCAGGCCGGATTCACGTCGCCCTCGAAGTAGCGCAGCGACTGGCGCGGGTCGCCGCCCGGCTCGCGGCCTTCGGCGCGCAGGACCTTCTCGCCCCAGTTCGGCGTGCGTGCGCGCTCGCGCGACTGGCCGTTCACATACAGCGAATAGAAGACCCAGCCGCCGCTGCGGGCGCGCGGGACATCGAGCTGCCAGTAGGGCTTGCCCGGCGTGCGCGTCCACGTGCCGGTCAGCCGCTCGCCGCCGCTTAGCACCGCCTGCTCGCCGGGGTACGAGGCCACGGTCAGCGGCGCGTTCGAGGTGCCGGAGTCGTCGGGCGTCAAGACGATCGGCGCGCGCAACGCGTAGGTCCCGCCGCGCAGGTACACGGTGACCGGCCCGCCAAGCGGCTCCGCGCTGCGCAGCTCGCGCACCGCGGCGAGGGCGCGCGGCAGCGTCGCGAAAGGTTCGGCCTTCGTGCCGCGCGCGCCGTCGCTGCCGCCCGGCGCGACATACACCGTCCGCTGCGGCGTGGCGCAGCCGGCGAGGAGCAGGACGGCGAGAAGGGAAGAGTGAATAGGGAATAGGGAAGAGTTTGATCGCCTTCGAGGACGGCGATATAGGCTTGGCCGCAGGGATCTGACGTTCGTAGTTAACATAGAATCTTCCTTATGGACTCTTCCCTATTCCTTGTTTGATGCGCAGCGTGACCGGTCCGAGCAGGCCCGAAGGCGCGGCCTCCACCGGCTTGCGGTACCGGGTCGGGATCGTCTGATAGTGGTTGTTGAGCGTGTTGTAGACCGTGACCGCCAGCGTGTTCTCACCCGCCTTCACGCAGCCGGTGAGCGCGACGCGCCACGGCGGACAGGTCAGCACGCGCACGTCTTGTCCGTTCACCGCGACGCCGCACGAGACGCCCACGTCGCCGAGGTCGAGCACGAGCGTCTGCGCGGCCTGCTCCGGGGTCAGCGTGAACGTCTTGCTGTAGACCGCGCCGCCGGAGTAGCAGCGCAGCGCGTCGACCCGCGCCCAGTCGCCCAGCGTCATCCGCCCCTGGCCGCAGGTCAGCTTGACCGGCTCGGGAAAAGCCGCCCCCCCGTAGCAGCCCGGCGCGTGCTTGACCGTCAGCGTAACCTCGGCCGGCGAGAGTCGCGCGTCGCCGCTCTCCGCCCTCCGTCCTCCGTCCTCCGTCTTCTGTCCTCCGCCTTCCACGCGGTAGACCCGGTTGCCGTTGGGCAGCGTCCGCTTCAGCGCGAGCGCCGCCGCCTGGCCGCCGACCGTGGCGGCGAGCAGCTCGCCGCGCAGGGTGACCTCGGCCGACTCCAGCGCGGGCGGCGCGCCGAAGCTGTAGGTCGCCTGCGGCAGGGTGCCGCCGAAGCAGTCGAAGGGCAGCACCGCCGGATCGTCGAACCAGCGCATGGCGAGCGGGTGCGCGGGCCGGTCGGTCTTGCGGTCTGCGCGCACCAGCACCAGCGCGGCGCGTCCGAAGGCGTCGTAGCGCACCAGCAGCGGCGTGTGGCCGGCCTGGAGCGCCACGGTCTCGCCGGGCGTGCGCCGCGCGCCGCCGACCCAGACCGCGGCGGGCGCCACGCCGCTCGACGTGACCGTCGCGCGGCAGGGCTCGGCCGCATAGACCGTGGTCAGATAGAAGCGCGCCTCGGGCGGCGCGCCGGCGGGCATCTTCACGTCGTAGAGCCCCATGTCATAGGCGCCGAGCACGAAGAACTCGTCGCCGACCTTGCCGTTGAGGCCGTGGTGCCAGTTCTGATAGCCGGGCCGGTTCTCCACGCCTTCGCGCCACGAGAAGCAGAAGGGCTGCCACGCGTAACGCCGGCCGTTCACCGTGACCGCGGGGTCCGGCGTGAGCGCGGCAGTCTGCGCCAGGGACTGCTCGAGCGCGTCGGCCTCCGCGCCGGGCGCGAGCGGACCGAACGCGCGGAACTGCGGACCGTGCGAATAGGTCAGGCGCGCCGGCATGCCTTCGACCGCCCACGCGAGGTGCCGCGCCTCGGCCCCGATGCAGCCGTCGAAAGCGGGCAGGCGGTAATCGCCCCAGCGGTTGTCACAGGTCGGCTTGAGCGCGAAGCCCCACTCGCCGTCGAGCGCGAGGGAGCCAGAAGACAGGCGTGAGGAAGGAGGAGTCGGAGCAGAGGTCGACGGCTTTCGACGGCTATCGACAGCTGTCGGCGTGAAGACCACCAGCAGGGGAACGCCCGGCTCGCCGTCCAGCGTGACGGTCGTCGTGCCGTCGGGGTTGGCCTTAAAGGCCTCGAGCGGCGTCTGCGCGCCGGTCCAGGCGTCCCACTGCTCGGGCGTGCCGCGCGCGCGGAAGGTGCAGTCGCCGCGCTGCGCGAGGTCCATGATGAAATAGACGTCGTTGGGGCCGATGCGGCGGTGCAGCGCCTTGGCGCCCGCAGGGCCGCGGAAGTCGGGCACGTCGAGCCGGGCGCGGATCGCCGCTGCGGGGCCGGACTTCGGGGCCGCCGCAACGCCTCTGTGCGCGTCGTGGACATTGCCCGGGTCGGGCGCTTCGAGCCCGCCCGCCTCCGCGCTGGCGAGCCAGGCGGCGTCGGCCGCGCCGGGCCGCGCGCGGAACTGCTCGGCGGAGAACACCGTGCGGTCGCCCTGCGCCAAGGCGAAGAAGAGGCCGGCCGTCTTGCTGCCGCGCTCGCCCGGTCCGTCGCGGCCGGACACGGCGAGCACGTCGCCGGGTTTGAGCGTCAGCGTGCCGGTCCACGGCTCGCGGTAGCTGGACCAGGAGGCGACCTTCTGGCCGTTGAGGAAGAGGTCGGCGGAGTTGTCGCAGAGCAGCGCGGCCGCAAACTCTCCGGCGGGCGCGGACCAGACGTGCTTGAAGACCGCCGCAGGCGCGGGCTTGGAGGTCCAGACCCAGCGTCCGGTGAAGCGTCCGGCGTAGGTGCGCGGCGGGACCGCGTCGCTCGCCTTCGGCTCGGTCCAGTGCAGGGCGCCGGGGCCCGGCGCCACCAGCGCCTGCACGAGCGCGGCCGTCTGCGGGTCGCCCGCGCCCGCGCGGTCGGTGACTTCGGGCAGGTCGCCGAGCGCGACCACGCATCCGCCGGCGCGGCGGAACGCCAGGGCCTTTTCGAGCGAGGCGTGGCGCAGCGCGAACATCGAGGGCAGGACCAGCACGCGGTACGCTTCACCCGCCACGCGGAGGCGCCTGCCTGTGGCCTCGGCGCGCGCGAGCGATTCGGCGTCGATGAAGTCGAAGTCGGTCTGGCCGGCCTCCATGAGGTCGGCCGCCGCCGCGTAGGCGAGCTGCTGCGAACGCTTGCCGCGCGCGGGGTCGGCCACGAGCGGCTCGTGGGGATTGACGATCGCGACGTCCGCCACGTGGTCGCCCTGGCTGAGCAGGTAGCTGAGGCGCTCGAAGTACTTCAGGAAGACCGGCATGTGCTGCCAGTAGGGCATGTGGAAGTGGTAGCAGGGCGGCGCCCACTCCCACCAGCCGCCGTAGGTGGTGTAGTAGAGCCCGTGCAGGTTGAGGAGCGTCGAGCCGTACAGGAAGTTGCGGTTGCTGGATTCGAAGAGCGTGGCGGTGGAGGCCTGCCAGCCGAGGCTGTGGTACCCCTCCACCCAGACGCGCGGCCGGCCGTAGAGGTGCGCGATGGAGGCGCCGACCTTGTTCTTGATCAGGTCGGCGCTGGAGCCGGGCGTGTCGAAGCCGGGCGCGGTGTACCAGCGCATGGCGCGCATGTAGTCGCCGAACTCCAGCGGGTTCTTGCCGCGCGAGGCGGGGTCGCACGCGTAGATCATGCCGCGGCTGTTGTGCCACTCGAAGACCGGCTTGAAATAGTGCTCTTCGGAAAGGGTCACCATCACGTCGTTGAAGTCGAGCCGCACCTGGGCGGTCTCCGGGCCGATGTCGGTGAAGAGCGCGGCGAGTTTGGGGCGCACGTCGTAGCCCTTGAGGCGCTGGAAGCGCGCCGCGAACTCGGGGCTCCAGAGGCGCTCGTCGCCCGCGAGGCGCAGCTCGTCCTGAAAGAAGTAGTTCAGGGCCTTGTGGGCCTCGGGCGGCGTGCGCGCGAGGAAGGGGTTGAGGAAGCGCTCGATCACGCGGCGGCCCGACTCGGGGTTCAGCGGGTCGAGCGTCTCGGGGCGCGCCGGCGCGCTCACGGCCATGATCCGCCAGGCGCCCGCCGGCAGCGGCCACGCCGCGGCCTGCGGGTCGAGGGCCACGCCGCTGCCGGGCACGGGGCGGCCTTCGCGCAGCGCGAAGGCCGTGACCGACACGGCGCCCGCCTCCTGCGGCTGGGCCGACACGCCGTCGGCTCCGGCCGTCACGTCGCGCGGGCTCATCGCGAGGACGTGCGCCTGGAGCTCGTCCGCGGTAATGCCGAGCTGGCGGAACAGGTTGTCGCGCCCAGGCCAGTCGAGCGTGTAGCCGCTGAGGCCGATGCCCATGCCGCGCTTGGCCGACTCCGTGGCCATGAAGGCGAAGAGGTCCCACCACGCGTCCGAGAAGATCGCGGGCTCGACCGCCTCGGTGCGCCAGCCGTCCGAGCGGGTGTGCGCATAGTTGATCTGCGTGCCGGAAACGCCCGCCTTGTGCAGCTCCTCAAGCTCCCAGAGCAGGCGCGCCTTGTCCAGCTTCTCGCCGGTCCACCACCAGAACGGCACTTCGCCGTAACCCGGCGGCGGCGCGCGGAACCCCGCGCGGATGTCGGTGTTCGGGTCGCGGCTCGGAAAGCCCGTCCCCGCTGCGGCCGCCGCGGCGGCAAGACCCACCAGGACCGAAAATACGGCTCTTCTCTCCATCTGAAACGTCCCCCGTTCGCGTCGCGTGAGAAACCTCGGCTGCGGGCCCCCGCCCGCGTCAGCCCGCCAGGCCGTGCAAATCATACCGCATGGCCGAAGCACACGTCCACATCGGCCTTGATTCCTTCTTGAAGATGGGCGCACGCACGGTTTATTTGCGGCGGGTAAAGGAACGTGCGTTCGGTTTTTCTTCGCAGCCATGTTGGGGCTCGTATCCGACGGCGGACCGAATGAGTTGGTGTACCGGCTTTAGCCGGCTACAGGTATGGGT
>Ga0209066_10004771_pt1 | contig 14592 bp, 14 predicted proteins | sample All_14_2_FD_187198 | JGI IMG/M metagenome (GOLD analysis project Ga0209066, IMG submission 187198) | Freshwater microbial communities in response to fracking from Pennsylvania, USA - Allegheny Zone_MetaG_DW_15 (SPAdes) (version 2) ...
CACTCTCGGGGTGGGCGGCATCATCGGCGGCAACGTCTTCGACACGCTCATGATTGCGATTGCCGACGTTGCCTTCGTCGACGGCAGCATCTACGCACTCGTCGGTCCGGCAAGTGTCGTGCTGTTGGGCGGCACGATCTTCATCACGGCGGTTCTCGCGGCTGGTCTTATCGTGCGCGAACGTCGCGGTATCGGCTTCGAGGGCTTCGGTCTGCCGATCGCCTACGTCGCGACGGTCGGGGGAGCGGTTCTCGTCAGTTGAGCTAGTCGCGGTCTGTGTCGTCGCGCGCGGCGTCGGCGAGTCGGCGTAGCGTTTCGATCGCGTCGTCGACAGCGTCGCGGAAAGGGTGCAAGACGCTGGAGACCGTGCCGTCGATAAGCGCGTGTCGGTAGGCGTGACCTTGGGCGTCGGTGTGCACGGTGACGGCGAGAGGGCAGGTTGCCCCGTGTCGGCGCAGTGCACTCGCGAGCACGAGGTTGGTGTCGACGTCGGGCACGGTCGAGACGATGAAGCGCACGCCCTGCACGGGCAGGGTTTCAGGAAAGTCGGGGCTGCGGGCGTCGCCGAAGACGACGTCGACGCGCGCAGCGAGATCGGCCTCGCGTACTCGCACTTCGGCGAAGGGATCCCACTCGACGAGCAACACGCGGTCACCGGCGGCCGCGAGCGCACTCACGAGCTGACTGCCGAATCGACCGTTGCCGAAGACGATCGCGTCGTACTGCACTCCGTCGCGGGCGGTGACCGGTCGCGTAGTGCGTCGCTGCAGCCGCGAGAGCAGTGGCTCGAGACGAGTGGCGATGCGCTTCGCGTGGGGGATGAGGTAGCTCGAGCCCGCGATGGTGATGAGGGCGATAAGGGTGACGAGCCCGACAATGTCGTCGTCGACGAAGCCGAGGTCGCGTGTGAGTGCGATGAGGATGAGACTGAACTCGCTGATCTGAGCGATGGCGAGACCGGCGAGGAAGCCGACGCGGGCCGGGTAGCCCATGAGGCTCATGATGCCGATCATGATGAGCGGTGTGCCGATGAGTACAAACAGCGACAGGGCGATCGCCGCGGGTACTTGGGCGCCGATGGCGCTGAAGTCGAGCCCTGCGCCGAGCACGATGAAGAAGAACAACAGCAGGAAATCGCGCAATCCGCTCAGTGAGGCGGCGACCTGTTCGCGGTAGCGGGTCGAGGCGAGCGCGAAGCCGGCGAGGAAGGCTCCTACTTCGATCGAGAAGCCCATCAGGTCGGTGAGTGCGGCGATGCCGATTGCCCAGGCGACGCTCCAGACGATGAGCAGTTCTTGACTCGTGGCGACGCGGTCGAGCAGCCACGGCAGCACCAAGCGCATGGCGACGGCGATGCCGGCGAGCAGGCCGCCGCCGCTCACGAGGATGCGGAGCGCTTGCCCGCCGGGGTCGCTACCCGCGTCGCCGATGCTCGTCAGGGCGATCATGACGATGATGACGACGACGTCTTGCACGATGAGAAGCCCCAGCGCGACGCGGCCGTGTAGCTCGTCGAGTTCGCGTTGGTCGCTCAGCAGTTTCACGACGATGATCGTCGAGGAGAACGTGATGGCGATGGCGACCATTGCGGCGCCGAGCGGGTCAAGTCCAAAGGCGAAGGCTATGCCGAAGCCTGCGATGGCGGTGACGATGATCTGGCCGATTCCGGTGGCGAGGGCCACGGGGCCGACGCTGCGCACGAGCGAGATGTCGAGTTTGAGGCCGACGAGAAACAGCAGAATGGCGATGCCGATTTCGGCGAAGAGTTCGAGTGGCTCCGCTTCGTGCACCCAGTCGAGGGCACTCGGGCCAACGAGCACACCTACGACGATGAACGCGATGATGAGCGGCTGACGCAGTCGATGCGCGACGAACGCGACCGCACCTGCAAGCACGAGAATCGCCGCGGTCAGCCCGAAGGCGTCAAGCTGCACGTCGGCGATCATCTTTGCAGTCTAGAAGTGCGGGCGCTGCGCCCGGCCTGCGTCGGGGATGAGCGTGAGCATGTGCTCGGTGATGAGCGGGGCGACCTGGTGGGCGGTCATGTCGCGGGGGTGCATCCATTGCACGGCTTCGATTTCGGCGGCGGCGCTGAGGGGGCCAGCAAGCGGGTCGAGGGCCGGATCGATTGCGCGGGCGCGGAAGACGTCGGCGACGAGGGTCGTGCGGGCTTCGTTGGCGGCGGCGGTCGTGAACTGGCCGAGCGGTTCGAGGTCGCGGGGGTGGATGCTCACCCCGAGCTCTTCGTGCAGCTCTCGCGCGAGCGTCTCGGCCGCGGTCTCGCCCGGCTCGGGTTTGCCTCCGGGCTGCATCCACACCGTTGTACCGCGTTTGCGTACGACGAGCAGGCGCCCTTCGCTGTCGACGGCGAGCACGGCGGACACGCGGATAACGGGCTGCTCGCTCATGCCCGGTGGTCGACGATGGTGGTGATGGCGATGCGCATTCCACGCTCGAGTTCGTCGAGGGTGAAGCGCGGGTCGCCGCCGAGTTGCGGGGTCGCCGGCACGTGGATGAAGCCCGCACCCAAGGGCTGGCCGCCGGTGTCGACGCGTTGTTCTGCGATGCCGAGTGCTGTGTACATGAGCGCGTTGCAGACGTAGGTGCCTGCGCTGAGGCTCACAGTGGACGGGATGCCCGACGCGTCGATAGCGTTCGCGATGCTCTTCACGGGGAGGAGGGCGAAGCGTGCGGTTGGTCCGTGGGGCTGAAGTGGAGCATCCACTGGTTGCATGCCGTCGTTGTCGGGTATTCGCGCGTCAGCGAGGTTGAGGGCGACGCGCTCTGGGGTAATGGCGTGGCGGTCGGCGGCGAGACCGAGCATGAGCACAATGTCGGGTTCGTGTCGGTCGATCGCAGCGGCGAGTAGTGCCGGGGCCTGAGTGAACGAGACCGGCAACACCTCGCTCACGAGGGCCGCGTCGGGGTGACCCAGCTCACCGAGTCGGCGGGCGATGTCGCCGCTGGGATTGTGTTCGTCGCCGCCGAAGGGCTCGAATCCGGTGACGAGCACGGTGGGCCGGTTGCGCGGCGGTGCGTTGCCGGATTCCGGTCGTGGTGCGCTGTCGGACTCCGGAAGTGGTGCGCCGCCGGCCGCCGGGCGCGGTGAGCTTTCCGCAGCGTGGCGCGGCGAGCGGCGGTCGGCAGTCGTCATGGTTCTAGCCTGTCACGCCCTGAGCGCTGTGCGTGGCGTGACGATGCACGTCACCACGATGCACGTCACCACGGTGCACGTCACCACTGTGCGGGTCACCACTGTTCGGGTCACCACCGTGCGCGGCATCACGAAGCGCATGTCGCAGGGCGTCGCGCAGTGCTCCGCTCGTGCTCGGCATCTCGACGGCGTCGGCAGGCGAGCCACCCGGCGGCACGAGCACGTACCGCGGGCCGTCGCGCATGATTTCCCACCCGTTGTTGTGTGCGAGGAGGTGATGATGTCGACAGAGCAGGATGCCGCTCTCGACGTCGGTGCGGCCCTGATCTCGTTGCCAGTGTTCGATGTGGTGCGCTTCGCACCAGGAGGGTGGTCGTTCGCACCCGGGCCAGCGGCAGCCACCGTCGCGCGCGGCAAGGGCGATGCGCTGCGCCCGACTGAAGAGTCGTCGCTCGCGCCCGAGACGGAGGGGTTGGCCGGCGTTGTCGGTGCTCGCGTCGACCGTGAGCATCACCGTGCCCGCACTGCAGGCGTGCCGTTCGACGGTGGCGATGGAGACGGGATCGGCCTGCCCTTCGAAGAATCCGCGCCCTGCGCGCTCGTTCAGCGCCTGGGCCGCGACGATCATGCGAACCCCGACGGGTGAGTCTGCAAGCAGCTGCGACGTGTCTGCAGCGACCCCTTGGCGCAACAGTTCGGCGAAGGTGTCGCTCGCTCGCTGTGGGGTTGTGCGGTCGTCGCCCGACGCGCGCGAGTCGGACGCGCGCAAGTCGGACGCGTGCACGCCGGGTGCCTGCGCGTCGGGTGTACGCGAGTTGGGCGCGTGTGAGTTCGGCGCGTGTGGGTTGAGCTTCGTGTCGTCGGCGTCGTCGAAACTCGGGCCGGTGCGACGCGGCGAGGTGACGCGGTCGTAGACCTCGCTCACGATGGCGAAGGTTTCGGGGTCGAGCACCCAGTGCGCATAGCCCATCCCGTCGGCGCGGCGCCCGAGCGTGAATGATCGCTGCGCACGCCGTGCCTCTTCACGCTCGGCGATTCCCGCGAGATGGAGGTCGAGGTCGAGATCGGCACGCGCGGCGCGTGCTTCGCGGGCCGCACGGTCGGCGTCGAGCCCTTCGAGCCGGGGAAGCAAGTCGCGCGCAACGTCATCGAGTAGCTCTGCTGTGATCTCTGACGTCGCCGGGCCGAGCCCCGTGCGCACGGCGTCAGCGACCGCCACGCTCACCGAGCCCTCGAGCACAGCGCGCGCGAGCGCTGATGTTGGCGCGACGTCGGCTGAATCTGCCTGCGAGCCCGCACCGACGAGTGTCGGGCCGACAAGGGTGGAGCCAACACGCACGGCAGCGCGAGCGTCGGGCGATCTCGCCAGCCAGCAGCGACACGTGCAGTTGGGCGAGTCGCACTTCGTCAGCCGCGAGTCGCGTGAGGTCGAGCAACTCCTCGTCGGCGAGGGTTGTGAGCTGCTCGGGCTCGCGAGGAACGGCGGCGAGAGCATCCAGCGCCAGAGAGAAAGCGGTAGAGAACGCGTCGGCGAGCGTATGGGGCGAAGCGATCATCGTCACGCGCACTCACCTCCTGCCGGGCTGTTGGTGTATCGAACATACGTTCGACCACTGACATTGGGGAGTGGGTTGCGAAGACTGTGGAGAATTACTTCTGCGGGCCCTCGCCGCTACCGGAGCCAGAGCCAGAGCCGTCGCCAGAGCCGTCGCCGTCGCCGACGCCTGAGCCGCCGCCCCCGCCGCGCCCCCCGCCCGGCGTCGACGACAACGAGAAGAACACGACCCCGAGCGCGAGAAACGCAATGCCCAGGGCAACGTTGTCGGGCATGGTGAGGGTGAACACTACGCCCACCGTGAAGAAGGCGATCCCGCTGCCCGTCCACGCGGTGCGTGCGGTCGAGTTGTGCTGCGCCATGGCATCCACACTAGGCGCGCACCAGGCGTAGCATCACGATCGTGACCGCCACCTTGACCCCGCGTCGTGCCCGTCTCGTGCTGCTCGTCGTGAGCATTTCACTCATGACTGTCGTGAGTGCGGTGAGCGGCCTCAATGTGGCACTGCCGAGCCTGGCTCGTGCGACCGGCGCCAGCCAGACCGAGCTCACGTGGATCGTTGACGCCTATACGGTCGTCTTCGCCAGCCTCCTTCTCGCTTCGGGCGCGATCGGTGACCGCCTCGGACGCAAGGGCATTCTCATGGTGGGCCTCGTCATCTTCGGTGCCGCGGCTGCTGCGGCGGCGTTCGTCGAGACTCCGAGCGCGCTCATCGGCTTGAGGGCGGTCATGGGTATCGGTGCGGCCGCGATCATGCCGACGACGCTGTCGGTCATCACGACGACGTTCCCGCTCGAGCAGCGTGGCAAAGCCGTGGGCGTGTGGGTCGGCGTCGCGGGCGGAGGCGCGGCCATTGGCGTGTTCGTGGCGGCGCTGCTGCTGCAGTGGTTTGAGTGACAGGCCTTCTTCTGGCTCAACGTCGGGCTTGCGACGATCGGGTTTGTGGGAACAGCCCTGGTGGTTCCGCCGGGCCGAGACGAGCATCCACCCCGTTTTGACGGCTTCGGTGCGGTGCTGAGCCTGCTCGCGGTCGGTGGCATCGTGTTCGGCATCATCGAGATTCCGGAACGGGGTGGGGATGACCCGCTCGCGCTCGGCGTGCTCGCAGCAGGTCTCGCCGCCCTCGTGGTGTTTGTGCTGTGGGAGTGGCGCGTCTCGGCTCCGCTGCTCGACCCGCGTCTGTTCGCCGTGCGCGGCTTCGGCATGGGCAGCCTCTCGCTCGCCGTGCAGTTCTTCGCCGCGTTCGGCTTCTTCTTCGCGGCGCTGCAGTACTTGCAGTTCGTCGCCGGGCTCAGCCCCTTGCTTGCGGCGGCCTGCCTGTTGCCGATGCCGTTCGTTCTCATTCCGCTCGCGCGCTTCTCGCCGCGACTTGCCCAGCGCTTCGGCTACCGGCGGGTGACGTCCGTGGGCTTGCTGTTCATGGCGGCGGCGTTCGTGGTGTTCTCACGCCTCGAAGTCGAGCTCGACTACGGGGTGTTCGGTGTGGGCATCGTGCTGTTCGCCGTGGGTATGGCGCTCGCCGGAGCCCCCTCGACGACGGCGATCACGCAATCGCTGCCGCCCGGCAAGCAGGGAGTCGCGTCGGCCGTCAACGACACCTCGCGCGAGTTCGGCAGCGCCCTCGGCATCGCCGTGCTGGGTAGCGTGCTCACGCAGACCTACAAGTCGGGCGTGCACGACGTCATCGCGGGCCTGCCTCCCGAGGTGGCGACCGCTGTCGAATCGTCGATCGCCTTCACTCAGTCGGAGCGCGTCGCCGAGTTTGGTGCGGCCGCGCAACCCGTCATCGACGCCGCCAAGCTGGCCTTTCTCGACGGCGTGACGAGTGCGCTACTCGTGGCTGCCGTCGTGCTCGCGACCACGGCGGTCATCACCGCGACGTTTGGGCCGAAGCGCTCTGCACTCAGTGAACCCGCGCCCCGATGAACGCCCCGGTAGGAACCTGCGCCGCAGTGGCGCCTGCGCCTCGGTCAGACCGTGCGCGAGCGGCGAGCCAGCACGATTGCGCCGACGCCCGCGATCATCACGAGCAGGGCCCACGGCAATGCAGCGTCGATCGCGCCAGGGCCCGTCGCCGCAAGCTCAGGGTCTTCGGGTTCGACCGGGGCGGGATCCTCATCCGACTGCGCGATGAACGTCGCGTACACGCTCAAGCAATCGGTGCCTTCGAGGAAGTCGCCCTGGAACTCGTCGGTGCCCACCGGGTCGCTCAGGCTCAGCGAGCTCAGACCCTGGCAGTTACTGCCGTCTCCGCTGTACCAGAGGGTGTCGGCGCTGTCGAACGACGCAGTTTCGATGTAGTCGGTCGGCTGGGCTACGAGTACGACAGCACCCGTGGTGACATCGAGGGTGAAGATCTCTCCGCTGTACGTGCCGACGTAGTACTGCCCCGTCGATGCTTGTTCGATGAATGAGACATCACCAGCGGCGGGGCCGCCGATCGTGACGCTCGAAGTCGTCGCACCGGTCGCCTTGTCGACGGTGATCATGATGCCGTCTTGATCGGCAATGCGCAGCACCCCGTCGCTGTCAACGTTGAGCGCGTCGCACTCGTCCATGCCGTCAGTGCCGACCGGTCCGACGAGCGTCGACACCCCCGTGGTGGGGTTCAGCGAGTAAAGGGTGCACACCGGGGCGCCGTCGTCGGCGAAGAAGTAGGCGTTGCCGGTGGTGACGTCAAAGTCGGCACCGTACTTGCCGTCGTTCTCTTGCGGCAGCGTCGAGATAGCGGTGGATGCTCCGCTCGACAGCGTGGAGAAGAACTCAGTGTCGGTCAACGAGTACAGAGCATCAGTGTCCGGAAGCTCCGCGGCGGCGGCAGGGGAGGCGCTGAACACGACAAGCGCGAGCGCTGCGACGGACGCAGAAGCGGCGAGGGCACGACGACGCATTGCACAACCTTTCACGTTTTCTGTGAATGTACCGCCCGCCAAACCCTCACGCTACGCACCTCATGGCCGCCCCTGCGCGCGACCCCCGCCGCAACCTGCACTAGACTCTCCTACGGCCCACGCAAGTCTGGGCCAGCCACGGGCTGTGGCGCAGCTTGGTAGCGCACTTGACTGGGGGTCAAGGGGTCGCAGGTTCAAATCCTGTCAGCCCGACAAACGACGAAGAGGGCCGGATTTCATCCGGCCCTCTTCGTCGTTTCCCGGGCGGGTGGCTCGCACCTGCGAGCAGGTGGGCCCACGCCGCGCGAGGGGCCCCGCGCGTTGCGCAGCAACGGGTGGGGGAGCCGGTGGGGACAAATCAAACCTGCCAGGCGGCAACCACCCGCGCCGAGCGACGCCCGGCACATTCCGACCCCGTGAATTTCATTCACGCAAGTGCACACAGAACCGCCTACGTATCGCTAGCATGACCCTGTGTCCCTTCCTCTTAAGAAATCTCTTGGCGTCCTGTCGGCTTCAGCTGTCGCGGTAGGCCTCGTCACACTGAGCGCAACTCCCTCAGTTGCCGCCGCCGATGACATCTTCACCGTCACCTCGCTGACCACCGACTCGGCTGTCTTCGTCGATGCCGGTAGCGTCGCCGGCGACGATGACGGCTTCCTTGGCGTGACAGGCACCAAGTTCGTGTTCAGCGGTGACTCGGCGACGGTGGCGTACGACCTGAGCGACATGGGCAACGCGACTGTCACTGATGTCAACAACGGCAACAACGACAACAACTGGCTCTTCAGCGACCTGAAGACTCAGACGACGTACTACTTCATTGCCGACGAGGTCGGTACCGATAACGGCGTCTATGACATCTCGGGCTTCCAGCCACTCGACCAGTCCGGAAATGTCAGTGGATCCGTCGTCGCGCTTTCCGAGGCTGTCACGATCGGCAACGATTCCAACGACTGCACCATCTTCGCCAGCGGCTACGGCCGTGTTGCCATCTGGGACTACTGCCTCGGGGTCATCTACGACATCGAGCTTCCGACCGGCGTTGTGACGACAGTGAATGATGTTGCCACGGCCGCTGACTACGACGCGTCGACTGCGCTCTTGCTCGACTACTACGAGGTCAACAACCTCGTGGCGCAGCATGGCATTGTCGAGTTCGACGGCACTGATCTGCACATCCTCGCGGTCGCCAGAACCGGCACCAACAACCCCAGTGGCGTCTACCGCTATAGCGTGCAAGAGCCTGCAACGGCTCCGACCGAGGTGCTTGCGTTCGGCCCAGACCCAGAGAACTCCTTCTACGCCGACATTTGGAAGTTCACCGTGAGCCCGGCGACCAACCAGTGGTGCGCTGGTTCCGAAGGCGGCTGGTCGGCAATCACGCCAGACAGCGTCTCGGAGCTCGCCTTTTGTGCCTCGGCAACCTTCAGCATTAGCGCGGCGCCTGAACCTGAGCCTGAGGTTGACCCCGAGCTTGCCGATACAGGTGTTGACGGTGCTGCCTTCCTTACCGTCGGTGCACTTGCTCTGCTCGGCGGAGTGGTTCTGCTGCTTGTGGCTCGTCGCCGAGCCGCTATCAGCTAGGGCGCTACTACCTGCCTGTCACACGACGAAACCCTCCCGCCGAGCGGGAGGGTTTCGTCTTTATGCCAGCACAGCACGAGTGCACATGCGAGACGGTGGGCTTCGGCGCGAGGCCGCCCGGTCGCCGCTCGATCGCATTCTGGGGGAGTGCTAGGGACGGATCGAACCTGTCAGATTGCGTGCCGCCGAGCCACGCTAGGCGCCGCTCGACGGGTAGCACGAGTCGACGCCAGATCTGGTTCAGCTTCAGACCTCAACACGCGACGCGGCCCCCATTCGGACGGCGAACCGAGGACGCTTCCTGCTTAGTTCCGATTCAGTCCGGGCCTGCGGCTGTCGAGCGCGTCCTTGAAGTGCCTCTCGGCGGCGTTGATGTCTTGAGCCGGAGTCGCTGGGTCGAAGACGCGCAGGAGCGATAACAGGAAACTCGACGGGTCGAGGGTGCGCGGTTCGACGTTGCCGTTTCAGAGCCAACTCCGATCACATCGCGCGGCTCCCGGCGGCTCCCGGCGGCTCCCGGCGGCTGTGGGTGATCCCACACCACGCGCTACATTGGCCCAGGGCCGTAAAGGCGAGTGGAGGTGGCATCACTCAGTCGCGGGTCGAGCTGTTGACGGTGAAGAGGCGCGGCAAGAGTGCTCTCGGCGATAGAGCACTCAAGCAGATCGAGCACGTGCGGGTTGCTGCCGGCGAGGCGCCTGAGTTCGGAGTGCTGCGCTTCGTGGATGCGGATTGGGGCTTCCACCCCGAAACGTTCGGGGTGAAACGTCTTCGCGTGGTCTGGCAGAGGGAACTTGGGTCGCAATGCCAGCTGAGCATCCAGCCCGTGGTCGATTCGGCGTGGATTGCGATCTGTATCGCCGCGGTGTTCAGGCGGGCACAGTGATGGAACTGAAGGAAAGTCGCACCGACCGTCTACGCTGAACGATGGACAGCGGACTTGCGACTCACCGTCACAGATTTTGGCAGTCCTAAGCGCCTGCGGTGCGCCGCGACATCGAGAAAGGGACGTGACCGTGCCGGTACCTCTTGTTCCGCTCGCTCTTGCGGCGGGGGCTGCGCTAATCACAGGCGCAGCGGGGGTAGCCCTTCGCAAGCGCCTCGGCTTCACCGTCAAGTCGAACGTAGCCATTCTGGGCGCTGATGAAGTGGGCAAGACGACCCTTCTCCACTTTCTTCGGTATGGACGGATTCTCGCTGAGGTGCCACCGACCGTTCAGCAGTCGCCAGGCTCTACCTTCACCGTGGCGGTTGATGGAGAAGCCAAGGACTTCGTCGTCTCGCATGATCTCCCGGGCAACGATGAGCCGGCGTTTCGGTCATGGAAGGCCGCTGTTCGAGCTGCCGACGTGGTGTTCTATGTGTTTCGGGCCGACCTCGTGGCTCAGGAGGATAAACAAGCGGAAACCACAGTCGAGCGGCACCTCGAGCTCATCGTGGGTTGGCTGGCGGCCTCGAAGCGGCCCGATCGACGCGTCATACTGATCGGCACGCACATTGACCTCTTGCCCGAGTCAGCTCGAGCGTCGCGGCAACTCAAGGCGGCAGTTCTGCGTTCGAGACCGATCAAGTCGCACATGGTCAAGCTCGACGACGCGCGACTCGTACTCGGCTCACTCTCGACGACCGAGGCCGCCTCGAGTCTGAAGGCCGCAATTGCGGGACATCTTGACTGAGGTGCTCGAAGGCGCCGAGACGCGCTCACGCGTATAAGTCGCCCTGGCTCCGCAGAACTGTGGTCGGCAACCAGACTTGCCCTCTGAGTGGGCCTGCCCTTCATCGCCAGCGTGCGAACCCATACCGGAGGTAACAGTGAAAGAGAATGACGGCAAGGGCATCTTCCCTCGCTCCGTCGTCGTGGTTTCGGACGACGACTATCGACGCATGGCCGGATCCCCGCAGGCGGTCGATCTTCTCAAGAATCAAGTGGCACTCGTCGTTCCGCTCTCCGCTGAGCCGGAATACAACGGTGAGCTTGTCGAAGGGGTGCGCGAGCTGCTGGTTGACAGCGATCAACTTGTGCCCGGCGCACTGCTCATCAAGAGCCCCTTTGGTCGAATGTCATTCGAGCACGCCGATGTCGCGATCGAGGCGTTTGCCAGCGCGAAGTACCTCGCCGTGGCGAACGTGGCTCGCCTGTTGGGCGCTCGGGAGGTTCACTTCATGGAGGCGAAGGTTGAAGTCGAGTCAGACAGCTGGGCCGCAGATCTCACGGCGAAGCTCCCAGCGTTTGGAGGAAAGGCCGAGGCGCGCCGCGAGCTGAAGAAGAAGGTCGACGCGCGAATGACTGGGCGCATGGTATTCCCGGGCTCGAGCCCAAGTCTCTCTGAAGCAACTGAGTACCTCAACATCCAAAATCTTGCTCACGACGATCAACTGCAGAAACTCGTCGCCATGCGTACAGGCGAGAATCCCGTCGAGGAGTACAGCATGAGAATGAGCGGAACTCGTGAGGCCGAAGCCAACTTCACCAGCGCTATCAGCATTGCGAACGCAGGGCCGATGAAGGCGCTGAATGTCGGGGCGAAGTTTGTCCGCACCGCTCAATTAGTGCGAAACGTTGAGATCGTCATTGACATCAAGTTCCCGTCTAGTGGCAACCCCGAGCTGACCGAGTAGCCGGCGCCCCAATCCCTCTCTGCCGTCCGCGTGTCCGCTGGATAGGCTCAACTCAGTCGACCACTTCAGGAGCCTCCCTCACCGATGAGCCAGCCGAGTACCACTCCCACCCCGAACCTCTCCGCCTTCATCTGGAGCATCGCCAACCTCCTGCGCGGCACCTACAAGCAGGCCGACTACGGCAAGGTCATCCTCCCGTTCACGGTCCTGCGCAGACTCGACGCCGTCCTCGAACCCACCAAGCAAGCAGTCCTCGACGAGGCCAAGAAGCTCAACAACAGCCCCGCCGCCGAGCACGTACTCCCCACGAAGGCCAAAGCCGACTTCTACAACACCAGCCGCTACACCCTCGCGACGATCGCCAACGACCCGGCCAACATCCGCGCCAATCTCACCGACTACGTCAACGGCTTCAGCGCCAACGTGCGCGACATCTTCGACCGCTACGAGTTCGCCGCGCAGCTGGCGAAGCTCGACGAGAACGACCTGCTCTACCTCGTGCTGCAGAAGTTCGCCGAAGTCGACCTGCACCCCGACCGGGTCGACAACACGCAGATGGGCACGATCTTCGAAGAGCTGATCCGCCGGTTCGCGGAGGCCAGCAACGAGACGGCCGGTGAGCACTTCACCCCGCGCGAGGTCGTGCGGCTCATGGTGAGCCTGCTGTTCACCGAGCATCCCGATGATGACCCCAAGAAGTCGCTGACCGTACCCGGCGCGGTGCGCACCGTCTACGACCCGACCGCTGGCACCGGCGGCATGCTCAGCGTCAGCGACGAGTACGTGCGCGAGCACTTCCCGAACGCCAAGCTCAGACTGCACGGTCAAGAACTCAACGCCGAGTCGTTCGCCATTGCGAAGGCCGACATGGTCATCAAGGGCCAGGCGATCGGTGACATGGTCTGGGGCGACACCCTCACCAACGACGGCCACATCGGCAAGACCTTCGACTTCGGCATTGCCAACCCACCGTTCGGCGTCGAGTGGAAGAAGCAGCAGAAGCACGTCACCGACGAGCATGCCCAGCGCGGCTTCGACGGCCGCTTCGGCCCCGGCCTGCCACGAGTCAGCGACGGCTCCCTCCTCTTCCTCCTCCACCTGGTCAGCAAGATGCGCTCCAAGCGCGACGGCGGCGGCCGCGTCGGCATCGTGCTCAACGGCAGCCCGCTGTTCACGGGCGGCGCCGGCTCGGGCGAGTCGAACATCCGCAAGTACCTGTTCGAGAACGACCTGGTCGACGCGATCATCGGCCTGCCGACCGACCTGTTCTACAACACGGGCATCGCCACCTACATCTGGATTCTCGACAACGACAAGCCAGCCAGCCGCCGCGGCCGCGTGCAGCTGATCGACGCGACCGCCCACTGGGTGAAGATGCGCAAGTCGCTGGGCAGCAAGCGCCGTGAGATCAGCCCCGAGCAGATCGCCGACATCGTGCGCACCTATGGCGAGAACGTCGAGAGCGAGAGATCCAAGATCTTCCGCACCACCGACTTCGGATACACGACGATCACCGTCGAGCGCCCCCTGCAACTGAACTGGGCCTTCGACGCCGAGCGGCTGCCGCTGGCCCTCGCCGCGAAACCGCTGGCTGCGCTGAGCGACGAGGCGCGCGCCACGATCGAGCGGCTCGCCGAGTCGACACCGATCGATCAGTCGACGGATGCTGATGCCTTCGCCCGCGCCCTCAAGAAGCTGCTGGCGGGGGAGTCGGTCACCCTGACCGCGCCTCAACTGAAGGCGCTGCTCGCCGGCCTAAGCGAGCGGGACGACACGGCCCCCGTCATCCGCGACGCCAAGGGCAACCCGGTGCCCGACACCGAGCTGCGCGACACCGAGAACGTGCCGCTGTCGGAGGACATCGACGACTACATCGCACGCGAGATCGCTCCGCACCTCGACCACTTCTGGGTCGACCGCAGCAAAGACAAGGTCGGATACGAGATCCCCTTCACCCGCCACTTCTACAAGTACGTGCCGCCCAGGTCTCTCGATGAGATCGACGCTGACCTTAACAAGCTCATTTCGGAGATCACCGTCCTGCTCGCCGAGGTCGAGAAGCGGTGACCAACGAGCGCGTCGTCGATTCGGGTGTTTCCTGGATCGGGTCGATTCCAGCGTCGTGGCGCGTGATTCCGTTCCGCTACGTCTTCACCGAGAGCTCGGAAGTCAATGGCCAGGAGCCGGTGGGTCAGATGCTTTCCGTCTCTGGCTATCGAGGTGTTGAGCCGAAAGTCTACGACGACGAAAACCGCCGAAGGACTGACGCTGAGCTCGAAACGTATCGTGTGGTCCGCCCCGGCCAGCTCGCGGTCAACACCATGTGGCTGAATTACGCCGGCTTGGGCGTATCCGAGCATCTCGGTTACGTGAGCCCTGCATATCGGGCGTATTCCATCGACCCTCGACTCGATAAGCGATATGCGCACCACCTGCTCCGATCGTCGGTCTACGTCAACGCATACACAGGGGCACTCACAGGTATTCGCCCGAACTCCTTGCAGATGCCCAGGCAAACGCTCCAGGGTTGGCCGGTCCTGGTTCCTCCGTTGGAGGAGCAGCGGCGAATCGCGGAGTTCCTCGACCGCGAGACGGCCCAGATCGACGAGCTGATCGCCAAGCAGGAGCAGCTCATCTCTACTCTCGCCGAGCGGCGCCAAGGGGTCTGTCCGATAAACGGTGTGTGGGATCCGGCGGTTTTCATTCGTGAGTGGTTTTCTCGAACCGTCCGGCGAAGGTGATCGCGAACGCGTTCAGCGCGGGCTTCCACCTCATCACCCAGCGT
>Ga0209066_10004772_pt1 | contig 14588 bp, 13 predicted proteins | sample All_14_2_FD_187198 | JGI IMG/M metagenome (GOLD analysis project Ga0209066, IMG submission 187198) | Freshwater microbial communities in response to fracking from Pennsylvania, USA - Allegheny Zone_MetaG_DW_15 (SPAdes) (version 2) ...
AACCTGAATTGGCGGGTCGACTGCTGCTCGACGGGGCGGGGAGGGGGGGCTAAGGAAGACGCATGGTCGAACATAGTCTCGCTCGCCCCGCTGTGCGCCGCGTCCTGCTGATCGTGGGTGGCGGGATCGCGGCCTATAAGGCGCTGGAACTGGTGCGGTTGATGCGCAAGGCCGGGCTGGAGGTGCGGGCCATCCTGACCCGGTCCGGAGCCGAGTTCGTCACCCCCCTGTCCCTGGCAGCCCTGACCGGCAGCGCCGTGCGGCAGGACCTGTTCTCGTCGGAAGACGAGACCACCATGGGCCATATCGAACTGTCGCGCTGGGCCGATCTGATCGTGGTAGCGCCAGCGACGGCGGGTTTGATGGCCAAGGCCGCCTCGGGCGCCGCCGACGATCTGGCCTCGACCACGCTTCTGGCGACCGATGCCCCGGTGCTGCTGGCCCCGGCCATGAATGTCCGCATGTGGCTGCACCCGGCGGTGCAGGCCAATCTGGCCACCCTGCAAGGCTTTGCCGAGCCCCGCTATACGGTGGTCGGCCCGGATGACGGCGAAATGGCCTGTGGCGAATATGGCCCGGGCCGCATGGCCGAGCCTGCAGCCATCCTTGACGCCATCCTCCCCCATGACGGCAAGGCCGGGCTGCTGGCCCGCCCGCTGGCCGGCCACCATGCCCTCGTCACCGCCGGCCCGACGTTCGAGCCGATCGACCCCGTGCGTGGCTTGACCAACCGGTCCAGCGGCAAACAGGGCTATGCCATCGCCGGTGCGCTCGCCCGGGCCGGGGCGCGGGTCACCCTGATCTCCGGGCCGGTGGCGCTGGCCACACCGCCCGGCGTCGACCGTGTATCGGTCGAGACGGCCGACCAGATGCTGGCGGCGGTCGAGGCCGCCCTGCCCGCCGACCTCGCCATCCTGACCGCCGCTGTGTCGGACTGGCGTGTGGCCGGGGCCGCGGATACCAAGATCAAGAAGCAGGCGGGGGAGGGGCCGCCGGCCCTGTCGCTGGTCGAGACGCCCGATATTCTCAGGACGCTTGCCATCCGCGCCGAGGGGCGCCCCGCGCTGGTCATCGGCTTTGCCGCCGAGACCGGTCAGCTGGAGGCGCGCGCCGCCGCCAAGCTGGAGACCAAGGGCTGCGACTGGATTGTCGGCAATGATGTCTCCGAGGGCGTCTTCGGGCGCGACGACACCCGGGTCGTGCTGTTCCGGACGGGCGAGACACCCGAACCCTGGCCCGAGACCACCAAGACCGCCGTGGCCGACCGTCTGGTGCGCGCGGTTGTCGCCCGTTTTTCAAAAGAGGCTCCATGACCCGTATCGCCCTCGTGCAACTGCCCCACGCCGAGGGCCTGCCCCTGCCCGCCTATGAGACCGACGGGGCCGCCGGCATGGATCTGCGCGCCGCCGTACCCGAGGACCAGCCCATGGTGCTCGAGCCCGGCGCCCGGGCCCTGGTGCCGACGGGTCTGAAGATTGCCGTGCCGGTGGGCTTTGAGGCCCAGGTGCGGCCCCGGTCCGGTCTGGCGCTGAAGGCCGGCGTCACCTGTCTGAACAGCCCCGGCACCATCGACAGCGACTATCGCGGCGAGGTCGGGGTGATCCTCGTCAATCTCGGCGGCGAGGCCTTTGTCATCCGGCGTGGCGAGCGCATCGCCCAGATGGTCATTGCGGCCCATGAACGGGCCGACTGGCAGGTCGTCGACAGCCTGGATGAGACCGCTCGTGGCACCGGCGGCTTCGGCTCAACCGGCCGCTGAAGGAGCCATTTCCGCAGAACGGTGTTAACCTTGACGATATCTGGCCCCGCATCGGGGGTCGTCATGGACAGGGAGCACCGGCATGGAAGGCCTGCTGGATCAGATCGGACAGTTGCTGAGAGGCATTTTCGCCCTCGCGGAAGGCGGCTTTGACGGCGTCAATCAAGTGTTGGGCCTGATCATTGCGGCGGTGGCCGCCGTGCTGATGGCCAGTTGGGGGCGCCTGTTCCCGACGGCTCTGGCTGCGGCCGTCATCCATGTGATCATCACCGTCGTGCGGCCGGTGCTCGATGGCGGCGCCTTTGCCCTGCCGGATCTTCTGAGCGGGGGCTTCTGGCTGGCCCTGTTCGCCCTGTTCCTCGGCTATTCGATTGTCATCGCCGTCTTCTTCTTCCTGAAAAGTCTGGTGTTCGGGCGCCGGCACGCCCACGCACATTGACGGCAATCAGATCGGCGGCGTGGGGGCGGTGATCGCCCGCCGCCGGACCTGCTCGCGCCAGGCGGTATAGAGCCCGCTGGCGATGATCAGGGCGGCCCCCGCCAGCGACGAGATCGAGGGCGCGACCGACAGCGCCAGCCAGCCGAACAGCACCGCTCCCGCGATCTGCAGATAGTCAAAGGGGGTCACCGCCGACACAGGCGCCAGCCGCAGCGACTCGGTCATGGCCAACTGGGCGACGCCCCCGGCCATGCCGCCCCCCGCCAGAAAGGCAAAGGCCAGAGGCGGATGCAAGCTGCCAAATGCCGGCAGCAGCAGGGCTCCCACGACCGCGCAGGCGATGAAGAACCAGAAGACGATGGCCGCCACATGCTCGGTCTGGCTGAGATGGCGCAGGGTCACGGTCACGGCGGCAGAGAAACCGGCACCAATCAGGGCAAAGGCCACACCCATCGCGGGCAGGGCGTCCCCGCCCGGCCGCATAACGATCATCACCCCGACAAAGCCGACCACCACCGCCAGCCAGCGATGTCGTCCGACCGCCTCCTTCAGAAACAGGAAGGACAAAAGGGTGGCGAACATCGGCGCGGTAAAGCCCAGCGTCGTCGCATCGGCCAGCGGCAACAGGGTCAAGGCCTGGAACAGGCACAGAATACCGGTCACCCCCAGCGCACCGCGCCACAGGTGCATCAGCGGCCGCCGCGTGGTGATGGCCCCGATCCCCGGCCCCATCATCACCCAGGCCAGCACCACCGGCAGGCCGAAGATGGCCCGGTAGAACATCATCTCCGGGGCGGTGACGCCGGTCTCGGCGGCCAACTTCATCAGGCCGGACATCAGCGAGAAGCTGCCCGCCGCCAGAATCCTCAGCAGGATGCCGCCCGTGATGCCTTCCAGCCGGATCACGGCGTCTCCCCTCAGGCCTGGCGGAAGCCCAGCACGTCCTGCATGTCATAAAGGCCCGGGCGGCGGTTGCGCACCCAGGCGGCGGCGGCGACGGCGCCCTTGGCGAACAGCGAGCGGTCAATGGCCGAATGGCTGAGGGTCAGCACCTCATCGTCCGAGGCGAACAGCACCGTATGCTCCCCGACGATCCCCCCGGCGCGCAGGGCGGCAAAGCCGATCTCGCCCTCGGCGCGGGGCTCTCCGACGCCGTTGCGCGGGGCGGCCCGGACATCGTCGAGCTCGACGTTCCGTCCGCTGGCGGCGGCCTCGCCGAGCATCAGGGCCGTGCCCGAGGGGGCATCGACCTTCTTGCGGTGGTGGGATTCCAGTACCTCTATATCCCAGTCGCGCGCGTCCAGCCGCTGGGCGGCATGCTCGACCAGACCGATCAATATGTTGACGCCCAGCGAGAAATTGCCGCTGCGGACGATGGCCACCTTTTCGGCCGCCGCCTCGATCCGGGCTTCTTCCTCCGGCGAGAGGCCGGTCGAGCCGATCACCAGCGCGGGGCCGCCCGCCTCGGCGCAGCGCTCGGCCAGTTCGACCGAGGCCTCGGGGGTCGAGAAATCGATGACCACATCGCACAGCGACAGATCGGGCAGTTCGCCGCGATCAAAGCGGGCGGCGACCACCACATCCTTGCGCGCATCCAGAACCTGCGAAACCGCCCGTCCCATCCGTCCGCGCGCGCCGGAGATCCCGGCGTGGAACAGGGCGTTCACGCGGCGGACTCCCGCGACGAGGAGGCACCCGGCCCGTCGCCGTCGCCCCCCAGAATATCGGCCCAGAAGCGCTTGGCCTTGCCGGCAAAGCTGGAATTGCGCGGGTTCTGGTCCTCGCCGAACGACAGGGCCAGCTCCTGCATCAGTTCCTTCTGACGGGGGGTCAGGTCCGACGGCGTCTCGACGAACAGTTCGACCACCAGATCGCCGCGCTGCTTGCCGTTCAGGTGGGGCATACCCTTGCCCTTGATGCGGATGGTCTTGCCGGTCTGGGCCCCGGCGGGCACCTGAACCGGGGCCTTGCAGCGCCCGTCACAGGCCTCGGACACCAGACAGGGAGCGTCGATCGCGCCGCCCAGCGCCGCCACCGTCATCGGCACCGGCACGGTCACCAGCAGGTCCAGATTGTCCCGCTCGAACAGTTCGTGGGTCTTGACCGACAGAAACACATAGAGGTCGCCGCGCGGTCCGCCGCGCAGTCCGGCGTCGCCTTCGCCGGTCAGGCGGATGCGCGACCCGTCATCGACCCCGGCCGGCACCTTGAGCGACAGGGTGCGTGAGCGCCGCACCTGGCCCTGGCCGCGACAGGTGGCACAGGCCTCGGCCACCCGCTTGCCGGCCCCGCCGCAGTGCGGACAGGTGCGCTCGACCTGAAAGAAGCCATTGGCCTGCCGCACGCGCCCCGCGCCCTGACAGGTCGAACAGGTGACCGGCTGGGTGCCCGGCTTGGCTCCGGTGCCCTCGCAGGGCTCACAGGCCGTTGTCGTGGGAAAGGAAATCTCGACGTCGGTGCCGCGATAGGCGTCCTCAAGCGTGATCTCGAGATCATAACGCAGGTCGGATCCGCGCCGGGGCCCGCCGCTGCGGGCACCGCGCCCGCCGAACACATCCCCAAAGGCGTCGCCGAACACCTGCTCGAAGATGTCGTTTACGTCGGCATAGCCGGCCCCGCCGCGACCGAACGGTCCCTGACCGCCGCCGCCCACGCCCTCGTGGCCGAACCGGTCATAGGCCGCGCGCTTCTGCGCATCCGACAGGACGGCATAGGCCTCCGAGACCTCCTTGAAGCGGGTCGAGGCCTCCTCGCAGCCGTCGTTGCGGTCCGGGTGGTGCTGCATGGCCAGCTTGCGATAGGCGGCCTTCAGCCCGGCGGCATCGACCGTACGTTCAACCCCCAGGATTTCGTAATAATCGCGCTGCGCCATCTGGCCGTGATCCTCATTATCCCGTTTCGATCCGGTCGCCTCTCTTGGGCGGAGGCTGGCCGGAAACCGATACCCTGTCAGACATGGGTGTCGGGTCGCATGATGCAAGTTTCATGAAACGGCCCCGCCTGTCGCCTGACAAGCGGGGCCGGATGCATTGTGCCTTCCCGGAGTGCGGGGGAAGGCGCGGTCGTCAGTCGGCCTTTTTGTCCGCCTCGTCGCCCGAGACTTCCTCGAATTCGGCATCGACCACGCCGTCGTCGGCCGGGGCCGCGGCGTCGTCACCGTCACCGGTGCCGCCCTGCTGGGCCGCATACATGGCTTCGCCCAGCTTCATCGAGGCCTGGGCCAGAGCGGTCGTCTTGGCACGGAGATCCTCGACGTCGCTGCCCTCGCGGGCGGCCTTGAGTTCGTCGAGGGCGGTCTGGATGGCCGCCTTGTCAGGTTCGCCAACCTTGTCGCCGTGCTCGGCCATGGCCTTCTCGGTCGAATGGATCAGGCTGTCGGCCGAATTCTGGGCCTCGACCGTTTCCTTGCGCTGCTTGTCGGCCGCGGCATTGGCCTCGGCTTCCTTGACCATCTTGTCGATGTCCTCATCCGACAGGCCGCCATTGGCCTGGATGCGGATCGACTGTTCCTTGTTGGTCGCCTTGTCTTTGGCCGAGACGTGGACGATGCCGTTGGCGTCGATGTCGAACGTCACCTCGACCTGCGGCATGCCGCGCGGCGCGGGCGGAATCCCCATCAGATCGAACTGACCCAGGATCTTGTTGTCGGACGCCATCGGCCGCTCGCCCTGGAAGACCCGGATGGTCACGGCCGACTGGTTGTCCTCGGCGGTCGAGAAGGTCTGGCTCTTCTTGGTCGGGATGGTGGTGTTGCGCTCGATCAGCGGGGTGAACACGCCGCCCAGCGTCTCGATACCCAGCGTCAGCGGGGTCACGTCCAGCAGCAGCACATCCTTGACGTCGCCCTGCAGCACGCCGGCCTGAACGGCAGCGCCCAGCGCCACGACCTCATCGGGGTTGACCCCCTTGTGCGGCTCCTTGCCGAAGAATTTCTTCACGGCTTCCTGAACCATCGGCATGCGGGTCATGCCGCCGACCAGCACCACTTCGTCGATGTCCGAGGCCTTCAGCCCGGCATCCTTCAGCGCCTTTTCGCAGGGCGCGATGGTGCGCTGGACCAGATCCTCGACCAGCGCCTCCAGCTTGGAGCGGCTGAGCTTGATGTTCAGGTGCAGCGGGCCCGAGGCGTTCATGGTGATGAACGGCAGATTGACCTCATACTGGGTGGTCGCGGACAGTTCCTTCTTGGCCTTCTCGGCCTCTTCCTTCAGGCGCTGCAGGGCCAGCTTGTCCTGGCGCAGGTCGACGCCCTGATCCTTCTTGAACTCGTCGGCCAGATAATCGACCAGACGCAGGTCAAAGTCCTCACCGCCGAGGAAGGTGTCGCCATTGGTCGACTTCACCTCAAAGACGCCGTCGCCGATCTCGAGGATCGAGACGTCAAAGGTGCCGCCGCCCAGGTCATAGACGGCGATCTTCTGACCGTCGTTCTTTTCCAGGCCATAGGCCAGTGCGGCCGCGGTCGGCTCATTGATGATGCGCAGAACCTCAAGCCCGGCGATCTTGCCGGCATCCTTGGTCGCCTGACGCTGGCTGTCGTTGAAATAGGCCGGAACGGTGATGACCGCCTTTTCGACCTTTTCGCCCAGATAGGCCTCGGCGGCCTCCTTCATCTTCTGAAGGGTGTAGGCCGAGATCTGCTGGGGCGAATAATCCTTGCCCTGGGCGCGCACCCAGGCGTCACCGGTCGGGCCCTTGACGATGTCATAGGGCACCATCTTCTTGTCCTTGGCCACGACGGGGTCGTCGAAATTCCGGCCGATCAGACGCTTGATGGCGAACAGGGTGTTGGCCGGATTGGTCACGGCCTGACGGCGCGCGGGCTGGCCGACCAGCACCTCGCCGCCATCCTGGATCGCCACCACCGACGGGGTGGTGCGGTTGCCCTCAGCGTTCTCGATAACCTTCGGGGTCTTGCCGTCCATGACGGCCACGCACGAATTGGTCGTACCGAGGTCAATGCCGATGATCTTGCTCATGGACTCTACGTCTTGCTCCTGTTCGGCGGATGGCTCCGGGCCTCGTCTGAGCGCCCTTGTCAGCCACCCCCGGGGGGTTGGTGTTCGGTTCGGGCAAATCCCCAGAGAGACAAGGGGCTTTGCACCGGCTGATGCCGATATGGGAAGCGCAGGGGCACCCGCAAGCCCTTTCGTGTATCCGTGAGGTTGTCGGAGGGGGCTGAGATCGCCTCACAGCCTGACAGGAGGCGATAATCAGGCTCCGTCAGGTGTCATGGCATCGGCTGGACGCCAGTATGGGGGTCGCCTAAACCAGTTGCTCCGCCCGGAAACCGCGCTTTCTGGATTCCAATCGATGCAGGGATGACGCCCTAATGTCCAAGTTTTCCGGCCTGCGGCTCTGCGGCATTGTTTGCGTGACCGGCGTTGTGGCCCTGTTGGCCTGCGTGCTGGCAGCGCCCGCGCCCGGCTGGGCCCAGTCGGCGGATCAATCGCGCGGGACAACGCGCGGCGCCCAGTCGTCCAATGACGGACAGAACCGCCGGGTGAGGGTCCACAACCAGACCGGCTGGACCATCGTCAGCCTCTATGCCACCGATCCCGCCCGGACCGACTGGCGGGGTGATCTTCTGACGCCCGAAGTGCTGGCGACCGGCGACAGTGCGGTCATCGACGTCGACAATGGCTCCGGCGCCTGTGTCTATGTGGTGCGGGCGGAGTTTTCGAACGGCGAGCGGCTGGAGCGGGTGGGCATCAACGTCTGCCGCATCGCGGACTACTACTTCACCCGTTGACCCGGGTCGCTGAGGCGATCGTGACTGGACGTCCCGGGGCACAGGGCGCAGGCTCGGCGCCTGACCCTGAGGAGACCGCCGATGCGACTGACCCGCCCCGAAGGCCCGACCGATCAGGATTTCCGCTTCAGCCGCAGGGCGCTGGCCACGGGGGGCCTGACGGGGCTGATGTTCGCGGGCTATGCCCCGGCCGCGCTCGCCCAGGACGCCACCCCGATCGTCACCGACAGCGAGGGTCTGGTCACCGAGACCGTCACCTATTCGGCCCCCGACGGCTTTGATCTGCCGGCCTATGTCGCGCGCCCCGAGGGCGACGGCCCCTTCCCGGTGGTGATCGTCGCCTCCGAGATCTTTGGCGTCCACGACTATATCCGCGACATCTGCCGCCGGCTGGCCAAGGCCGGCTATGCGGCCATGGCCCCGGCCTTCTTCGTGCGGGTCGAGGATCCGGCGCCCCTGACCGATTTCGGCCGCATCCAGGAAATCGTCGGTCAGGCCGGCTATGAGCAGGTGATGGGCGACATCTCCGCCGGCATGGAATGGCTGTCGCGCCAGCTGTGGGCCAGGGCGGACAAGGTCGGCATCACCGGTTTCTGCTGGGGCGGCAAGGTTGTGTGGCAGGCCTGCGCCCGTTTTGCCGTGATCGACGCGGGGGTCGCCTGGTACGGACGGCTGGCCCCCGCCGCCGATGCGACGCCTGAACAGATCGCTGCAGGCCAACCCTGGCCGGTCGATCTGGCCGCCGACCTCAAGGCACCGGTGCTGGGTCTGTACGGCGAAATGGATCGCGGCATCCCACTGGCCAGCGTCGAGGTCATGCGACAGGCGCTGCAGCGCGCCGGGCGCACCGACAGCCGCATCGACGTCTATGACGGGGCCCAGCACGGCTTCCACGCCGACTACCGCGCCAGCTACAAGGCGGACGCCGCCGCCGACGGCTGGGAAAAACTGCTGTCCCTGTTCGACGCGCGTCTGAAGGCCTGAGGGTCAGGCCCCCAGGTCATCAGGCCTTGGAGTCGTGGGCCCCGCCCGTGGCCGAGGCCGAGGCCTCATAGGCATGGGCCGCTTCCGACGCCGAGGTGCCGGGCGCGGGGCCGGATCCCTTGGCGGCCACCACCACCATGGCCGGACGCACGGTTCGCCCGAACAGGGCATAGCCCGCCTGCAGCGTCTGGATCACCGACCCGCCGGGCACCGTCTCGGACGGTTGCTCCATCATCGCCTGATGCAGGTGCGGATCAAACGCCTCACCCGCCTCGGGCGCCACGCGCACCAGATTATTGCTGGCAAAGGCCGACAGCAGGGATTTCTGCGTCAGCTCCAGCCCGGTGACCAGCCCGGCCTCGGCGCCTTCGGCATTCTTGGGCGCAGCCTGAAGCGCGCGCTCCAGATTGTCGGCCACGCCCAGCAGGTCGCGGGCGAAGCGCTGGATGGCATAGGCGCGGGCATCATTGTTCTGGGTCTCTGCCCGGCGCTTGATGTTCTCGACCTCGGCCACGGCGCGCAGCGCCCGGTCCTTCCATTGGTCCCGCTCGTCGAGGATGGCGTCGAGGTTGTCCATGCCCACCCCTGTATGGGCGGGATCGGAATTGAGGCCCGCTTCGGCGTCGGCTTCATCGGCCGGATCGATGCCGTTCAGGTCGTCGAAATCGGGGTCGTGCGGTGTGTCGTTCAAGGCTCTTGTCCGTCAAACAGTCGGCTCAGTACGCGGGCGGTGTAGTCCACCAACGGAATGATCCGGGCATAGTTCAAACGCGTGGGGCCGATCACGCCGACCGCGCCCAGCACCCGTTGTCGCCCCGTCATATAGGGCGCGGCGATCACAGAGGAACCCGAAAGTGAAAACAGTCGCGTCTCGGCGCCGATAAAAATGCGCACGCCCTGGGCCTCGGACACCCCGTCCAGCAGGCCGATCAGCTGTTCCTTCTGCTCCAGATCGTCGAACAGCACCCGCACCCGGTCCAGATCCTCCAGCGCCTCGCGGTCCTGCAACAGGTTGGCCCGGCCCCGCACGATCAGCGACCGCGGCCCTGCCGCCCCCGACCAGGCCGCCATGCCGTCCTCGACCAGCCGGGCGGCCGCCGCATCCAGCGCCTGACGCGCCGAATTCAGTTCCTGGCTCATCTCGCCCCGGGCCTCGGTCAGCGAGCGTCCCTTCAGCCGGGCATTCAGGAAGTTCGAGGCTTCCTGCAGGGTCGAGGGGGTCATGCCCGGCCCCATGGGCATCAGCCGGTTTTCGACCTGCCCGTCCTCGGCCACCAGAATGGCCAGCGCCTGATCATGCCCCAGGGCGACGAACTCGACGTGCTTGATCCCCGTATCCCGCACCGGGCTGGCGACAATCCCGGCCCCGCCCGCCAGTCCCGACAGCAGGGACGAGGCCTCACTCAGGGCCTGATCGAAATCCACACGCCCGCCCGGCCGCGCCAGTCCCGCCAGCCGGGCATCGATCTCGCGCCGCTCCTCGGTGCCGACGTCGCCGATCTCCAGCAGGCCGTCCACGAACAGGCGCAGCCCGGCGTGGGTCGGGACCCGCCCGGACGAGGTGTGCGGTGACGCCAGCAGGCCCGCCAGCGTCAGGTCCTGCATGGTGTTGCGGATCGAGGCCGGCGACAGGGCGATGGTCCCGCGCGACAGGGTCCGCGACCCGACCGGCTCGCCCGTCTCCAGATAGGTCTCGACAATGCTACGGAAAATGTCGCGCGCCCGGGCGTCCAGCGTGGTCAGGGACGGCGACGGGTTCAGGGACGACCCGATCATGTCCGCGCCTCCCAGGCCGAGCGCTCGATCCGGTGGACGAGACAGTCGTCCTCGTCGTTGAACAGGCGGCGTTCGACCGGAACAAACCCCAGCCGCTGATAGAAGCGGTGCGCGTCGGCATTCGAGTTCAGCGGATCGATCACCACGGCATGGACGGTCGGATCGGCAAAGCACAGGTCCAGCGCCTGGCGCATCATCCGGGTACCGAAGCCCCGCCCCAGCGCATCGGCAGGCCCGATCCAGATATCCAGCGCCCGCAGGCCCGGCTCGATATCGCCCCAGTATCCGGTGGGTTCGAGATGCGGATCAATCACCTGCATCGCCCCGATGGGACGCCCGTCGACCTCGGCGATCAGATAGAAGCTGACCGGCGACGGCTCTGCCAGCTCTTCGTCCCAGTCCGCATCGGCAAAGGCCGTCGAGGCTTCGGGGTCATCGGTGACGGCCCGGATCACATGCGGCTCCTCGTCCCAGCGTCGCAGCAGGTTCGCATCGGCCGGCGTGGCAGGACGCAGCCGCAGGGTTTCCGGGGACGGGGAGCGGGACAGGGTCACGCTTTCAGGATAAGCACGCCCGCGACCCCATCCAACACGTAAAAGAGACATCATGCGCCCTTCCGACCGTTCGCCCGACCAGCTTCGCCCCGTGACCCTTGAAACCGGGGTCAATCGCTATGCCGAAGGCTCGTGTCTGGTGTCGTTCGGCCAGACGAAGGTGCTGGTCACCGCCTCGGTCGAGGAGCACCTGCCGCCGTGGCTGCGCGGCAAGGGCCAGGGCTGGGTGACGGCCGAATACGGCATGCTGCCCCGCGCCACCCACACCCGCGGTCGCCGCGAGGCCGCCTCGGGCAAACAGTCGGGCCGGACGCAGGAAATCCAGCGCCTGATCGGCCGCAGCCTGCGCGCCGTCGTGGATCTGAAGGCGCTGGGCGAGCGTCAGGTCACCCTCGACTGCGACGTCATCCAGGCCGACGGCGGCACCCGCACGGCGGCCATTACCGGTGCCTGGGTCGCGCTGGCCTCCGCGCTCGACTATCTGCGCGAGGAGGGGGTGCTCAAGACCGATCCCCTGACCGATCAGGTGGCGGCCATTTCCTGCGGCGTCTTCAAGGACACCCCGGTTCTGGACCTTGATTACGAAGAGGATTCCAGCGCCGAAGCGGATTCCAACTTCGTCCTGACCGGATCCGGCAGCATCGTCGAAATCCAGGCGACGGGCGAGAAGCGGGGCTTCAGCCGCGGGGAGTTTGATCGTCTGTTCGCGCTGGCGCACGGCGGCTGCGAGACGCTTTTCGCCCTGCAGCGTCAGGCGATCGGCCGCTGAGCCGCCCCAGATCCGAGACATCGCGCACACTGGCCCGCACCGGGGTGATGGGCCGCTGACCGGGTGACGGATCGGGCAGGCGCGCCCGGTCCAGCACGGCCTCCAGCGTCGCCGCCAGCCGGTCCAGCTTGGCCCGCCGGGTCGGCTTTCGGCCCGCCGCATCGGTGACGTAAAAGGCATCGACCGCCCGCTCGCCGAAATTGGCCACATGGGCTGATCGCAGTGACAGGCCCTCGGCGGCGATGGCGGTCGCCAGCTCGGCCAGCAGGCCCGGCCGGTCGGCGCCCGAGACCTCGATCACGACCGCCTGACTGGCTGCGGTGGTGTCGATCATCACCACGGGCCGGACGTCAAAGGCGGCGCGACGCGCGCTGACGGCGGTCATCACCGTCTCGTCCTCCGGCACATCGGGCGTGCCCTCCGGCACGGCCCGGGCGGCGGCCTCAAGCGACCGGATCAACCGCTCCAGCCGGCGGGGTTCGGCCTGTCCATAGGGCAGGCCGGCGCCGTCCTGCACCTCGAACACATCCAGTGCCAGACCCTCGGGTGCCGTCACCACCCGCGCCCCCACGATGTCGGCGCCTGCCCGCGACAGGGCCTGGGCCAGCGCCGCAAACAGGCCGGGCCGGTCGGCGGCGGCCACAGCCACCCGGGTCGTGGCCCGCCCCACCGCACGCGGGTGCCGCTCCGCCGCCGGATCGGCAGCCCAGTCGACCAGCACATCGGCGGCGGCTCCGGTCTCGCGGGCGCGGGCGACCAGTTCGGGATAGGCCGCCAGCGGGTCGGGCTCATCGACCGTCTCGCCCTTGAACACCGCCAGCACCCGGCGATGTAGGTCCCGCAGCAGCTGACCTTTCCAGTTATTCCAGACGCCCGGCCCGACCGCGCGGATGTCGGCGGCGGTCAGCACCAGCAGCATGCGCAGCCGCTCGGGGTCGCCCACCAGATCGGCGCAGGCCTGAACCGTATCGGGATCAGTCACATCGCGCTTCTGGGCATAGTCGGACAGGGCCAGATGGTGCCGGACCAGCCAGGTGACCAGCTCGATGCGACGACTGTCGACGCCCAACCGCTCGCACGCCCGGCGGGCCGCGATCGCTCCGTCCTCCAGCTGACCCCGGTCGCCGCCCTTGCCGACATCGTGCAGCAGCATGGCCAGCATCAGCACCTCGGGATCGGTGATCCGGTGGATGATCTCGGAGGCCAGCGGATGGTCGTCCTTCAGCTTGCCGCGCTTGATGTCATTGATGATCCCAACGGCCTGCAGGGTGTGCTCATCGACCGTATAGGCGTGGTACATGTTGAACTGGGTCTGGCCGACGATCCGGCCCCATTCCGGCAGAAACCGGCCCAGCAGTCCCGTCTCGTTCATGATGCTGAGCACCCGGTAGGGCCGCTGCCCGTGCGCCAGAACCGTCAGAAAGGCGCGGCTGGCCTCCGGGTCGCGGCGCAGGCGCGGGGTCACCCGGGGCAGCGACCGGGTCACGGCGGCAAAGGCATCGGGGTGCAGGTCGAGATCCAGCCGGTCGGCCTCGACAAACAGGGTCAGAAGCCGGGTCGGGTCCTCGTCGAACACCTCGGGCCCGGTCACGCTCAGCCGGCCCTTGTCGACCAGAAAGCCGGGCGTCTCCAGCGGTTTGCCGCGGCCGGGCCACAGGGCCGACAGGCCGCGCACCAGACCCCCGGCCTTCTTCTGCTGGCGGGCCTCCAGCTGGGCGCTCATGGCCCGGGTCAGGGCCCCGACATCGCGCGCCACAAGGAAATATCGCCGCATGAAGCGCTCGACCGCCGGCTCATCGCCCCGCCCGCGCCAGCCCATGCGTCGCGCGACCTCAGGCTGCAGGTCAAAGGTCAGGGCCTCGACGGGGCGGTCGGCGATTCGGTGCATGTGGATCCGCACCTGCCACAGGAAATCAAAGGCTTCGGCAAACAGCCGCCGCTCGCGCCGGGTCAGCAGGTCTTCCAGCGCGGCCTCGCCCAGCGGGCTGTCCGGGGCAAGGCCTCGAGCGATCCAGAACAGGCAGTTGAGGTCGCGCAGCCCCCCCTTGCCGTCCTTGACGTTGGGCTCGACCCGGTAACGCACCGCCCCGACCTTCTGGTGCCGGGCCTCGCGCTCCGCCAGTTTGGCGGCGATGAAGGGGCGGGCGTCGGCCTTCTCCACCTGCTGGCGGAAGCGGGTCAGGAAGGTCCCGGCCAGATCGCCGTCCCCGGCCAGCGGGCGCGCTTCCAGAAGCGCGGTCCTCACCGTCATGTCCGATTTGCCGACCGACAGGGCCTCGTCCATCGACCGGGAGGTGCTGCCGATCTTCAGCCCCAGATCCCACAGCACATAGAGGACGAACTCGGTCACCTGCTCGGTGCGGGACGTCGACTTCCAGGGCCGCAGGAACATCAGGTCGAGGTCCGAATGCGGCGCCAGAACGCCCCGGCCATAGCCCCCGACCGCCAGCAGGGCGAGGCGCTCGGCATCGGTGGGGTTGGGCGCGGGGAACAGGTGTTCGGTCGTCACCCACCACAGGGCCTGAACCATGCGGTCCGCCGCCCGGGCATACAGG
>Ga0209066_10004773_pt1 | contig 14588 bp, 12 predicted proteins | sample All_14_2_FD_187198 | JGI IMG/M metagenome (GOLD analysis project Ga0209066, IMG submission 187198) | Freshwater microbial communities in response to fracking from Pennsylvania, USA - Allegheny Zone_MetaG_DW_15 (SPAdes) (version 2) ...
CCTTCTGGGAGTGTGATCTCCGGGCGCCAGCCGAGGCTGCGGATGAGCGCGGTGTCGCAAAGCTTGCGGGGCGGCCCGTCCGGTTTTTCGGCGTCGAAACGCACGGCGCACTCGGCCCCGACGGCCGCACGCACCTGATCGGCGAGCTCGCGAATCGTGAGCTCCTCGCCTGAGCCGACGTTGACCCAGTCGGGCGGATCCTCCAGCCGGAGCAAGAAGAGCAAGGCGCGGGCAAGGTCGTCCACGTGCAAGAATTCGCGGCGCGGCGTCCCCGTGCCCCAAAGCGTCACCTCTTTGGTGCCGGCGAGACGCGCGGCCTCGAACTTCCGGATCAGGGCGGGAAGCACGTGCGAGTGTTCGGGATGATAGTTGTCGCCAGCCCCATAAAGATTGGTAGGCATCGCCGAATGGTACAGCAGGCCGTGCTGCCTGCGGTAGAACTGGCAGAGCTTGAGGCCTGCGATCTTGGCCAACGCATAGCCCTCATTCGTGGGTTCGAGCGGACCGGAAAGCAGCGCGCTCTCGGGGATGGGCTGCGGCGCGAGGCGCGGATAGATGCAGGAGCTGCCGAGAAAGAGCAGTCGCGGCACGCGGCACGCATACGCGGCATGGATCACGTTCGCTGCGATCATCAGGTTCTCGTAGAGAAAGGAGCCTGGCTCCGAACGGTTCGCCTCGATGCCGCCGACGCGGGCCGCGGCGATGATGATGCAGGCGGGACGGTGCCGGCCAATGAAGGCGCGCGTGGCCGCCTGGTCGGTCAGATCCAGCTCGTCGTGGGTCGCGGTAAGCGGCGGCGGCAAGCCGAGCCGGGCCATCTCGCGCACGACCGCGGCGCCGACCATGCCGCGGTGTCCTGCCACATAGATGGGGGAAGGGGCGTTCATGGTTATACGTTACTCGTTAAGGGTTGTATTATACGTTAAGTTGTGAGCGACCTGTTAAGGCCTGGGGCAACCCGACACACATCGTGCGACCGGCGACCGGCACGTTTCTCGGCTCACTCCGCGTTTTCCAGAACGCCGCCGACCTGTCGCATGGCGAGCTCCTGGCGCGCCACACGCAGATCGGCCTCGATCATCATGCGCACCAGCTCCTTGAAGGTGACCTTGGGCACCCAGCCCAATTCCTTGCGGGCTTTGGAGGCGTCGCCGAGCAGCAGGTCGACTTCGCTTGGGCGGATATAGCGAGGATCGTGTTTGACGAACGCCTGCCAATCGAGGTCGAGCAGACCGAAGGCTTCCTCGCAAAACTCGCGCACGCTGTGGGTCTCGCCGGTCGCCAGCACATAATCGCCGGGCTGATCCTGTTGCACTATGCGCCACATGCCTTCGACAAAGTCGCCCGCGAACCCCCAGTCGCGCTTGGACTCGACGTTTCCGAGGTAGAGCGCGTTCTGCAGGCCCATCTTGATGCGTGCCGCCGCCATGGTGATCTTGCGCGTCACAAAGGTCGGCCCGCGGCGCGGCGACTCGTGGTTGAAGAGGATGCCATTGCTGGCGTGCAGCCCGTAGGCCTCGCGGTAGTTGACGGTGGCCCAGTAGCCATACAGTTTGGCGACCGCATAGGGCGAGCGCGGATGGAACGGCGTAGTCTCTGTCTGCGGAACCTCCCGCACCTGACCGTACAGTTCAGAGGAGGACGCCTGATAGAAGCGCGTCTTCTTCGACATGCCGGTCTCGCGGAGCGCCTCCAGCAACCGGATGGTGCCGAGCGCCGTCACATCGGCGGTGTACTCGGGCACGTCAAAAGAGACGCGCACATGGCTCTGCGCGCCGAGGTGGTAGACCTCATCCGGCGTGATCTCGTACATCATCTTGGCCATCCGCCCGCCATCCGAGAGGTCGCCGTAATGCAAAAAAAGCCGCGTTCCCAAAATGTGCGGATCCTGATAGAGATGGTCGATGCGCTGCGTGTTGAAGCTGGAGGAGCGGCGGATCATGCCGTGGACCTCATAGCCTTTCGCGAGCAGAAGCTCGGCGAGATAGGAGCCGTCCTGTCCTGTGATTCCGGTAATGAACGCGCGTTTCATATGAACCTCGGTGTTACACGTTGTCTGGCCCGCCTGAGACTTTCGTCCCAACAGCGAATATCGTATCACCCCCTCTTCAAACGTCTATTTCGTATATACGAAAATATTATTTACGAAAATGCGCAATCGGCGTATGGTTGAGGCATGAAAAAGGTGACCATCTGTGTTTTGATGGATGCGGATTTCGATTATGGGGTTGGCGTGCTGGAGGGGGTCCGCGATTATGCGCGGGCCAGGCCCGACTGGCTCGTTGTGCCGGTTCCGTACGCGCAGGAGGGCCTTTTTACACGGCTCGTTCGGGCCGGCGAGGCGCAAGGGGTTGCGGGTGCTCTTATCAGCGACCGCTGGATCAAAAGCCGTATCCCGCCCGCCCTGCCGACGGTCAACACCTCTAACCTGTCAAAGATATCGAGCGTCTGTTCGGTGGTGCCGGACGACGATGCCGTAGGACGCTGGGTGGCCCGTCACTTTTGCGAGCAGGGCCACCGCCACGCCGGTGTCGTCTCGGAACGCGCCACCTACGCCTCCCTCGTCCGGCGCGAAGGGTTCCTTGCGTTCATGCGGGAACGGGGCGTCGCGGTGACCGAACCCTCCGGAGACCCGGCCTACCGTCACGAGACCGGCTGGCAGGAGTGGGTCACCGGTCTTGCGCAAGACACCGCCGTGTTCTGCACGAGCGACCACCTGGCGTGCCGTTTCTGGGAGATGTGCCAGATCTGCGGAGCGCAGGCGCGCGTTGCCGCGCTGGCGGGTGTGGGGGACTCGCTGGCAGACCGCGTCGTGTCGGGGCTGGACCTGACTTCGGTGGCGCTGCCGGCGCGGAGCGTGGGGCAGAAGGCGGCCGCACGCCTCGCGCGCTTGCTGGAAGGAACGCGGGAGACGATCTGCGAAACCGTTGCGCCCCATGAATTGATTGTGCGCGGCTCGACCGCGCGTTTCGCATCGCCGGACGAGGTGGTGTCGCGTGCGAAGGGCATCGCCTTACAAATGGTGGCACAAAACCTCGGCGTGGAGGAAGTGGCCCGACGCGTGGGCGTGTCGCGGCGGACGCTGGAGACGCGCTTCCGCAAGGCCTTCGGGCAAGGCCCTGCGGATGTGTTCCGCACGCAGAAACTGGAATTGGGCAGGCGCCTGCTGGAAGAGACCGACCTGAGCGTCGCCGAGATCGTCTCCCGCACGGGAAGCGGCAGCGTACCGACCTTCACCACGCTCTTCCGCCGGACCTTCGGCGTCCCGCCCGCTGAATTTCGCCGGCGACATCGGGCAAGGGTTGCGGACGGCAACCCCTTTTTGACATAATGTCTCAAAACCTATGTTCCGGGGTGGAACACAGGGATATCAGAAAAGGGGTTATTCTCATGATGCGGTTTTCTCGTCGCAATTTTTTGAAGGCCGGCGCGGCCGGACTGGTCGTGGCGTCCTCACCCGTGCTGGTGCAGGCCGGCGCCATGGTCGGCAAGCAGCGTAAGATCCAAGTCGGCGTGCAGCTCTACTCCGTGCGGGACCTGTGCAAGAAGGACCTGGTGGGCACGCTCAAGGCGATCAAGGAGATGGGGTACGCGGGCGTCGAATTTGCCGGCTACCATGGCAAGACGGCCAAAGAGCTGAAACAGATTCTGGATGACACCGGGCTGGTGATGTGCGGCACGCACACGGGACTGGACAGCATCAAGCCGCAGAACATTGCGGCGACGATCGCGTTCAATCAGGAAACCGGCAACAAGTACCTGATGGTCCCCGGCATGGGCGCCAAGACGCAGCAGGAGTGGCTGGAGGCCGCCAAGACCTTCTCTGAGGCCGCGGTCGCCGCAAAGGCAGCCGGCATGTATGTGGGCTACCACAATCACCAGCACGAGTTCAAAGATAAGTTCGATGACGGCAAATGCAAGTGGGAGACGCTCTTCGACAACGCGTCGCCGGACGTCTGCACGCAACTCGACGTCGGCCATGTGGTCTCGGCCGGCCAAGATCCGGTCGCCTGGCTTAAGAAGTATCCGAACCGCTCGCGCACGCTGCACGCCAAAGAGATCTACCCCGGGCCCGGCGTTCTGGGCCAGGTGCCCGAAGGCATGAAGGGCGTGAAGTGGGACGACGTGTTCGCGGCCGCCGAGGCGGACGTGACCGAATGGTACATCGTCGAGAGCGAGGCGGATCCGAACACGCTGGAGAAGATCCGCGGCTGCATCAACTTCCTCAAGTCCAAAGGCCGCGCGTAAGCGGCTCCTTGAGCCTATTGGCGACACAACCCCTCTTCGTCCGGGTAACCCCGGGTGCAGAGGGGTTGTTGTTTTGTGGCTCCCTGAGGCCGAAACAGCCGGTTCTGCGGCGCGCCGCGTCAGATGTCCAGATTGCGGACGTTGAGGGCGTTGTCTTCGATGAACTTGCGGCGCGGTTCGACTTCGTCGCCCATCAGCAGCGTAAAGATCGCGTCGGCTTTGACCGCATCCTCCAGCTTGACCCGCAGCAGGCGGCGCTGCACCGGATCCATGGTCGTGTTATAGAGCTGGTCGGGGTTCATTTCGCCGAGACCTTTGTAACGCTGGATCGAGAGCCCTTTGCGCCCGCGCTCGCGCACCACGTCGAGCAGTGCGGGCAACGCCGTGACCGGGATCTCCTCGCCGTCCTCCACGATATACGCGACGGGCACACTGTCGCCAACGTACTGGGCGGCGGTGAAACCCGCGCCGACCAGCGAGTCGACCTGTTTCTTGAGCAGATTCGCGCGGTAGAGCTCGAGCCAGCGGAAAGGCATTTGCTGCGCGGGGTGATACCCCTGCACCTGCGTCTCCGCAAGGTCGATGGACGCGCCCAGAACCGCCTCGGCATCGGCACGCGCATGAGCCAGCTCGGCATCGTTGTAGGAGTAGCTGAACACGGCGTCATCCCCTGTCCCGACGATCGTCACATACCGGGGAAACTCGCCGGTCTCCGGCTTGCGCAGACCGAACAGCGCGTTCGCGTCAACCCCGCGCCGCGCCACGGCCTTGGCGGTGGTCTCGATCTGAGCCAGCAACTCCAGCAGACTGCGAAGCGCATCGGCGGCAAGAGTGCGGCCGTCGGCGGTGCGCACGGTCATGTCGTCCGCGCCGAGGAACAGCAGCTTGCGCGTGAGCTGATCGTCGCTCTCGATATACTCCTCGCGCTGTTTGCGCGTGATCTTGTAGAGCGGCGGCTGGGCCAGATAGACATACCCGTTCTCGAGCAGCTTGGGCATCTGCCGGTAGAAGAAGGTGAGGAGCAGCGTGCGGATATGCGCGCCGTCCACGTCCGCATCGGTCATGATGATGATCTTGTGGTAGCGGACCTTGGCGATGTCGAACTCGTCCGCGCCGAAGCCCGCGCCGATGGCCGTAATGAGAGTGCGGATTTCGTTGTTGTTGAGAATCTTGTCGATGCGGGCCTTCTCGACGTTGAGCACCTTGCCTCGCAACGGCAGCACGGCCTGGGTCTCGCGGTTACGCCCCTGTTTGGCGGAGCCGCCGGCGGAGTCACCCTCGACGATGTAGATTTCGCACTTGGCCGGGTCTCGCTCGGAGCAGTCCGCCAGCTTGCCGGGCAGCGCCAGCCCGTCGAGCACGCCCTTGCGGCGCGTCAGGTCACGCGCCTTGCGCGCGGCGATCCGCGCGCGCGAGGCGAGCACGGCCTTCTCGACCACCTTGCGGGCCACGGACGGCTTCTCGCCGAAGTAGGTTCCGAGCTGGTCGTTCACGATCTGCGCCACGATGCCCTCGACATCGCCGTTGCCGAGCTTGGTCTTGGTCTGGCCCTCGAACTGCGGTTGCGGCACCTTGACCGAAATCACGGCCGTGATGCCCTCGCGGATGTCGTCGCCCGTCAACGCCTCCTCGCTGCTCTTCTGGAGGCCGTTGTCGGTGATGTACTTGTTGACCGTGCGGGTGAGCGCCGAGCGGAATCCGGAAAGGTGCGTGCCGCCCTCGATGGTGTTGATGTTGTTGCAGTAGCTGTACTCGATCTCGTTGTACGCTTCGGTGTACTGCATCGCGATCTCGCACTCGATCATGTCTCGTGCGCCCGAAAAATAAATGACCTCCTCGTGCACCGGGGTCTTGTTCTTGTTCAAGAACTGCACGTACTCCACGATGCCGCCGTTGAAGAGGAACGACTCGTCGCGCTCCTGCTCGTGCTCCATGTCGCGGAAGCGGATGGAGACGCCTCGGTTGAGGAAGGCCAGCTCGCGCAGGCGGTTGGCGAGGATGTCCCACTTGAACGCGTGGCAGGTGAAGATCGTGTGGTCGGGATAGAACGTGACCTTGGTGCCGGTGCCGTGCGTGTCGCCGATGATCTCCAGCTGCGTGACCGGGTGGCCTTTCTCGTAGCGCTGGCGGTAGATCTTGCTGTTGCGGCGGACCTCGACCTCCATCCACTCGCTAAGCGCGTTCACACAGGACACGCCGACGCCGTGCAGGCCGCCCGAGACCTTGTAGTTCGACCCGTCGAACTTGCCGCCGGCGTGCAGCGTGGTCAGAACCACCTCGACCGCGGGACGCCCTTCGGTCGGGTGAATGTCCACAGGAATGCCGCGCCCGTTGTCGATGACCGAGAGCGAGCCGTCGGGGTTGATGGTGACATCGATGTGGGTGCAGTAACCCGCCAGCGCCTCGTCGATCGAATTGTCCACCACCTCGTATACCAAATGATGATACCCGCGCTCGCCCGTGTCGCCGATGTACATGGCGGGACGCTTCCGTACCGCCTCCATCCCTTCGAGAACGGTGATGTTTGCCGCCGTATAATTTCCGGCCGGAGCCTCTGCCTGCATCGGGTCTTGCTCAACGCTGCACGTGTCTTCTGACATACCTATTTCCGTATTGGTGTGAATTCAAATAGTATACCCCAGACGGGGGCCGGACACAAGCGAAAGACACGGTTGCGGCAGACTGGACAACCCCTCCGGAAGAAGTCACGGATGACTGGCCGACCCCACCTTCGGCCAACCTTGCGCACACTGGCCCCGCGCACACGTCCAGAGGGCATAGAAAGCGCCGCGAAGTGAGACATATATTCACATTCACTTTTCGCAGACAGAGTCATTATGACTCTTTCTTCTGTTAGTAAATCTTTTCTTACACTCTGCATAACTTATTCACTTAAAGTGTTTTAGAACTATCAGACACAAAATTGATTCCAGATGGCATAGCGCATGCAAAAAGAAAGGTGCTTCTGTTTGAGAATGCAGAGCAGACGAACGAACAAATCTGAGTGAAAGGAGAAACACCATGAGAGCGTACCTCAACACGATAAACAATCCGTGGCGCGTCTTCGATGAGTTGATGAGCGATTTCCCGTATGACCTCTTCAACACCGCTTGGCGCGCAAAGACCGGCGGCTATCCGCGAGTGAACGTTTGGGAAAACGAGAAAGGGCTGGTCGTCGAGGCCGAGGTCGCGGGAGTCGACCCGGAAAAACTGGACGTGGCAGTGGATGCCAATGTTCTCACAATCAAAGGCGAGAAGGGTCAGGCCAACGGCTCGACGGGCGAGTTCCAGCGAAACTTCAACCTGCCGTTCGAGCTGGATGGCGAAGGCATCAAGGCTAGCGTCAAGAACGGCGTGCTGACCGTCTCGATCCCGCGCAAAGCGGCGGCCGAGAAACGCAAGATCGCCATTGAGAAACTGTAAACGAGGGGCACTACAGAAAGGAGAACAGCCATGAGCTTGCTGAAGAAAGAGCGTTATGATGTGCAGAAAGACAATCGCCTGGAGGTCACTCCGGTCAGCCGGGTTGACGAGAGCGATGAGGCCTTCACCCTCACCATCGAACTGCCGGGCGTGGGCGAGAAGGAGATCGAACTCACGCTGGAAGACCGGACTCTGTCCGTCACGGCAGAAAACACGGTCGAGCGGTTCAAGGACTACACGCTGGTTCTCACGGAGATCCCAGAGGTACGTTATCGCGCGGCCTTCGAGATGCCTGAGCGCGTGGACACGGCGAACCTGAAAGCGGCCACCCGCAACGGCCTGCTGATCCTGACCCTGCCCAAGCGCGAAGAGGTCAAGCCGCGGCGCATCGCCATCACGGCGGGATAACAACAACGCATACGCGACACGGTGAGGCGCTCGCCTCACCGTGTCGTTTGTTTGGCGGTTGCCGGCAAACGGCGTTTTCTGTTATCCTCCCGGCATGAACGTGAATTTCATGAAGGTTAACCCTGCGGCGTCGTTGCCCTGCTATGCGCGGCCGGGAGATGCGGGAATGGACGTCTGCGCCAGCGAGAAGGTCACCCTGTTGCCGGGCGAGCGAAAGCTGGTCAAAACCGGACTGGTCATGGAGTTGCCGCACGGCACCGAGGCGCAGATGCGCCCGCGCAGCGGTCTCGCGCTGAAGCACGGCATCACGCTGCTCAACACGCCCGGGACCATCGACGAAGGGTACCGCGGCGAGATCGGCGTCATCCTGATCAACTTAGGCAAGGAGGCGTTCGAGGTGTTGCCCGGAATGCGCATCGCGCAGATGGTGATCGCGCCCGTCCTGCGGGTCGACGCCGTCGAGGTGAACGAAGTCTCCGGCACCGCACGCGGCGATGGCGGATTCGGCTCCACCGGAGCGTAAGAGCGATCAGTTGGACTCCGGCATGAACGTCGGCATGGCGATGCCGTCCACACGCGCATTGACGCCGCCCCGCACCTGCGCGAAGTGCAGTTCACAGTTGCGCGCCCCCCACGCGTAAGCCTGCCGGACCACCGCCGAGGCGGTCACCGGAACCAGAAAGACGGGGGAGCGTCCCGCATTGACGTTCAGCTCCGCCTGAAGCAGTGCGACCGCCGCATCGCCGTCGCGCATCGCGCCTGGGCCGATCATGTTGCACGCCGGATGCAGGCAGGAGACCAGCACGCCGTCGAGCCGGGCCGGGTTTTTGGCCCCCTCGCAAACCGAGACGTGCCAGTTGCCGTCGCGGTTCTCGAGAAAGTGCCGGAAGTCGCCGGGGCGCTCGATGCTCGAAACCTCCCGCTCCAGCTCCACGATCGCCTCCCGGTCCGCCGGCGTTGCCGGACGAACGCGCGAAGAGGCCGCCAGCGCCTCGCGGAACCCGTCGGCCGGCACGCGCAGCGTCATGTCCTGAAACACGCCGAAGGTCACGAACCCCGCGCGGTTGTACAGCGAATAAGAGTCGAGGTTCATCGCGCTGGAGACCAGCCGCAGCGGCTTTCCCGCAGCCTCGGCTTTCTCGACAATCTCCCTCAGCAGCGCGCCGGCGATCCCGCGGCGCGCGTGGTTCGGGTGGACGTTCATGATGCCCAACGAGACATGCGTCGGCCGCACGTGCTGGAAGCAGGAGCCAATGAGGTGCCCCGTCTCCGCATCGACGGCCACGATCCCCGAGCTCCCCTCGAGCTGATGGTAGGTGTCGAAGTGGAAGACCGTGCTCTGCGGGCCCGCCGCGAAGATCATGGGGAACCCGTGCACCTGATACCAGTAGTTCGTCGACGTGCAGATCAGCTCGGCGACCTCCCACCGGTCCTCGGGCCTCATCGCGCGGATTGTGAAACTCTTCATGGCGTCCCCCTTTAACAGGCGCGCGGCACAACCGTCAGAAGAAATCTCTCAGCACGCCGACCGCCTTGAGGTATTTCGCATAGCGCGCCGCGTAGACATCCCGCAGAGCCGGATTTGGCTCATGCCTGCGCGCGACGCGGGTCATTGCAGCGACCGCCGCCTCGTAAGAAGGATAGAGGCCGCAGGCCACCGCGGCAGCCACCGCCGCGCCGAGCGCGCCGAGCTCGGACCCGTCTGGGATCTCGACCGGCACCTGGAAAATGTCCGCAAACATCTGCACCCACACCGCGCTGCGCGACGCGCCGCCGGTGAGCCGGATAACCTCCGGCTTCGCGCGGAAGGCGTAGAGCCGCTGCAAGTGGGTGTTGTGCGAAAAGATGCACCCCTCGTAGACCGCACGCATCACGTCGTCACGCGTGTGGCGGCTCTCCAGCCCGAGAAAACAGGCCTTGGCCGGATATCCCACGTTCGAGCCGTACAGGAAGGGCAGAAAGAGCGGATCGTTCTCGCGCGGGGTCAGCGCGCCGACTGCGGCGTCGGCCCACGCGTAGACCGTCCCCTGCCCCGCCTGCTTGAGCAGCGCGCCCTTGTCGCCGAGGAACTCGCTGACAAACCACTCCAGGTTGCCCGCGCCCGTGGGGCTGCCCTCCAGCATCAGATACCAGCCGGGCATGCTGTAGCAGGAGGTCATGAAGAGCCCCTTGTCGACCAGCGGTTGCCGTGCGATGTACTGGTTGTTGCCCCATGTGCCTGCCACCATCACGAACTGGCGCTCATCCACGCAGCCGGAGGCCAGGCCGCAGGCGTCGATATCGAACATGCCGCCCGCCACCGGCGTGCCGGCTTTGAGACCGGTCGCGGCCGACGCGGCGGGCGTGACCGTGCCGCAGAGGTCGGCGGTCTTCACCAGCGGCGGCAGCAGGCGCTTCATCTCCTGAATCCCGAAGAGCGCCAACACCTCGTCGTCGTACTGGCCGGTGACCACGTTCATGAGGCTCGTGCCGCTCATGTCGGTCAGCTCCATCTTCACCTCTCCGGTGAGCATGAAGCGGATATAGTCCTTGGCCATCAACACCGCCGAAGCGCGCGCGACGGCGTCCGGCTCATTCGCGCGCAGCCAAGCCAGCAACGCGTTAGGCTGGGCGGGCCAGACGCATTGGGCGGTCTTGGGCAGCGCCCGCGCATCCACGCCATCCGCCTTCCACTGGGCGATGATGCCCGCCGCGCGGCCGTCCATCGAATTGATGCCGTTGCGGACGGGCTTGCCGTCCGCATCGATCAAGTAGAGCCCGTTCCCATGTCCGGTGCAGGCGACGCAGGCGATCTCCGCCGGATTCACGCCCGCCTTCCCGATCGCTTCGCGGATCGCCTCGGCGGTGCCGCGCCACATGGCGTCCATGTCGCGCTCCGACCAGCCGGGTTGCGGCTCGAGAAGCTCCACTTTACGGGAGGCGGCCGCCAGCTCGCGGCCTTCTTCGGTGAAGACCGCGGCTTTGGACATCGTGCCGCCGTTGTCGATGCCGACCAGGTAACGGGCCATGGCTACGCCTTCTTCTCGTCGAGTTTGGGATTGAACAGCAGCGCCATCACCACCAGCAGGATCAGCGAGCAGACCAGCGTCACCAGCCAGACCTTGTCCCACGCGCCCTCGAGCACGCCCGCCGCGTTCCGCTTGGTGAAGTGGTTGATCAGCTCATTGTTCGCGAAGGTGCCGATCAGCGATCCGAACCCGAAGGTCATCAGCCCGTAGAAGCCCTGAGCCTGCCCCTGCATCTCGGCCGGGGCCGACTTGCCGACGAACACCTGGCCGCCGACGATGAAGAAGCCGAAGATGATCCCGTGCACGAGGATGCCGACATAGATCGCCGGCAGCATATCGCCCGCGCCCAGATAATAGGCGCCGTAGCGGACCACCATGGCGACCAGACCGGCCACGATCGACCACTTGACGCCGAACTTGCGCATCGCCACGGTCACCAGCAGCATGAAGCCCATCTCCGCGGCCTGACCGATGTAGTTGGTCGCGGTCAGCAGCTTGAAGCCTTTCGCCGCGAGGAAGTCGGAGAGAAACGCGAAGTGGATGTTGAAGGGGATCATCGCCACGAACGAGACCAGCATGAAGACCGCGAAGTTCTTGTCCTTCATCAGCGAGAGGGCACGCAACCCGAGCGCGTCGACCACCGAGAGCGGCTGGCCTTTGCCCTTGGGCGGCGTGGGCGGACAGAGCAGCGCCACCAACGCGCCGACCACAGCAACGGCCGCGCCGCAGTAGAAGGGGATCGAGGTGCCGTCGATGGTCTTCCCGAACACCTTGAGCGCCACGATGCTGAAGAACATGGAGCAGACCCAGCCGATGGAACCGAAGACGCGGATCTGCGGGAACTGTTCGGCCGGGCTGTTGGCCATGGCGATCGAGGCCGTGAGGCTCCACGTCGGCATGTAGAACAGCAACGCGATCAACAGGTAGATGAAGACCTCGGTTCCGCCCGTGGCGCGGCCCGCCATAAAGAGCATCAGGCCGCAGAGCAGGTTCGAGAAAGCCAGCACCTTCTCGCTGTTGAAGAAGCGGTCGGCGACCATGCCGATCAAGGGAGAGGCCAGCGCGCCCAGCGGCATCGTGCTGAGAATCCAAGGCTTCATGGCGTCCCACTTGTTGTTTGTCACGAACGTGGCCAGCGCGCCCCAAAAGACGGCGAACATCATGAACTGCAAGAACATCATGGCACTCAGTTTAATACGCGTCGCCAGCGGCATCTGATCGGACATAGAGGACCTCATGTTATGACGTGCACGGCACGTCATGGTGTTGTGTGACAAAACCCACTCTCAATGTCCGTATTATCACAACCGCCGTGTCGAATTGTCAACCCCTGTCTGCGGCTCCGCGGCAAGCGGAAAGGAGTTTGGGAGCAGGCGGCCCGCCTTCCGGGACAGGTGGCAGAAATCCGCGTAATTTGTTATCCTGTGCGCCAACTGATCCGGCCAACCGCCTAACCGACTGACCTTATGAAACTTCTCGTCACTGCCGGCCCGACACGCGAGCATCTCGACCCCGTGCGGTTCCTCAGCAACCGCTCGACCGGAAAGATGGGTTTCGCCGTCGCGCAGGCCGCGGCCGAACGCGGCCACACGGTCACCCTCATCGCCGGCCCTGTGTCACTGACGACGCCTGCAGGCGTGACGCGCGTGGACGTGGTGAGCGCGAGGGAGATGCTTGCGGCGGTGCAGCGGCTCCTGCCCCAACACGACGCGCTCGTGATGTCGGCCGCGGTGGCGGACTGGCGTCCAAAGCAGACCAGCGACAGCAAGCTCAAGAAGTCCTCCATGCAGCCGCTGATCGAGTTGGAGCCCAACCCCGACATCCTGAAAACGATCCGTCCGCTCAAAGGGCAGCGTCTCTTCGTAGGCTTCGCGGCCGAAACAGGCGACCCGCTCGCCGAGGCTCAGCGCAAGCTGGCCGCGAAAGGGCTCGACCTGATCGTCGCGAACGACGTGACCCTGCCCGACGCAGGCTTCGCGGTTGACACGAACCGCGTGTCGTTCGTTTCCGCGACCGAGCCGCCGGCCGCCCTGCCGCTCATGAGCAAGCTCGAGGTCGGCCGGGCGATTGCGGCCTGGCTGGAGCATCACAGCCCGGCCTGCTAGGGCTGGATGAGCGACGCGGAGCCGGGGTGTTCCGCCAAAAGCCGTTTAGCCGCAGGAGACGTGCGGCGCATCAGCTCGAAATCGTCAAACTCGAAGCCGGGCGCCACCGTACAGCCGACCAGCACCGTGTCGGACAGCGGGATGGCCGCCTGCCAGCAGTTGGCGGGCACAACATGGCAGTAGACGCCGGAGGCGTCGGAAAGCTCGACGCTCTGCAGACCGTCAGAGCCCTCGTCCCACAGGACAAGGCGAAGGCCTGTGCCGCGGTAAAGATTCCAGACCTCATCGCTGGCAACGCGGTGGAAATGGCTCACCTCGCCCGGATTGAGCGAGAAATAGATATGCGTGAGCGCGGCCCGCCGGCGCCCGTCCGGGGAATGGACCACGGCTCCCGACCGGTAGACTTCCCGGTAGCGGCCGCCCTCGGGGTGATCGATCAGACCGGAACACATCATACGTCCCCCTTCGTGCTGGTCACAAAAAAAGGCCACCCGCACGGGAGGCCTTTTTTCAGAGAAGCGGCGAGCGCTTAATGCACTTTGCCGTCCTTCTTGCGTTTCTCGATGATGGTCTCCGAGAGCTCGAACGGGACACCCTCGTAGCGCTCGAACGACATCGAGAACGTGGCGCGTCCCTGTGTGACCGTACGGATCGCGCTGGAGTAGCCGAACATCTCGCCGAGCGGCACGAACCCGCGGACCAGCTTGGTGCCGGCCTTGTCGTCCATGCCCTCGACCCGTCCGCGGCGCGAACAGATCGAACCGGTCGCTGTGCCCATGTACTCTTCGGGCACGGCAACCTCGACGCTCATGACCGGCTCGAGCAACAGCGGGTTGCCCTTGAGGAAGAGATTCTTGAAGCACTGGCGCGCGCACTCCACGAACGCGAATTCGTTGGAGTCGACCTCGTGGTACGAACCATAGTGCACGACCACCTTGACGTCCACCACCGGGAAGCCGCCGCACGGGCCGCTTTCCATGGCCTTGATGACGCCCTTCTCGACCGCAGGGATATACTCGTTCGGGATCACGCCGCCCTTGACTTCGTTGACAAAGGCGAACCCGTGCCCGGGCTCCTGGGGCTCAAGCCGCATGCAGACGTGCGCGTACTGGCCGCGGCCGCCGGACTGCTTGACGTGCTTGTACTCGCCGTCCACCATGTGGCGAATGGTTTCGCGGTAGGCGACTTCGGGCTTGCCGACTTCGCACTCCACGTTAAATTCGCGGCGCAGCCGGTCCACGATGATTTCGAGGTGCAACTCGCCCATGCCCGAGATGATCGTCTCGCTGGTCTCGGCGTCGAACTTGACGATGAACGTGGGATCTTCCTGAGCCAGGGAGTGCAGGGCCGAACCGAGCTTCTCGTTGTCGCCGCGCGACGCCGGCCGGATGGAGAT
>Ga0209066_10004775_pt1 | contig 14585 bp, 9 predicted proteins | sample All_14_2_FD_187198 | JGI IMG/M metagenome (GOLD analysis project Ga0209066, IMG submission 187198) | Freshwater microbial communities in response to fracking from Pennsylvania, USA - Allegheny Zone_MetaG_DW_15 (SPAdes) (version 2) ...
CCATGGTGCTCAGCACCACCACGCCCATCACGCCCGCGATCAGCACCGTGCCACGGCGCGCCTCGCCAAACTGGTGGCGCAAGGCCGTGGCGGCCCGAGGTTGCATGGCCGAGAACTCGCGCAGGGCTTCGGCATAGGCCTTCAGCGCCGGCTCGATCTGCTCGGGCTGGGCCAGGGCTTGGGTGAACTGCGCTTGTGCCGCGTCGATGCGCGCGAGCTGGGCACGGTCGGCCTCGTCTAGCGACAGGTCATCCAGCTGCTGGCGGAGTGTCACCAGCTTGGCCTGGCTCTGCTCGCGGGCCACGGCCATCGGATCGATGGCGCCGGGTGTGTGGCTCAGCACGGCCGCACGGTTTGCCTCGGCTTCGCTCTGGCTGGCCCACTCCTGGGCGACCGCCAGTTTGGCATCCAGCTGCGCGAACGCCGCATCAAAGCGGGCTGTGAGCGTGGCCGTGCGCACGCCCGAGAAGCCAACGATGAACACGTTGGCCACGATCAGAAAGATCACGCCCAGCCAGAGTTTGCGGGCGATGCCCAGATTGTGAAGACGCATGCCAAAGACCAGACAAGAAAGGAAAACACCCAGAAACCGAAGTGACATGTGAATGTTGAGGGTGAATCGGCGCGTCACGAAATCGAGCCAGGGATAACCCTGAGTAAAATCACGCACTTTGCGGTGATTTCACGCAAGCTCGTCTGAACGTTGTGCGTTCCGCATCCTAAGATTCAGGCATCTCGCAGCGATGGCTGCCTCCTCCGCTGACCATGCTCCGAAAAATCCCCACCGATTCCCTGCGCGTTGGCATGCACGTCCACGAGGTGTGCGGCTCCTGGCTGGAGCATCCGTTCTGGCGTGGCTCCTTCAAGGTCACCGAAGAGGCGCAGATCGGCCAGCTGGGCGCCATCCGCGAGGTGATCATCGACACCGACAAGGGCCGCGACGTGGACATGGCGGTGATGGACGACATCGAGGTACCCTCCACCGATTTCAGCGATCTGCCCGAGCCGCTGCCCAGCGCGCCCGTGGAAGCACCGCCCACGCCCCAGGAGCGCACCAGTTTCCGCGCCGAGCTGGCCCAGGCCGGACGCGTGCTGGCGAAGTCCCGCGAGGCCATGCGCAGCATGTTCCAGGACGCGCGCATGGGCAAGGCCCTCGACACCGAGCATTGCTTGCCGCTGGTGCGCGAGATCGCCGATTCGGTCGAGCGCAACCCCGGCGCCCTGGTCAGCCTGGCGCGCCTGAAGACGAGCGACGCCTACACCTTCATGCACTCGGTGGCGGTGTGTGCGCTGATGGTGTCGCTGGCCCGCCAGCTCAAGCTGAGCGAGGCCCAGGCCCGCGAAGCCGGTATGGCCGGTCTGGTGCACGACATGGGCAAGGCCCTGATGCCCCCCGAGGTGCTCAACAAGCCCGGCGCCCTCACGCAAGAAGAGTTCGCCATCATGAAGAGCCACCCCGAGGAGGGCTACAAGCTCCTCAAGGAAGGGGGCGCTGTGGGGGCCGTGGCGCTGGACGTGTGCCTGCACCACCATGAAAAGGTCAATGGCCGTGGCTACCCCAAGGGCCTCAAGGGTGACGAGATCAGCCTGTACGCCAAGATGGGCGCGGTGTGCGACGTCTACGACGCCATCACGTCCAACCGGCCCTACAAGGCCGGCTGGGACCCGGCCGACTCGCTGATGAAGATGGCGGCCTGGACCAAGGAAGGGCACTTTGACGAGCGTGTCTTCCAGGCCTTCGTCAAGAGCATCGGCATCTACCCCACCGGTTCGCTGGTCAAGCTGCAATCTGGCCGACTGGCCGTGGTGGTGGAGCAGGGCACGGGCTCGCTGCTGTCGCCCGTCGTGCGCGTGTTTTTCTCGACCAAGTCCAACCAGCCCATCCCGGTCGAACTGCTCGACCTGGGCAAGACCGTGGACCAGATCGTCTCGCGTGAATCCAAGAGCCAGTGGGGGTTCCAGAACCTCGATCAGCTCTGGAACCAGCCGGGCTGAACCCGGCGCCGCCTCACTGGTTCGACAGGCTCAGCCCCGCGTGCTCCCGCAGCGGGTGGAAGTGCACCTGCGGATGGCGCTCGGCCGTCAGGCGCAGGTCGTAGGCCGAGGTCATCATGTAGGCCAGGGTGTCCGCGGCGTCCAGCGCCAGCTTCGACGCGTTCTCGTCGGTGAACTTCTTCATCGCCGCCGGCGTGTCGGCCGTGATCCAGCGCGCGCCCACGAAGCGGCAGGGCATCAGGCGGATGTCGACGCTGTACTCGGCCTTGAGGCGGTGCTGCACCACTTCGAACTGCAGCTGGCCCACGGCGCCCAGCAGCATCGAGCCACCGACTTCGGGTCGGAACACCTGGATGGCGCCTTCTTCCCCCAGTTGCACCAGGCCGGCTTGCAGCTGCTTGCTCTTCATCGGGTTGGCCAGCTCGACCGTCTGGAACAGTTCGGGCGCGAAGAAGGGCAGGCCGGTGTACTGCAGGGAGATGCCATCGGTGATGGTGTCACCCAGCTGCACGCCACCGTGCGTGGTGAAGCCGATGATGTCGCCGGCATAGGCCTCGTCCACCGCTTCACGGCGCTGCGACAGGAAGGTCACCACCGAGGTGGGGCGCAGCTCCTTGCCCGAGCGCTGCACCTTGAGCTTCATGCCCGGCGTGTACTTGCCCGAGCACACGCGCACAAACGCGATGCGGTCGCGGTGGGACGGGTCCATGTTGGCCTGCACCTTGAAGACCACGCCCGAGAAGTTCTCCATCTCCGGGGCGATCTCCTTGTGCGAGCCGTCTTTTTCGGTGCTGAAACGCGGGCGGGGCGAGGGCGCCAGGTCGACCAGCGCGTCAAGCACCTCTTGCACCCCGAAGTTGTTCACGGCCGAGCCGAAGAACACCGGGGTCTGCTTGGCGGCCAGGAACAGCTCCAGATCGAAGGCCGGGGCGGCCTCGGCCATCAGTTCCATGTTCTGCTCGGCCAGCTCCCACTCGTGACCAAAACGGGCTTGCAGCTTGTCGCGCTCGGACAGGGGCACGACCTCGTCGGGCTCGCCACGCTTGTCGGCGCCGGCGTCGAACAGGCGCATCGACTGCGTGCGCAGGTTGACGATGCCGCCGAACTGCTTGCCCTGGCCCACCGGCCACGTCATCGGCACGCAGGGCATGCCCAGCTCCTGCTCGACCTCGTCCAGCAGCTCCAGCGGGTCGCGGCCTTCGCGGTCCATCTTGTTCACAAAGGTGATGATGGGGGTGTCGCGCTGGCGGCAGACCTCGATCAGGCGCTTGGTCTGCGCTTCCACGCCGTTGGCCGCGTCGATCACCATCAGCGCCGAGTCCACCGCCGTCAGCACGCGATAGGTGTCTTCCGAGAAGTCCTTGTGGCCGGGGGTGTCGAGCAGGTTGACCACGTGGTCGCGGTAGAGCATCTGCATGACACTGGATGCCACCGAGATGCCGCGCTGCTTTTCGATCTCCATCCAGTCGGACGTGGCATGGCGCGAGGCCTTGCGGCCCTTGACGGCACCGGCAATGTGGATGGCGCCCGAGAACAGCAGCAGCTTTTCCGTCAGCGTGGTTTTACCCGCGTCAGGGTGGGAAATGATCGCAAAAGTGCGACGGCGGCTAGTTTCAGGGGCAAAAACTGAGGTGGTCACGGCAGGCAGACTCCGGCGAAGCCCGACATGCTAGCCGATTCGTCCCCGCAGGTCACCCTCACTCGGTCAGGCCAAGCAGCCGCCCCAGCGGTTCCGGGCGGTGGATCAGGTAGCCCTGGGCGTAGTCCACGCCCAACTCCAGCAGCTCTTGCAAGATGGGATCGTCTTCGACGAACTCGCCCACGGTTTTCAGGCCCATCACCCGGGCCACGTCGCAGAAGCATCGCACGGCCGCGCGGTCGAGCGGGTCGTGCACCACGTCCTTGATGAACTGGCCGTCGATTTTCAGGTAGTCGACCTGCAGCGCCTTGAGGTAACCAAACGACGAGGAGCCCGAGCCGAAGTCGTCGAGCGCCAGGCGCATGCCCAGGCGGCGCATGCCCTGGATGAAGCTGCCGGCTTCGGCCAGCTTGGTGATGGCGGCGGTCTCGGTGATCTCGAAGCACAGCTTGCCGAGGTCGACCGGCTGGCTGTCGATGAGCTCGAGCAGGTAGCGCTGGAAGGCCGGGTCGGAGATGGACTGGCCCGAGAGGTTGACCGCCAGCGTGTGCACCGCATCGAGCGCCGGATCGCCCGAGGCCAGCAAGGCGAACACCTGGCGCACCACCCAGCGGTCGATGCGCGAGGCCAGTTGAAAGCGCTCGGCCGCCGGCAAAAACGCGCCCGGCGGGATGATGCTGCCGTCGTGGTCCTGCAGGCGGATCAGCACCTCGCAGCGCAGGCCTTCGCCCGTGGGGCGGATGGGGACGATGCGCTGGCCATAGAGCAGGAAGCGGTCTTCGTCGAGGGCCTGCTCCAGGCGGGTGGCCCACTGCATCTCGCCTTTGCGGGTGTGCATGGTCAGGTCGGTGTCGAACCACACGTGCACGCGGTTGCGCCCGGCCTCCTTGGCCGCGTAGCAGGAGGTGTCGGCGGCCTGCATGATGGCGTCGCCGTGACTCCAGCGCTTGTCCAGCGGGACCAGGCCAATGCTGGTGCCGATGCGGAAACGCCGCCCGTCATGCACGAAGCGGAACTCCTCCATCTGGTCGCAGATTTTCTGCGCCACGCGCTCGGCCTGCTCGACGTCGCAGTGCTCCAGGATCACGCCGAACTCGTCGCCGCCCAGGCGCGCCAGCGTGTCGCGCGAGCGCACGCAGCCGTTGAGCAACTCGGTGACCTGGCGCAGCAACTGGTCGCCCACGGCATGACCGCAGGCGTCGTTGACGAGCTTGAACTGGTCGAGGTCGATGTACATCAGCGCGTGCGCGCTGTCGCGCTGCTGGCTGTCGTGGAGGGCGCGCAGCAGGCGGGTCTCGAACTCGCTGCGGTTGACCAGGCCGGTGAGTTCGTCGTGCGTGGCCCGGAAACTCATCTCGTGGCCCATGCGACGCTGCTCGGTCACGTCGTGGAACACCAGCACCACGCCCAGCACCTGGCCTTGCGCGTCGCGGATGGGGGCGGCCGAATCCTCAATGCCATACAGCGTGCCGTCGCGCGAGATCAACTGGGTGAGCCGGGCCGGGTTGTCGATCAGGTCTTCGCACAAACTGCGGCTGACCGGGCACATCTCGGGCTGGCCGGTGGCCTCGTCCACGATGCGGAAAACATCGCTCAAGGCTTGGCCGCAGGCTTCGACATTGCGCCAGCCTGTCATGCGCTCGGCCACCGGGTTGAGCCACTGCACCCGCCCGCGCGCATCGGTGGTGATGACGGCGTCGCCAATCGAGTGCAGGGTCACCCGCAGCAGTTCGTGCTTCTCGGCCAGTTCGCGCTCCATGCGCTTGCGCTCGGTGACGTCGTAGTTGGTGCCCAGCATGCGCAGCGGGCCACCGTCCTTGTCGTAGAACACCGTCGCGCTGGCGTTCACATCGTGGACGCTGCCGTCGCCATGAACAATGCGGAAGTCGAAGTTCATGGGCTGCCCGGTGGCGACGGCGCGCGCCATCTGCTGCACGCACAGGGCGAGATCGTCGGGGTGCACGCAGCGCTGCCAGTCCTCGGCGCGCCCCTGGAACTGATCGCGGCTCAGCCCGAAGATCTGGAACATCATCTCGCTCCAGGTCAGGCGCTGGGTGACCAGGTCGAGCTCCCAGATGCCGATGCCGTTGGCCTGGGTGGCCAGGCTCAGGCGTTCCTGGTTGGCGCGCAGCGCCGCTTCCACCGCGTGCTTCTCGGTGACGTCTTCGAGGATGGCCAGGGAGCGCAGCGGGTGGCCCTGCGCGTCGCGCTCCATGGTGGCCGACAGCAGCACGTCGATCAGGGTGCCATCCTTGCGCACCATCTGGTACTCGATCAGGTCACAGCGGCCGTCACGCAGGTAGCGGGGCAGGACCACGTTGCGGGCGTAGTCGTGCGACTCGGGCGTGAGAAAGTCGGCCGAATTGCGCCCGATCACCTCGCTGCGCGTGTAGCCCATCTTGGCCAGCCAGGTGTCACTGACCGTGAGCAGGCGGCCCTGCGCATCGATCGAGTGCAGCATGGCCGGCGTTGACTCGTAAAGCGAGCGCAGGCGGGTCTGGCTGTCCTTGAGCGAGCGCTCGGTGAGCTTGCGCTCGGTGATGTCGCGCCCCACCGATTGCACCGCCCACACCCGCCCCTGGGCATCGCACAGGGGGTGGTGGGTCCAGCTGGTCCAGCGCGCCGCGCCTTCGTCGGTGGGGTGGCGCACCTCGCTGCCCAGCACCAGGGCGTGGGCACACACGGCGGCCACCTGCGAGGCCACCGCTTCGCGGTCGGCGGCGGGCAGGTGTTCGTACAGGCTCGTGCCGATCAGCGCCTCGGCGGGGCGGCCTGCGTGTGCCGCAAAGGCCGGGTTGACGAAGGTCAGGCGTCCCTGCGGCGTGGCCAGGCTGATCAGATCGGTCTGGCTTTCGACGAGGGTGCGGTAGCACGCCAGTTCGCTCTCTACGGCGCCGGAGGGACGCTCCTCAGGAAGGGAGGGCGCCAGCGCCGGGCCGAGCACCTGGCCCAGAGCGCTGAACTGCGCCTGCGTGGCGGCATCGAGCTCGCGGGGCTGGGTGTCCATCACGCACAGGGTGCCGATGGGCTGGCCGTCCGGGCCGTGCAAGGCCAGGCCGGCGTAAAAACGGATGCCGGCGGGGCCGCTCGCCAGCCAGTCGTCCTGCCAGGTCGGGGCGGCCGACACGTCGGACACCACGAGCAGGCCGGGGTGGCTCAGGGTGGCAATGGTCCAGGCCAGGTGGGGCAGGGCGGCGCTGGACTCGCCCAGATCCAGACCCAGGCCCAAACCCACTTGAGCGACCAGTTGCTGATGCTGCGGTGTGACCCGGCTGATGAGCGCCATCGGGGTCTGGCACAGCGTGCAGGCCAGGGCCGCCAGGGCGGAGAGCCCCGCGTCGGGCGTGAGCGGCTGCGCCACCGGGGCTGGTGGCGAGCGGTGTTCTTCGTGGGGCCGGTGCGCAATCGTGGTCATCGCCTGTCATGTTAGGGGCGCCCGGGCGCGCCGACGTCGGTGTCTGCCCGGGATGAGCGCGCTTTTCGTATCAAAGCGTGCAATTCCGGGTCAAAACCCCTGCAAACCGCCGACTTTCCCTCCAAATCCACCCCGTCAGCGGGAGGCTCGCTTTATACTGGCGTCCGCTTTCGAGGAGCGTTGCAAGGTCCGCCACGGATCCCAGGCTCGAAAGACACGACTTCTGCAACGGCGCTCACCCGCATGTGTCCCGCTGGGTGAGTGGTATCTCGTTTTTTTTTGCCTGCCCGGCGGCGCACAGCGGCTTCTGTCTGTTGAGGAGCTCTGTCCATGTCTGCTGTCCACCTGATCACCGAACACAAAGGCGTGCCCTGCGCCATCGCCGACCTGTCCCTGGCCGCCTGGGGCCGCAAGGAACTGAAAATCGCCGAAAGCGAAATGCCGGCCCTGATGGCCATCCGCGAAGAATACGCCCCCAAGCAGATCCTCAAGGGCGCGCGCATCACCGGCTCGCTGCACATGACCATCCAGACCGGCGTGCTGGTCGAGACCCTGCAAGCCCTGGGCGCCGACGTGCGCTGGGCCTCGTGCAACATCTTCTCGACGCAGGACCACGCCGCCGCCGCCCTGGTCGAAGCCGGCACCCCCGTGTTCGCCTACAAGGGCGAGTCGCTGGAAGACTACTGGGACTACACCCACCGCATCTTCGAGTTCGGCCCCCAGGGCAGCGCGGGTGAAGGCCCCAACATGATCCTGGACGACGGTGGTGACGCCACCATGCTGATGCACCTGGGCAAGGCCGCCGAGAAGGACCAGAGCGTTCTGGCCCACCCCGGCAGCGAAGAAGAGCGCATCCTGTTTGCCGCCATCAAGGCCAAGCTGGCGGTGGACCCCACCTGGTACAGCCGCAAGGGCGCGGAGATCATCGGCGTGACCGAAGAGACCACGACCGGTGTGCACCGTCTGAACGAAATGTCCGCCAAGGGCACCCTGATGTTCCGCGCCATCAACGTGAACGACTCGGTGACCAAGTCCAAGTTCGACAACCTGTACGGCTGCCGCGAGTCGCTGGTGGACGGCATCAAGCGCGCCACCGACGTGATGGTGGCTGGCAAGGTCGCCGTGGTTGCCGGTTACGGTGACGTGGGCAAGGGCTCGGCCCAGGCCCTGCGCGCCCTGAGCGCCCAGGTCTGGGTGACCGAGGTCGACCCCATCAACGCCCTGCAGGCCGCGATGGAAGGCTACCGCGTGGTGACGATGGACTGGGCTGCTGACAAGGCCGACATCTTCGTGACCGCCACCGGCAACAAGAGCGTGATCACCTTCCAGCACATGGCCGCGATGAAGAACAACGCCATCGTCTGCAACATCGGGCACTTCGACAACGAAATCGACGTGGCCGAGATCGAAGCCAAGTGCCAGTGGGAAGAAATCAAGCCCCAGGTCGATCACGTCATCTTCCCCGATGGCAAGCGCATCATCCTGCTGGCCAAGGGCCGTCTGGTCAACCTGGGCTGCGGCACGGGTCACCCCAGCTATGTGATGTCGTCGAGCTTTGCCAACCAGACCATCGCCCAGATCGAGCTGTTCGCCCACCAGGACGCCTACGACATCGGCAAGGTCTATGTGCTGCCCAAGCACCTCGACGAAAAGGTGGCCCGCCTGCAGTTGACCACACTCAACGCCCAACTCACCGAGCTGAGCGACGAGCAGGCCGCTTACATTGGCGTGCCGAAACAGGGCCCTTACAAGCCCGACACGTATCGCTATTAACCCCCCCCCTACGGCCTGACGGCCGCCCCCCAGGGGGCACCGCCAGCGGCCCGGCGAAGCCGGTTCCGCGGCGGTCGCTGGATCTCGAGCACCGAGGTCATCTCACAAGGAATCGCATGCCACGCGCAGACCAACTCATCGTTCAACAAGGGCACGCGCCCACCCGCTCGGCCGCCCATCGTTTGATCGACGCCCGCGCGGCGCAATGGCTCAGCCCACAAGGCTGGGTCACGCTGCGCAAGGCCGGGGAAGACCTGCCGGAGGATGCGCAGTTCCGCGTCACCAATGACGAGGAGCTGCGCTGGGTCTCGCGCGCCGGGCTCAAGCTCGAAGGCGCTTTGAAGCAGATCGACCTTGACGTGTCGGGCCTGACCTGCCTGGACGTGGGCCAGAGCACCGGTGGTTTCACCGACGTGCTGCTGTCCCAGGGTGCGAGCCGCGTCGTGGGCGTGGAAGTGGGCCATGGCCAGATCCACGAGAAGCTCAAGACCGACGAGCGCGTGGTGGTGCTGGAGAACGTCAACGCCCGCGAGCTGGACGACAGCCCGCTGCGCGAACACGCGCCGGCCGAGGGTTTCGATTTGATCGTGGCCGACCTGTCCTTCATCGCGCTGTCCAAGATCGTGCCGCACCTGGCACCCTGGCTCAAGCCGGGCGGGCAGGTGCTGATGCTGATCAAGCCGCAGTTCGAAGTGGGCAAGGACCACGTCGGCAAGGGCGGGGTCGTCAAGGACCCGGCCCAGCACGCCCGTGCCCGTGACATGGTGCGCCGCGCCTGTACCGACCTGGGCTGGACGGTCCACAAGGGCTTTGCCAGCTCGATCGCCGGTGGCGACGGCAACCTCGAATTCTTCATCTGGGCGCAGTCGCCGCAGGCCTGATCATCCCCCTGACCGGCCCCGGCGGGCTGAGCTGCCCACCTTGAAAGACCACACATGACGCAGTCATCCCCGAACTCCCTGCCGGTGAGCGTGGAGTTCTTCCCACCCAAGACCCCGGAAGGGGTCGAGAAGCTGGCCGCTGTGCGCCAGCAGCTGTATGCGATCCGCCCCGAGTACTGCTCCGTCACCTACGGGGCGGGCGGTAGCACGCAAGAAGGCACGCTGCAGGCCGTGCGCGCCATCCTGAGCGAAGGCTGCGATGCCGCACCGCACTTCTCGTGCATCGGTGCGAGCAAGGCGTCGGTGCGTGCCGAGCTGGCCCAGTTCCGCGCCGAGGGCATCCAGCGCATCGTGGCGCTGCGCGGCGACCTGCCCAGCGGCTACGGCGGCTTGGGCGAGTTCCGCTATGCCAGCGACCTGGTGGCCTTCATCCGCGAGGAAACGGGCGATCACTTCCAGATTGAGGTGGCCGCCTACCCCGAGATGCACCCCCAGGCCCGCAACCCGCAGGCCGACCTGCAGGCCTACGTCACCAAGGTCAAGGCCGGGGCCGATGTGGCCCTGACGCAGTACTTCTTCAACAGCGACGCCTACTTCCGCTTTGTGGACGAGGCCGAGGCGCTGGGCGCCACCATCCCGGTGGTGCCGGGCATCATGCCCATCACCAACAGCAGCCAGTTGCTGCGCTTCTCGGACGCCTGCGGCGCCGAGGTGCCGCGCTGGATCCGCACGCGCCTGGAGGGCTTTGGCGACGACAAGGCCTCCATCCAGGCCTTCGGGCTGGACGTGGTCACCGAGCTGTGCGAGCAGCTGCGCAGCGTGGGCGTGCCGGGCCTGCACTTCTACACGATGAACCAGGCCGCGCCGGTGCTGGCCATCTGTGAGCGCCTGGGTTTGACCCCGGCTGATGCTGGCTTGACGGCATCCTGATGCCCTGCCACGCCCCGTGTGTCAACGGGGTGTGGCGTGCCGGCATCGGAGTTTCCTGATCTGGCTCAAACACCCTGAGCTTCTCAGGGTTATCCCCTGAATTCGCTGAATGGGCTTGATGTGGCGCAAGTCTGGCGTGGGATTGGCTTGTTGCAATGCGTTCATGGCGGCGCCGAAGGTCGGTGTCGCATCGCTTCCCTGTCATCCAAAGGATTGCATCATGAACAAGACCCTTCGCGCTGTCGCCATCGCCGCTCTGTCTGTGGCCGCTCTGACCCCTGCCATGGCGCAGGAATCACCCTGGCAAGTGCGTGTGCGTGCGGTGAATCTGGATCCGGCGAACAAGACCGAGAAGGGGTTGGACCTGGCCGTGAACGCCAAGCTGATTCCCGAAGTGGACATCAGCTATTTCTTCACCCCCAACATCGCCGCCGAGCTGATCCTGACCTATCCGCAAAAGCACAACGTCAAGCTGAACGGTGACGTGATCGGTAGTCTGCGTCACCTGCCGCCGACGCTGACGGCGCAGTACCACTTCATGCCCAACGACACGGCCATCCGGCCGTATGTGGGTGTGGGCTTGAACTACACCAACTTCTCTTCTGTGAGCCTGCCCAATCTGGGCGGCGCAATCGGGCAACTGAACGTCAAGCGCAGCAGCTTTGGCTGGGCGCTGCAAGCAGGCATGGGCGTCCCGCTGACCAAAAACTGGTCGCTGAACGTCGATGTCAAGAAGGTGCAGATCCGCGCCGAAGTGCAGGCACAGGATGGCAGCGAGGTCGATACCCTCAAGGTCGACCCCCTGCTGATCGGCGTGGGCCTCGGCTACCGCTTCTGAGGCGGCTCACCGCGTGAGCCTGTCAAGGCTCTGCACCCCCACACAGGGCTCCCGGTTGGGGGCCCTTTTGCATGGGCGTGGCGATCTCGACGCCAAATGTCATTTTCAGAAGACGACTGCACCAATTGACGGGGCGTAACGCCAGATGTGCAGGCGACTCCTGACAACGCAATATCAGAAGTCATCTGCACCAATCTCGACTATGCTCAATACTCGTGTGCACCAAAGCGAGGTGTGAGCATGGCGTCAGACACATCATTGATTGCCGAGCAAGGCGTGGCCACCCTGCCCGATGCGGCTTGGGCGCAGGCCCGGCAACGGGCGGAAATCATCGGGCCGCTGGCAGCGCTTGATGTGGTCGGGCATGAAGCCGCCGATGCCGCTGCTCACGCGCTTGGCCTGTCCAGGCGGCAGGTGTATGTCCTAATCCGCCGTGCCCGGCAAGGTGCTGGGCTTGTGACGGACCTGGCTCGCAGCCGATCCGGCGGCGGAAAAGGCAAGGGACGCTTGCCGGAATCAGTTGAGCGCATCATCCGCGAGTTGCTGCAAAAGCGCTTCCTGACCAAGCAGAAGCGTAGCCTGGCAGCGTTCCACCGCGAGGTCGCGCAGGCTTGCAAAGCGCAAAAGCTGCGGGCGCCGGCGCGCAACACCGTGGCTCTGCGGATCGCCGGCCTCGATCCGCTCAAGGCTACTCGCCGCCGGGAAGGTCAGGATGCGTCCCGCAGCCTGCAAGGTGTCGGTGGTGAGCCTCCCGCCGTGACCGCGCCACTGGAACAAGTGCAGATTGATCACACGGTCATCGACCTGATCGTGGTGGACGAGCGCGACCGGCAACCGATTGGCCGTCCGTATCTGACCATCGCCATCGACGTGTTTACCCGCTGCGTGCTCGGCATGGTCGTCACGCTGGAAGCGCCGTCATCTGTTTCGGTCGGCCTGTGCCTTGTGCATGTCGCCTGCGACAAGCGTCCCTGGCTGGAGGGTCTGAACATAGAAATGGAGTGGCCGATGAGCGGCAAGCCCAGGCTGCTCTACCTGGACAACGCGGCCGAGTTCAAGAGCGAAGCGCTACGCCGAGGCTGCGAGCAGCATGGCATCCGGCTTGACTATCGCCCGCTCGGGCAGCCGCACTACGGCGGCATCGTGGAACGGATCATCGGCACGGCGATGCAGATGATCCACGACGAATTGCCAGGGACGACCTTCTCCAACCCTGACCAGCGCGGCGACTACGATTCCGAAAACAAGGCCGCCCTGACGCTGCGTGAGCTGGAGCGCTGGCTCACATTGGCGGTCGGCACCTACCACGGCTCCGTGCACAACGGCCTGCTCCAGCCGCCGGCAGCGCGCTGGGCCGAAGCTATCGCGCGGACCGGCGTGCCAACCGTCATCACTCGCACCACGGCTTTTCTGGTCGATTTTCTGCCCATCATCCGCCGCACGCTGACCCGCACCGGCTTCGTCATCGACCACATCCATTACTACGCCGATGCGCTCAAGCCGTGGATAGCTCGGCGCGACCGCTTGCCTGCGTTCCTGATCCGGCGCGACCCGCGCGACATCAGCCGCATTTGGGTGCTGGAGCCGGAGGGGCAGCACTATCTGGAAATTCCATACCGCACCTTGTCGCACCCGGCTGTCACCCTCTGGGAACAACGACAGGCGCTGGCGAAATTGCGGCAGCAAGGGCGCGAACAGGTGGATGAGTCGGCGCTGTTTCGCATGATCGGCCAGATGCGCGAAATCGTGTCCACCGCGCAGAAAGCTACGCGCAAGGCGCGGCGCGACGCGGATCGACGCCAGCATCTCAAGGCAACGGCAGTTCTTTTCAAAACCACGCCACCACCGGACGCGGACATGGCTGACCCGCAGGCAGACAACCAGCCACCTGCCAAACCGTTCGACCAGATTGAGGAGTGGTAGCCGTGGAAGAATATCCCATCATCGACTTGTCCCACCTGATGCCGGTGGCCCAGGGCTTGGCCCGTCTTCCGGCGGACGAACGCATCCATCGCCTTCGCGCTGACCGCTGGATCGGCTATCCGCGAGCAGTCGAGGCGCTGAATCGGCTGGAAGCCCTGTATGCGTGGCCGAACAAACAACGCATGCCCAACCTGCTGTTGGTCGGTCCAACCAACAACGGCAAGTCGATGATCGTCGAGAAATTCCGCCGCACCCACCCGGCCAGCTCCGACGCCGACCAGGAGCACATTCCGGTACTGGTCGTGCAGATGCCATCCGAACCGTCGGTAATCCGCTTCTACGTCGCGCTACTTGCCGCGATGGGCGCGCCATTGCGCCCGCGCCCACGGCTGCCGGAAATGGAGCAATTGGCGCTGGCACTGCTACGCAAGGTCGGCGTGCGCATGCTGGTGATCGACGAATTGCACAACGTCCTGGCCGGGAACAGCGTCAACCGCCGGGAATTCCTCAACCTGCTGCGTTTCCTCGGCAACGAGCTGCGCATCCCGCTGGTCGGGGTCGGCACACGCGATGCCTACTTGGCGATCCGCTCGGACGACCAGTTGGAAAACCGCTTCGAGCCGATGATGCTGCCGGTGTGGGAGGCCAACGACGATTGCTGCTCACTGCTGGCCAGCTTCGCGGCTTCGCTCCCGCTGCGGCGACCCTCGTCGATTGCCACGCTGGATATGGCCCGCTACCTGCTCACGCGCAGCGAGGGCACCATCGGCGAGCTGGCGCACCTGTTGATGGCGGCGGCCGTCGCTGCCGTGGAGAGCGGTGAGGAAGCGATCAACCATCGCACGCTCAGCATGGCCGATTACACCGGTCCCAGCGAGCGGCGGCGGCAATTCGAGCGGGAACTGATGTGAAGCCAGCGCCACACTGGCCACTGCATCCGGCTCCCAGGGAAGGCGAAGCCTTGTCTTCGTGGCTCAACCGCGTGGCCCTTTGCTATCACATGGAGGTGTCCGAGCTGCTGGAGCACGATCTTGGTCACGGCCAGGTTGATGACCTGGACACCGCGCCACCACTGGCGCTGCTGGCGATGCTCTCCCAGCGGAGCGGCATCGAGCCGGACCGGCTGCGTTGCATGAGTTTCGCCGGCTGGGTGCCTTGGCTACTGGACAGCCTTGATGATCAGATTCCAGA
>Ga0209066_10004778_pt1 | contig 14575 bp, 15 predicted proteins | sample All_14_2_FD_187198 | JGI IMG/M metagenome (GOLD analysis project Ga0209066, IMG submission 187198) | Freshwater microbial communities in response to fracking from Pennsylvania, USA - Allegheny Zone_MetaG_DW_15 (SPAdes) (version 2) ...
CCCATCGCCTCGGGCAAGCCACGCAAAAATCCGCAACGCCAAGGCGGCAACCTGCCCTCACGCGAGGAACTTCTCGCCTTCATCGCCGAAAGCGAAGGCAAGGTCGGCAAGCGTGAAATTGGCCGTGCCTTCGGCGTGCGTGGCGACGATCGCATTCCCCTCAAGCAAATGCTCAAGCAACTGGCTGATGAAGGCCTGATCGCCAAGCGCGAGGATGCCGGGCTCGCACCCGTTGGCAAATTGAAGCCGATCAGCATCATCGAGATCACCCATCGCGACATGGATGGCGATTTGATTGCCCGTCCCGTCGATTGGCCCGAAGACTCGGCACCACCCCAAATCGTCATCGCGCCCGATCCGCAAAAACCCGGACGCCGCGAACGTGACGCCGAACCTCCCGCAGGTGTCGGCGACCGCGTGCTCGCCAAGATGACGCCCAACACCGATGACAGCCACATCTATGCCTATGAAGCGCGCGTCATTCGCCTTGTCGGCAAGGGCGCTGAACGCATTCTCGGCCTCTTCCGGGCGAGCGCCCTTGGGGGCCGTCTCGTGCCCGTGGACAAGCGCGTGCGCAACGAGTTTGAAATCGGTGCGCATGATGTGAACGACGCAAGCGACGGCGATCTTGTGCTTGCCGAAACCATTCCCGGCAAGGGCCATGGCCGTCCCCGTGCCCGCATCCGTGAAATATTTGGCCGGAGCGATGATCCCCGCTCGATCAGCCTCATCGCCATTCATGCCCATGGCATTCCCGATGCCTTCCCGGATGAAACCTTGCGCGAGGCCGAAAGCATCGTGGCTGTCGGTCCGGAAGGCCGCGTCGATCTTCGCGACATCCCTCTCGTCACGATTGACCCGGTGGATGCCCGCGACCATGACGATGCTGTCTGGGCCGCCCCCGATGATGATCCGAGGAACGAAGGCGGCGTTGTCGTCATCGTCGCGATTGCCGACGTGGCGACCTATGTGCGTCGTGGCTCGCCCATGGACCGTGAAGCCCGCAAGCGCGGCAACTCGACCTACTTCCCCGATCGCGTTGTACCGATGCTGCCCGAGCGCATATCCAACGATCTCTGCTCGCTGCGCGAACTGGAAGATCGCCCCTGCCTCGCCGTGCGCATGGTGTTTGACGCCCATGGCAACAAGCGCAGCCACAAGTTCATGCGGGCGCTGATGCGCTCTGCCGCCAAGCTCAGCTACAAGCAGATGCAGCAGGCCATCGACGGACGACCGGATGAAAAAACCGGCCCGCTCGTCGCAACAGTGCTTCAGCCGCTCTGGGAGGCCTATCAGATCGTCGCCAGGGCGCGCGATGCGCGCGGACCCTTGGCGCTCGATTTGCCGGAATACAAGATCGACCTCGACAAGGATGGCAATCTCAAGGGCGTGCACATCGCCGAGAAGTTTGAATCCATGCGCCTCATTGAAGAGTTCATGATTCAGGCCAATGTCTGCGCGGCCGAAACTTCAGAAGAAAAACGCCGACCGGTAATCTATCGCGTCCATGATGCGCCCTCGCCCGAAAAACTCGTCGCGCTGTCTGATTTCCTCGCCACACTCAATATGAGCTTCGGCAAGGACAAGATCGTCAAACCATCAAGCTTCAATCGTGTGCTGCATGAAGTTCAGGACACCGAATACAGCCAGATGGTCAGCGATGTTGTCTTGCGCTCCCAGTCGCAGGCGATTTATGCCGCCGATAATATCGGTCACTTCGGTCTGAACCTGCGCCGCTACGCGCATTTCACTTCACCTATCCGCCGCTATGCCGATCTCGTCGTCCATCGCGCCCTGATCGCAGGCCTTGGATTTGGCGCCGATGGCCAGAGCGACGCCGAAGTTGCCGAGCTTGGTGACATTGCCGAACATATTTCGCTGACCGAACGCCGCTCGATGATTGCCGAGCGTGAATCAACCGATCGTTTCATCGCCCGCCATCTTGAAGCCAGCATCGGCGCCAGTTTTCAGGGCCGCATTGCGGGCGTCACGCGATTTGGTCTGTTTGTGAAGTTGCTTGAAACCGGCGCCGATGGTCTTGTGCCGATTGCCAATCTGGGATCGGAATATTTCCATCACGACGAAGCGGGCCACGCCCTCGTCGGCGAACGCTCCGGCCTCACCTATCGACTGGGCGATCCGGTGACCGTTCGGCTCGAAGAAGCCGTGCCAGTGACGGGCGGCCTGCGCTTTGAAATGCTTGAAGGCGGCAGCAAAGGCACACCGCATAAAGGGCCGCGTCCGCGATCAACGGGTGGCAGACCGGGTACGGGCGGCAAACGCGCACCGCTGAAACCCAAGACATCGCGCAGCCCCAAAGCCGACAAGACCCAAAAAACGGATGCCCGGACCGACACGTCTGCCGCCGAAAAGCCAAAGACCGCCAAGGCCAAAAAACCGGCCCGCAAATCCAACGCCAAGCGTCAAAACCAGATTTGATCGCCCGGTTGCCCCCATAACGCCGCCCGTGACACCTTCCGTGACGCCTCTGACGCGCGTCAACTCGCCACATTCTCATGCGAAGCAAAAGTATCAACTCTCTGCCCGAGTGTAATACCTACCTCCCTGCTCCGTTATTTCAGTGGTCACCACAAATGAGCCTTCCTGTCGCCATGTCAGAGCCCCGGACATTTTCTACGGACCTCCTTGATCGCTCCGTGGCCAAGGCAATGTGGCGCGGCTTCCGGCTCACTTGTCCGCAATGCGGCAAGGGCAAACTTTTCCGCACGTTTCTCAAGGCAACGCCGGACTGCACCCATTGCCATGCCGACCTGACACGGCATGAAGCCGATGATGCGCCGCCCTATTTCACCATCCTGATTGTCGGTCATATTGTCGTGCCGCTGATGCTCTATGTGGAGCTTGAATATCTCCCGCCCATCTGGATCCACATGACCATTTGGCCGAGCCTGACGCTGCTGCTGACGCTCTTTCTCTTGCCCCGCATCAAGGGGGCCGTGATCGGCTGGCAATGGGCGCTGCGCATGGCCGGATTCAGCCAGACTTCAGATATCTGATCGCCGGGCTGGACCTGCCGCGCCAACCGTTGCATCCTCCCGGTCAAAATGATCGCCTGCGGGAAGGAAATCTTATGGTGCAAGCCACCCCCCCACTTTTTGACCCGAAAAAATCCCGCGAAGCCGAACATCAAGAAGGTCCGGGCCGCGCTGTGCGCCCGCGCGATGCCGCCACGCTCATTCTTGTGCGCAATGACGGGCCAACGCCGCGCGTCCTGATGGGCCAGCGCCATGCCGACCACAAATTCATGCCCAACAAGTTCGTGTTTCCGGGCGGTCGTGTGGATGCTGCGGACAGTCGCGTCCGTCCGGCCCAGGATCTTCTTCCCCATGTCGAAACGCGCCTGATGCATCGTATGCGCGGCATGCCGACGCCCACGCGTGCCCGCGCGCTCGCCATGGCCGCCATTCGTGAAACATTTGAGGAAACCGGTCTCATCATTGGCCAGCCGGTGGAAACACCCGGCCATTCGCGTCACACCGAATGGGCCGAATATTTTGCGCAAGGCGTTTCGCCCTCGCTCACCGCGCTTGATTTTGTCGCGCGCGCCATCACGCCGCCCTATCGCACACGCCGTTTCGACACGCGTTTCTTTATCGCTGATGCAAGCACCATTCATGGCGATCCGGTCGCGACCTCCGGCTCCGGGGAATTGCAGGGTCTGCATTGGGTGACCATGGCGGATGCCCGCGATCTTGATCTGCCCAACATTACCCGTGTCGTGCTCGATGAAATTGATGAGCGGATGCGATTGCGTGAAGCTGAGCAAAAGCAGCGTCCCGTGCCTTTCATCTATTTCCGCCGGGGTCATTCGGTCCGCGACACAATCAAGGACTAGATGCATGACCCCGCCCGTTCGCAAAGCCGCACCGGTTAAGCCGCGCGATGCCGCCAGTCTTGTGCTTGTGGATCGTCGCGACGGCAAACCGCGCGTGCTCATGGGCAAGCGCCATTCGCGCATGGCCTTCGCGCCGGACGCTTTTGTATTTCCCGGCGGCAAACTTGATCCGGATGACTTCAAGGTGCAGCCCGCGACAGGCTTCAGCGCGCAAGCCCATCGTCTGATCGAAAACGATAAAGCTGCCAGGCCCATGGCGCAGGCGCTTGCCGTTGCCGCCATCCGCGAAACATTTGAGGAAACCGGTCTGCTCATCGCCGCGCCGGGTGACATCGGCACAACACCCGGCGCGGCCTGGGCGCATTTCCGGCACATGAATGTGGCGCCGCGTCTCGATGGACTGCATCTCGCCGCCCGCGCCATCACGCCGACAATCAGCCCGATCCGTTTTCACGCCCGCTTTTTTGTTGCCGACGCCCACTCAGCCACAGGCGAATTGCGCGGCAGTGGCGAGCTCGAAGAGCTTGGCTGGTACACGATTGAAGAGGCGCTGAAACTGCCCGTGATTGATGTGACGGCGTTTGTGCTGCGCGGTGTCGCCGAGGCCCGCTTCGTGCCCGAAGCGCGCGGCATTCCACTTTTCGGCTATCGCGGCGACCGCCCCATCATTCATGCGCGTCACAGGGCGCAAGCCTGATGCTCACCGCCGCCGACAAACGCCGTGGCATCATTGCCGCCATTGCCTGCCTGACGGTTGTCGGCATCGGCCTTGCCGCCGTCATGCCGCTACTTGCCCTGACCATGGATCGCATGGGCGTGCCCAGTGGCATGATCGGTTTCAATTCAGCCATGCCCGCGCTTGCAGGCATCGCGACGACGCCCCTGATACCCTCGCTCCTCAAGCGCTTCGGGACGCGCATCCTCCTGCTCGGCAGCATCATCACCTCTGCTGCCTGCATGATGGCTTATTACCTGTTCCCCAATATCTGGCTCTGGTTCCCGATCCGCTTTCTCAATGGCGCGACGCTGACCCTGATTTTTGTCGTCAGCGAAACCTGGATCAATCAGCTCGCCGAGGATCATCTGCGCGGTCGCCTCATGGCGATCTATGCCACCGTGCTCTCCATCGGCTTTGCCACCGGGCCTTTCGTACTGATGTTTGCAGGCTCAGAGGGAATCTTGCCCTATGCCATCATCGCGGGCCTGTTGCTGCTCGCCTGCCTGCCTGTCCTGGCGGCGGGGCATTTTGTCGAAGAAAGCGAGCAGGACAGCGGACACGGCTTTGCGAGCTTCCTCTTCATCGCCCCCACAGCCACCTTTGCCGCCTTTACGTTCGGCATGCTGGAGGCCGGCTCCATGAATCTGCTGCCGCTTTATGGCCTGCGTGTCGGTCTGAGCGAGCAGGCAGCCGCCGCAGCCCTTTCCATTTTCGCGCTGGGCAATGTGCTCTGCCAGCTCCCTATCGGCTATATCGCCGACAAGATCGATCGCCGCCTGCTACTGGGACTTTGCGCAGGCTTTGGCGGCAGCCTGATCGCGCTCCTGCCTGTCTTTGCCGGGGGGCCGCTGTTCCTGCCCTCGATCTTCCTGATCGGCGGCACGGTGACCGGCCTCTACACCATCGGCCTGACCCTTCTGGGCCAGCGATTCTCCGGTCATGACCTTGGCGCCGCCAATTCCGCCTTCGTCATGATGTACAGCTTCGGCGCCCTGATCGGTCCGGCCAGCGGCGGCAATGCCATGCAATGGGCCGGTCCCCATGGCCTGCCCGCCTTTTTGGGCGCCGTCACCCTGCTCTATGCGGTTTTCGCCCTCTGGCGCTGGCGTCACCCGCCGAAACTGCCGGCAAGCCCAAGCCTTTAGCCCTGGCGGGGTTGACTTCGCGGCTGGCCTGAGTACTCTCCCGGCCAATCCGCACATCCGACGATTGCGCGAACATCATCCGTGGGCTTGGTACAAGTCCCCGAAACGACAGGGATTTCGCACCATGGCGAAGCCGACTTCGATCAAGATCAAGCTCGAAAGCACAGCTGGCACGGGCTACTTCTACGTCACAAAGAAAAACTCCCGCACCATGACGGAGAAATATGTGACCAAGAAATATGACCCCGTCGTGCGCAAGCATGTCGAGTTCAAGGAAACCAAGATCAAATAAGCAAAAGCAGGTCCCCGGACCTGCTTTTTCGTTACTGGGCCTCATATCCCTGTCAGGGCGCGAACCGTTGCCATCGGCAAGAACATGCGCAATTGGTTTGATGGCAGGGATATAAATCCAAACCCGCTATAAATAGCCATGCGGCACTTGAGGCGTTCGGGATCGCCGCAATTGAGCACATCCAGCATCACCACAGCGATACCCAACACTTCAGCAGCGCGCGCAATGCGCTTGAGCGCATCAGCAAGCAGGACGCTGCCATAGACCTGACCGCTGAATTTCCGATCGCGGCCAATCATCGAAATATAGGCAGCCGGGATGTGACCATGCGCTGGCCGATTGCGCGCATATTTTTGCGGCAGGTCTGAAAAATCAACGGCATGGGCATTGATCGAATAAAAACCCATCACCTGACCATCCGCCGCAACCATCACAAAGAGCCGAATATTGTCGGCTTTGGCGAGCTTGTTAGCCGTCTTCTGGAAATAGTTATCGACCTGCGGAATGCCGCAAGAAAATGCCGTCCGATCATGTTTTTCAGGATCGAACGGCTCAATCACAAATGAGGCTGGTTCAGGCACAGCCACTATTACGAAACAACCGTTTCGTCGTGCCGCGCAAAAGCTGCACGAAGCGCCTCGGTCGGCGCCGCAGGATTTTCCAGCGCCGCGAAAAACGTCGCATGATCGACCGGCTGCAACAGGGTCCGTTCATGGGCCTCAATCGTGGCCATGGCAGCCTGATAGGCCGCGCTCATCGTGAAGACGGAGTCATCCACGCCTGATAGGGCCGCCGCCTTCTGAATGGCGCTCTTGATGCGTGGTTTCGTCCGAAAGTTCATTCGGGCCTCATTGCGCTCATCAATTGGCTGAGTCGCATCCAGAAATGACATCATGACAAATCCTCATCTCGTTTTCACACGCCTCTAACATGTACGCCCATGAAGCGTACGTTATCTCGTACAGGAAAGAGAAGGCAGCGTCAATGCCCCGTACGTCGCACAGATGTACGTACACGCGACAACCGAAACAAGTCAGTGACGTAAGAGAAAAATTGGCCGGCCGGGTGAATGCGGGAACCAGAGGAGGCCACTCCTTGCCCACGCCCGACCGGCCTGTCTCGCAGACCCGGGAGATGCGGCAAACCCGGGCACACACGAGAACCAGTCTCTGCCCCAGCCCCCCCTTGCGGACTGGCCGGTCGGCCCTCAGGCCGCGTGCGGCAGTGCCAATCTCAGGCGGCCATCCTAACACAACGCATGAGCAGCATAAAGCATCGTCCAAGCTTTATATGGCAAACTCATGAAATATAATGGAAAATCAAGGTTAATATCCGACCCGCAAAGCACGCGCCGCAGCAAGCATCGTCATCAGGATCACAAGCGAAAAGTCAGGCAGCTTCCGAAACCACGCGGTTGCGACCGTCGCGCTTGGCGCGATAAAGCGCATGGTCGGCGCGTTCGAGCAGCTTGGAGCCTGTATCACCCGGCCCCTCACTCACCCCGATACCGATACTGACCGTCACGGCCAGTTCCTTGCCATTGCCCAGGGCAAATGTCTTTTCGGCGATGCGCTGACGCAACCGCTCCGCCACCATCATGGCATAGGACGCATCCGTGTCCGGCATGATGACGACAAACTCCTCGCCCCCCAAACGGCAGGCGATATCCACGCCGCGCACATTCTGACCGATGCGCAGTGAAAACGCCTTGAGCACCGTGTCACCCGCGGCATGGCCATAGGTGTCGTTCACCGACTTGAAGTGGTCAATATCGAACAGCAGCAGCGAGACCTGCTTGGCCGAGGCCGCCGCTTCTTCCATCATCGAACCAAGATGGCTTTCCATGTAACGACGGTTATACAGCCCCGTCAGACCATCGGTCACGGCCAGCTCCAGCCCCTGCTGGAACTTGTCGCGCAGATAGTCCTGATAGCGTTTGCGGCGCAGTTGCGTGCGGCAACGCGCCACCAGTTCGTTGCGCTCCACCGGGCGCAGCAGATAATCATTCACGCCCATATCCAGCGCCCGGACGAGGCGAGCCATGTCGCCCTCTTCCACCAGCGCCAGAATGGGTGTCTGCCGCGTCGCTTCCAGCGAGCGGAGCTGCGAGCACAGCCGCAAACCATCTGCATTTTGCAGCGACAGGCTGACAATGTGGAGGTCATAATCGCCCATGCTGGCAAGCTGCATCAGCTCCTCGGGCGTTTCGGCAATGGTAATATTATGCTCGATCGCCAGTGTTTCGCTGACGCGCTTGAGCGAGGCCGGACGATCATCGATCACCAGAATGCGGCCCGGCGCATTGAGCAGGAGCTTTTCTTCCTGCACGCCAAGCGCCCCGATGCGATGCCCTGTGGCTTCGCGCATGCGCAGCTCATCGGTCATCATTTTCAGGCGCACCAGACTGCGCACCCGGGCAAAAAGCGCCAGATCATTCAGCGGCTTGGTCAGGAAATCATCGGCACCGGCCTCAAGCCCGTTCACACGGTCCGCAGGCTGGTCAAGCGCCGTCACCATCACGACAGGAATATGCTCGGTCGAAGGCTGCGCCTTGAGCCGGCGGCAGACTTCAAAACCGTCCATCCCCGGCATCATGACGTCGAGCAGAATGATGTCTGGCTGTTGTGCCGTGGCGATGTTGATCGCTTCCGGGCCATTGCTTGCCATCAGCACGCCGAAATATTCGGCGGTCAGCTTGGCGTCCAACAGCTTCAGATTGGCGGGAACATCGTCAACAATGAGAACCCTGGCGGTCAAGGCACACTCCTTAACCCAGGAAACGCTGGACCGTCTCCAGAAACTGCGTCACCGAGATGGGCTTCGAGATGTAAGCCTCGCAACCACCTTCACGGATTTTTTCCTCGTCGCCCTTCATGGCAAAAGCCGTGACAGCGACAACAGGAATGGAACGCAGACTATCGTCTTCCTTGATCCACTTGGTCACTTCCAGACCGGATACTTCAGGAAGCTGGATATCCATGAGAATGAGGTCAGGACGGTTCGTGCGCGCAATTTCAAGCGCCTCGATGCCATCACGTGTCTGAAGCGTCTCATATCCATGAGCATCAAGAAGATCATGAAAGAGCTTCATGTTGAGCTCATTGTCCTCAACGATCAGGACTTTTTTAGACATTGCGTCCATTGCTCCAGAACTCCACTTTGGTCGGGCTCTTACCCCGTCGGATCCATGCCCGTCCGCACCGGTTGGCCGATTCTCGGCTGCATGGGCACCATATGACCTGAATATCCTTAACTAAGTCTTTAACCTGGCCCTGTGGCACCAGCATTTCACTTCAATCGCGGACTATGCTTAATGTCTCCTTCCTCATTTGAAGCAAATGACATCTCGGAATCGGAAAATGAACAGGGAAAGCGCCGAAATCATCGCCATTCAGGGCCTTGCCTTTCTGGCTGCCGATGACGATTTGATGGGGGCCTTCCTTGATCTGTCGGGGCTGGATCCTGCCGGATTGCGCGCCCGCTTGTCCGAGCCCGCCTTTCTCGTTGCCGTGCTTGATTTCATTCTGGCGGAAGACGCACGCGTTCTGACCTTCTGCGAGGCGGCAGAACTCAAACCGAACATGCCGGGCGAAGCGCGACGCGCGATTCCCGGCGGCGAAGATATCGAATGGACGTGAGGCGGCACTGCCCCTGTCCCAACCGAATCCGAAATGAGAAGCACGCCATGAGCGATAACAAAGATAAAAGCCCCGCAGCCTTTTGGGCCGATCAGGATCCTCACTTTATTGACGATCAGGTGCTGCCCCAGCTTGCCGAGCTCAATCTCGTACCCGGTCGCCCGCTCATCATTTCCGATGCGGATGAAGTGCTCGTCAAATTCATTTCCGGTCTGGAAACCTGGCTCGATACGCGCGGCCTTTGGCTCAATCTTCAGAGCTTCATGCTGACCGGCAATATCCGCGACAAGGAAACCGATGACCCCTTGCCCGCTGCCGCCATGCCCCAGCTCATGGAAGATTTTTTTGCGGACCATACACATCATCTTCACGCCGTTGATGGCGCCGCGGATGCGTTGAACGCCCTCTCGGAACAGGCGCAGATTGTCGTGCTGTCAAACATCCCCATCAGCCAGCGTGGCGCCCGCGCCAAAAGCCTGGCCGCACAGGGCATGGATTATCCGGTGATTGCCAATAAGGGCTTGAAGGGCGGCCCGGTTCGGCATCTCGCTGCGCTCGTCAATGCGCCCGTCTTCTTTCTTGATGACATCCCGCACAACATCACTTCCGTCGCCAAGGCGCATGAACCGACCCACCGTTTGCATTTCATCGCCGATGAGCGCCTCGCCAAGCTCATCACGCCCGCGCAAGACAGCCATTTCTACACCACCAAATGGACCGAAGCGCGCCGCTATATCGAAGAACGCTTGGCCGAGGAAGGCTTTTAAGGCCCCGCAAGGAACCATCCCATGAACAGCGAAGCGACGCCGGGATTTTGCCGGGACTGCTTCACCCCCGTTGAGCCGGGTGCGACGCGCTGCCCGGCCTGTCACAAACCGCGCCTTGTCTTCCATCCCGAACTGCATGAGCTTGCTGTCGCGCATATGGATTGCGACGCTTTTTACGCTGCCGTTGAAAAGCGCGACAATCCCGAATTGCGCGACAAGCCCCTCATCATTGGCGGCGGCACGCGTGGCGTTGTCTCCACCTGCTGCTACATCGCGCGCACGCATGGCGTGCGCTCCGCCATGCCCATGTTCAAGGCGCTGAAAGCCTGCCCGCAAGCCGTTGTCATACGGCCGGACATGAAAAAATACGTGAAAGTCGGTTCAGAAGTCCGTGCCCTCATGCGCGAATTGACGCCGCTCGTCGAGCCTGTCTCGATTGATGAAGCCTTTCTCGATTTATCCGGCACGCAAAAATTGCATCGCGCCAGTCCGGCGCTGAGCATGGCAAAACTCGCCGCCCGCATCGAAAGTGAAATCGGCATCACTGTGTCGGTCGGCCTGAGCTACAACAAGTTTCTCGCCAAGATTGCTTCCGATCTCGACAAGCCGCGCGGCTTTTCCATCATCGGCAAAGCTGAAGCGCCGGGATTTCTTGCCAAACAACCCGTCTCGAAAATCTGGGGTGTGGGCGCGGCGCTCGAAGCCAGGCTCGCCAAGGCAGGCATCACCCGCATCGCGCAGCTTCAAGTCATGGAAGAAGCCGATCTCATGGCGCGCTATGGCAGCATGGGCAATCGTCTCTATCGTCTGTCACGCGGCCTGGATGCGCGAGATGTCGTTTCCGGGCACGAAACCAGGAGCGTCTCGTCGGAAACAACATTCAACACGGATATTTCAGACGCCGACGAACTCGACACGCGGCTCTGGCCGCTCTGCGAAAAAGTCGCCGCCCGTGCCAAAGCGCAAGGACTGGCCGGCCAAACCATCGTGCTGAAACTCAAAACGGCCGATTTCAAATCCCGCACCCGCAGCCAGACGCTGCACGATGCCACACAGCTTGCCGAAGTGATCTATCGCATTGCCGCGCCGCTCCTCGCCCGCGAAGCCGATGGCACGCCCTTCCGCCTCATAGGCGTCGGTCTCTCGCAGATTGTTGAGGCGGATATGGCCGATCCGCTCGACATGCTCGACGCGAGCGCCAATCGTCGCGCTACCGCCGAACGCGCCATGGACAAATTGCGCGCCCGCTTTGGCGACGCCTCCATCGTCAAGGGGCGCACCCTGCGCCCGCGCGAAAAGAAATAAAGCCGCGCACGGGTGCTAGCAGTCACCAGGCTTGAAATATTCAACTTCGCTCAAATGGCCCCCCATATCGACATCGTCATAATGAAAGACGACATCGCTGGAAACGCCATTGGGAAACAGCCGGAACCCCATCTCGAAACTCGGCGTGCCTTCCGGATTGTCCGGGTCGAAATAGCTCAGATGCACAGGCCATGAGGTCAGTTCCTTCAATGCCTGCACCTTGGAACCGCTGAGTCTGGTTTTGCCAATATCAGCTTTCGTGGAAGCTGCGCCGATAAACGCCGTCACATCGCTCGCCGTGAGGTCGGTGCCATCAAAAAGAGCGGCCGTGAAACTTCTTTTGCCCGCCAGAGCCGCGTCCAGCAATGCAAAGTTATAAGCGGTTGGAAACAGCACATTGGCAGGCAGGGTTTTCGGCTCGCCACCCTCTTCGGTCACGGTGATAATGCCGGTCTTCGGGTCGCGCGTCGCCACGCCGCCGCCCTGATCGCTCACCGCGCCATTGGCATATTCAAGTCGCTCATAGTGAAACTCATGCGCGTCAGCCGCCTCCCATGTGCTCAGTCGCACATCGCTGGAAATGCCCTGCCCGCTTTCACCCATCATCACGGTGACAATGCGCTGTTCCATCGTATAGCCGCCACAGGCCGGTCCGCCGCGCCAATCCGCCACCATGCGCCCCGACAGGCTGACGATGTCGCTTGCCACATCCTGACGGGCGAGACTGAAATCATAAACAGCGCGATGCATCCGGCTTTGCGTCAGGGCGCTGGCCGCGCCATCGCCTGCCATGCCAAGTTGGGCCAGCATGACAAAACCCATGCCAAGGGGCCTGCGCCAGCCGCTCAGGCCCTTTCCTTTTCGCTGAACCAGATGCATCAAAGTAAAATCCCGAAAACAAGTCACCTTTTGTGACATTACATCATCAGGTAAACCAATCCTCTAAGCAAACCAGCCAATCGAGGCCCGACTATGTCCCGCCCCCGTCTGCTCATCACCCGTCAGTTGCCAGAAGCCGTGGAAGCGCGTGCCGCCCGCTCGTTTGACGTCGAGTTCAACCACTCAGGCGCGGTCTGGGATCGGGCGACCCTGCTTGAAAAGGCTCAAAACAAGGATGCCCTGCTCGTTACGGTGACAGACAGGCTGGATGCCGCCACCATCGCCGCCCTGCCACAAAGCATCCGCATGATGGCGACATTTTCCGTGGGTTATGACCATATCGACATGACGGCGGCGCGAAAGCGCGGCCTGCCCGTCAGCAACACACCCGATGTATTGACCGACGCGACGGCGGAAATCGCCATTCTGCTAATGCTGGGGGCCGCCCGTGGCGCGACCACAGGTGCCGCCGCCATTCGCGACGCCACCTGGTCGAGCTGGGCTCCCACAGGGATGCTCGGCATTCAGGTCACGGGCAAGCGTCTCGGCATTCTGGGACTGGGCCGTATCGGTCAGGCTGTGGCGCGCCGCGCCCGTGCCTTCGACATGGAAATCCATTACCACAATCGCAAGCGGCTCAGCCCGCAAACCGAGGCTGGTGCCATCTGGCATGACACTGCCGAAAGCCTGTTTGCCGTGAGTGATGTACTCACGATCCATTGCGCCTCCACAACTGAGACACGCGGTCTCGTCAGTGCCGCCCGCCTCGCCCTGATGCCGGATGAAGCCGTGCTGGTCAACACGGCACGCGGCGATATCGTCGATGATGACGCGCTGATTGCCGCGCTCAAGGCCGGGCGTCCTGCCGCCGCCGGACTCGATGTCTTCAATGGCGAACCCAACATCCATCCCGGCTACAGAACGCTTCCGAATGCGTTTCTGCTGCCCCATCTCGGCAGCGCCACGCGGGCGACACGTGAGGCCATGGGCTTTAAGGCGCTGGACAATCTGGAAGCCCTTTTCGCCGGACGCCCCCTGCCAGACCCGGTCTGATCGGCCCGGCAAAAATTACCCGATTGCCAACAGATGTCGCACATTTCTGCCGGGCGCGGGTATCCGTCTTTCCTCATATCTCATTGTTTCCAAAGGATATTTTCTGACGTAATTTGCGGCACGCGCATTGCAGTATCTTCCCTGAAACAACGGAATCCATGTGAGGCCATATGCGCCGGACACGCGTTATCGACGAGGATTTTACGCCATCCAAAGAGGGTGCCATCCCCGAGATGGACCCGCTGACGCACAAGTTTCGCCGCGAACTGAACAAATGTCTCGCCTCGCCTGCCAGCGAAAAAATCCGCCTGGCCAAGCTCGCTCTCGACTTTGCCCGCGAAACCGAGGAACGCATCCTTGAACTCAACCAGCGTGTCAGCGCGCTGGAAGCGTTGTCGCAAACCGATGAACTGACCGGCCTGCTCAATCGTCGCGGCTTCCGGCAGGTGCTCGAACGCAATCTGCGCGCCTCGGCGCGCTACGGCGAAACCGGGCTGCTGGCCTATATCGATCTTGATGGCTTCAAATCGATCAATGACGAATATGGTCACGCCGCTGGCGACGAGATTCTGTGCGCCGTATCAAAACTGCTGCAAAAGAATGTCCGCTCGACTGACTATGCCGCAAGGCTGGGTGGCGATGAGTTTGCCATTCTCTTTGTCCGCGCCGATCTTCTGCCCGCGCGTGAGCGTGCCCGCGAGATCGCGAAGGCCGTGAACAAGATCACGATGAAACGCCCTGAAGGGAAAATCTCGGTGCGTGCCAGCCTCGGCGTCGCAACATATGATGGCGAAACGGAATGCGCCGCCCTGTTGGAGCGAGCTGATCGCGCCATGTATCTCAACAAGAAGAGCGCCACGCGCCGCAACTGGCACCTGCCGCTGAACGGATAAAACCGTCATTGCGAAGCGCAACGGCCCCT
>Ga0209066_10004779_pt1 | contig 14569 bp, 13 predicted proteins | sample All_14_2_FD_187198 | JGI IMG/M metagenome (GOLD analysis project Ga0209066, IMG submission 187198) | Freshwater microbial communities in response to fracking from Pennsylvania, USA - Allegheny Zone_MetaG_DW_15 (SPAdes) (version 2) ...
GCGCCATTTTGAAGAACCGCGACCTGATGGGCGCCACCGACCCCAAGAAGGCCGAAAAGGGCACCATCCGCGCTGACTTCGCTGACAGCATCGATGCCAACGCCGTGCACGGTTCGGACGCTGCCGAAACCGCCGCCGTTGAAATCGCTTTCTTCTTCCCTGCACTGAACGTGTACAGCCGTTAATCGGCTGCGCATTGTTGTAAAACATGGACGCCGTCAACCTTCTGGATCATGACCTGGACGGCTTGGCGGCGTACTGCGAGCAACTGGGTGAAAAGCGGTTTCGCGCCACCCAATTGTTCCGGTGGATCCATCAAAAAGGCGCGACCGATTTCGATCAGATGTCGGATCTCGCCAAATCACTGCGAAACAAGCTGCAAGGCGTTGCCACGATCCAGCGTTTGCCAGTGATCAGTGAGCACATCTCATCAGACGGCACGATCAAGTGGTTGTTTGATGTGGGTGGCGGCAACGCTGTTGAAAGTGTCTATATCCCCGAGGATGACCGTGCCACGCTGTGCATTTCATCGCAGGCGGGGTGCGCGGTGGGCTGTCGTTTTTGCTCGACGGGCCACCAGGGCTTCAGTCGCAATCTGACGACGGGCGAAATCATTGCTCAGCTGTGGCATGCCGAGCATGTGCTGCGTGAACGGCTGGGTACCAGCGAGCGCATCATCAGCAATGTGGTGATGATGGGCATGGGCGAGCCTTTGCAAAACTACAGCGCCTTGGTACCGGCTCTCAAGACCATGCTGGATGACCATGGCTATGGCCTGTCACGCCGGCGGGTGACGGTGTCGACGTCGGGTGTGGTGCCCATGATCGAGCGCTTGAAGGTTGATTGCCCGGTGGCCTTGGCAGTATCACTGCATGCCCCCAACGATCCTTTGCGCGACGAACTGGTTCCCCTTAACAAAAAGTACCCTATCGACGAGTTGCTGACGACTTGTCAGGACTACTTGTCGGCTGCGCCTCGCGACTTCATCACCTTCGAGTACTGCATGCTCGATGGTGTCAACGACAGCGACGAGCATGCCCGTGAACTGATCGCCTTGGTCAAGGGGCGCATCCATTGCAAGTTCAATCTGATCCCGTTCAACCCCTTTCCCCAGTCAGGGCTGTATCGCTCCGACATGGCGAGGGTCCAGGCCTTTGCACGCTTGCTGGCAGATGCCGGCATCGTGACCACAGTGCGCAAGACGCGTGGCGATGACATCGATGCAGCCTGCGGGCAACTGGCGGGCGAGGTTCAGGATCGCACCAATGCGCGCGATCGCCTGTTGCGGCAAGCTGTCGCCGTCAAAGTGGCGCCGCCCAAGCCTGGCGAACGCAACCGTCAACCTCATTGAGGAACGGTCGGGGCACCAGGAGCCTCTACACTGGGCCCTTTAATTGGAGACTGCTGCATGAGGATGCTTCGCACGGTGGTGCTGACAGTGTGCTGGCTGGCTGCCTGCGTGGCCGGCATGGGGCAACTGGGTGGCTGCGCCGGTGTGCCCGGGTCGAATGGCGCTACCAATGGTGGCGACATTGCAACGGCTTCTGACGAGGGTGAAACGCGCAAGCGGGCCCGAATTCGCCTGGAGCTGGCCTCTACCTACTACGCCCAGGCGCAGTACAACACGGCGCTGGATGAACTCAAGCAAGCCGTCGCCATCGACCCCAGCCTGCCTGCTGCGCACGAGTTGCGAGCCTTGATTTATGACGCCATGGGCGACCCTGTGAGAGCGGAGTCCAGTTTCAAGCAGGCCCTGGCGCTCGATCAGCGCAACGGCAGCCTGTTGCACAACTACGCATGGTTCCTTTGCCGAGAGCGTCAGTTCGCGGCTGCAGATGCCTTGTTCGAGCGCGCGGCAACCTTGTCCCAAACGGTCATCACGAGCAAGACCTTGCTGGCCAGAGGTGTGTGTCAGGTTTCCGCAGGGCTGTTCCCCGAGGCCGAAAAAACACTGCTGAAATCCTACGAGCTGGATGCGGCCAATCCAGCAACCGCCTACAACCTCGCATCGGTGTTGTATCGTCGCGGCGAGCTGGAGCGTGCGCGCTTTTATATCCGCCGCGTGAACAACCTGCCGGCCCAGGTCACGGCCGAGTCGCTGTGGTTGGCCACGCGAATCGAAAACCGGCTGGGCAACACCAATGGTCGGGACGAGTTGGCCAACCAATTGCGCAGCCGTTTCCCTGCGGCGCGAGAAACCAATGCCTTGGAGCTGGGGCGATTTGATGAGTGAGCCGTCACCGATTGTCTTGTCGGCACCTGATGCGGGCAACCGCAGTGCAGGTGAAGTATTGCGCCTGGCCCGAGAGGCCCAAGGCATGACCCTGGAGCGCCTGGCCTCCACCATCAAGGTCACGCCAGCCAAGCTGGCGGCCCTGGAGCAAGGTCAGTATGACCTGCTGCCGGATGCCAGCTTTACCCGCGCGCTGGCGATGACGGTATGCCGCGCCTTGAAACTTGATCCGAGCGAGGTGCTCGCCTCCTTGCCTGCGGCCAGACCTGTGTCCTTGGCAGCAGGCAAGGCGCCGCTCAACCAACCGTTCAAGGAGTCAAAAGGGGGCTCCCCCTTGTTCGATCGCCAATGGGACGGCTCCGCTATTTTGAGTTTCAAATGGCTGGCCCCCGCCGCGCTTTTGCTGGGGGCGGTGGCGATCTATGTCTTGCCGGATTCCATGGCAACGCCGCAATGGCTGGCGCACCTGCTTCAGCCAGCGACGGAGACGGCTGCCGCAACCAAGCCCGAGGCTGACGCGACGACTGAGGCGCCAGCCCCCGCCATGGCACCTGTCACGGCCGAGCCGGCTGACTCGACGCCCTTGGCGGCATCACCGGCAGCACCACTGGCCAGCGCGCCGCTGGCGCCTTCGGGCGTTGCGTCAGGCGTGGTGCCACTTCGTCTGGATGTCGCTGAGCCGGGCGCAGCCAGCGGCGTGACGCCTGGTGTGGCGCAGCCTGTCGCAGATCCGAGATTGCAAAGTGCGCCCGGGGCCATCAACTCCACCACGATCCCTACGGTGACTGCGGGTGCCGGCGCGCTGGCCTTGAGCACGCAACAGCCATCGTGGATCGAGGTGAAGGACGTCAACGGCAACAAATTGCTTTCACGTAACGTCCTCGCTGGCGAGTCGGTTCGCCTTGACGGGGCGGCGCCCCTGCGCATTCTGGTTGGCAATGCCTCCGGTGTGAAGCTGAGCTACAAGGGGCAGCCCGTTGATCTGGCGGCGTCGACACGCAACAACGTGGCACGCCTGGAACTGAAATGACCCTGGAAAATTTCTCACTGATTGACGTGTCGCGTCCGGCAGCGCGTCGTTCCCGCCAGGCTCGTGTGGTCTGGGGTTCGCGCGTGGTCACCATTGGCGGAGATGCGCCTGTGCGCGTGCAGTCCATGACCAACACGGACACGGTGGACGCCATTGGCACCGCCATCCAGGTCAAGGAGTTGGCGCTGGCTGGGTCTGAGTTGGTGCGCATCACGGTCAATACGCCTGAGGCGGCTCAAGCCGTACCGCATGTGCGCGAGCAGCTTGATCGCATGGGCATTGACGTGCCGCTGGTTGGTGACTTTCACTACAACGGCCATCGCTTGCTGACCGACTACCCGGCTTGCGCCGAAGCCTTGTCCAAATACCGAATCAACCCCGGCAACGTGGGCAAGGGCGACAAGCGTGACAAGCAGTTCGGGCAAATGATTGAAGTGGCCATGCGCCAAAACAAGCCGGTGCGCATTGGCGTCAACTGGGGGAGCCTTGACCAGGACTTGCTGGCGTCCTTGATGGACGAAAATGCCCGCAGCGCCGACCCGTGGGACGCACAGCAGGTGATGTACCAGGCCTTGATCAGCTCTGCCCTGCAGTCAGCCCAAGCGGCGCGCGAGCTGGGCATGCCCGCCGAGCAAATCATCCTGTCGTGCAAGGTCAGCGGTGTGCAGGACCTCATCAGCGTCTACCGTGGCCTGGCCCAACGTTGTGACTACCCCTTGCATCTGGGTCTGACCGAGGCGGGCATGGGCACCAAAGGCACGGTGGCGTCTGCCACGGCCTTGTCCATCCTGCTGCAAGAGGGCATTGGCGACACGATTCGTGTGTCGCTCACACCTCAGCCGGGCGAAGCCAGAACGCAGGAAGTGGTGGTCGCGCTCGAGATTTTGCAGGCGCTTGGTTTGCGCACCTTTGTGCCCAGCGTTACCGCTTGCCCTGGCTGTGGTCGCACCACCAGCACCACCTTCCAGGAGCTGGCCAAGCAGATCGACGACTTCCTGCGTGCGCAGATGCCTGTCTGGCGCAGTCAGTATCCGGGCGTCGAAAAGTTGAAAGTGGCCGTCATGGGCTGCATCGTCAATGGTCCGGGTGAAAGCAAGCACGCTGATATTGGCATCAGCCTGCCTGGCAGCGGTGAAGCGCCGGCCGCACCCGTCTTCATTGACGGTGAGAAAGCTCTCACATTGCGAGGCGACCGCATCTCCGAAGAGTTCCAGGAACTGGTCCAGAACTACATTGATCGCCGTTTTGCGAAGTCGCCGGCGGCCTGACTCCTATTTGACACGCCCACAAGAAGAAACAGACCCATGGCCGAGATCCTGAAAGCCATCAAAGGCATGAACGACATCCTGCCGCCGGAATCGGCGCGCTGGGAGTGGCTCGAAGACGTGGTGCGCAAGCTGATGCGCCGCTACGGCTACCTCAACATGCGTACACCCATCGTCGAGCCAACAGCACTGTTCGTGCGAGGCCTGGGCGAGGTCACCGACATTGTCGAAAAGGAAATGTATTCCTTTGAAGACAGCCTCAACGGCGACAAGCTGACCCTGCGCCCTGAAGGCACGGCCGGGGCTGTGCGGGCGATCAACGAGCACAGCTTTCTGTATGAGGGTGGCAAGCGCCTTTACTACATTGGCCCCATGTTCCGTCATGAGCGGCCTCAAAAGGGGCGCTATCGCCAGTTCCACCAGGTCGGCGCCGAGGCGCTGGGTTTTGCCGGTCCAGATGTCGATGCCGAACTGATCCTGATGACGGCGGCATTGTGGCGGGACCTGGGTCTGACCGTTGGACAGGATGTGGTCTTGCAGATCAACAGCCTGGGCCAGCCCGAGGAGCGTCAGGCGCACCGCGCCGCCCTGATCCAGCATCTTGAGGCACACGCTGATTTGCTCGACGAAGAAGCTCGGCGTCGCCTGCACAGCAACCCCTTGCGAATTCTGGATACCAAGAACCCGGCCATGCAGGCCGTGGTGGAGGCCGCACCCAAGCTGATCGACTTCCTGGGGGAGGTCTCCCTGGCTCACTTCAACGCTGTCAAGCAGGTGCTGGATGCGGCCGGCGTGCCCTACCAGGTCAATACCCGCCTTGTGCGTGGCATGGACTACTACAACCTCACTGTGTTCGAGTGGGTGACCGACAAGCTGGGCGCGCAAGGCACGGTCTGTGGCGGCGGTCGCTACGATGGTTTGATCGAACAGTTGGGCGGCAAGCCCGCGCCAGCTGTCGGTTGGGGCCTGGGCATGGAACGGCTGCTGCTTTTGCTCGAAGAGGTGGGCGTTGCGCCGCCTCCTGCCGCCCCCGATGCCTATGCCGTCGTGTTCGCGGGCACACCCTTGCCGCTTGTGTTGACGACCATCGAAGCTTTGCGTTCAAGTGGCGTCGCGGTGGTGCTGCACCCCGCCGGCAAGGATGGCCCGGCCAGCCCCAAATCACAGTTCAAGAAGGCCGATGCCAGTGGCGCGCGGTTCGCCCTGGTCTTCGGCCCCGACGAAGTAGCCCAGGGCCAGGTGGCGGTCAAGCCACTTCGAGATGGCGGCGAGCAGGTTTTGCGCCCACTGGCCGAGGCCGGTACATGGGCTGGGGCCTTGCTGGCGGCGCGCCAGTCATAATCCACGACTTTCACAAACACATAAACGGGACCCTTCATGGCGACCTACGATCTAGAACAACAGGAACAGCTCGACCAGGTCAAGCATTTCTGGAAGCAGTACGGCAACCTGGTGACCTGGGTGCTGGTGCTGGTCCTGGGCGGCTACGCAGCCTGGACAGGCTACCTGTACTGGCAGCAACAGCGCGCCACAGGTGCTGGCAATCTGTATGAAGAGCTCGACCGGGCTGCCACCTCAGGCAATGCAGAAAAAACGGCGCTGGCCTTCACTGATCTGAAGGACAAGTACGCTGGCACCACGTTTGCCGAGCAGGGTGCTTTGCTGGCCGCCAAGGTGGCCCTGGAGAACCAAAAGGCAGACCAGGGCAAGGCGTTCTTGCAATGGCTGGTCGATCATGGCAAGAATGCCAGCCTGGTGGCCATTGCGCGTTTGCGTCTGGCCGGTATTCAGATGGATGCCAAGCAGTTCGATGAAGCGCAAAAAACCTTGACCGGCGAGATGCCAGCCGAATTCGCGCCCTTGGCACAAGACCGCCGCGGCGACATCCTGCTGGCGCAAGGCAAGAAGGATGAAGCGGCCAAGGCCTACCAGGACGCATGGAAAGGCCTGGATGCCTCGGTTGACTACCGCCGTTTTGTTGAAGGCAAACTCACCGCTTTGGGTCATGCACCTGCGCAGCCTCTGGGCGCGGTGACGCCTGCTGGCGCTGGGTCGGCTACCGGCATGCCTCCTGGCCTGGCGCCCACCAATTGATGCGCGCCGAACGGTCCTTTTTTCAACGTTGTCCTTGCTCAGCACCTCAGTGGAAGCACACATGACCCTGATCCGCGCCAAACTGGTGAAACTGACCCCGGTAGCTTGCCGCCTTGTGCCGCGCGCCTTGGCTGCTGCGGTGGTCGTCGCCCTGGCCGCTTGCGGTTCCAGCAAGCCCAAGCCTGCGCCCCTGGAGTCTCTGACGTCCACCGTGCGCATTGCCACGGCCTGGTCTCAGCGTGTGGGCTCGGTTGACGGGCAACTCTCACTGGCGGTGGCGCAAGGCAGTATCACCACGGCCAGCTCCGACGGCCTGATCGTGTCCCTCGACATAGCGACCGGACGCGAACGCTGGCGCGCCAATGCGCAGACGGAACTGGCAGCGGCGGTAGGCAGCGATGGTCGCTATGCTGCGGTGGTCACTCAGGCCAATGAACTTCTGACCTTTGATCAAGGCAAGCTACTTTGGCGCGAGCGCCAACCGGGGCGCGTGATCACGGCGCCATTGGTGGCTGGTGAGCGCGTCTTCCTGCAGGCCGTAGACCGCAGTGTCCGTGCCTACGACGTGCTTGATGGCCGTTGGCTTTGGCAGTATCAGCGACCCGGTGGTGAGCCATTGGCGTTGGCCACGTCGGGCGCCATCAGCGCTTTCCGCGATACCTTGCTGGTCGGGCAGGGCGCTCGACTGGTTGCACTCGATCCGGTCAAGGGCAGCGTGCGTTTCGACGTGAACGTCGGCACGCCGCGCGGGACGAACGAAGTTGAACGCCTGGCGGACCTGGTGGGCCCCATGGCGCGCGCTGACGATGAAGCCTGCGTGCGCGCGTTCCAGTTGTCTGTTTCCTGTCTGGAACTCAACCGTGGCAGTGTTCGCTGGTCACGCCCGCAGGCAGGCACGCAGGCGGTGGCGGCAGACGAACGGCTGGTGGTTGGCGCGGATGGCGCAGACCGTCTGAGCGCCTGGAAGGCCGAAAACGGCGACATTCTTTGGCGTGTCGATCGCTTCACGCACCGTGGCTTGAGTGCGCCCGCCATATGGGGGCAGCGCATCGCTGTGGCCGACCGGGAAGGCTACTTGCACCTGCTGGCCGCCGAAGACGGCCGAACCTTGGCTCGCATCGAGCTGGATGGGCCGCTCGCGGCCGCACCTGTTGTGGCAGACCAGCTTTTGCTGGTTGTCACGCGCAAGGGCACCGTCTATGCCTTGCGTGCAAATTGATCTGTTAGCTGGAATTTCATGAAACCTGTAATTGCCTTGGTCGGACGACCCAACGTTGGCAAATCGACGTTGTTCAATCGTTTGACCAAGACGCGTGATGCCATCGTGGCCGACTTTGCCGGCCTGACCCGCGACCGCCATTACGGCGAAGGACGCGCGGGCTCGCACGAGTTCATTGTCATTGACACCGGGGGCTTCGAGCCTGAATGCACCTCCGGTATCTTCAAGGAGATGGCCAAGCAGACCCGTCAGGCTGTGGCTGAAGCCGATGCCGTGATCTTTGTTGTCGATGCCCGCAACGGCCTGTCAGCACAAGACCACGATATCTCCCGCTACCTGCGCACGGCCAACAAGAAGGTGCTGCTGGCGGCCAACAAAGCCGAGGGCATGCAGGAAGGCGTGCAACTGGCGGAGTTCTACGAACTGGGTATCGGTGAGCCCATTCCCATCTCATCGGCGCACGGGCAGGGCATCCGCAGCCTGATCGACATGGCGCTCGAGGAATTTTTCGTCGACGAAGACGAACTGATTGACGCCGATCCCGATCGCCCCATTCGCCTGGCGGTGGCCGGGCGCCCCAATGTGGGCAAGTCGACGTTGATCAACACCTGGTTGGGTGAAGAGCGCCTCGTCGCGTTTGACATGCCAGGCACGACGCGCGACGCCATCAGCGTGCCATTCGAGCGCGATGGCCAGCGCTTTGAACTGATCGATACCGCCGGCTTGCGCCGCAAGGGCCGCGTTTTCGAAGCCATCGAGAAGTTCTCGGTCGTCAAGACCTTGCAAGCCATCTCCGATGCCAATGTCGTGTTGCTGCTCGTGGATGCCACGCAGGGCGTGACCGAGCAAGATGCCCACATCGCGGGCTTCATCCTCGAGTCTGGTCGTGCCGTGGTTATCGCAGTAAACAAATGGGATGCCATTGACAGCTACCAGCGCGAAATGCTGGAGCGCTCCATCGAGCAGCGTCTGGCTTTTCTGAAGTTCGCGCCCGTCCTGCACATCTCGGCCATCAAGCGTCAAGGGCTCGGCCCTCTGTGGAAGTCGATTGCCGCTGCCTGGAATTCGGCGACCTGCAAGATGCCCACGCCAGTGCTCACGCGTTTGCTGGCCGAGGCGGTGCAGTTTCAGCAACCCAAGCTGGCTGGCGCGTTCCGACCCAAGCTGCGCTACGCCCACCAGGGCGGGCAGAACCCGCCCATCATCGTGGTGCACGGCAACTCGCTGGAGCACATCAGCGATGCCTACAAGCGCTACCTCGAGGGGCGCTTCCGTGAGCACTTCAAGCTCACAGGCACGCCTTTGCGCATCCAGTTCAAATCGTCCGACAATCCCTTCAACGCCAAGGAATAGCTTCTTATTCCCGGCCAGCGACCTCAAACACATGACCTTGCCTGAATCGGGGACAGGGACTGTGTTAAGGTGACAGATCCGAAACTTTTCAACACGGAGCATATCGTGAGCAACAAAGGGCAACTTTTACAAGACCCGTTCTTGAACCTTTTGCGCAGAGAACATGTGCCGGTGTCCATTTATTTGGTCAACGGCATCAAACTCCAGGGCCACATCGAATCGTTTGACCAGTACGTCGTGTTGCTTCGCAACACGGTCACGCAAATGGTCTACAAGCACGCCATCTCCACGGTCGTGCCTGGGCGTGCAGTGAATTTCCACGCCAGCGAAACGACAGAAGACTGATCAGGCTTGCCTGAACAGTCACTCTCAACCAGCCGACCCAAGCCCTGACGCCTTGACAACTTCAACGTCTGTGCAGAGACCTTCCGAGGACCCGCGGGTTGTGCTGGTAGGGGTCAATTTTGGCCCCGGGTCATCATTCGACCCGACCCTGGATGAACTGGCCCTTCTGGCCGAGTCAGCCGGGGATCTGCCTGTGGCCAAGGTCACAGCTAACCGTCGTGCACCAGATGCCGCCCTGTTTGTGGGTTCAGGCAAGGCCGACGAAATCAAATCCATCATCGACCTGTACCAGGCTCAGGCAGTCATCTTCGACCAGGCCCTGTCGCCGGCACAGCAGCGCAATCTCGAACGTCACCTTGGCGTCGAGGTGCTCGACAGAATAGGCCTCATCCTCGAAATTTTCGGTGCGCGGGCGCGTAGCCACGAGGGCAAGTTGCAGGTTGAACTGGCCCGCCTGGAATACCTCTCGACGCGACTCGTGCGTCGCTGGTCTCACCTGGAGCGCCAACGGGGCGGGGTTGGGCACCGTGGGGGGCCTGGCGAAACCCAGATCGAGCTGGATCGCCGCATGATCGAGACCAAGATCAAGTCGATCAAAGAGCGACTCGTCAAGGTCAAAAAACAGCGCAATACCCAACGCCGTTCGCGCGAAAGAGCCGGTACTTTCCGTGTGTCTCTCGTGGGTTACACCAATGCGGGCAAGTCGACTTTGTTCAATGCTTTGACCAAAGCCGGCACCTATGCAGCGGACCAGTTGTTTGCGACGCTGGACACCACCACGCGCCAATTGTTTCTGGCCCAAGCGCAGCGCAGTGTGACCCTGTCAGACACGGTCGGGTTCATCCGCGATCTACCTCACAGCCTGGTCTCCTCTTTCGAGGCGACCTTGCAAGAGGCCGCCGAAGCCGACGTGCTCTTGCATGTGGTGAATGCTGCCAGTCCGGTTCTGCACGAGCAGATCGACGAGGTCCTGCACGTGCTGGACAGCATCGGGGCAGGCGACCTGCCTCAGGTGCTCGTGTTCAACAAATCCGATTGCCTGCCCGAACACCAGCAGCCTAGGCAATTGCGCGACCTGTACGAGCTGCCATCGGGCAGACGTTGCATCCGCGTTTTTGTCAGTGCACTTCAAGGGGCGGGGCTGGATGTGTTGCGCGAGGTCCTCGCTGAAGCCGCTTTGCATGGTCTGGCGGGCAATCCCGGCGCGAATCTGGTGCCAGATCCCCGTTTCGACATGCACAATCTCAACGACGCAGAGGTGCCCAGTTCGGTGCACCCTGACTTTCCGACTGTCCGAACATGAACATGCCATCCCTGGAAGAGGGCGCAAGCCCCCTACAAAGCCGTCCCCGGATCATGAGCGCCGTGTCGCTGGCAGCCCGATTTGCATTGGGAGCCACCCGGCGCATCGGCTGGCTCGGTGCACATGCTGTGCGTCAGGCCGTACCGGGCCTGGCGAAACCTCAAGGCGCACTCGCCGAGCGCAATGATGGCCCGCCCGACCTTGACGAACTCTGGCGCGACCTCAATCGCAAGCTCAGCGGGCTGTTTTCTGGCAAGGGGGGCGGTGACAACGGCCCCGGCGGCAGCATGACACCTGATCCCACGGGCGCAGGCATTGGACTGGGTCTGGTAGCTGGTCTGGTCGCTGTCATCTGGCTGGGCAGTGGTTTCTTTATGGTTCAGGAAGGCCAGCAGGCCGTGGTCCTTACCTTTGGCCGCTTCAGTCACACGGTGGATGCCGGCCTGCAATGGCGTGGGCCCGTGCCCTTTCAGAGCCATGAGGTGGTGAACCTGACCCAGTTGCGCTCGATCGACGTCGGTAGCAACTCCGTCATGCAATCCACCGGTCTGCGTGACTCGTCCATGTTGACGCGCGATGAAAACATCGTCGACATCCGGTTCACGGTGCAATACCGCCTGGCAGATGCCCAGCAGTACCTGTTTGAAAACCGCAATTCGGATGAGGCCGTGCTCCAGGCTGCCGAATCGGCAGTGCGTGAAATTGTCGGCAACAGCACGATGGACTCGGTCTTGTACGAGCAGCGTGACGCCATCGCGACAGAACTGGTCAAGTCCATTCAGCACCAGGTGAACAAGGTCAAGGCTGGCGTGACGATCGCCAACGTCAACGTGCAAAGCGTCCAGGCGCCAGAGCAGGTGCAGGCTGCATTCGATGACGCCTTCAAAGCCGGCGCGGACCGTGAGCGCCTCAAGAATGAAGGCCAGGCCTACGCCAATGACGTGATTCCCAAGGCGCAAGGTACGGCAGCGCGCCTGCGAGAAGAAGCCGCTGGTTATGCCGCCCGGGTTGTGGCCCAGGCTGAGGGTGATGCGCAGCGCTTCAAGGCGGTACTGACCGAGTACCAGAAGGCGCCGGGCGTGACACGTGATCGCCTCTACATCGACACCATGCAGCAGGTTTACAGCAATGTCACCAAGGTGATGGTGGACTCGCGTCAGGGCTCCAACCTGCTGTACTTGCCATTGGATAAACTGCTGCAGGCCACCGCACCTGGGGCATCTGGTGTCGTGACGCCGACTGCGGGGTCCAACCCCGGCAACAACCCCACCTCCGACGTTCCGACGCCGACCTCTCCTGCGGCCGTCAGTCAGGACGTGCGTTCGCGTGATGGCCTGCGTAGTCGCGATCGCGACGTTCGCTGAAGTACAGAGCCAGGACAGTCAAGGAACCTGACAATGAATCGAATTGGCATCATCCTGGCCGGCGTTTTGCTGGCCATCATCACCGCGGTATCCACCCTGTTTGTCGTTGACCAGCGCGAGTTCGCCGTGGTTTACGCACTGGGCGAGATCAAGGAAGTGATCAGCGAGCCCGGCCTGAAGGTCAAGCTGCCTGCACCATTGCAGAACGTGGTCTTTCTTGACCGGCGCATCCAGACACTGGACAGCCCGGAGTCACGCCCCATCTTCACCGCCGAAAAGAAGAGCCTGGTCATTGACTGGCTGGTCAAGTGGCGCGTGGTCGAGCCCAAGCAGTTCATCCGTAACAATGGTGTGAACCTGCGCAATGCCGAGAACCGCCTGTCACCCATCGTGCAGGCTGCGCTCAACGAAGAAGTGACCAAGCGCACCGTTGGTGCGATGTTGTCAGCCGAGCGCGAAAAGGTCATGCAGGGCGTGATCAAGCGCCTGGTCGATGACGCCAAGTCTTTCGGTATCGAAGTGGTCGATGTGCGCATCAAGCGCGTTGACTTCGCGGTCAACATCACAGAATCGGTCTACCGACGCATGGAGTCCGAGCGCAAGCGCGTGGCCAATGAGTTGCGCTCTACCGGTGGTGCAGACGGTGAAAAGATCCGTGCTGATGCTGATCGTCAGCGCGAAATCATCGTGGCTGAAGCCTACCGTGACGCTCAAAAGCTCAAGGGTGACGGCGATGCCAAGGCGTCGGCCCTCTACGCCGATGCGTTTGGCAAGGATCCACAGTTCGCGCAGTTCTACCGTAGCCTGGAGGCCTATCGCTCTACTTTCCGCAGCAAGTCTGATGTGATGGTGTTGGACCCCAGCAGCGAGTTCTTCAAGGCGATGAGGGGCAATAGCTCTGGTGGTACGGCTGCGCCTAAGAAGTAGGCCAGCGCAGACATCACATCGCAGATTCGGCCATGTCTGATGCCATCTGGATAGGCCTGGCCTTGGTGCTGGTGCTTGAAGGGCTGTTACCCGCCATCAATCCCGGCGGTTGGCGCAGGCTGTTCGAGCAGATGACCCGGCTCAATGATCAACAGATCCGCGTGGCGGGCTTGGTCAGCATGGTGATTGGCCTCGTTTTCCTTTGGGTGCTTCAGGCCGGTAGTTGAGCCCTGCTTCACAGGGAAGATGACGCCGACGTGTCAAATCGGCACCTTCCCCCTGTAGAATCCCGTTTTTAACCCCCACACGTTTTTTTATGTCCTCTGCTTGGCTGTTGCCAGAGCACATTGCTGACGTCTTGCCTGCGCAAGCGCGTCGCGTGGAAGAGTTGCGCCGCGTCTGGCTGGATGCGGCTCGCGGCTACGGCTATGAGCTTGTGATGCCCCCTTTGCTCGAGCACATCGAGTCGCTGTTGTCGGGCACGGGGCATGCGCTGGACCTCAAAACCTTCAAGCTGGTTGACCAACTCAGCGGCCGTACGCTGGGCGTGCGCGCTGACGCCACGCCCCAGGTCGCTCGCATCGACGCACACCTGCTCAACCGAGAGGGTGTGACACGGCTTTGCTATTGCGGCCCGGTGTTGCATACGCGTCCGGCCAGCCCTCACGCCAGCCGCGAGCCCTTGCAATTGGGCGCTGAAATCTACGGTCACGCCGGGCTGGAAGCCGACCTGGAGTCCACCGAACTGGCACTCGAAGGCTTGCTGGCAGCCGGGCTCAAAGGTTTGGTGATTGACCTGGCCGATGTCCGACTCGTGAATGGTGTCCTCGCCGGGCTGGGCGTGGGCGCCCTGGACCACGTCACCCATGCCGAGGTGGTACAGGCATTGACGAACAAGGACGTGGGCGCGTTGCGCGAGTTGGCAGGCAAGGGTGCGTTGGCTGAAGTGCCTGCCGCAGCCGAGGTGCTAACCCGCTTGACGACCATGTTCGGTGGCGATGAAATCCTTGACCAGGCACGCCATGTCCTGCCCAGGCATCCGCTCGTTGATGCCGCGCTCGATGATCTGGTCTGGCTGGCTGGGCATCTGCGGCAAAGTCAGCCAGGTGTCAGCGTAGGCTTTGACCTGTCTGACTTCAGTGGCTTTGCCTATTACAGCGGTACACGTTTTGCCGTGTATGCGAAGGGCCATGCCGACGCCGTGGTGCGTGGTGGTCGTTACGACGAGGTGGGGGCCGTATTTGGTCGCCGCCGACCTGCTGTCGGGTTCAGCCTGGATCTGAAAATCCTGGCTGATCTGCTGTCGGGGCAGGGTGGTCAGTCGGCGCGCTCGGCCGTGCGCGCACCTTGGGGCGAAGACCCCGCCTTGCGCGAGGCCGTGCGGGCTTTGAGAGGGCAGGGGCACACCGTGGTGTGCGTGCTGCCCGGACATGAAC
>Ga0209066_10004780_pt1 | contig 14567 bp, 2 predicted proteins | sample All_14_2_FD_187198 | JGI IMG/M metagenome (GOLD analysis project Ga0209066, IMG submission 187198) | Freshwater microbial communities in response to fracking from Pennsylvania, USA - Allegheny Zone_MetaG_DW_15 (SPAdes) (version 2) ...
TCCTCACCCTCAACGCCTCCACCTCATCCCGCAACACCACAATCCGCTCCTCATGCGCCGGTTCCAGCCCCGCCTTTATCCGATATTTATCCGCCTGCTGCAAGCGCCGTAATTCCTCTTCCATACTGCCCAGACTGTCCGGCCGCGCAGCCGGTGTCTCCTTCCAAAATCCTGGCTGATTATTCCTGCTCATGCGCAGCAAACTGTTCACATCCGGGATTGGGTTTAACTGATTCGCCTTCGCATAATGAATTTTTTCCAGATACGCGTTAACCATCATTTTCGCCTGCCCCGGCGGGATTCCCCGATCCACCAATATCCCGCGCAGATCATCCGGTGAATGCTCCGGCAGCTCAACTTTGATAACCCGCCTCGCCATCGCATTACCGGTCTTGCTTGCATTGCTCATCGTCACCGGTAATTGCGTTGCAATACATAAAAATCCCGGCTGCCCCGGCCGCAGCGCCTGACCCTCCGGACTTTTCCCCATCAGCAAGGCATTCACAAAACGCTCCAGCGCCGGGCTGCTGTTGATGTTTTCCACCAGCGCAACAGCACCCTCATGAAAAGCCCGCAACAACAGTCGCTTTTTATCACCCAGGGGCATAGACGCCGGCAGGAAGTAAAAACGCCTGCCATTCGGCCCCGTTTCAGAAAACCCATGCTCTCCCAATTTCGCCATGACAAAATCCAGATTGTCTGACGCAGAACTGCCCTCAAAAACCAGGCCGCCCAGACCACCATATTGCTGCGCGTCGTTACCCGGGTTATCCCGACGCCGTTGGCGAAGATGCATCACATCATCAAACATCATGGCCGCAGGCTGCCGCGATTTGGTCAATACCAGGCCGGATGACGCAGCAGGAACAGCAGGAGCAGGGGTCGAAAAGCGTTGAATAAACGCCGGCAAGTTTGCGTCTGGAACCAATGACTTGCCCAGATGAAAGGCGTAATAGCGCGCCAATTCCTCCAGACTCAGTTGCGGATGCCTTTCCCAGGCCGACAGACACAGCAAGGCCATCGTTTGTAATTCGCGTGGGGAAATCAGAACCTCATCCGTCGAACACTGACAAAGATATTGATAAATGCCCAATATAGGACTGGCGATCTCCACCGCAGCGTCTTCCAGCGGCGTATCCTGAAACACTGGTTTCAAAATGGCTTCATATACAAAATCCAGTGGCAAAGGCTCAAACACCAGCGCCTGACCATGGCGTTGGAAAAACGGCGCGAGCTTGCGGCCGCCGCCATAGTTCAGCGGGTTACCGGCAAAGATTACTTTGTGTTTGTCGCTGAGGGGATAATATGTTCCGTTGATGACGATGCCAGGCGGATTGTTAAACAGCCCTTCCAGCTCGCTCCATTGACGGGCAGACAGATTGGCCTCGTCAATAAAAAGGATTTTACGCTTGTCAGAGGTATCTTTGGCCCAGGCTTCCATCTCCTCTTCGCCACGAAACAGCTTGTCGTTTTCGCCGATAAAATCCTGTTCCGTAGACGTCGTTTTGCCGGTTCCGGTCAGACCGGTGAGGAAAACATAGGGCGAATGTTCGAGCTTGTCGTTGACCGCTTGACGGCGATTCTGGCGAAATTGCGCGGCATTCTCCGCACTGTTCGCCGGGTCAAACTCGCCCAGATCAAAGGCCAGTGGAATGCCTTCCAGCCCTTGCCAGGCTAAATCGCTGTGCTGCCCTGGGTGGCGACGCATAAAATCCAGGCGTGTGATCAATCGAGCCAGGGGCTCCTGTTGACAGTGCGCCTCGTCGAGTTGTTCCAGCTCCAGTTCGCTATAATGCCTGTTCAGCAGAATCTGTTTTTTGCAGGCCATGTCCACGTCATGACGAACCGGCGACAGCACAGACGGCAGCAGCGTCAGACCGGAACCAATCAAAGCCAGTTGCCCCGGTGGATTGGCGTTCTGCTGTCTGGATAAAAGCAGAGGCATCAGCGCATCGAGTAGCGCGGGGTTGAAGTCGCCTTTTAACACCACACGCTGGCCATAACGCAAGGCATGCAGCAACGCGCCTTCACGTTCGCTGAACTCAAAGGGATCGTCGCCTTGTTCAAGACGCAGCAGCAAATCATTGGCCTGGGCTTCAGTGATCTCAATAATCAACCAGCCGGCTGGCAGCAAGCTGAGGCTGCTGTCGGCATCGTTGCTGTCGATGATCAAGCTGTGGGCGCTTGATTGCTGATTCCATGCCGTCGCGATGCTGTCTTCCGGCGGCGAAACCAGCGCTGCCAAGGGCGGCGGTAAACGCAGATGATTGGCCAGATGGCAATGCAGTTTGACCTGATGCGTTTGACATGCATCCAGTAGTTCCGCCCATTGATCCTCGTTCAAATCTCCGCTCAGATTGAGATGTAAGTCCTGACCGGCCGCCGCCTGAATCCATCCGGCAACCAGGGTATTCAGGCGCCGCGTTTGGCTATCGCAATGATGCTGGCTAAACGCTTGCCGCAACAAAGCAGGGTTTATCAGCTCGGCGTTATCGTGCAGCTCGCGATCCCAGGTCGTTGATTCCGTCAAAGCCGGCCAATCGTAGTCCTCGTTTTTGACCAGTTTGACATCCGGCGGCAACCGAAACTTGCGATTGCCAATACGACATCCCCCCGGCAACAGCGCCTGATACCAAAAATGCACAAATTCCGGATTATCCCATAAGCCTTTTTGAATCTGGATGGGAAGCCCCGATTGCAAAGCGGCTGACAAACTGCCTTCCTCATAGACAAAGTGATCGCCATTGACTTGCAGACGCTCCACCAGACGTTCTTGCCAATCCGGGGCATGAAAGAGCTTGACCGGGCTGACAGGTCTATCCGGTGCTGCTTCAATAAAAGGCAGCTCCGGCAAGGGGTATTCGTCACAGGGATTGGTTTGGGTTTCCACAAAACGAAATTCGTTGTCCGGCACATAGTCCGGCTTGTTGATATTCACCAGACCGACGACCCGGACGTTGGCGGGTCTGGGCGTGCCGTCTATGCGTCCGTTCGCTTGCAGCAGGGCGTTAAAGCGATGACGATCCGCATTGTCAAAATTATCGTAATTGATCAGCAAGATACAGGATTCACCACTGCGGCCAGCCTGGGCCAGAAAATCATACATCGGCCCACCCGGGCCGCTTTGCAAGCATGCTTGCTGGCCATCGCGTTGCAGATAATCGGCTGAGCAGATCAGATCTTTGGGCGAATGAACATAAAAATAGCGCTGCGGCCGTTTCTGACAACTTGCCTGCAAATGCCAGCTCAGCGCGCGCAGATCCTGGCTGTTATGCAATTCCACCAGGGTGCTGTCCTTATCGCTGTCCAACACCGACTGACACCAGGATGCCACCCGCTCCGCGTTCGTTTTTTTACGTTCCCAGGTTTGCAGATATTGACCCAGTTCGGGATGAATGTCTTGCTGATGGCTCAGGATATTCACCAATCTGCGGATCAAGACACGATTGGGATGAGACCGGGCTTGCAGAAGCTTGATGACCCGGGCTTTGTACGCCTCATCGGTCACTTCCAGACTTTGGCGCAACTGGATTTTCCAGGTGTGGGGATTGCAGGCGATATATCTGGCCAGCAAGCCCAGCGTCAAGTCGAAGGTTTTGGATTGCTTCAGCGTCCACACCCAGGCTGGTCTGCCGCTCATGGAACGTAAAGTAATGCCCGACAAGGCCGAGGGCGCAATGTCATGCGGCAGTGTGGGGATTAACGCGTCCACGTTGCGACGAGTGGGCAGGGTCAATAAACCGCCGTGGCGAATAAAATTATCGGGGTCCTTAATCAGCACCGGCCACCGTTTTGCAGTCTGAACGCTTAACAGAGACCCAAGTTGTCTGTTAAGCAGAGGCAGCAGGGAATCACGGGTGATCATCTGCGGGCCATCGGTAAAATTGGGATCCTGGACCAGGTACTGATTAAGCCCCAGGACTTTGACGCCAACGGTATGCCAGGCGTTTAGAAACACGGCACTGCCTTGGTTTTGGTAGATATAATCCAGGGCATTATCGCCCAGCAGCTGTTTTGCAAAAGGGTCGTTCCGGGGATTTGGATGAGGCTTGCGCTTTGTAAGCTGGTGGTCATTAACATAAACCCACAAACGTTCAAACAGGGATGCCAGTTCACTATCGAGTTGATCCGCCTGACCATTCCAGGCCTGAATGCGGCTCAAAATATGCCGCCATTCATCGGGCGAACAATCCAGAAACCAATGCGACAGCGGGCGACATATCCCGTCCTGCAACAGGGAAATGCTGTCCAGATGCTGTTGGCTGAGCGTTAAATATTGGCATAATTTTTCAATGATCATGCTCTGATTTTGGCTTTTGTTGATGCCTCTGAACACGAAGGGCGTGTCAGAAGCAGTTGGCTTGTATCGTTGCATGCTGTCCAGATAATTGGGCGCGGGCTGTCGCGCGGAAGAAGCAGGCAATTCATCCATTTTGATGTTCACAGCGGCTATGCTTGTCAGCAGCTCGGTCAATTCGGGCGTCATGATAAAGCCTGTGCACGCTACTATATCCAGGTGGCGTAAATGCGGGTTTTTTTTGATGATTTGAACAAGGCTGTCGGTGTTGATATGACAGTTCTGCAAGCTGACCCAGCGCAAGTGGGACAAAGGCAGTGCGTGACCAAAATCAAATGGAAGCTGGTATCCCGACAGAAACAGTATTTCCAGGTTGGTGGCCAGAGACAGGCAATTGGGGAGGTTTTCATCAGCGAATGCCGGCGTTATAAAATAGACCGAGCGCAAGTCAGGAGCCATGATGGGCGCCGGATATTGACCCTTTGTTTTAATTTCCAGAACGTACAGCCGTTTCAGCTTGTTTGCCCGTTGCCGGATGGCGATGAGGTCGCTTTGAAACAGCGTGCAGGTATCCAGCGTCAGGGTGCGTAAACCGGCGAGCTTGATCTGGGCTGTGAAACCGGCGGGCAACGACAAGTCAAACAGTTCCAGATCTTGCAAGTTGTGCCCCATGGCCAGCAGGCGGCGTAAATCATCCGCAGCAATCTTGCAATTCTGGATTTTAATACCCGTCAAAGTCGTCAGATTAAGATGGCGGGTAAAACCGGGAACCAGGTTTCGAATATTGACAAGGGCCAGCGATTGCAGACCTGGGCAGGCTTGCAGCAACTGAATGAATGCCTGGTTTGTCACGTTTTTATTTAATATCAGCGTTGTCAGCTGCGGCAAATACAGAGGAGATGAAGCGGGAACGATGTTGTCGATGCGAAGACTTAAATATTTCAGCGCAGGCAAGTGATGCAGACTGTCCAGATTGAATTGCGGGACATGATTCAGGTGCAGATAGTCCAGTTCTGGAAAGGTATCACCTTGAAAGTGCAGCTGGTCACATTGTTCGATATACAAGGATGTCAGGCAGGGCGCACGCAAATGCAGGCCAGACAAGTGTGCCATTGTGATGGCGCAGTTGGTGAACGACAGCTTGTTCAGGGATGGATACATTTTGCTGTCCTGAAAAAGCCGGGGCAGGGAATCGTAATCAAACAGACACAGCGTCAGTGCGTCTGGTGTTCTCTCCAGAGCGGCCAGCAGGGTGTCTTCGGATGAGCCCTGGCCTTCAAAATAGAGCCGATCGATTTGCTGGATAGTCAGGTTTGTTGTGTCGTTGTAAGGTATAAGCCCGGTCTGGATCAGCTGGATGGCGTCTTTATGTCTCAGGCTGGGGCTTGCCATTTTATATTCCCGATGCGTGACTTGCTCGGGAAAATGCTTGAGATAATATTGCAGAAAATTTTCTTTGTACGCCCTGTCCACTTTGAAGCCGCTGTAGGCGGGGCGGGCGCTGCGGAGCAAGTTGAGCAATTGCGGCTGGTTGCGCGCGTCCATGGCCGCTTCCAAATCGAACAGCCGCCTGGGTTCGTCAAGCAGCAGGGCATCGATCCAGTAATCATCGAGCAGATGGATCATGTCCCAGGTTAAGGGGTATTGCCGGATGGCTTGTTCTTTGATGACATCGGGGTTTTCGGGGGTGATGTTGTCGGTAAAATTGGGATTGCCGAGGCGATACAGATTCGCTTTGTCCAGTTGGATGACTTCGGTTTCTTGCCAGGCATAGAGCGAGAATCCTTCGTCCAGCAGTTTGGCAAATTCGTGCTGTATGGCGAGGGTTTTTTGTGTACTCCAGCAAATCGTGCTCCAGTCGCTCAGGATTAATGCTTTGGGAAGGTATTCTTTGGTGGCTTTGATTTTTTTCCAGAGGATCTGCCCGTTGACAATCTCGATGCTGCCGCCGGGATCGGTGTCGTAGATAATTTGTTCGCCGTTTACGACGTAGAACAGTTCACTGGGTCTGGGCATTATTGCTCACGTTATTGGGTACTACTGTGTAATTATAGGATACATTGAAGCCTGGCAAGAACGCGTAGGTTGGGCCCTGGCCCAACCTACGCGTTCTTATCAAAATTTGACGTTAATATTCTGCAACAGCGTGATCCTCTCCTCATGTTCCGGTTCCAGCCCCGCTTTTATCCGATACTTGTCCGCCTGCTGCAAAGCTCGTAACTCCTCCTCCAGCCCGGCCAGACTGTCCGGCTGCGCAGCCGGTTTTGTTTTCCAAAATCCTGGCTGATTACTCTCGCTCATGCGCAATAAACTGCTCACATCCGGGAGCGGGCTTAACTGATTCGCCTTCGCATAACGAATCTTTTCCAGATACGTGTTGACCATTATTTTGGCCTGAGCCGGTGCTATGCCTCGCTGCACCAACAAGCCGCGTAAATCATCCGGCGAATGCTCCGGCAGCTCGACTTTGATGATCCTTCTCGCCATCGCATTACCCGTTTTACTCACATTGGCCGCCGTCACCGGTAATTGCGTCGCAATACATAAAAATCCTGGCTGCTCCGGCCGCAGCGTCTGACCTTCCGGACTTTTCCCCATGAACAAATCATTCACAAAACGCTCCAGCGCCGGGCTGCTGTTCATGTTCTCCACCAGGGCAAGCGCACCCTCATGAAAAGCCCGTAACAACAGCCGCTTTTTATCACTCAGGGGCATAGACGCCGGCAGGAAATAAAAACGCCTGCCATATGGTCCATCCTCAGAAAACCCGTGCTCTTTCAGTTTCCCCATGACAAAGGCCAGATTGTCGACGGACGAACTGCCCTCAAACACCAGGCCACCCAGGCCGCCATATTGCTGCACGTCGTTACCGGGATTATCCAGGCGACGCTGGCGAAGCTTGAGCACATCGTCAAACATCATGGATGCAGGCTGTCGGGATTTGGTCAATACAAGGCCGCTCTGTCTCGGGAGATCGGGCGCGGGGGCTGAAAAAATCTGGTTAAAGTGCACGGAATACGAAGGGGGAACCAGCGATTTTCCCAGTTGAAATGCGTAATAACGCGCCACCGCTTGCGGATCCAGCTGCGGATGCCGTTCACAGGCCGACAAACATAACAAAGCCATCGTTTGCAATTCGCGCGGAGAAATCAGGACTTCATCGGTCGAACACTGGCAAAGATAACGATAAACATCCAGCAGGGGGTTGGCGAGATCCGCTGACCTCGTTTCCAGGGGCGTATGCTGAAACACCGGTTTTAAAATGGCTTCGTAAATAAAATTCAGCGGTAAAGGCTCAAACACCAGTGCCTGGCCATGGCGCTGGAAAAATTCGGCAATATTGCGGCCGCCGCCATAGTTCAGCGGATTACCGGCAAAGACGATTTTGTGCTTGTCGCTGAGAGGATACCAGGTTCCGTTGATGATGATACCGGGTGGATTGTTAAACAAACCCTCCAGATCGCTCCATTGACGGGCTGACAGATTGGCTTCGTCAATAAAGAGGATTTTGCGTTTGTCGGAGCAATCTTTGGCCCAGTCTTCCATGGCCTGCTCGCCGCGATACAGCACATCGTGTTCGCCGATCAAATCCTGTTCTGTGGATGTGGTTTTACCCGTGCCGGTCAGACCGGTGAGGAAAACATAGGGCGAATGTTCGAGCTTGTCGTTGACTGCCTGACGGCGATCCTGGCGGAATTGAGCGGTATGCTCCGCACTGTGTTCAGGGTTAAACTCGCCCAGGTCAAAGGCCAGCGGAATGCCTTCCAGCCCTTGCCAGGCCAGATCACTGTGTTGCCCTGGATGCTGGCGCATAAAATTCAGGCGCGTGATCAATCGAGCCAGTGGTTCCTGTTGATAGTGCGTTTCGCTGAGCTGGTTTATCTCCGCGCTTGTGTACTGTTTATCGAGCAGAACCTGTTTTTTGCAGGCCGCGTCCACCACATGACGGGCGGGTGCCAGCGCAGCCAGACCCCGGCCAATCAAAGCCAGTTGCCCTGGCGGATTGGCTGCGTGTTGTCTGGACAAGAGCAGCGGCATGAGCGCATCGAGCAAGGCGGGTTTGAAATCGCCTTTTAACACAACACGCCGGCCATGACGCAAGGCATGCAGCAACGCGCCTTCACGTTCGCTGAAATCAAAAGGGCCATCGCCTTTTTCCAGACGAATCAACAAATCATTGGCTTGCGCTTCGCTGATATCAAAGACCAACCAGCCCGGGGTTAACAGCGCAATGCTACTGTCGGCATCGTTGCTGTCGATGATCAGCGTGTTGTCGGTCGATTGCTGATTCCAGGCCGCGGCGATGCTGTCTTCGGGCGGTGAGGCCAGTGCCGCCAGCGCCGGCGGCAGGTGGACATGATGGGCCAGATGGCAACGCAGTTTGACCTGATGGGTTTGGCAGGCATCCAGCAGTTGGGCCCATTGATCCTCGTTCAATTCCCCGCTCACATTCAGATGCAATTCCTGACCGGCCGCCGCCTCAATCAATCCCGGAACCAGGGTGTTCAGGCGCCGGGTTTGATTGTCGCAATGATGGCGATGGAAGGCTTGCTGTAACAAGCTTTGATTGACAAGCTCAGCACCTGGCAACAGTTCGCGATCCCAGGTGCTGAATTGCGTCAGCGCCGGCCAATCGTAGTCCTCGTTTTTGATCAGTTTGACATCAGCCGGCAACTGAACCTGGCGACTGCCCACACGACCTCCCTGGGGCAAGAGCGCCTGATACCAACAGTGCAGGAATTCCGGGTTCTCCCATAATCCCTTTTGAATCTGGATGGGAAGCCCCGATTGCAAAGCGGCTGACAAACTGCCTTCCTGATAAAGAAAGCGATCGCCGTTGATTTGCAGGCGTTCAATCAAATGCTCCTGCCAGTCAGTCGCGTGATACAGTTTCAAGAGATTGACGGGTTGATCGGCTGAAGCCTCGACAAAAGGCAAGGGCGGCAGGGCATAGTCCTCGCAGGGGTTTCGCTGTGTTTCAACGAAACGGAAATCATTGTCCGGCGCGTATCCGGTTTTGTTGGTGTTGAGCACTGCGATAATCCGCAGATTGGCGGGCCTCGCTATTCCGTCAATATGCCCATCTGTTGGCAGCAAGGCGTTAAAACGCTGGCGTTCGGTGTTGTCAAAATTATCGTAATTGATCAGCAGAATATACGGTTCATTGGCGTTGGCCGCCTGACTTAAAAAATCATACATCGGCCCGCCTGGACCCGGATGTAATTGTGCTTGTTGGCCGTCGCGTTGCAGATAGTCGGCTGAGCAGATCAGATCTCTGGGCGAGTGTACATAAAAATACGGCTGCGATCGGCTTTGACAGGCTGCCTGTATATGCCAGCTTAGCGCGCGCAGATCCGGGCTGTTGGTCATTTCCACGAGGACGCTTTCTTTATCATCGTCCAAAAGCGTCTGGCACCAGGATTCAACCGACAACGGCGTCGTTTTTTTTCGCTCCCAGGTTTGCAGATGACGGCTGAGCTCGGGGTGCAGATCGCGTTGATGGCTCAATACATTGATCAATCTGCGGATCAAAACGCGATCAGAATAGTGCAGCTTTTGCAGCCAATCGATGAGCCGGTTTTTACTGGCATCCGGGGTCGCTTCCAGACTGCTACGCAGGTAGATTTTCCAGGTACCCGGGTTGGAGGCAATAAAACTGGCCAGTAAACCCAGGCCAAGCCCAACGGTTTTGAAATGCTCCAGCGCAGTTAACCAGGCTGGCATCCCGTTCATTGAACGCAGGGTAATGCCTGTCAGCGCCCAGGGCGCAATGTTGACGGGCAAGGCCGGGATCAAGGTATCAACGTTGTTGCTCGGGATCAGCGTCAATAAACCACCCTGACGAATAAACTCATTGGCATCGTTGATTTGCGCCGGCCATGTTTTCCCCGCGTAAACACTGATAATCGGCCCAAGCTGTTTGATCAGCAAGGGCAGCAGATGGTCGCGGCTGACCGTCATCGGGCCATCCTTGAAATTGGGATCCTGCACCAGATAGAGATCCTGGCCCATGACTTTGACGCCGATCGCATGCCAGACGTTTTTAAACACGGCGCTGTGATCGTTTTGGCGTAGATAATCTTGAATGTTGTCGGCGAGGAGTTGTTCGGCAAAGGGATCGTTTTCTGGAATCAGATACGTCATACGCTGGGCAAGCTGGTAGGTGTGAACATAATGCCACAGGCGTTCAAACAAGGTTCCCAGTTCCGTATCCAGCTGATCTGCCTGACCATTCCAGGCCTGAATGCGGCTTAAAATGTGCTGCCATTCATCAGGCGAGCTGTCCAGAAACCAGCGCGACAGGGGGTGGCAAATGCCGTTTTGCATCAGGGGGATGCTGTTCAGATGCCGTTGTTGCAATGTGAAATATTGACACAATTTTTCCACGATCATGTCTTGATCTTTGCTTTGATTCTCCCCTTTGAACAGGAAGGGCGTGTCAGGCTTCCAGGGGGTGAATCTTTGCATCATGTCCACGTAATTGGGCGCGGGTCGTTGCGCGTCCATGCTGGAGGATGCCAGGGGCGGGCCCATCTCATCCAGCACCACGTCGGGGATGCGGGCCAGCGCTTTGCATAATTCCGGCGTCATCTCCAGGTTCGTACAATCTCTCAGGTGCAAAAAAAACAAATCAGGATTGTTATGGATAAGTTGAATGAGGGTCCCGGCGTTTATATGACAGTATTCAAGCGTCATGAATTGAAGCTGCGTCATGGGCAGCCGGTAAGCAAAATTGTCCGGGATCGGGTAACTATACAAATGCAAAGTTCTCAAGCGGTTTGCGCTTTGAATCGTCCAGGCTATGTCTTCGCCCTGGAGGCTGGGCGTGGACAGATAAAGTTCCCTGCATTCGGGAAAAAAGAAAGGCTGGGAGGCGATATTATCCACCGGACATTGCATGAAATTAAAAAAATGCAGCCGGTTTGCCCGTTGTTTGATGGCCATCAAATCGCTTTGAAACAGGTTGCAATTGTCCAATACCAAAACCCGTAGAGCAGACAGATTGAGCTGATGTGTAAAGCCTTCGGGCAAGGTCTGCTGGTTTATTTCCAGCTCTTGTATCTTGCCGGACATGGCGAGCAGTCGGCAGAGATCGTCTGCTTCCAGGTTGCAGTGATTTATTTGCAGGTGCGTCAACGACTTCAGATCAAGGCCGATGGTAAAACCCGCGGGCAGTTCCTGCTGTTTGATTAACTCCAGTACTTGCAGTTTTGTAGCGGCTCGCAAGAGTTGCTGTACAATTCCGCCGTCCGTTTTGCCGTTCACCCTTAACACCCGGAGTTGCGGCAGATGCGCGGGAAGTGCGCCGTAAAACTGAATATCGCCAAAGAGATCCAGTGTTCGGAGCCCCGTCAGACTATTCAGACTGCCCAGATTGAAATGTGTAATATTGTTGACGGTAAGACTGGCCAGATTGGCGAACAAGTTGTTCCCGCTAAAATCCAGATCCAGCGTGTCACAGCGTTCCAGCACCAGCTTTTTCAAATTGGGCGTCAACACGCTCAGCTTCTGAATATCCGCCATGCTGAGCGGGCAATTGATAATCTCCAGTCTGTACAGCAAGGGGAAGCTTTTGTTGTTCGAGAAAAATCCGGTCAGCGCGTTGTAATTGGACAGAACCAGCGAGTACAGAGTCGGGATGTGATCCAGGGCTGTCAGCAAGCTGTCTTCCGACACATCCTGGCCCTCGAACATGAGACGATTGATCTGCTCGGGTGTTACAGGTGTTTTGTTCTCAAATAGCAGCTCTCCTGTTTGGATCACGTGTGAGACGGCCTCTTGATTCAAGCTACAGTCGTTACAACTTGTTTCCTGGTGCAGCGACACGGTCGCCGGCAAATGGGCGAGATAATGTTGTAATAGTGATTCCTGGTAATCTTCCGGCAGTATGAGGCCGCTGTAAGGAGGCTGGGCATTGTGTAGCAAGTTGAGTAGTTGTTGCTGGTTCCAGGCCCAATAGGCGGAGAAAAAATCAAACATCCGCTGTTGCGGAGCAGCGTCGCTGCACAGTAAGGCATCTATCCAGTAATCATCGAGAAGATGCAGCATATCGTAGGTTAAATCGTGCTGGTGAAGGACTTGTGTTTTGATGATTTCGGGCGTCTCGGGCGTGATTCGTTTGCAAAAATCAATTTCATTGAGCCTGTCCAGATCAGTTTGTTCCAGTTTGATCACATCGCCATCTTGCCAGACATAAAGCGAGAATCCTTCGTTGAGCAGCTTGACAAATTCCTGTTGTATTTTGAAAATTTTGGGCACGCTCCAACCCATGGCGCTCCAATCGGTGATGATCAGGGCTTTGGGTTTGTAAATTTTGCTGGCGTTGATTTTTTTCCATAACACCTGGCCATTGACGATCTCGATGCTGCCGCCTGGTTCGGTGTTATACACAATGTGTTCGTTATTGACAGCGTAGTATAGTTCGTTGGGTCTGGGCATGTGGATTCGATTGATCTAAGGCAATAATGTGATTATATAATACATCGTGCTCTTTTATAAGTCTTTTTGAGGATGAGTTTAACATGAGGCATCCGTGCCGCGACTTGTTGGGCCAGGGCCGCAACCTACCCGTTCGCAGCGAGATCGGGGTAACGATATGTTAGCCAACTTGCTTTGATCTTCCTGCGAACGGGTAGGTTGCGGCCCTGGCCCAACAAGTCGCGGCACGGATATTCCATGTGTTATCATGCTCGTCAACAGCCTACAGGAGCATAAAAATAATGATATTAAACAATATGATTGCGGTGGTAACCGGCGGTGCGTCCGGGATGGGAAAGGCCTGTGTCGAGGCTTTGAGCGCAGGCGGGGCAAGGGTGGTGGTTTGGGATAAACAGATAACTGGCGTGGAAACAACGGCCATTGCCTGTGATGTCAGCTCCGATGTCGAGGTGGAACGCGCCATGCAGCAGACCATCAGTAAAGTCGGCGTTCCCCGTATCGTGATTAATTGTGCGGGCATTGCACCGGCCAAACGCATGGTGGGCAAAGAGGGCGCGATGCCGCTGGCGGCGTTCAAACAGGTGATTGATATTAACCTGGTGGGAACGTTTAACGTGATGCGTATTGCCGCCGAGGCGATGACAAGCTTGCCGATCGATGAGGAATCGCAGGAGCGGGGGGTGATCATCAACACCGCGTCGATTGCGGCTTACGAAGGGCAAATCGGCCAGTTGGCCTACAGCGCATCAAAGGGGGGTGTGGTGTCCATGACCTTGCCAGCCGCCCGCGAACTGGCCGCCCAGGCGATTCGGGTTAATACGGTCGCCCCGGGTTTGATCGCCACGCCGATGCTGTTGAACATGCCTCAGGAGGTGCAGGATAGTTTAGCGGCCACGGTGACCTTTCCGAAACGCTTGGGGCACCCGGAAGAGTTCGCGTCATTGGTGCTGCATTTGATTGATAATCGCTTGATGAACGGGGAAGTGGTGAGATTGGATGGGGCGTTGAGGATGCAGGCGCGGTGAGGGGGCTTCGTGCCACACCGTGTTGGGCCAGGGCCGCAACCTACCCGCTCAGGAAGATCTCGCTGCGAACGGGTAGGTTGCGGCCCTGGCCCAACACGGTGTGGCACCGAACCATTATTCAAACCCCAACGGCCAAAAACTCCCGAATCACCTTCAAAAACTTCAAGCCATAATGACTGGATTTATGCTGCCCAACCCCCGATACATCCAGCAAATCCTCCATCGTCTCCGGCTTCTTCGCCACCATTTCGTGCAAGGTATTATCACTGAAAATCATAAACGGAGGCTTGCCTTCCTGCTCCGCCAACTGCCGGCGCAACGTACGCAGTGCATCAAACATCGGATGACCTTTCTGCTCTGCCGAATGACGCGTTTTGCTGCTCTTTTTACTTTCCTTCACCAACTTCGGATCCGGCAAAGCCAGCATGATTTTTTCTTGCCCCTTCAGCAAAGCGCCGGCCTTTTTCGCCAGACGCAAGACATTGAAATGATGAATATCCTGATAACAATATTCCTGATGAATCAACTGCCAGGCCAGCAATTTCCAATAATTACCCGTCTGATTTTTACCAATTCCATACGTGCTTAATTGCGTATGACCGGCTCTGTCAATCTTCTCCGACGCACTGCCGCGCAACACATCCACCACATACCCCATGCCATAATTTTGTTTCAGGCGGTAAATACAGGACAGCAACTTCTGCGCATCTTCCGTCGCGTCCTGCATAATCGGTGGATTGTCACAGATATCGCAATACTCGCAGGCGCTGTCGCAGACCTCATCAAAATAGCGCAATAAAATTTGC
>Ga0209066_10004781_pt1 | contig 14566 bp, 11 predicted proteins | sample All_14_2_FD_187198 | JGI IMG/M metagenome (GOLD analysis project Ga0209066, IMG submission 187198) | Freshwater microbial communities in response to fracking from Pennsylvania, USA - Allegheny Zone_MetaG_DW_15 (SPAdes) (version 2) ...
GGCTGTTCTCAGCCCCTGGGACCGCCCCGATTTCGTCGTCGGCGGTGTCGTTGTCGAGGTGAAGATTCGCGGAGCCCGGAAGGTCGCGATCTGGAAGCAGTTGAAGCGCTATGCGGACCACCCCGCCGTGACCGACATCGTGCTGGTCACCAACCTGTCGATGGGCCTGCCGCCCGAGGTCGAGGGCAAGTCCGCCTGGTACGTCAGTCTGGGGAGGGCGTGGCTGTGAGTGCCCGCACCTTTGGAAGACTCGAACTGTGGCGCACCGGCGGCGCGACTGGATGGCTGCTGGCCGATCTTGAACCCCATGTCGTCATTCGGCTCAAACAGCTGTTCCCCAGTGTCCCGAAGGCCAGTCCGCCACCCTACAGGCTGCCGTCCGACCCCATGACCAGTGCGGACCTGGACTGGTTCACGAGCCGGTATCCCCTGGCCGCATCGGCGGCTGACCTGGCCGAGTTGAAGGCGCGGCGGGCCGCGTTCGATTCCAACCAGGCGGAAATGGAACGCATCCTGTCGGCTGACTATCAGCCGCCCCTGCTGACCGGCCTGCGCGAGGGGATGGCCATCCGGCCCTATCAGGCCCAGGCCGTGGAAATTCTCAGCCTGTCCGGGGGGCTGCTGTGCGGCGACGAAGTCGGGCTGGGCAAGACCTTCACCGCGGCCGCCGCCTGCCTGACGCCGGGGTCGCTGCCTGCCATCGTCGTGTGCCACCCCCACCTGCAGCAGCAGTGGGTGAAGGTGATCGAGACCTTCACCACCCTTAAGGCCCACGCCATTCGGTCGACCAAGCCGTATCCGCTGCCACCCGCCGATGTGCGGGTCTTCCGCTATTCCCAACTGCTCGGCTGGGCCGATATGTTCGAGCGGATCGGCGTCGGACTGGCCGTCTATGATGAGGTGCAAGAGCTTCGGACGGGCACAGAATCCGGAAAGGGCTCGGCCGCATTGAGGCTTTCGCGCGCCGCCCTTCGCAATCTCGGGCTCTCGGCAACGCCGATCTATAACTATGGTCGGGAAATCTTCGCCATCATGGCCTATCTGCGGCCAGATGCGCTGGGCGACTATGAATCCTTCATGCGCGAGTGGTCGCCGCGCGGTCGCATAACCGACCCCAAGGCTCTGGGCAGCTATCTTCGCGAGAAGCACGCCTTTGTGAGGCGGACCAAGCACGACGTCGGGCAGGACATGCCGGCGGTGAACAAGATCGTCGACACCATCGATTACGATCACGACGCCCTGGCCAGCATCGAGGAGATGGCCAGGGCCCTGGCCATTCGAGCCACCGAGGGGCGTTTCACCGAACGTGGCCAGGCGGCGCGCGATCTTGATCTGCTGGTGCGCCAGCAGACGGGCGTGGCCAAGGCAAAGCAGGTGGCCGCCGTTGCCCGCATCCTGGTCGAAGGTGGCGAGCCGATCGTCCTGGTGGGGTGGCATCGCGAAGTTTACGACATTTGGCAGGCGCGATGCTCGACCATGGTGTTTGGCGAGCTGGACTGGTCACCCGGTGTTCACCACCAGTGTATCGGGCGACTGGACCGCGAGGGGCAGGCAGCGCCGGTTACGGCCCTGTTCCTGGTTGTCGAGGAAGGCAGCGATCCGCCCCTTATGGAGGTGCTGGGCATCAAGGCCAGTGAGGCCAGTCAGATCACGGACCCCAGTCTGGGTGTGCAGCAGGCCCATAGCGATTCCAGCGCTCTACGCCGGCTGGTGGAACGCTATCTGGACAAGCGGATGACGGTCGCGACCGCCACGGACGCCGTTCGTGAGGTGGTCGATGTCTGAGACGCCGCCGATCATCGTTGAAGCCGTCAAACAGGTCTCGATCGAGGCTGTCGCTGGGGTGAGGTTCACCGGCGGTGCCACGCGCGTCGGGCCCTGTCCGCTGTGTATGCGCGGCGAAAAGAAGGGCAGCTGCTTTAAGATCCGGGAGGGCGTTCGCTGGCACTGCCACCGCTGTGGCAAGGGCGGTGACGTGGTCGCCCTGGAAGCCCAGCTGGCCAATGTGGGGATGGTCGAGGCGGCGCGGCGTCTGCTGGGCGGTGCCTGGCGCGAGCGGGTGGCCGAGCCGATCGAGGACGCGCGTCCGAGGGCCCGCTCGCAAGAGGCGGAGGCCGAGGCAGCGCGCAAGGCGGGGTATGCAGCCGAGATCTGGCGCAAGGGGCTGCCCTTCGCCGGGTCGCCGGCCGAGGCCTATCTGGCGGCCCGCGGGATCGTGCCTGCGGTGCTGACCGCCATGGCCCCGAATCTGAGATTCAATCCCCGTGCCCGCTGGTTCTGGGATTCCTCCGATCGGCGCTGGGTGTCGGCGGCCGCCATGGTGGCCCTGGTGGTAGTCGCAGGACCGGAGGGCCGTCCGGTCGCCACCGGCGGGGTGCATTGCACCTATCTGGCGTCCGACGGGTCGAGGAAGGCGATCGATATCCGCCCGATCCCCGCGGCCGATCGGGCCAATGCCAAGGTCATGTGGGGGCCGCAAGGTCTGGGGGGCCGGGCCGGTGGCACCTGGCTGATCGGTCCAGCGCTGAGCGAGAGTCTGAACAGCCAGGCCGTCGGGGCGGAGGGCATCGAGAGCGCTGCTTCGCGGGCCAGCCTGATCTGGCTGGATCAGGGCGTCGTGCCCCGGACATGGGCGGCCCTGTCACTGGATCGCTTGCAGGGCCGACTGGCCATCGACAATGCAGGATGCGCCGATCTGAAGGCCCTGGCCGCCAAGCCGGGGTCGGCGTTCGTCTGGCCGGGGATCGACGACGTCGAGGTCTGTCTGGACCGTGACATGAACCCCATCGACATCAAGGCCAGGACGGCGCGGGGCAAGCCCTGCCTGGTGCGGCTGGATGGGGAGGCTCGCACGCGGATCTGCGGGCGGATGTCGCGCGCCGCATGGATGGCTGCCGGCAGTCAGCGGGTTCGGGCGATCGCCCCGCTGCCTCGATCGGATTTCAACGATGAACTGCGCCGCGTGCTGGCGCATCGGAGCGCCGCGTGAGTGACGAATACCAGGTCATGGCCGGAGACGATGCCGACACGGAACGTCGCCTGGGCGTGTTTCCGAAGCCGCCGCTGGCCGAGTGCCCGGTCGTCTTCCTGGGCTATGAGGGGGCCAAGGTCTTCTTCGCCATGCCACAGGGCGAGATCCGCTGCGAGCTGGCCAGCCGCATCGCCGGGATGCTGAAGACCGACATCTTCTGCTGTGAGGCCGGGCAGGCCTTCCTGACCTACTGGCGGACGTCGGACGACGACAAGTTCGCGGCCCAGCTGTGCGCGGTCTGGTTCAACCGGCAGTGCCGGGATGCGGGCAAGTGGGACACGCGGCGGGTCATGCGGTCGTTGGGCGTCTGGCCCGGCGAGCCGGGCGAGGTCGTTCTGCACAAGGGCGACGAAACCCTGCGCTATCGCAGCGACGGGACCATGACCTCGGTCTCGATCCTGGACAGTCTGAGGGCGACCTCGGGCCCACTGTACCGGCTGTTTCCCCCCGCCCCCCGGCCCGGTGACCCTGCCTCGGCGGCCGACGGCGTCTGGGTGCGGACCCAGCTGGATATGTGGCGGTTCGAGACCCTGGGCGATGAAGGCCTGACGGGGGCGGATGTGCTGGCCGGATGGCTGATCGGGGCTCTGTTGGGCGCGGTGCCGCATTTCAGGCCCCACCTGCTGATCCGCGCCCTGCAGGGGTCGGGCAAGACGACGCTGATGACCTTGGTCCATGCGTTGCTGTCGGCGCTGTCGGGCGATCTGATCAACAGTTTCTCGGACGCCGGGTGGCGCGCCGACGTCGCCGGCATGGCACGGCCCCTGGTGGTGGACGAGGCCGAATCCAGCGGCGGTGAAGGGGCGCCGGGCGCGGTCGAGCAGGTGCTGAACTATCTGCGGCTGATGTCCACCGGGGCGGGCCAGAACCGCAAGATGGGGGGGCTTGACGGCGGGGTGACCAGCCAGACGGCCGTGGGCTCGGTCGTCATGGCGGCCATTCTGCCCCCCGCCCTGGACAATGCCCTGGCGACCCGTGTGGCGGAGATCAAACTGCTGGCCCTCAACGAGTCCGACCTGCCGCTGGAAGCGCGAACACGGACCATGGCCACCGATGCGGCGATCGAGGCGGTGACCGCCCAGGCCAAGGCTCTGGCACCCCGACTGCTGGCGCGGGCGCTGCTGAACGCCAAGCGGTATCATGCGGACGTCGGGACGATGAAGGCGGCCCTGATTGAAGCGAAGGAGGATCCTCGGACGGCCGACCTGATCTCGGCGCTGGCGGCCGGCCGAAGGGTGCTGATGTCCGACGCCCCCCTGACCCCCCAGGAGGCGGCCGAAGACGTCGGTTACTGGCGGCCCTTGCTGGAACGGCGAAGCCAGACCCAGGGGGTGTCGAACCCAGGGGCGGCGCTGCTGGCGCACATCATGGCCTGGAAGACCGGACAGCATTCGCACGACCGCAAACTGAGCATCGGCGAGCTGGTGGCGATGTGGTCGGAGAAGGATGAGGGCGACATCAAGCGCCTGATCGCCGAACTGAAGAACCACGGGCTGCGGCTGCATGATGGGTACGGCCCCGATGGCCGCCCCGGACCATGGCTGTTCGTCGCCAATGATCACCCGACCCTGGTCGAGATGATGCGCAAGACGCAGTGGCGGGACTGGCGCTCGACCCTGGGGTACCTCGACCAACTGGGGCCGGATTACGCCACCTGGTCGGTCAAGTCGCTGAAGTACGGGATGGGGGTGCAGCAGCGCGGGCTGGCCATCCCCCTCGCCCCCTGGTTGGAGAAGCCCACGCTGCGCGTTCCCGGTGGCGTTCCCTCTGGCGTTCCCGGTGATGGCCATGATTTCTAAGCGGAAATCACCATTGGGAACGGTGGGAACGGTGGGAACGCCACCGGCTCACAGGTGCAGGGGCGCAGGCGGGTGCGCACGACGCCACAGGTGCGTTCCCTGCGTTCCCGGCGTTCCCTCTCTCTTTTATTATATAAACTTCAATAGTTTAGACTGGAACAGAACCGGGAACGGTCTGGGAACGGTCGACTGCGAGGCCGTCCATGACCGCTGACAACGAAACCTTCCCCTTCCGCAAGAAGAAGCTGGGCGAGCCCCTGGCCCAGTACCTGCACGACATGGCCGACCTGTTCGGGGCCGACGTCGAACAGCGCCGTCTGCTGAGCGAGGCTGCGGCCATGTCGCATCCTCAGCGGTCCGAGGCCGATCGGGCCTGGGCCAAGCGCATGGCCATGCGGATCCGCGAAGAGCTGCAGTCGGGGATCGACGCCGTGGTGTACGCCGCCCAGGCCCGGGGCGAGAAGGTCGAGGTCTTCAACGATGACGGGGCCGTCTGCATCAAGGGGCGTGACGGGCTGTACTCGCTGGCCGGTACCGGTGCCCTGAGCGAGGCTGAGCTCAACACCGGCATCGCCTATCGCGCGCTGTTCGAGAGCTGCGGCTATGCCGACCTCGGCTCGCAGCTGGGCAGGGTGTCGGGCCAGCCTGGATCACAGCGGACCTCGACGGCCAGCCTGCATCTGTCGCGGCTGAACACCGTCTATGCCGGTGCCCAGCTGGCGGCGGCCGAAGCCTCGGCAGGCCCGGACCTGCTGCCGGTGCTGCGCGCCGTCGCGGGCGAGGGGCGGACGATCAACTCCCTGGCCCGGAACGGTGGACACCGTCGCGTGCTGCTCGGTGACCTGATCAAGGCCCTCGCTCGGGTCAGGGTGTCGATGGCCGAGACAGGGGGCTTGCGAATCAGAGGCGGTTAGTCGCATCAAAGGCGCATCGGTGAAGTTGCGACCGCAAGCCCGCCCCGCCTTTCGGCCCGGCGGGCTTCTCTTTGGCCGCAACCTCGAAAACCCAACGACATCAATGGGCTATTGCCCGACCCGGCCGTGTCCATGGGTCCTTCCCAGGGTATCGGGCCCTATACGGTGTCGCAGAGCGTTCCTGTTTCGCAGTTGGTCGATTGGGAAAAACCTTGTGTCGCGGACCCTGTGACCTTGTGTCGGGGGTTGTGACCTTGTGTCGGGAGGCCCTGGCATGTCGGAGAGCGCCGACCTCTGGGTCTCGCAGGCGGATGCGGTGCAGCTGCTGGCCGACGCGGGTGACCGCATCTCGCAGCAGGCGCTGTCTGAGTATCTGAAGAAGCACCCTGAGGTGGCCAAGCGGCAGGAGGGCCGGCGCATCTGGGTCCACTGGCCGTCGTTGAAGGCTTCGCGGGCGACCAGGTCGGCGCGCGGACCGTCCAGTCAGGCTCCTTTGCTGGACCTGGTGCGCGAACCGACGACTGAAGCCCCTGCGGATGCGCCCAGGGCCAAGATTATCGACCCCTTGGGTGCCCGACGCGCGGAAGCCGACACGGCGCGGTCCGAAGCGGAAGCCCGGCGGGCCCGCGTCCTGGCCGATGAAGCCGAAGGCCGCGTCATCAACCGGGACACGGCGGTTAATGCCTTCACCACGGCGGGGATTGCGCTGGTCCGGGCGATGGAAGAGCGCCGGATGGCCGCCATCGACGAGGTAAGGGCCGCGAACGACGTTCGTGAGGCCGTCCTGGCCATGCGCAAGCACGAAAATGCGGTGCGCGCCGCCTTCGCCAATGCCTTGACCGAGTTCGCGGTCACCTCGGAGCCGGTTTTGGCAGCAGCGGAGTAGGTCGTGGCCGCGTTTCCGGGATTTGGCATCGCCGCCCTGTTCCTGGCCCTGGCCCAGGCGGTCGCGCCTCGGGTCGAACAGGCCAACTGGGAATGGGCCGAGGGCCTGATCGTCATTCCGGCGGAGGCCAACACCTCCCGCCCCGGCGAACTGAGCTGGGACGGCTTCGAATACTGCCTGGAGCCGCTGGAACGGCTCGACTACATGCACAGCTGCTCGCGCGTGACCATCATGGCCGCCGCGCAGACGGGCAAGTCCAACATCGGCGTGGTCTGGTGCGGCTGGACGATCTGCGAGGCACCTCGCCCGATGGGCCTAGCGGTGCCTTCGGGTCCGAAAGCCCAGTCGTTCAACTCGAAGAAGATCCAGCCGGTCATCGACAAGACGCCGCTGCTGAGCGAGCGGATCGTGCCGCAGAATTCGCGCGACGACCGGGCCTCGACGACGCGCCAGAAGAACTATCCGGGCGGCTCCCTGACGATCTTCTCGGCCGGGTCGGTCAACGACCTGCAGTCGGAATCGTTCGGCGCGACCTGGATCACGGAGTCACCCAATTTCCTGGCCGAGATCGGCGGTCGCGGTTCGCCGATGACCCAGATCCGGGGCCGCATGGACGGCTGGGAAGCGACCGGCACAAAGGAGCTGCACGAATCCACGCCCGGCGAAGAGGACAGCTGCCCTGTCAGCGCCGACTTCGACGCCGGGGATCAGCGCCTGCTGTACCTGCCCTGCCCGCACTGCGATCAGTCGTTCTCGATCGAGTGGGACGATTTCATCACGCCCGAGGATGCGTCGGAAGAGCCCTATGTCATCCCGCCGTGCTGCGGCGAGCGTGACGGGGCCGTGGTCACCGAGCGGCAGATGCCGGCGATGAAACGGACCGTTCGGGCCCGGCTGGTTGCCGAGCGGCAGGGACAGACGGACCTCGGGCCGGAACTGGCGGCCGGCTATCTGCCGACCTTTCCGTCAGAGAATGCCGACAACCCACCGCCTGGGCGGTTCGTCGCCAAGGCCCAGTTCAACGCCTGGCGTCAGCGGTCCACCGAGGGCCGCGAGCCCAGCTATCACTTCTGGCAGGTGCATTCGCCGCTGAAGACGTGGCGCGGGATCGCGAAGGACTGGCGGGATTCAAGGGGCAAGCCGACCGAGGAAGCCGCCTTCCGGCAACAGAAACTGGGGCGCCCGACCGAGGCGGCGATGAAGGCTCCGGGCCACATCGACCTGATGTCGGCGGCCCAGGTCGTTTCCTACCGTCGCGGCCACATCCCGCCCGGGACTTGCTGGATCTCGATCCAGGTCGACTGTCAGGGCGACCGCCTGGAATGGTCAGCCCAGGCGCATGGGCCACGGCATCGCGCGCGCATCGATCGCGGTGTGATCGAGAAAGACCCGCTTGGCGTCGACGCCTGGGCCGATCTGGCCAAGGTCCTGGCCCGGCGATGGGAGGGGCCACACTGTCGGCCTCTTGGGCCGGATGTGGTCGGCATCGATTCCGGCGGCGTCGAGGGCGTGACGCCCCGGGTCTATGAGTTCGTTCGGGGTCGCCAGAACTGTTATGCCATCAAGGGGGCCAGCTCCCCGCCGCCGCTACCGACCGATGTCCGACGGATCAAGGGCAAGGATACACGGGGTCGGACGATCCGCGTCTCGCTGCTTCTGGTCGACACCTATGTGTTCAAGAAGTTCACGGCCTACAGCCTGCGCAACCTGGTTGCGGGGGCCACCCTGAAGGAACCGACGATCCTGCCGGGGTCCGTCACCTTCGAAGACGACGCTGCAGAGGAAGATTTCCGCCAGCTGACGGCCGAGGTTTTCAAACGCCCGCCGGGTGCGAAGCCGGGGCAGCGCGGGGAGTGGGCGCGTGTCGAGGGTCGCGCCAACGAACAGCTGGACCTGGACGTCTATGCCCAGGCGCTGGCCTATCAGAAGGGCCTGCAGCGCTGGGACGCCGCGCGGTGGGAAGCCGAGTTTCACGCCCGGGCAAAAGCCCCCGGGGAGGAAACCGAACCGCCATTGCTCGCCATAGCGAGCGAACCGGCCACGCCCCGCGCTGAGCCGGTTGGAAACGACGAACGCCGTCCGTCGGATGGCCGCAGGTACTTCCGCAAGAGGAGCTGATCATGGCGTTGTCGCCGACCGAACAGGCTCGCCTGGAAAGCCTGCGTTCGGCGCGGGACCTGTTGATCAGTGGCCGCGCCGTGGCCGAGGTCCAGTCGGGCGGCCGCTCCAAGAAGTTCGCACAGGCGGACATGGGTGAGCTGAAGGACGAGATCCGGGGCCTTGAAGCCCGTGCTTCGACATCAGGACGCCTTCGCGGCACTCTCAAGTTCAGGTTCAGGCCATGAGCAGCAGCTTCGGCACCGTCGGCCGTCCATACCCCGCGCCTGCGCGATCGGCCTCTTACGATACAGGCGGCGACCGCCCGCACGAGGCAGCACGCCGCTCCGGCACTTTCCTCGCCAACTGGCGGCCGACACTGCAGTCTCCCGACGCGGCCTGGCTGCCGGATCGGAACGAGGTTGTCGCTCGTCAGCGCGATATCGGCCGCAACGAGGGCGTCGGTGCTGCGGCATCGATGCGCATCGTCAACTCGGCGGTCGGCTTCCGGTGGGATTTCACGTCCCAGCCCAACTGGAAGGCCCTGGGCATTACCTATGAGGCGGCTCGCGAGCTGGGCAGCCAGATCGAGGCCCTGTGGGAGCAGACAGCCTACAGCATCCACTTCCTGACCGACGCGGAACGGATGCTGACATTCGGCCAGCAGCTGCGCGCCTCGGCTGCCCATATCGTCAACGACGGCGAGATGGTCGGTCTGGTCGAATATGCGTCTGACGAACCGACGCGATTCAAGACCCGTCTCCGGATCGTCGATCCTGACCGGCTCTCGAACCCGAACGGGCGGGGTGACGGCGCTCTTTTGCCCAGCGGCAACACCATTACCGGTGGCGTCGAGAAGACCCCAAATGGGATTCCGGTCCGCTACTGGATCCGCGAAGGCCATCCGGCCGACGTGGGTGGCCGCCCCAGCATGAACTGGAACGGCTGGGAGCGGTATTCGACTAACTTCGGCCGCCCTCAGGTCCTGCACGCCTTCGACAAGCTGCGCGCCGGCCAAACTCGCGGGGTGACCCGCTTCGCCTCGTGCCTGTCGCTGTTCAAGAGCTTCGGCCAGTACAAGAAATCCACGATCGAGGCAGCCGCAGTCAACGCCCTGTTCCTCGGCTTCGTGAAATCGAACGCCGGGCCTTCCGCGATGAAGGAAGGCTTCGATTTCGACGAGCTGTCGGCGTTCAGCGAGGAACGCGCTGGCTTCTATGAAGACAACCCGATCGAGGTTGCTGGCGTCGGCCTGCCCGTCCTGGGCCCGGACGATGACGTCACCATGCAAACGGCATCGCGTGACACCTCGGGCTTCGAAGGCTTCACCCGCGCCATTCTTCGGCTGATCGCGGCGACGCTGGGCGTCACCTACGAAGAGATGACGATGGACTTCTCGACGACGAACTATTCGTCGGCGCGGGCGGCCCTGCTGATCGCGTGGAAGGAAACGCTGTCGCTGCGCGGCCTGATCGAGCAGCAGGTCGCCTGGCCCTATTTCGCCGCCTGGCTGGAAGAGGCTTTCGACATCGGGGCCCTGACTGTGCCGGCCGGTGCGCCGGACTTTTACGACGCGATCGACGCCTATGTCGAAGGTCGCTGGCGCGGTCCTGGCCGGGGCCACATCGACCCGACCAAGGAAATCGTTGCCGCCGCGGCCCGCATGGAAGCCGGGATCACCACCCTGGCGGACGAGTGCGCCGACTACGACGGTTCGGACTGGGAAGAGAAGATGGAGCAACGCGCGCGTGAGGCCGCGAAGGGCTCTGATCTGCGCCTGCCGACCGACAGCTCACAGCCCTCGGATTCCGCCGACGATCCGGAGGCCGAGCGTCAACGCGACGACCGCCCCGCCCCAGCCGGGCGATCCGCCCTGACACAGGCAGCGCGCACGGCCGCCTCGGCCCAGCACGCCGCCGACCTGGATGCCCGGCCCGCTGCGGCCGCCTGACCTGAGGACACCCATGCGCAATCCTGCCCGCCTTGCGGCCGATCTTTCCGGCCGTCCCCTTCTGCTGCGCGAAGCCTCGGTGCCCGTCCTGGCCCGGATGCTGGGGCTGGAAGCGGGAGACCGTCCGACCGGGTTTGCCGGGTTCATGGCCAGCGCCCGCAAGCTGTTGAACGGTCGGGACGAGGCCGACCACGACGTGACCGAACCCTCCGCCTATGCCCCGCGCTGGCTCGGCAAGCCTGACGATCAGGGCTTCGGATGGACGTTGAAGGACGGCATCGCCTGCATCGAGATCGACACCTGCCTCATGGCCGAGGGCTTCGGCTGGGGTGACACCTGGTACCACGGCTATGACACCTTGGCCGCTGCCTATGAGGAGATCGCCGCAGACGCCCGCGTGATGGCCGTCTTCGAAGTGGTCCAGTCACCGGGTGGCATCGTCGACCCTGGCCTGCCGGAGCTGGCGGCCCTGAAACGGAGCATTCGCGCCGCGGCCGGCGGCAAGCCGATTTGGACCTATGCCCGGGATGCCTATTCGGCGGCCTACTGGATCGCCAGCCAGTCCGACCGCATCATCGCCCCGCGCGAAGGCGGCGTGGGCTCGATCGGGGCCGTGGTGGCCCACTGTGACATCAGCGGGATGCTGGGCGAGGCCGGCATCAAGATCACGGCGTTCAAGTTCGGGCCCCGCAAGACCGATGGCAGCCCGTTCGAGCCGCTAAGCGACACCGCTTCGGAGACTTTCCAGGCCGAAATCGATCAGTGCGGCCGCTGGTTCGTCGCCGACGTGATCGAAGGCCGCCCGGTGCTGACCGAGGCCGCCGTGCTGGCCACCGAAGCCGGTTGCTATTTCGGCCAGGCCGACGACACCGCGCGCTCCGGCCTGGCCCTCAACCTGGTCGACGAAATCATGACCGAGCGCGCCGCCTTCGCGGCCCTGCGCGACCTGGTCGCCGACACCCGCCTGCCCAACCCTGCGGCACCTGCCGCCTCTGCACCGAAGGAAACCGAGATGAAGCGCAGCGAAGTTCTGGCCGCCGCCAACCGGGCGGGTCTGCCCGCCGCCTCGATCAAGAAGCTGGAGGCTGAGATGCCCCAGGACGACAAGCCCGAGGGCGAGGAAGGCGACGACACTGCTGAAGAGGACACGCCCGACGACGAAGCCGTCGATGGTGAGGACAAGGACCAGTCGGAGGCGCAGAAGATCGCCGCCTCGCCGGAGGCCGTTTCCAACCCCGCCCTGGCCAATGCCGCCATTCGTGACGGTCTGACCCTGGCCCAGTTCCAGGGCCAGGCGAAAATCGCCCAGTCCGGGGGCGGTCGCGGCCAGCTGCAGGCCATCCTGGGCAACTCCGCCCGCCTGGGAGCCGACACGCCGCCGAAGAAGGCCGATGCCGGTCTGGACACCAAGGCGATCTACGCCAAGCGCGCTCAGCGCGGAAAGCCTGCCCGCGCCTGAGTGCGCTCCCTTCCCATCGTTAAAGGGAGCCGCGTTCGCCACGAGCGACGCCGCCCCGAAACTGGAGCCTGAAATGACCAAGGTCACCATGTCGCCCCGCGCGGGCGGCTTCATCCTGTCCGAAGCGGACGGTTATCGCTCGCGCGAACAGATCATCATCGGGGCCAGCCAGACCCTGCTGGCCGGCGCGATCCTGGGGGCCATCGCCAACGGCGATCCCGTCGTGACGCCGGGCACGCCTGTCGGCACCGGCAATGGTGTGATCGGCAGCTGGACCGCCGATGCCGGCGTGCCGTCCGGCGAATGGACGATCGAGATCCTGGGCTCGGGTGCCACCGCCGCCTTCAGCGTTCTGCGCCCCGATGGTGCGCTGGACGGCGTCGGTGCGGTGGGGACGGCCTACAACGGCGGCATCAACGGCACCCTGGCCGATGGATCGACGGACTGGGGCACCGGGACGCGCATCCCGTTCGCCGTCGCCTATGACGAGGCCGGGCTCACCTATGTGAAGCACGATCCCGAGGGCACGAACGGCTCCCAGGTGGCCAGCGCCATCCTGTTCGACGCCGTCACGACCGCCTCGGGTGAAACCGCCAAGGCTGCCGCCGTCGTGCGCGATGCCGAGGTGGTGGAAGACGATCTGGTCTGGGACGACCACACCAGTGGCGAGAAGCTGACGGCACTGGCCCAGCTGGCCCGCAAGACCGCCGACCGGGGCGGCATCATCGCCCGACCCGCCGCCTAAGCGGCCGCCGACACCTCGACAAGACCAGACCGGCGCGGGCCTTCCGCGCCGGTCACTGCCTCACCCCGACGCCAGCTGAAAGGGCCCGTCGGACAACCTGTGCTGAAGGAAACCCGACCATGCTGGTAGATATCTTCCGGAACGACCTGTTCCGTACCACCTCCCTGACGGCCGCCATCAATGCGGTCGAAACCCCGCCGCAGCGGATCGCCGAACTGGGACTGTTCGACGAAAAGCCGGTGCGTACGACCTCGGTCGTCATCGAGCGTCGCGACGGTGTCCTGTCCATCATTCCGGCCAAGGCCCGCGGTTCCGACCCGACTCCGATGAAGGACAATGTCCGCAGCGGCATCTCGCTGGAAGTCCCGCACTATCCGGCCCGCGACACCCTGCTGGCCGACGAGGTCCAGGGCGTTCGCGTCTTCGGTTCCGAGAGCGAGCTGGAAGGCGTCGAGGCGGTCCGCGACGAAAAGCTGACCACCATGGCCAACGCCCTGGATGCGACCGAGGAATATGCCCGGCTGGGTGCCGTTCAGGGCGTCATCCTGGACCACGACGGGTCGGTGATCTTCGACCTGTACGACGAGTTCGGTGTCACCGAGCCTGCGACCATCTTCCTGGACCTGAATGCCGCCCATACCGCCGGCTCCGCCCCGATCCGATCCAAACTGACCCTGGTGAAGGACCAGATGCGCCGCATCCTGAAGAACCAGCCGGTGCGCGGCGTCTGGGCCCCCTGCGGCACCACCTTCTTCGAAAAGCTGACCAACCACCCCGAGGTGCGCGAGACTTATCTCAACCAGCAGGAGGCGGCGGATCTGCGCGGCGGCGATCCGATGGAACGCTTCACCTACGGCGGCGCGACCTTCGAACTGTATCCCGGCTATGGCGACGTCGAGATGGATGAAGACGAGTGCCGCTTCATCCCGATGGGCGTGCCTGGCCTGTTCGTGTCCAGCTATGCCCCGGCCCCGTGGTTTTCGGCGGTCAATACCCTCGGCCTGCCCCGCTACACGATGGCGACGCTGGACCCCACGGGGGAGAAGCGCATCGACCTGGAAAGCCAGACGAACGGCCTGCACATCTGCACCCGTCCGGAAGTGCTGATCCCCGGCAGCCGCCTGGCCAGCTGATCCCCCGCTCCCTCCTGAGCCCCTACTGAACCGCCGCCGATCCCCGCCATGGGTATCGGCGGCGGGCTTTCTCGACCGCCCGGACCGCCCCTGCGGACGGACGGTCCAGCAAGCCCGTCCGAAGGAGACACGCCGTGAACACCAGCTCAACCCCCGCTCTGAACCTCTCCCCTGCCGCCGCCTCCGGCCAGGCGCAGCCGTCGCCGGAGGCGGCCGACAAGGCGGCGGCCGACAAGGCGGCGGCCGACAAGGCGGCGGCCGACAAGGCGGCGGCCGACAAGGCGGCGGCCGACAAGGCGGAAGAAGAGACCAGGAAACCCGCCCGTCGCCGGCGGGGCCCGCCGGCCGATGGCTCTTCGGAAAAGCGGGTGATGATGGTTCTGACCACGTCCAAGCTGACTGACGCGAACGGCGTCCGTCTGCGCCGTGGGCGTCTCGCCTCAGTGCCCGACCGCCGTGTTGACGGCCTGGTTGCCCAGGGGCGCGCGCGCCTGGCGTCCGCCGACGAGATCGAAGTCCTGACCCGTCGCCACGGCCGCGCCGAGCTGGGC
>Ga0209066_10004783_pt1 | contig 14565 bp, 10 predicted proteins | sample All_14_2_FD_187198 | JGI IMG/M metagenome (GOLD analysis project Ga0209066, IMG submission 187198) | Freshwater microbial communities in response to fracking from Pennsylvania, USA - Allegheny Zone_MetaG_DW_15 (SPAdes) (version 2) ...
AAACTTTTCCCGCTGCCCGAGGAAGAGATAGACGGCGAGGACCTCTTCTACTACCTGCACGAAGCCACGGAACCCGGCTACCGCTTTACCCCCTCTTACGACGCCTCCAGGGAGTTCATGTATTCCAAGGCCGACAACACCGGCTGCGGCGGTACGCCCGGCATAATCACTTTCTATTCCCGCGTCTGCGTAAAGGGCAGCGGCGACAACGGCAACGCCTACCGCGAGCCGGGAGACCTGAACGGGGACGGCAAGTCCGGAGATTTCATCAACGCCGAGCATATCTGGCCCCAGACCTACTTCAACAGCAGGCTTCCCATGGTATCGGACCTGCACCACCTCGCCCCCACCTTCTCCACTCCCAACAGCCGCCGCGGCAGCCTCAAATTCGCGGTGGTTAACGGCCCCATCTACAGCACTTCTTCCGGGGCCAAGGCCTCCAGGGACGCTTTCGAGCCTTCCGACGAGTCGAAGGGAAACGTGGCCCGCGCGCTGCTCTATTTCGTGGTGCGCTATCACGACAAGAGCATACGCCAGGGCCTGGATTACAATTCCTTCTGGGTCAAAACCGTGCCGCTGCTGCTGCAGTGGAACCGGCAGGACCCCCCTGACGCCGCCGAGCGCCGCCGCAACGACCTGGTAGAAGGCTTCCAGGGCAACCGCAATCCCTTCATAGACTACCCCGAACTCGCGGAACGCGTGGGCGAGCCTGTTTTCAAGGCCCATTGAGCCGCTTCGGCCGCAAAAGAAAAGGCCCCGGAAGGGGCCTTTTCTTTTTGGCGCGGGCGGGCGCTACCGTTTCAGGGGCCAGCGGCACTTCTCTACCAGCGCCTCGTTTACCACCAGCCGGGAACTGGCGGGATAGACCACGTGCTGCACCCGCTCTCCGGCCTTTATCGCCGCCAGGACCCTGGCGGCTTCCGCGCCGGCGTCCCTGAAATCCGGAGAGAAAGAGGCCGACGCCCCGGCCGGCAGCAGGCCGCGGGTAGGGGCGTAGAAAGGCACGGCGTTGGCGCAGGAGAAGCTGGCGAAGACCCGCAGGCTGGACTCGGTTATCAGGACGGGGTCGGGCAGCAGCCAGAAAGCGTCCATTTTTCCGAGCAGGCGGCGCAGCCGCTCCGGGATGGAATCCGCGGATTTAAGGCGGGCGGAGATTATCTCTATGCCCGCGGTTTCCCCGGCCTCGCGCAAGGCCTCCAGGTAGTCCTCGCCGGGATAGGCCGCCCAGAAAACCGCCAGGCGCCTTAGGCCCGGCTGCAGGCCCCGGAAGGCCTCCAGCGCGGGGAGCGGGGCCGGCGCCAGGGAAACCTGGTGCCAGTGCGCCCGCGGGGCGAGGACGGGCGCCAGCGCGTAAACCAGGCGGGTGCCGGGCGGATAGCGCAGCGCCGCCGCCCTGGCCCCGAAGGCCGCGGCGTAGCGGATGTCGTCGGGCAGGCGGAACCCGGGCTTGGACGCGTCCAGCAGGTCCGCCTGCCCGGCGAACGCCGTATGGAAAGCGCCGTAAGCCTCCAGGTAATGGGCGGACTCCCCGGAAAGCACCGCCGCGGTTTCCCCCGCGGCCAGGCAGCAGGGCAGCAGCAGCAGCGCGGCGGCCGGGGCTATTTTCCGTATAAAATATGCTTCCTTCATCGGTTTAAAACTTATAAGTCATACCCAGCGACGCCTCGAAAGGGTTCTGCGGAGCGCCCCCGAGATGGTCCACCCCTCCGCCGTAGGCGGCGTTATAATACCGGCGGTCGAAGATGTTCTTGAACCCCAGCCAGGCGCCGAGGGCAGGCTCGCCAGCGCCGTAAGCGGAATAGCGCACGAAAAGGTCAACCGTGGCGAAAGGCGCGACCCGGGTGCCGTCCTGGTTGCGGGTATAGGAGCGGTAGAGCGCCTTGGGCGTAACAGACCACCTGCCGCGCGTCGCGGAGACGCCGCCCTGCAGCACATGGCGGGAATTGAAAGGCAGCGGGTCCCCGGCCAGGCGGCCCTCGGAAAGGGTGTAGGCCGCCCAGGGCTCGAAGATCCAGCGCCCTGAGCGCAGCAGGCCGTCCACCTTGAGCGTGGCCCCGTAAGCCTCCATCGTGCCGGTATTTTCGGCCTGCTCCAGGCTGGCCACCGGCACCCCCTTGAAGGTGCCTGAGCCGACGATGACGTCCTGTATGAGGTCCCTCACCTTGGCGTAGTAGGGATTTACCGACACGCGGAAATGGGCGCCCAGGTCACGGGTCAGGGAGCCCTCCACAGAGCGGACTTTCTCCGGCTTCAGGCCGCCGTTTACGATATGGAAGAAATAGCTGTAGTAGCCGCTGGTGTTGGTGCTGACGATCAGGGCCGGCACGAACGCGCCGAAATGCTTATAGGCCTGGAAAGGAGACGGCGCCAGGAAGGCCTCGCCGTAAAGCACCTTGGCCACGGTATGCTCCGACCCGCCCGGCCGCCACACCAGGCCGGCGCGGGGGTTCCAGGTTTCGCCGTAAGCCGTGTTGCGGTCGTAGCGCAGCCCCGCGGAAAGGGAGACATGGCCCAGCTGGCGCTGCAGGCGCAGGAAGGCGCCGGCGTTGCTGTAGCTCAGCGAATGAAAATCCACGGGGATGGTGGAGCCGTTGTAGACGAACCGCTGGTCGACCGGGCTCTGGTCCGTGTCGAACCGGTGGTTTAAATCCGCCGTGTAGGGGAGGACCGAATTCCGCTGGTAGGAGACGCCCGCCAGCACCGGGAAGCCCTCGGCGGCCTCGAAAGAGAGCGTCTGCTCGACGGAGGTGGTCCTGGAGAAAGCGTATTTATAGGCGTCCTGGTAGCCGGAAAAACTGTTGATGAACCTGCTTTCGGGGGAGATCTCGTAATCGAAATAGGACAGGACGGTGTTCAGCCTCCAGGCCTCACCGGGAGAAACATAACTGTGCCGGCCGTAAACGGTCTCGTATCCTGTAGCGAAGCGGGCGTCTTCGGTATAAAGCGTCAGGTCGGGCCTGACGCCTATGGAGGACGAGTGGGACTCCTTCATTTTTATGAAGCCGAGCTCCAGGCTTTCCAGGTTCAGCTTCGCCTTGAGGAAAGAGGATTTCTCGGCGGCGTCGTAAGGGCCGACGGGAACGGCGGTGACGCTGCCGTCCTGCAGCCTGGCCTGCCCGGCCTGGTACTCGTTGTTGTACCAGCCGTAGTCCTCACGGTAAAAAGAGGGCAGCCTGGGGCTGGCGCCGCCGCGCTCCTCGTAGATCGCCGAAACCGACGGAGAGCCCTGCCGGCCGCCGGAAAAGCGCGACGAAGCGTAGACGCCGGCCGAGCGGTAATCGAAGGAACCGAAAGAGAGGCCGGCGGAAGGGGAATCCGCGGAGCGGGTGACCACGTTTATGACGCCGCTGAACGCGTCGGCGCCGTAGACCGAAGACATGGGCCCGAGCACCACTTCCACCCGTTCGGCGCCGCGCAGGGAGAGGTGTCCCGCCAGGGCGAACAGGTCGCCGGTAGGCGGGTTTACCTTTATGCCGTCGTAGAGCACGGTGATCCGCTCGCTGCTGGGAATGCCGCGGACGCTGACCAGGTTGAGGCGCCGCACGTCGGAGTTGCGCTGCACCTGGAACTGCGGCATATCCGAGAGCAGGTCCACCAGGGTTTCGTAGCCGCGCTTTTCTATGGTTTCGGCCGTCACCACGTAGGCCGTGGCGGCGGTGTCGGAAGGCTTTTCTTCGGCGTAGGAAGCCGCCAGCAGGGGCGTGTCGAGTATTTCGGCGAGCGAAGCGCTGAAAAAGTCCAGTTCCCCCGCGGCCTGCTGCGCGTGAGCTCCGGCGGCGCACAGCAGCAGGACCAGGCTCAAAGTTTTCCGCATGCTCCCCCCTCCCCCTGAAAACTAACGGACCAGTTTATACGGGTCGTCGGCGACCCCCAGCAGATAAAGCGCGGCCTTGATATTCTTGGCGGAGGCCTTCTCGATCATGGCCGCGCCCGGGTAAAAAGTGGTGCCGTCAAGCTCGGCGGTAAAAGCGAAAACGCCGCGGGCGGAATAAGCCCAGTCGCCGGTATCCCCGGCGGCGACATAGAGGTCGCTGGCGCGCTGCGGCCGGTAGCCCGTAAGGGCGCCCATGGCTTTGCCCATGGCCTCGAAGACTTTCCGGTCCCGCTCGTTCTCCACGTCGGCGTCCTTGCCGGCCCAGGGATAGAGCAGCAGGCTGGAATAGGAATGGTAGCTCATCAGCACTTTAAGGTTGGGCGTGGCCAGGACAAAATCCCGGACGGCCCGCGTTTCGGGCTCGGAAAAAGCGTAGGGGCCGCAGTAGGTGTCGGCCCCGGGGTAGTGGGAAGCCCCGGCCTTGCACCAGAGGGAGTCGTAGTTGCGGTTAAGGTCCACGCCCACGGACTTGTCGTCGTTGACGCGGGTATTCTTGCGGTGCCAGCGGTACTTGCCGGTAGCGACGTCGTACTCGGCGCCGTCCGGGTTGGTCATCGGCGCGATATAGATGTCCAGCGTCTCCAGGAATTTGGCGATGGCGGGGTCGGCCTTGCTGGCCAGCAGGTGGCGGGCCAGGGCGAGGGCCACTTCGTTGGTAAGGTGCTCGCGCCCGTGGTGGTTGCCCATGAACAGGACGGCGGGCCGGGCCGAAACTTCCCTGCCCTTCTGCGCGGTGTTCAGGCGCAGGCACCAGATCTCCCGGCCCTCGGTGGTCTTGCCCAGGGAGAACAGCGAGGCCTCGGCCGGGTGGGCGGCCGCCAGGGCCCTGAGCTCGGCCTCCGTTTCAGCGTAGTTGTGGTAAAGCGCGTCGGCGGCGGGAAAATCCTTCAGGTGGCTCCTGGCGTAATCGTATATGGTCTGGCGGCTCTTTACTATGAACCCCTTGGCGGCCAGCTGCTCCAGGGCGGCCCCGCCTATAAAGCCGGAAACATACGCCCGCTCTATCTCCACGATGTCCAGGCCGGCCTCCAGCAGGGCGGTCCGGTCATACTTGTCGTCGGCGCTGACGGTGACCCAGTAGCGGTCGTCGCCGGCCAGGTGGGTGAAGGCGTCGCGGCCTATTTCCGCCGCCGGGGGCGCGGGCAGCTCAAGGCCGCGGCGCAGTTGGTCGAAAGGGCCCGCGGCGGCGGCTGAAACAAGGAGAGGGAAAAGCAGGGAGAGAGCGGTCTTTTTCATGGTTCCACCTATAAGGTGAATATAGCAAACAGAGGCCCACCCGGGCCACGCTTTTTTATAAAAATATTTATGCAATAATGATATAATTTTTACGGAGCTAAATCGCGGAATCCGGAGACGTTTTGAAACGCAACTCGCCTCTCTTCGCAGTCGCCCTGGCCGCAGTATTTTCGCTTAGCGCCTCCGCATACGCGCAGCTGCCGGGCCTGGAACAGTTCTACGCCGCCCTGCCCTCGCAGGCGGTTCCCGCGCCCCTCCCCCCCTTTAAAGCGCAGCTGCCTTACCTGGCCCAGGCCTCGTCCCTTTCCGGGGAGAAGCTTTTCCAGTACCTGCACGCCGCCACCGAATACCCGGTGCCCGGCACCGATTACCTGAAGGCAAAGAAGTACATGTTCTCGGTGGCCGACAACACCGGCTGCGGCACCGGCCCCGGGGTTTACTGCTTCTATTCCCGGGTCTGCGTGCCCGGGGCCAGCGAACACGGCGCCTCCTATAAGGAACCCGGCGACGCCAACGGCGACGGGATAAGGGATTCGGACGGCATGAACGCCGAGCATGTGTGGCCGCAGGGCTTCTTCAACGAGGCCAAGCCCATGAAGTCCGACCTCCACCACATCTTCCCCACCTTCATCACCGTCAACAACATGCGCGGCAGCCAGCCCTTCGGCGAGGTAGCCAGCCCGGTCTACGGCACCAGCAACGGTTCCGCCCTGGGCGACGACGGTTTCGAGCCTTACGACGGGGTCAAGGGCGACGTGGCCCGGGCCATGCTGTATTTCGTGGTGCGCTACCACGACCGGGAGATAGACGACGGGGCGGATTACGACGATTTCTGGAAAGCCCGCGTGCAGATGTTCCTGGCCTGGAACAGGCAGGACCCCCCCGACCCGGCGGAGCGGCGGCGCAACGACCTCATAGAGGCGTACCAGGGCAACCGCAACCCCTTCGTGGACGATTATTTCCTGGCCGACAGGATAGGCCTGAAAGTGTTCCAGTCGCATTGAGCCCCTCCCCCTTTTAAAGCAGAAAGCCCGGCTCGGCCGGGCTTCGTTTTTGGGGTCCGCGCAAATTACTTCAGCGGGGAAAGCTTCGCCTTGCCGGCGATCACGGCCAGGTTAAGCCGCACGATATCTGCGGCGTAATCCCAGGACAGCGGGGCAAGGGTGTCGCAGGTCCGGTGGTAGCAGGGGTTGTGGTCTTCCCAGCTCTCTATGGAGAGGTAGGTGGGCACCCCGGCCTCGAGGAACGGCACATGGTCGCTGCCCCAGGCCGGCATGGAGATATAGGGCTTGAGCCGGGTATACGTCGCCGCCTGGGCCGCCACCCAGTCGGCGTGGGCGGAAAATTCCTTGTTGGTCTCGATGTCCAGGATCCCGTTGCGGTTCCAGGCTATCATGTCCATGTTGATGGCCCAGGCCGTGCGGGCCATCTCGCCGGAGGCCTTCATCTTTTTGGCGAGCGCGTAGGTGCCGGCCACGCCGGTTTCCTCGCCGTTGGCGGCTATGAACAGCAGGTCGTGGTCGGAGCGGTAGCCGGAAAGGACTTTAGCCATCTCCAGCACGCCGGCCGCGCCCGAGGCGTTGTCGTCGGCGCCGGCGTTCTCGTGCCCGACCGAGTCCATATGCCCAACCACGGCTATGATCTTGGCCCCCGCCGCGCCGGAGCGGCGCCGGCCGAGGATATTGCACTCGCTGTCCTGCTTGCGCTGCTTGTAGCAGTGGCGCTCGGTCTCGTAGCCCAGTTCCCTGAAAGCGTTCTCTATGTAGTCCATGGCCGCCCTGTTGCCGGAAGCCGGAGACAGGTCCAGGTCCCTGGCGCCCCTCTTGCCCGTCATGGTTATGGTTTCCGCGTAGGCGGCCAGGCGGGCGGGACTGACTCCCGAGAGCAGGGCCAGCACGGCAGGGTCGGCGGCTTTCTCCCTTGCTGCGGCGGCGGGGCCGTAATGGACGTCTCCGGCGGAGGCCTCGCGCAGGTGCGCGGCCAGTTCCGGCGGCAGGCGCTGCAGCGGGACTTTAAGGCGCACCAGGCGCGCGCGTCCCTTTGTCAGGACAGGGTCGGAAAATTCAGAGATCTCTTCCAGGAACGCCGGGTCGTGGGAGAGCAACAGGTAGGAAAGGCCGGGGGCCTGCGCGAACAGGTGCGCGGGGCCGAGCAGGAAGATCAGCGCCAGGAGTCTTGCGGTCACGGGGTAATTATATTGTAAAGATTGACGGCGGTCAAGGGCCGCCTGGGGCCTTAAGTTGTATCATCGTAACTATTGTTACTGTGGGCGCGGCGGCGCGCCATAATCTAAGGAGTTATTAATGAAAAAGTTATTCTTCGGGTTATTCGCGGGCGCCATAGCCCTTACCGGCCAGGCCTCCGCCCAGGAGAGCGTCACCTCCAAGTATAAAGTTAATTTCTACGGGCACATAAAGACCGATGTCAGCTATGACGTGCATGGCGTCACCGGCGACGACTACACGCAGTACGTCGCCTCCGACAAGGACTCCGAGAGGGATTTCCGCGCCAGCGCCAAGGGCACCCGCTTCGGCTTCGACCTGACCGACGGGGATATGGTTTCCGGCAAGATAGAGACCGACTTCCTCGAGGACGTCGCCGGCAACGGCAACGCCGGCCTGCGCCTGCGCCACGCCTACCTGACCCTGAAGTCCGGCAAGTACGAACTGCTCGCCGGCCAGACCTGGCACCTGACCCCGCTGGAATTCTCCGGCACCAACAACGAATTCGCCATGGGCTACAGCGGCGTGCTCTGGATGCGCGCCCCCCAGGTGCGCCTGACGCATAAGTGCTCCGACCGCTTCACCTTCGCCGCGGCCGTAGTGCGGCCCACCCGCAAACTTTACGACGCGGAAGGCAACGCCTCGGGCCTGCCCCAGGGCCAGGTGCAGATGCAGTATAAGCTCGGCAAGGCCAAGCTGACCCTGATGGGCGCCCTCGGCCAGTGGCGCAAGAGCACCGGCGAGAAGGGCGAGGTCAAGCTGGTGGACCTCGGCTACAATATCCCGCTGATGGACGGCCTGACCCTCAACGGGCAGATCTGGACCGGCCAGAACCTCTACGACTTCCTGGGCGGCATAGGCCAGAACCAGTACGGGACCTCGTCCGTAAAGGCCACCGGCGGCTTCGCCAACCTCAACATCAAGCCCGCCGGCAGGTTCTCCTACAACCTGGCCTACGGCGTGGACAACCCGGTGGACGGCACCATCGCCACCACTCCGCGCACCCGGAACGCCACCGCCCTGGCCAACATCAACTGGCTCGCCTACGAGAAGGTCACCATGACCTTCGAAGCGGCCAAGCAGATGACGGAGTACGCGACCTCCGGCGGCGACGAAGAGATAGACAACCTGCATTACCAATTCAGCATGAAGTTCCCCTTCTAAAAGAGGAACCGTCAAAGAAGAAGGCCCGGGAAACCGGGCCTTCTTTATTTACGGGGCGAAATAGGAGCCGAGGATCTTGCGGGCGTCGGGGACTTTCTTCTGGGCAAAGCCCTTCAAGAGCTCGTCCCAGTCATAAGGTACGGCCTTGTGCTGTATGGAAACCTTGCCCTTGTGGAAGCGCGCTACCAGGTAGCGCGCGGCCGGCTTATGCCAGCAGCCGAGCGAGCCGGGATTTACGTAACGGACCTTTCCCTTCAGGTCCGAAGCCTTGTGGCGGTGCCCGTGGAAGACCAGCAGGGAACTGTGCCGGCCCAGGAGGGCGTCCAGGTCCACGGCGATATGTTCGCTGATGGGCAGGGCCACCTGCGTGCCGCAGGCGCTGAGCGCGTAATGGACGAAGGCGGCGCGCACGCCGGCGAACTCGTGCTCGCTCAAGAAAGGCCAGGCGGCGGCGGCAGTGCGGTGCCGGCGCGATACCTGCCCGCCCAGCCAGTCGTAATGGTCTTCCAGCCAGCGGGCCGAGCCTTTCGGGACTCCCCCGCACAGCCAGGCGTCGTGGTTGCCGGCCAGCAGGTGCAGGCGCGGCGTTTCTTCAAGCAGGTCCAAGGTCTCGGCCGGCCAGGGGCCCAGGCCCACGGCGTCTCCCGTGTGGAAAGCGGCGTCATAGCCCTCCCGCTTTATCTCGCGGGTAAATGCCCTGAGCGCCGGCAGGTTGGCGTGGGTGTCGGTAAAAACGACTAGCTTCATAAATAAAAAAGGGAAGGGGGTTATCTCCCCTTCCCTTTTATTCTACCGAATTTAGGCTGCGGCCGCTTCTTTCTTCTGCGTCATCAGCGACACCAGCACGAGCACGATGAAGCTCAGCGGTATCGAGACGATGCCGGGGTTGTCCAGCGGGAACGGCGCGGCGGCCGGGTTCAGGCCGAACTTGTCGTACATCGACGGCGAGAACATGATGATGCCGATGGCCGACACCATGCCGGTCACGATGGAGGCCGCGATGCCCTTGGCCGTGGTCTTCTTCCAGAACAGGATCATGATGATGGACGGCAGGTTGGCCGACGCCGCGACGGCGAAGGCCAGGCCCACCAGGAACGACACGTTCATGCCCCGGAAGATGATGCCGAGGACGATGGCGATGATGCCCACCACGAAGGCCGCGATCTTGCCGGCCCGCACCTTCTGCTTCTCGTTGAAGCCGAGCTGCATGTAGCGGTCCATCAGGTCGTGGGCGACGGCGCCCGAGGCGGCTATGATCAGGCCGCTGACGGTGCCGAGCACGGTGGCGAACGCGATGGCCGAGATGACCGCGAACAGGAACGTCCCGAAGGTCCTCGCGAGCAGCGGCGCCGACATATTATCGGTCACGGGGTTCAGCGCGGCGTTGATCACCGCGCCCAGGCCCATGTACATGGTCAGCACGTAGAAGAAGCCGATGGCGGCGATGGCCACTATCGTGGACTTGCGCGCGCAGGCGGCGCTCGGCACGGTGTAGTAGCGGATAAGGATGTGCGGCAGGGCGGCGGTGCCCAGGAAGAGCGCGAGCATCAGCGACAGGAAGTCCAGCTTCTGCACGGGCGTGCCTTCCACCTTGAACTTCAGGCCGGGGCGCATCATCTTGTTGCCGGGCTTCACGCTGGGGGCGTAGACCGTCACCTTATCCTCTCCGTCGGAGAGCTTCACTATCTTCCAGGTGTTGATCTTAGTCTCGGGGTCGCTGAGGATGGAGAGGAACTCGAAGGGACCCACCTTGCCGGTGGCCGCCTCGGGGCCGGTCTTGCCTTTAATGGCTTCCAGGCCGCCGTTCTGGCGCAGGACGTTCTCCTTGGAGGCGGGCAGGCCGTTGACCAGCTTGCCGCCGTCGGCCTTCTTGACCTCGTACTGGGTCTCCTTCAGGGCGATCTTGCCGTCCTTATCGGAGCGCAGCCACCAGGTCTGCACGCCGTCCTTCTCCAGTTTAACGTAGGTCTCGTTCTTGACCGGCACGGAGGAAAGGACTTTGTAATCCTTCACCACGAGCGCGCCCTTGGCCTCAGCGGCTTCGAGGGTGGCGTACTTATAATATGGCACGCGGCCGCCCTGGTCGGGCTCGGTGGAGAGGCCGCGCACCAGCACGGCCACGGTCACTATAAGGGAGAACACCACGAGCATCGCGCCCTTGATGAACTGCACGTAGGTGGTGGAGGTCATGCCGGCGGTGGCCACGATCGTGATGACGATCGCGCCCACCATGATGACGCCCGCGTAATGCGGGATGCCGAGCAGCGGCTCCACGAGGACGCCCGCGCCCACCATCTGCGGGATCAGGTAGAAGACCGAGACCACCAGCGTGCTGATGGCCGCGAACAGCTTGATGCCGCGCGAGTTAAACTTGGCGTCGAGGGCGTCGGTGAAGGTGTACTTCCCGAGGCGCTTCATGGGCTCGGCCACCACGAACAGGGCCACTATCCAGCCGGCCAGGTAGCCGATGGAGTAGAGGAAGCCGTCGTAGCCGGAGGTGGCGATCATGCCGCAGATGCCCAGGAAGGACGCCGCGGACAGGTAGTCGCCGGCGAAGGCGATGCCGTTTACGCCCCAGTGGATCTGGCCGCCGGCGGCGAAGTAGCCGCTGGCCGACTTGGTCTTGGAGGCGAAGTAGAAAGAAAGGCCGAGGACCGCGGCCACGAAGGTGAGGAAAATAGCTATAGCCATGTTATTTCGCCTCCGGGGCGGCCTTATTGTCGGCCTCGTGCGTACGGCACATATGGTTATAGATCAGCGCCTCTATCAGCGCGAAGGCGATAAGGCCGAAGCCGTAGACCACGGCCAGGTTCAGGCCCAGGAAAACGGTCTTCTCCATCCACAGGGGCCTGAGCAGGTTGATGGCCACGAAAACAGCGTAGACTACCGCGTACAGCAGGAACATCCAGACACCGATATTCTGCTTGTACTCCGCCGAGGCGTCGGGCCCGCATTGGGCCGCAGGTTCATGAAGCATTTACCCTCCTACAAAAAACGGGCGCCGTCTACCACCCGGCGTCCGCCTCCGTAACATTTTAAACGATAAGGAATTTTACCAAATCTTTGAGTTTATTCATAGCGGCGCCCGCGGCGGCGGCCGCTTCCCGGAGGGCCAGCTGGTCGGCTTGGGAGAGTTCGGAGGGCTTTATGCGGTTGTCGGGAGGGAGGCCCGCGCCGGCCAGTGCGGCCTGGCGCCTGAGCCGCAGGCGCATCAGGGTTTCGAAAGCCTGCGAGAAAGATTCTTTCTCTCCCTGGTCCAGCACGTTGGCTTCCGCCACCGCGGCCAGGCGGCTCACGGTGGGGAGGGCGCCTATCCCCCCCCGCAGCGCGTAGATGCGGGCGAAATCGGTGAAGACGCGGATGAGCTTCTTGGCGTCGAAAGTGCCGCGCAGCGGCCCTTCGTCCTCCAGGGCTACGCCGCCGCGGAAGTTGAGCGGGACCTTGAAGAGCAGGGCGTTGTTGGCCAGGTTCAGGAAGAAGATGCTCTTGCCCTCCACCGCCGTCCGGACATGGGCGCGCAGGGCGGACTCCAGGGCGGCGTCGCCGGCCACCCGCCGGAAGTCGAAGAACACGTTCACATCCAGCAGGGACTGGGCGTCGGTGACGGCGGCCCAGTCCGAAAAGTACTTTTTCCAGGCCGCCAGCGGGCGCGCCCACTTGGGATTGTTCGCCATGGCCCCGCCCGCGCAGAGCGGGTAGCCGGCCGCGGCCAGCCAGCCGCAGACCTTCTGCCCCAGGGCCCTGAAATATTCCTCCGCCCGGGCTTCCTGCCCCGGGGCTGGGTCGGCGTAGACGAGGGCGTTGTCCTGGTCGGTTACCAGCGTCTGCTCGGCGCGGGCCTGGCTGCCCAGCGCCATGAAAGCGAAAGCGGCGGGCGGCTCGCCCAGTTCGCGGACGGCGAAGTCCACGAAGCGGGCGGTCGCGGCGTCGGCGGCGGCGGTTATCAGGCGGGTGATGCCGGCGCTGTCGGCGCCGCTGTCGGAGAGGGTCTTCACCAGGCGGGGAAGCCGGGATTTGACGTCGCAGACTTCTTCAGGCGAGCCGGCCCGGGCGAATTCCTCCATAAGCACCGCGGGAGAATACCACTTAAGGGCCAGCAGTTCTTTCTCATCCACCACGCTGACCACTTTACCTGAAGCGTTGCGCAGCGCCAGGTGGCGGATGTTCTTCTCCTGCATCAGCAGCACGGCCTCGTAGAGCAGGGCCGTCTCGGGCACGCTGACGAGCGGCGAGCTCATAACGCGGGAAACGGGGTCGCCCGGCTTTACGTCACCGGCCAGCACCCTCGAGCGCAGGTCGTGGTCCGTGACGATGCCGATCATTTCCCCCTCGGTCTCCACGAGGATACAGGAGCTGGCCGCCTTCGTCATCAGGGAGGCCGCCTTGGAGACGGACGTGGAGAGAGGGCAGGAGGCCGCAGGGCGGGCCACCCCCCGCACCGACTGGTTCAGCGACCCCAGGGACATCTGCAGTTCTGAAAGCAGTTTTTCGCGCTCGGCCTCGGAGCGCCTGCGGGCGGTGACGTCTTCCAGCAGGCCGTCGCACCAGTTGGCGCCGGCGGCGGCCTGGGGCGGCAGCAGGGAAACCAGCACAGAGCGCTCACCGGGCTGGCCGGGAAGCACGGAGACGGGGGCTTCGCGCACAGGCTTGCCGGCGGCCAGGTCCTTCAGCAGGCCCTCGAGCGGCAGCAGCGGCTCCTCGCCGGCCGCCAGCAGCTGCTCCACCCCGGCAAAGCCCAGGATCCTGGCCGCCGCCGGGTTGGCTTCGGCGATGCGGCGGGAAGCCAGGTCCAGCCGGAGGACTCCCAGGTTGATGCTGTCGGTCAGCAGGCGGAACTTCTCGCGGCTTTCGGAAAGTTCCTCTTCCGTCTGCTTGTGGCGGTCTATGTCCTTTACCGTCAGGATAAAGCCTTCCCGGCCGCCCATCCGCAGCCGGGAGGCGGTCAGCAGCGCCCGGAAGGTTTCCCCGTCGTTGCGCAGCAGCGAGGTTTCCACCTGGGGGGCCGCCCCGCCGCTCTCAAGGAGTTCCCGCAGATAGTCCAGGGCGTCGGCCGAGCCCCGGTGGAATATGGCCGGCAGGTCCAGTTTGTAGAGCTCTTCCTGCTCATAGCCCAGCAGTTCCATAACGGTACGGTTGGCATAGACCACCCGCCCCGCCAGCACCATGATTATCCCCTCGGTCGCGGCCTCCACAAGTTTGCGGTACTTCTCCTCGGATTCGGAAAGAAGTTTTTCGGCGGCAAGCCGGGAGCGCTCTATGCGCAGGCTCTGCTGGTTTACATAGAGCAGGATGAGGGCGATGATGCCGGCGATGAGCAGGGAGATCTTTATCAGGCTGGATTCGAGGCGCTCTATTTCCTCGCGCACATCCTCTATGTAGATGCCGGTGCCGCTGACCCAGCCCCAGGGCGCGAAGAGCCGCACGTGGGACAGTTTGGGGACTATGCGGTCCTGGTCGTCCTTCCACTGCCACATATAATCCGAATAGCCGGCGCCGTCGCGCCGGCCGATTTCGGCGAACTCCACGAAGAGGCGCTTGCCGTGCGAGTCTTTAAAATCGGAGAGGTCCTTGCCGTCCAGGTCGGGGCGGTAGGGGTGCACTATCATCCTGGGCGCGAGGTCGGTTATCCAGAAATAGTCCTTGGCTTCGGGCCCATAGCGCAGGGCCCGCACGGCCGCGGCGGCCTTGGCCTGGGCCTGGGCCCTCGTCAGGCGGCCCGCCTTTTCCTCCCTGTAAAAATTATCCAGGAGGCTGTGGACGGAATTATTAAGTTCGCTGATGGTCTCGCGCTTGCGGTCCATCATGTTGCGCTCGAAGGAGGGAATGATGAAAAGGAAGGTGGCCCCTATAAAAAGAGCGATAGCCAGCAGGCTGGGAAGGACTATGCGGGCGAGAAAACTGCCGCCGTCAGCGCGGGGCTTGATATCCATCTTATGGGAGATTATAATAAAAAGCGGCGGCTTTGGGCGGGCCGGCGGGCAGGTTTGAAAAATAAAAAAATTTTGTATAATTACCAAGTAGTATTCGCCGGTAGCTCAATGGTGGAGCATTCGGCTGTTAACCGAAGGG
>Ga0209066_10004784_pt1 | contig 14564 bp, 10 predicted proteins | sample All_14_2_FD_187198 | JGI IMG/M metagenome (GOLD analysis project Ga0209066, IMG submission 187198) | Freshwater microbial communities in response to fracking from Pennsylvania, USA - Allegheny Zone_MetaG_DW_15 (SPAdes) (version 2) ...
GCTGTTGTGATTGAACGTTGCCGGAGTCCACGCCGAAGTGCGATGACATTGGTCGCACGAGGCCGTGGTCGGCAGGTGATTGCTCGGCTTGCCGCTGGCGGTGCTGCCGTTGTGGCAGGTCGCGCAGGTTCCCGCCGTCACGTTGCTGTGATTGAAGGTCGCCGGGGTCCATGCCGTGGTGCGGTGACATTGATCGCACGAGGCCGTGGTCGGCAGGTGATTGCTCGGCTTGCCACTGGCGGTGCTGCCGTTATGGCAGGTCGCGCAGGTTCCCACCGTCACGTTGCTGTGATTGAACGTTGCCGGTGTCCATGCCGTGGTGCGATGGCAACTGTCACACGAAGCCGTGGTCGGCAGGTGATTGCTCGGCTTGCCCGTCGCGGCACTGCCGTTGTGACAGGTGTTGCAGGTACCCGCCGTCACGTTGTTGTGATTGAAGGTCGCCGGTGTCCACGCCGACGTGCGATGACAGGAATCGCAGGACGCAGAGGTCGGCAGGTGATTGCTCGGCTTGCCCGTCGCGGCACTGCCGTTGTGACAGGTATTGCAGGTACCCGCCGTCACATTGTTGTGATTGAAGGTCGCCGGGGTCCATGCCGACGTGCGATGGCAGGAATCGCAGGACGCAGAGGTCGGCAGGTGATTGCTCGGCTTGCCGCTGGCAGTGCTGCCGTTGTGACAGGTGTTGCACGTACCCGCCGTCACGTTGTTGTGATTGAAGGTCGCCGGTGTCCATGCCGAAGTGCGATGGCAGGAGTCGCAGGACGCAGAAGTCGGCAGGTGATTGCTCGGCTTGCCGCTGGCAGTGCTGCCGTTGTGACAGGTGTTGCACGTACCCGCCGTCACGTTGTTGTGATTGAAGGTCGCCGGAGTCCACGCCGACGTGCGATGGCAGGAATCGCAGGACGCGGAGGTCGGCAGGTGATTGCTCGGCTTGCCGCTGGCTGACGTACCGTTGTGACAGGTGTTGCACGTACCCGCCGTCACGTTGTTGTGATTGAAGGTCGCCGGTGTCCACCCCGAGGTGAGATGACAGGCGTCGCAGGATTCGCTTGTGCTGATGTGTCCCGCAGGCTTGCCCTCGGCCTCATCGCCATTGTGGCAAGTGCTGCATTGCCCCGGTGTCACCTGGCTGTGGTCGAAGCGCGCCGGTGTCCACGCCGAGGTGCGATGACAGCTCACGCAGTCCGCATTCGTATTGGGGTGATCTGACGGTTTGCCGCGCGCGGTGTTGCCGTTGTGGCAACTGGCGCAGCGTTCGTTGGCGACCGATCCATGATCGAAGCGCGCGGGCAACCAGGCCTTCATTTGATGACAGGTGTCGCAGGTCGCCAAGGTCTGGATATGTCCACTCGGCCAGGGCGTGGCCTGAATGCGCGCCGACGGTCCATGGCAACTCGCACAGACCTTGGGCGTGCCCTTCAGAACGCCGTTCTGGTGGCAACCTTCGCAGGCCGCCGACTGATGCGCCCCGGCCAGGATATAGCCCGTGGTGGCATGGTCGAAGTCCTTCTTGCCACCGGCTGGCGCAGCGGCCCACAGCGCTCCGCTGAACAGCAAAGCGAACCACAGGAACAAGCGTCCCCGATCAAGCTGGCGTTTCATGGCTTGCTCCTTTGCGTCGCCGGACGCAGGTCCCCGAAGGTGGTGGTTTGGTGGCAACTCGCACAGTCACTGCCGAGCTGACGGTCATGCGGATCGTCTTTGGCATGGCAGCTCACGCAGGTCATGCTGAGCTTGCTGCGTAAGCCGTCGTCGCCCTTGTGACACGCGGCGCAGGGTGGGCCGCGATGTCCATCGGTGAGCGGAAAATCGGTCTGTCGATCGTGGTCGAACTCCCACAGCGCCCAGTCGCGGACGCTGTGACACTCGGCGCAGTCCTCACCCAAGGACCCCTCGTGCTGATCGTCATCACGATGGCAGGCGATGCAATCCTTGCCTTCACTGCGATAGGTCGCGTCGAGGTGGCAGGCCTTGCATTCCGCCGCCAGGTGCGCGCCGATCAGGGGAAACTCGGTGCGGGTGTGGTCGAAGGTGGTTTCTTTCCAATCGACATCGCCGTGGCAGTCGGCGCATTGCTTGCCGAGCTGATCTTCGTGCGGATCGTCGTCGGCGTGGCAGTCGACGCAGTCACGTACCGCACTGCGTGGCCCGGACGGGCGCTCGACACCGTCCTTGTGGCAATCCGCACATTCCGCCTTGGCATGCGCATTGCGCAGCGCGAAATCGGTGTCCCGACTGTGGTCGAAACTGCTCGCATCCCACTTCCGGGTGGAATGACAGTCGCCACACTGTTCGCCCAATCGACCTTCGTGCTTGTCGTCCTCACGATGACAGGCCACGCAAGCGGTCGACGTGTCATGGAAGTGCGCGGCATCGGCATGACAGCCCCGACATTGGGCGTCACGATGGGCACCGTCCAGCGCGAACTCGGTCTTGTCGTGCCGGAAGCCGGGCGCGCTATCCCAGCGCGCCGCGTCATGACAGTCGCCACACGCCTTGCCCAAGCCACCGCGATGTGCGTCATCGTCAGCGTGGCAACTGGCGCAGTCCTGTTTCAATCCAGCGTAGTCGGACGCGCTGCGATGGCAATCGACGCAATCGATCTGCTGATGCTTGCCGAGCAGAGCGAATCCGGTGTCTCGATGGTCGTAGCGCGTGTCGGTCCAGTTGCTCTCGGAATGGCAGGCCGCGCAGTCATCGTCCATCGCACCTTTGTGGGTGTCGTCATCGCGATGACAGGCCACACATTGCGTATCCAGCGCGACCTTGGTGGAGGGCTCGACATGGCAGTCGGCGCAGACCACGTCCGCGTGCTTGCCCAACAGATCGAATCCGGTCAGTGCGTGGTCGAACTCGGTCTTCAGCCAGTCGTCGGCAACGTGGCATGCCGCACAGTCCTCATCGAACGTGTCCTTGTGCGGATCGTCGTCGCGATGACACGCGACGCATCCCGACGGTGTTTCGCGGTAGGTCCGGTCCGGCGTGTGGCAATCGACGCATTCAACCTTGGCGTGGCCTCCGACCAGGGCGAAATCGGTCTTGGCATGATCAAAGCTGGCATGGTCGAACTCGGCGATCCGTGCGTCGCGTCCCTTGTGGTCGGTATGGCAGGTGCGACACTCGGTCTCCGGCAAGCGTCCGTGCATGCCCTGATCGGCATCCAGGTCACGCTTGATCTCGTCGTGGCAATCGGCGCACAGCGCGGCCTGTGCCGACTGATCGAACGAGATGTGGCAACGATCGCAGTCGTCTTCGTACTCGGCATGCCCGCTGATGACCTCACCGGGCATCAGCGCGCGCTCGACAATCGAGGCCCTCGATGTGCCGAGTCCGAACAGCAGGCAGAGCCCCAGCGCAGCGGCAGTGAAGGTCGATGGAAGGCGTGTCGTCTTCATGGCTCAGTACATGTGCACAGCGAGCACGTGAACGATGGCGGTGATGACCAGAATCACCACCAGCGGCAGATGCAGCACATGCCACAGGGCAAACAGTCGCTCGGCACCGCGGAACTGCGCGGCGCGCATCGCGGCATTGGCTTCCTTCCGGCAACTCCAGAGCAACGCGTCCTGGGTTGCCTTGGGTAATGCGGACGCGCGCAGTCGACGCCGACATTCACGCAGCGATCTGGCTTCCGCCCAGGGCAACCCGGCCTGCCGCCAGATGTTGAACGGCCCCTGTCCTGCAAATTCCGCGCGCCGGGCAAAGTCGGCCATCACGCTGGCCACGTCGGGCACCTGATGCAGTTCACGCGCAACCGCCTCGCGCAGCGTCTCCGCCTCGGCCCGCACCTCCGCCAGCGTCTGCTGCTGTCCATAAAGCCCGCGATGCAGGCGGGCATAGAGGAAGCGTCCGACCACGCCACTGGACGCCACCACCACCATGCACCAGAACGCCACCTTGGCGTTCAATGACCCGAGCTGCAGCCGCGAGTGCAGAAGCACCAGCGCCGGGCCTGCGATACCAAGCACCATGTGCCAGGAAAACCAGTGCCTCAGATGCCCGAGTTTCTTCAGTCGCTTGGTGCGCTTGCGCAGTGGATAGAGCAGCAGTACGAGCATCAGCACGCCGCCGGTCAGTCCCATCGCATAGCCGACGCCTTCGCCCGGATCGTACAGATCCGCGCGGCTCATCCAGACGATGAAGCCCGCCGCGCCCGCCCACGTCAGCAGATGCAGCAGCCAGCGCCAGGAGCGGAATGTCGGTTGTGCGGCAGAACTACTCACAGCACACCTGCGCGGCGTCGCGATGACGTCTGGTGAACTCAAGTGAATCTTTACCGCCGCCTGCTAACTTGCGGCGATCTCCCACCAGAACCAACCGCCTCCGATGTCGACCAACCATCTGCTGATCCTGCTTTACCTCGCACCCATCGCCTTTGCCATCCTGGGCTTCATGTCCTGGCAAACGCGACGTGACCGCCGCAATCGCGAACTGCTGGAGGAGTCGCAACGTATCGGCCTGAGCGAGCCGCCCAGCCTTCATCCGGTGGTTGATCCAACCCGCTGCATCGGCTCGGGCACCTGCGTCGACGCGTGCCCCGAACACGCACTTGGACTGATTGGCGGAAAGGCCGTACTGGTCAATCCCAGTGCCTGCATCGGTCATGGCGCCTGTCATGCGACCTGCCCGTTCGACGCCATCCAGCTGGTTTTCGGCACCGAGCGACGCGGGGTCGACATTCCGCTGGTCAAGCCGACCTTCGAAACCAATGTTCGTGGCATCTACATCGCTGGCGAACTGGGAGGCATGGGCTTGATCCGCAAGGCGGCCGAACAGGGCCGACAGGCCATGGACGCCATCGCGGCGGATCGTCGGCGGGCAAAAGACGCGGACGTGGTCATCATTGGCGCGGGCCCGGCGGGAATCGCCGCAGGTCTGGCCGCCATCCAACATCGATTGCGCTACATCCTGATCGAACAGGAAGACTCGCTCGGCGGTTCGGTTCTGCACTATCCGCGCAACAAGATCGCGATGACTCACCCCGTCGAGTTGCCCATTGTTGGCCCGATGCACTTTGTCGAGGTCAGCAAGGAGAAACTCCTGGCGTTCTGGCTGGGCATCGTCGGCCGAACCCAGTTGCAGATCCGCTTCGGCCATCAGATGACCGCGATCGAGACGCTCGCCGACAACCGCTTTCGCGTCGTCACCCCGCGCGGCAGCTTCGAGACCGGCGCCGTGCTGTTGTCGATCGGACGCCGTGGCACACCCCGCCAACTCGGCGTTCCGGGTGAGCAACTGGACAAGGTGATGTATCGGCTGCTCGATCCCGAACAGTATTGCGGGCGCGATGTGCTGGTGGTCGGCGGCGGTGACAGTGCCGTCGAAGCGGCGCTTGCCTGCGCCACCGCCGGTGCCCGCGTGACGCTCAGCTATCGCGGCGACGCCTTCAATCGGGTCAAGCGCAAGAACCGCGAACGTCTCGAAGCGGCCGTCGCCCAGCAAGCGCTTTCCCTGCGGCTTCGCAGTGAGGTCGCAGCGATCCATCCCGAGCGCGTTACGCTGAGCGGTGACGGGGCGACCAAAGACATTCCCAACGACTTCGTGGTGGTCTGCGCGGGCGGCGTACTTCCGATGGATTTGCTGCGCGCCATCGGTATCCAGTTCGAGACCAAGTTCGGCACCGCCTGAGGCATCCACCGCGCCGCCCAAATAGGAGGCACCTGCGTGCAGGGGAGTCCTTTCATCGACTCCCCTCGCCCGCTTCCGCAGCGCGGGCGACGCCAAACAACCGCCACGCAACAGTCTTGCGTCAATATCGCCAAGGCGTGACGGATGCCTATCCATTGCCACTGCCGCCCGCTTCCGGCGCAGAAGGATCGATCACGATGGCGCGTCCGGCGATCAGTTCCTGTGCGCTGATCGCCAACCATTCGGCGCGCTTGTAGCGGGTCCGCGCTTCCACCTTTGCATCGGGCAACAAGCGGACGCGCTTGCTGCGCATCATCAATACGGCTTGCGGATGCTCAACGCTCCATGTCAGCGCATGACGGGTGGAAACCGGCTCGACGCGCTGGCGCAAACGACCCGCGAAGTGCAACTCACCCTGATAGATTCCGACGTAGGCAACGGTGCGACCTTGCGCCTGTTGCGCGGCGGCAAAGGCCGCGATGGACCGCAGATCGTAGTCGCCACGCAGCGTTGGCATGACTCCCATCAGCAGCGCCGCAACGGCCAGCAGATTGGCCAGCGCGAGACGCGGAGCAACCCGACTGGCAAGCCCACGCCCCAAAGCCAGCATGGCGACCGCACTGACCACTGTCATCGCCACGGCCACCCAATGCACGCTTCCTGGAGGCAGTGCGCCTGGCCAGCGAGTGGGCAGTAGCAGAATGAGCACTGGAAACACGACGCCGCTGAGCAAGGCCGGTGGAATCATCTGCCATCGCGTGGCCTGAACCTCATGACGCAGCAGTGCCGCCGCCACCGGCAGGGCCAGTGCCGCAAAAATCGGGATCAGGTAGTGCACTTGTTTACCCGACACCAGCATCAAGGCCAGCAGCGCAGGCAAAGCCACCCAGACCATCATCGCGTCGCGTTTCCGCGCGGCCAGTTTCCAGCTACCCCAAAGCGCGCGCCACAGTGGCCACCACAGCAGCCAGGGCAGGCCCAGCAGGAACAGAAATGGCACGTACCAGTAGAACGGCCGCGGGTGACCCATGGCGCCCTGCACGCGATGCGCGGTCTGCCCGATCACCAGGTCGTGGAAGTACTGATCGCCGCCCTGCAATCCGGCCGCAAGCGCCCACAAGGCCACCGGAACGAACATGCACAGCAGCGCCAGCACGGCGCGCCCCAGTCGAATAGGAGGCACGCCCGTTGGACGCCAGAAGCGCACGAACAGCAGCGCGGGCAGCACATACAGCAGGGTTACCGGGCCTTTGGTCAGCATGCCGAGTGCGCCGCCCAACGCAAACAGTCCCCAATCCCGCCATCGACCTCCCACCACGGCGGCATGCAGGCCAAGCCAGGCCAGGCAAAGCGTGGCCAGCAAAAGGGCATCGAACATGATGCCGGTCTGGTAGATCGCGAGGTAGGTCGTGCTGACCAACAACAGCGCCGCATAGGCACCCGCCTGTGCCTGCTGCGGGTACAGGCGCTGGCCCAGTCGCCGCAGGGCGAACGCCGCACCGACCAGTGCGAGGGGACCAATCAGTCGTGGCCACCAGTCATTGACGCCGAACACGCTCCAGCCGAGGTGGATCAGCCAGAACAGCAGCGGCGGCTTGTGGTCGTAGGGGTGTCCGTTGATCCAGGGCAGGACGAAATCGTCCTTCCACCACATTTCCCAGGCCACCGCCAGGTAGCGGGTTTCGTCAACCGGAAAGGCAAACGGCCTCGCCAACAGCCCTGTCAGTGCAACCAGGGCGATACCCGCCAGCAAGGCGGCGAACGGCGTGACGAGCACGCTGGGTTGGGAACGGAACTGAGACATCGATCACACTGTAAAAATATGTCGACGTCCAGCTTGCCAAGCAAGTGTTAAGAGTTCCTCAAGAGGGAGGCAAACGCTTGCCGCGCGTATCCAGTTCGACCGAGAACAACTGGCTGCTATCCAGGCCGCAGCGTACCCGCCAGCCCAGCACCGCCGCCATCCGTTCGACCATCGTGATCCCGATGCCCTGATCGCTGCGGCTGGGCATCCAGTGCTGAACCGCATCGCCGAGTCGCAGACAGCCATCGGCAAAATGCAGCGGCAACACGCCGGCCGGTCTTTGGTCCACCACCGAACGCAACAGATTCGACAGCATGGTCTCCAGCCAACGTCGCGGCGCGATCACCAACTCGTCTTCCGCGCATTGAATGTCTAGCGTCACACCACGGTGCGAGAGCCGCGATGCCATGCGGTCCGCCGCAACTTCGAGCTGCGACTTGAAACGCAACGACTCACCCTCGCCCGGTCCTCGCGCAATCCAGATCAACGCATCCAGCAGCCAATGCAGGTGAACGACGGATCGCTCCAGGCGCTCCAGACGCCGCCGCTGCGGCGCACTCACCGACGGATCGTCCAACAGCACCTCCACGGCACCGCGCAGTGCCGTGATCGGTGATCGCAGCTCATGGCTGGCATTGGCGAAAAAGATCTTCTGCGCACTCGCTGCCTCGGCCAGACGCAATTGGTAGTGGTCGATGGCGCTCGCCAATCGACCCAATCCATCGGACGGCAAACTGGCCGCCAGCGCGGTCGGCACCGGCTCGGTCGGCAAGCCAGCGACCGCCTTTGCAAGGGCGTCCACGGGCCCCAGGGCGCGACCCGCCAGCCACCACCCGATTGCCGTGGTGACGCCCGCACTGAGCAGCACCAGCATCCTGATCCAGAACTGCAGGGCTTCTTCCAGTTCTTCGATCTGACCGATGTCAATCCGGTAAACCAGCATTCCTTCGTCGACTTCAAACACGCCGACGTGCGGCTCCTCGCCGTCGTCACTGCGGTATTCGTGAATGCCCGGACGCAGCCCACGCAGGGCCTCGGGAAGGCGTGGCGAATTCATGTCCGGCACCAGCCAACCCTCAAGATGGCGCGTTTCCGGCATACGCGGAATCAGTCCATCGGCGATATCAGCCCGCGCGGCATCGGCCTCTGCGGAAAGCACCGTGCGGAGGATGATGTGCTCATAGCGCTCGGCGGTCTGCATCAATGTGTAAGAAAACGTCGAACCCAGCGCGAGTCCAAGCAGGCCAATGGTGATCGCCACACGCGCTCGAATGGACCATTGCCGCCTCATGTGCCCACCACCCCGAGAATTGACTGCCGAATACCTTACACCAGTGATTCCGCTCGACCTTACGGCAGCAAAGGGGATCGCACATCGCGAAACAGGGCCAGTTGCGCCAAACTAGCGGTTCTCCGAATGACTGACGATGCATGCTCAACCAGCGCGCCATCCGCCTTCCCCTCGCCCGCTCACCCAACGCGCCACGCGATCTCTGGTGGCTGTTCGGTTTGGCCTTGCTGGTGCTCGGCGTGGGCTACGGCTTGCGCGATCCCTGGCCAGCCGACGAGCCGCGCTTCGCTTTGATCGGACGCGACATCTGGGAGAGCGGCCAATGGTTTCTGCCGCATCGCGGTCCCGAGCTGTATGCCGAGAAACCGCCGATCTTCCTTTGGTTGCAGGCGCTGGCTTACGGGCTGACCGGCTCGGTTCGCTGGAGCTTTCTGTTGCCGTCCTTGCTCGCGGCGCTCGGGACGTTGGCGCTGCATTTCGATCTGGCGCGTCGCCTGTGGACCCGCAAGGCGGCGTTCTGGAGCAGCGTGGCGCTGTTGTTCTGCGTGCAGTTCAGTCTGCAGGGTCGGACCGCTCAGATCGATGCGGTACTCGCCTTCTGTACCACGCTCGGGCTGTATGGCCTGCTGCGCCATCTGTTGCTCGGTCCCGCCTGGGGTTGGTACGTGATCGGCGGAATCGCGACCGGCGTTGGCGTGATCACCAAAGGCACCGGCTTTTTGCCCTGGCTGCTGCTTGTCCCTTACCTGTTTGCGCGCTGGCGCCAGTGGCCCGGCTTGCCACGGTTCGCAGGCGGCTGGCGTTGGGCGCTCGGCCCACTCGCCATGTTGTTGCCAATCCTGATGTGGTTGCTGCCGCTGTTGTGGCTGTCGATCACCGCTCCCACACCAGAACTGTTGGCCTATCGCGATGATCTGCTGCTGCGCCAGACGGTGACGCGCTATGCCAATGCCTGGCACCACCACAAGCCGCTCTGGTACTTCGTGGTCGAAGTGATTCCGGTGTTCTGGCTGCCGTTCTCGTTGCTGGCGGTGTGGGCAGTGCCTGCATGGCGGCGGCGCTTGAAACGCGGCGATTCGCGCATACTGCTGCTGTTGTCATGGATCGTGCTGGTCGTGGTGTTCTTCTCGTTGTCACCGGGCAAACGGCACGTCTATATCCTGCCCGCCGTGCCCGCACTGGCGCTGGCCTTCACACCGCTGTTGCCCAGACTGCTTCGCCGCCTGAGCGTGCAGCGCGCGGGCAGTCTCGTGACCTTGTTGCTGGGCTTGATCATTGCCGCCGCGGCGGCGAGTGCGTTGTTTGCCCGACCTGGATTCGCGGTCCGGGTGGAAACCGACAATGGCGTCGCGCCATGGGATTGGCTGCTCGCAGTCGGCATGGTCGGCGTCATCGTCAGCCTGATCCTGTGGCGACGAGGCTGGACTGCCTTTGCCGTGTTCATGCTGGCGGTCTGGTCAGGCTACGGTCTGTTCGGTTTTCCGCAAATGACCGACGCCCGCTCGGGGAAATCCCTGATGCAGGGCGTGGCACGTCAACTGTCTCCCGAGGTGTCACTCGGGCTGATCGGCGCCCCCGAACAGCTGCTGCTGCAGGCACAAGGCGATGTGCGTGCCTTTGGCTTCAAGCGTCCATTGGACGAGCAGAAGGCGCTGGCTTATGCCTGGTTGAAGGAAAACTCAACACACTGGCTGCTAATGTCGCGCACCGCCCTGGACCCATGTATCGAGCGCGAGTGGATGCTGGATGTCGGCCGGTCGAACCGCCGTCACTGGTTCCTGATTCCCCCGCTGGCGGTGGATCGGGCCTGCGTCGATGCCAAAGGCTATCTCGCCCCCGCAACACCCTGAGTATCGTTATGTCGACTGCTACTGCGCTGAATCTCTCCGTCGTTGTTCCCGCACACAACGAATCCGGCAATCTGCCCGATCTGATCAAGGAAATCGTCACCGCGCTGGCGGATCGCAGCGATTACGAAATCGTCATCGTCGACGACTGCAGCAGTGACGAAACCCCGCAGGTACTGAGCGCATTGCAGTCGCAATTGCCGCAGTTGCGCGTTCTGCGCCACCTGAAGAACGCCGGACAAAGCGCCGCGCTGCGCAATGGCGTCCGGCACGCGCGCGGCATCTGGATCGCCACCCTTGATGGCGACGCGCAAAACGTGCCCGCCGACATTCCGCGTCTGTGGGACGAGATGCAACGCCGCGGCAATCCGAATCTCAAGCTGATCCAGGGCTGGCGCACCACCCGCCGCGATACCGGACTGAAGCGCCTGTCGTCGAAGATCGCCAATGGCGTGCGTTCGCGCATGCTGCGCGATGCCACGCCCGACAGCGGATGCGGCATTCGACTGGTCGAGCGTGAAGCCCTGCTCAACGTGCCCAATTTCAATCACATGCATCGCTTCATTCCCGCGCTGATCCGTCAGGCAGGATGGGACGTCGACACCCTGTCGGTGAGCCATCGGCCGCGCGGTGCAGGCAACTCGCACTATGGCCTGTGGAATCGGCTTTGGGTCGGCATCGTCGACCTGTTCGGCGTGGCCTGGCTGGGCCGACGTTCGCGCCCGACCACCGTGCAGGAACAGCCCCGTCCATGACCGAAACCAACCCGCTCTGGATCGGCATCGGCCTGACCGCGCAGATCGCCTTTTCCGCACGCTTTCTGGTGCAGTGGCTGTTGTCGGAACGCGCCCGCCGCAGCCTGATGCCGATTCACTTCTGGTATTTCAGCCTGGCGGGATCGGCCTTGCTGCTGGCCTATGCCGCGCATCAGCGTGACCTGATCATCGCGCTGGGCCAGATGGCCGGACTCGCCATCTACCTGCGCAATCTGGAACTCATCCAGCGCCACGAAGGCCGCCGCCACCTGTTCTTCCTGTGGCCCTGGCTTGGCCTCAGCCTGATCGCGCTCGCCGCCGGCTGGTTCAGCCACGCGGCGCCGGTCACGCATGCGATCAGCAAGGTCGCGATGTTCTGGATCGTGACCGGCATGGTGGGACAGGTCCTGTTTACCGGTCGCTTCGTCGTGCAGTTGTACTTCTCTGAACGCGCCCAGCGCTCGGTCAATCCGATCCACTTCTGGTATCTGTCGATGAGCGGCAGCCTGCTGCTGCTCGCCTACGCCATCGCCCAGCGCGACCCGGTGATCATCCTCGGCCAGAGCTTCGGCATCATCGTGTATCTGCGAAATCTGAAACTGATCCAGCATCACGAGCGCGGCGACCAGCACGGCGAAGAAGAAACCCTGGGCGAAACCTTGCAGGCAGACGCGTCGGATGCCGAAGACGCCGAACCGATTTCACCGGAGTCCGAACCGGTGGCGGTGCCGCGAACGCCTACCCAAGGTCTGTAGTTCCCTGCCAGCGGAAACCCACTCCGTACACCGACTGGATGGGTTCACCCGGGAAGACTTCGAGCTTGCGGCGCAGGTTGCGGATGTGGCTGTCGACAGTGCGATCGCTGACGATCCGATGGTCTTCATACAGCGCGCGCATGAGTTGGGGCCGTGAGAACACCCGCCCTGGCTTGCCCATCAGTTGCTGCAACAGGCGAAACTCCACCGGAGTGAGTGGCACGGACTGGCCGCCGAGACGCAACTCCCAGCGTTCGACATCGAGCTGCCATTGCCCACCGGACTCAGCGTTGCTGTCGGGTCGGCAGCGACGCAGCACAGCACGTAGACGCGCAGCCAACTCGCGCAGGCTGAAGGGTTTGCAGAGATAGTCGTCCGCACCAAGATCCAGACCCAGCAGTCTGTCCACTTCCTCGACCCGCGCGGTCAGCATCAGGATCGGCAACGCCGAAAATGTCCGCAGCTCGCGGCAGATCGCCATGCCATCCTTGCCCGGCAACATGAGGTCCAGCAACACCGCATCCGGCGAGTGATCGCGCACCCAGGTCACCACCTCGCTGCCATCGCACAGGACCGACACCGTGTAGCCCTCGGCAGCAAGGAACTCGCGCAATCCCTGCGCGATCTTCGGCTCGTCCTCGACAATCAGAATGTGCAATGCCGTCATGTTGGCGCCACCATCGCGGGAAGCTGGATATGCATGCACAAGCCGCCCAGCGTCGCTGGCCGGGCCTGCACCGTGCCGTGATGTGCTCGAATGATGGCCTCGACGATGGACAGGCCCAAACCGGAACCACCCGACGCGCGATTGCGCGAGCGTTCTCCCCGGAACAGACGATCAAACAGCTTGGGCAGGTCGACCTCCGCCACGCCAGGCGTACTGTCCTGCCATTGCACATGCACGCCAGCCGAATCCGTCCACAACTGCAGCTCGATGGTGCCTGGCACATCGGTATAGCGACAGGCATTCAGAAACAGATTGTCCAGCGCCTGCGCGAAGCGGCGCTCATCGATGGCGGCCCACACCGGCTGCTGTGGACAGTGCATCTGAAAGCGATGTCCATACGCCTGCGCAGTACCTTGCCATGACGCCGCACGCTCGCGTAGCCATTCGCACAAGTCCTCGGCACGAAGCTCGCATTGGAGTTCTCCGGCATCGGCCAACGACAGTTGGTACAGATCCTCGATCAGTGCAGACAGACGGTTGCCTTCGCTGATCAGGGACTCCACCGCCTCGGTCGTGAGCGGGCGGATGCCCTCGCGCAGCAGCTGCAGCTCGGTCTGCAGGATCGTCAACGGCGTGCGCAATTCATGCGCGATATCGGCACCCCAACGCTGCCGCTCCTTTCGATGCCGCTCCAAGGCCTCGGCCATGCGGTTGAACTGTTCCGCCAGCTTGCCGAGCTCATCGTGACGCGCGACGCAAGCGCGCTGACTGTAGTCGCCATCGGCCAGCGCCCTGGCGGCTGCGCCCAGCATTGCCAAGGGGCGCGACAACTGGCGCGCCAACGCAAATGAAAGCAGCAAGGACAGGATCAGTACGACACCCGCCGCCAACAGGCCATGGCGCCATTGGGAGCGAAGGAAATCCTGCTCTGCCCCCATCGGCAGGGCATCCGGCGGCGCGATGCGCAGTTCGCCGAAGACCCGCGATCCGGAGGCCACCGCCACGCTCACGGCGGAGGAATCCAAACCGCCACGCCCGGCCACGTAGTTGCCCTCGGCATCATGCAGGGCCCATCGGGTATCGCCCCAAGCCTGCATGGGCGGCGGCTGTCCCGCTGCGCCGGGTGGCGGACCGTGTGCTTGGTGCGGCGGCGGCGCACCGGCCCCATCCATTGCCGGTGGCGGAGCACGCCCATCCGGCGGAGCACCATTGCGGGCGTATCGACCGAACAACATCGGGTCGCGCCGCAACCACTCCCAGTCGCCATGCAGCTGGAAATCCTCCGCAAGAACCCCGGCCACCTGTTCCGCGCGCACCCGCATGGCCGCCTCGAGATAGGCCTTGAAACCGCGCGAGAACGCCTGCTGCTGCCACCAAACGACAGCCAGCAGGCCGAGAGTGCTCAGCAGGGCGAAGCTCAGGAAAAATCGCAACCACAGGCGCATCGAGCCATCCTTCGAACCGTTGGCCGGCGCCGCCTTCTGCATGCGACTAGGCGCTCACTCCGACGCTGATGGTAGCGACATATCCCGCGGCTGTGCTGCCGGTAAGCGTCAACAGTTGCTGGCTCGTGCCATCGCTGAACACATTGTCCTGGGCAAAACTGGTGACCGATGTGTTCTGCCCATGCGTGTAGAGGCTGCTGGCATACACCGTCTGGGTGATGTCCTGCGGAAAAGCCAGTTGCGAAGTGGCGGTGAGGCTGCCGTCTTCGAGATAGATCTGGAAATGGATGTGCGTGATTCGCCCGATGTACCAGCCCGGGTAGACGGTCTGAAACGTCACCACACCATCGCAGTCGGTCGACTGCATAC
>Ga0209066_10004786_pt1 | contig 14564 bp, 9 predicted proteins | sample All_14_2_FD_187198 | JGI IMG/M metagenome (GOLD analysis project Ga0209066, IMG submission 187198) | Freshwater microbial communities in response to fracking from Pennsylvania, USA - Allegheny Zone_MetaG_DW_15 (SPAdes) (version 2) ...
CCTTCATACACCACAAAAGCTGATACGACTTTCCCGTCCCTACCTTCGATGCATCAACATCGTCCAAAAATTTTAGTCCCGAATCAACCGCTTGGTCAAAAACTCGCTCCGCCAATTCCGAATACCGCTTGTCCCCCCACCGAACTGCCATCAACGCCAGCGGCTCAAGCAAAACCAGACTGCTCAAACCTTCATGATTCCCCTGCCGAACCGGACTCCGCCCACCCGCAAAGGTCAAAAGCAGCAACTCCCCAATTCGCTGAGCACAATCCTTCGCTTGCTCGCACCCCTCAATCTCCTCAACTTCCAAAAATCCCAAAAGCAACCAGGCATGAATCCACAAATCCCAAGTCCGAACGTTCTCCGCATCCTCATGCGTAAACCGTGCGGAAGAATACGCCGAATATGTCCCCAAGTACCCCGATTCCTCTTGCTGATCTGCCAAAAAATTAACCACCAAAGCAATCCGCTCGCGCCAATCTTCCGATGGATTCGACCGATAGGTTAAACCTGCCGCCACCAACCATTTACCCGCATGCTCCCCATACCAATCCCCTGTCGAACATCTGTCCTTCTGGTTCGCGTGGAACAGTTTCAGCGACTCCGAATCCTCATCACGAATAAATTGTTTGAGCCGCGCCTCTTCACTCAGTCGAACGACATCACCTAAATCACTTTTCCCAAATTGAACCGAAATCATATAGGCTCAATCCTCGGCGTCCCCGCCCCCAAGCAACCCGAAGTTACGACAAATGCAAAGCCCCCCGATTCCAGCAAATCACTATCATCCGAAGTCTGCAAAATCAACTCACCATCAATAAACAAGCGAAGCTTATTACCTTTAGCTTCAACCGTCACTTCGTAATCTTCAAACGGCTTCCAGGGGAACGAAACCTTAGCAATCGACTTCACTCCATCAAGCGCTTTTTCCAATCGAATCTCTCCGGGTGCACCAAAGAGAAATGCGTAATAGCGACGTGTCCCCTGGTACCGAACCGCAATCCCCCCCGATTCAGCCATCCTCGGAGTCATCCGACAACTCACCCGATAATCCTCCCATTCCCGATGACCCTGTGCCAAAAATCCGGTGCCCGAATTCATCGCCAAATACTCAAAGCGATCCCGAACCGGCGAGAACCGATCCAGCGCATTCGCCCAAGCGCGGTACCACATCGTGCCTTCAACGGGCGGCCAAGAAGTGATCGGAATATTCTTCCAATCCATCCGCTCCAAAAACACTTCACCCTCCTCAATTTGTATCCCAATATGATGAATCGGATACCCCTCCGTGTCCGGAACTTCCCACTCAATGTGGGTCACATCACGACCCTTCAAGTCAAACGACAACCCATCAATTCTCAATGTCTCGTCTTCGGCGTTATAACACTCAATAAAGAGTCTGCCTCGGCCACCACCGGCCGCCGACCGCAAATCGACTTCCACCAAATGACCACTATAAAGCGTCGGACAAGCCACCAAAACATAACCCGTAACCATATCCTTCGTGTCCGGCGGAATAAACGTCGGCGTTACCACCCTCAGCGGCTCGTCCGATCCAGCTTCCCGCACCAATCGCAGACCCGGCATCTCCAAGTCCCCAGCATAGTAAGTATGCGTAACCGAACCCGCCTCTGGATTCTGAGCCCGAAAACCTTGCACCGATCCCGGAAAACAAAAGTGAAAACGCGCACCTCCTTTCGGAGAAAACTTCGGTCTACCCTGCAAAGCCAAACCCGCATTAATAACCTCAATTGTCTCCCGCGCCGCATCCGTAATCGACCGACCCGGATCCGCCGATGGCAAATAAAGCCGGTCCGCAACCGGCCCCCGCCAATCCTGTTTCTCAAAAGCGGATAGTCCGTTCCGAACCCCCAAGATCGCCCCAACATTCCCCGAGTTGCAGTCCGTATCCCACCCACTCGTATTCACAATCATCATCGACTCATCAAAATCACCCTCTCCATGAAGGAGCGACAAAATGATCAACCCATGATTCGGAATCAAGTGGCACTGACCCTTATATTTATCGTATCCGTAGTGCGTATGCAGATTCGCCAGCGACCGGTGCCAGTCTTTATCCTGCATGTGCCACTCCCGAATATCATCAATCAATTTCCGCACTTCACAATCTGGCGGAATAACTGAAACTCCCGTGTCCAACAGCCGATCAATGTTCTGCTCAACAAACGCCTGAGCCACCATCGCCGCCACAACCTGCGACCCAAAAATCGCCTCGCCATCGTGACTCACGCTCGCTGCCTTTCGCGCAAAAGCCGCCGCCCGTTTCGGATCACCCGGGCAGATCAACCCCCATCCATCAATGAAAATCTGCGCCCCAATCTGCTCCGAGATGATCTTCGAGTTCAACGCCGCCGAACCCGATTCGGGAGCCTTCACTCCACTCTTTAACCGCAAATAAGCCGTATGCTCAGTCGAATTCCCAAGCCCTCCCCACCACAAAATCGTCTTCTCTTCAATCAAATAATTCAGCCAAGTCTGACCAATATCCGATGGGCTAATGTCTGGGTTATAACCGTAATCTTGCAACGCCCGCAAAAAAATCAAGGTGCCCGTAATATCGTCGTCCGTAATGATCAGTCGCCGTCCGCGCTGTTCATGAACGTAATACCGAATCTCCCCGAACTCATCAACAATCTTCTCGTGGCTCCAGTTTTCAACCGGACGCCCCAAATAAACTCCGATGAGTTTCCCCAATATCCCCGCATAAACCGTTTCCGCATAAAGAGGATGCGACGGACTATCAATCCGGGCCCGGTCACTACTCGAAATTTTCTGTCCGTTATGAGAAATCATGATCGTTTTAATAAGAGCGTTGCAATCGCCCGGTCACCTGTTTTTAATTCCACCTTCACCGTCACTGTCTGACCTTCAGCATCCGCATTGCGAACCGCCTTCATCAAATAATCCGGCGGAGACTGAATCTTCATCTGCGCTTCAAAATTGCGAGAAACTGCCGTACCACTAACCTGCTCAACGCCACTTTTACCCGCTCCCGGAACTGCAGTCACTTGAAAAACCGTGTTGAAATCACCAACACTTTGAATCGTCCGCGCATTCCCCGACAAATCAGTAATCACCCGACCGCCCACCGCACCCTCGATAACCTGGTTCACTCGATCCTGCACGCTCTTCGGCAAATTCGCAAATTGAATGGTCGCCGTATGCTCGCCCGATAAAACTTCAGCCTTAAAAAGTGTCGAAGCCGCCGGGTCAACCTGAATCCCTTCCCCTGATCCCCCTTCCTGCAAAACCATCTTCGAATCGAGTTCAAGTTTTGTGATCTCCCTAACCTGCAAAGGAATATCGTCTCGAACTCCCAGTGGCATATCCATCAGCTCAACCGATAATTTTTCCGTCGCATCTGATCCCAAAAGCCGACCCGAAACCACCGGCCCCCGGTCCGTATCCCCACGAACCAAAAGCCCACTCGCCGAACTGATCGAAATCGACTTCAAAATCGCCACGCCTCCCGCTTTTGCCTTCGCGACGCCTTGACCACCGAGTTTCGCCGAAACCAGCAACTGACTGTAATCCCGAATTTGCGCCAGTTCCGTCTCCGGATCAACACGCTTCTCCAACAAAGTTTCATCCACGACTAAAACACCTGCCTGATCAGCAACGACCAATTCCAACTTTGGCCGCACCATCGTATGCATAATCCCGCTGCGTTCCATCGCCGCCCACGCCAAATATTGGTTCAGTGCCGCTTCCCCTTTCACAACTTCCAAAATCGCCTGACCCGCCGTAACATCGGTAAAGTTCGGCTCCAGTGCCCTGACAATCACCACCGGCTCACCCATCTTCACCGAATGCACTGTCGCCGTAATCGGCACCTTGTCCGCCGTAATCACATCGTCCACCCGATAATTAAACGCAAAGATAAACGCTCCCAAAACCAGAGCCACAACCGCATACCCAATCCGCTCCAACCACTTCATATACCGCGCATAAAAACGCTTCTTCCATGGCGACTGAGTCCGCCATTCCGCCGGATACTTTGCTTTCATTGTGTTACCTCGCTCATAAACTCTTTGCCCTGTGCCGTCTCAAATGTCCGATGCAACCGATAAAGCTCGGAATACAAACCATTCATTTCAAGCAGGTCACCATGACGACCCCGTTCCACCACAACCCCACGATTCAAAACCAAAATCTCGTCCGCATCAACAATTGTTTCCAGTCGGTGCGTCACGACAAAAACCGTCCGACCCTTCCCAACCCTCTTCAACATCTCCACAACTTGCGCCTCAGTCTCAACATCAAGTGCCGATGTTGGCTCATCCAAAAGCAAAATCTGCGGATTCGGCAAAATTGCGCGCGCAACCCCAATGCGCTGTTTCTGCCCCGCCGATAACCCTCCCCCGCTTTCCAAATCGTGACTCAACCCATCGCCCAGCGATTCAACCCACTCCCGCAACTCCACCGTTTCCAACACCGCCAACAACTCTTCGTCTGTCGCTTCCGGTTTCGAAATCCGCAGATTCTCCGCCACTGATCCCGCGAAAATGAACGTATCCTGCATCACCGTCCCCACCTGACGCAGATAGCTCGTGCGGTCCAAATCGCGCATATCCTCACCCGAAACAACCACTCGACCTGAACTCGGATCCTGGAACCGTAACATCAATCCCAAAGCCGTCGATTTCCCCGCTCCACTCGGCCCAACAATCGCCGTCGTCTTACCCGGAACAAGATCAAAACTCACATCCGTCAAAACTTTCCCTACGCTATCCCTTTCAAACGAAACCGACTCAAATCGAACCGTTCCATCAAAATCAGCCCCGACCTTCTTCGCGTTCGGCTTATCCTGAATCGCCGGTTCTGTCTGCAATATGTGCATCATCCGCTCCGCCGAAACCATCGTCTGCCAAATCCAGCATCCAAAGTTAACAATCCGCTCCAGCGGATAAGTCACCCGTGAAAGATAAGCAATCAAAGGCACCGTCATCCCCAAAGTCATCTCCCCAAAAACCACTCGCCGAATCAAGAACAAATAAATCGTCGTGGATTTTAAATAGGGAATCAACTTCTGAGTGATCAACTCAAAGCCCACCAAGATCAGATATCCCTGAATCGCCACGCGCTGAACCGATACATTCGCCACCCCATTCCGACGAACCTCCGACCGAACCCGTGCAAACGCCTTAATCGTCGCAAAACTCGAAGTAGATTGCAAAATCGCCGCATCCCGCATCTCCGTCAACCGCAATCGACGACGATCAAAGATCCTTCCGTAATGAGTAACCCAAATAAACAAAACCGTCCACGGAATCAAAAATCCCATAACGATCATCGTCAAAACTGGCTCAATATAACTCGCAATCGATAAGATCAAAGCAAACTCCACCAGCATCGCCGCCGTCGGCAAAATCCGCACCAACATGTGGGCAATCCGGTCTGCATCCGTCGTTACTCGGAATTGCTGCTGACCAACCGGAACCGCTTCAATCGTATCAATCGACAGTTTCTGCAAATGCCGGTACATCGTTTGCCGAATCCCCAGCCCGATCAACATTTCTGCGGTGTTATAAAGATAAGTCCGTAAAGCGGAAAGCCCATAGACCAGAGCCGCCAAAATGGCAATCCCCCCCGCAACCTGCAGAGTCAACGGCCAGTCACGCTGAGGAAACGCCTGATCGATAATAAACTTCCCGAACCAAGGAATCGCCAAATTGATAAACGAAATCGAAATATCGATCAAACAAACCAAGGTCAACCGCCGAAGTTGCGGCTTCAAAAATTGCAGAACAAACCGAAGCGCTTTCCAAGAGTTCTCGCGGTGACTCTCCGCTGATAATAACGCTTCTTGTTCAGTCATGAGCCACCCCCTTCACCTTCGCGATTTCCCACTGCTGTTCCCACAAATCCTTATAAAGACCATCAACCTTCAAAAGCTCATCGTGCGACCCTTCCTGGACAATCCTTCCTGCTTCCAAAACAATAATCCGGTCGCACTGAGTCACCGCTTTCAACCGGTGCGCAATCGTAATCACCGTTCGATCTTCCCGAATCTGCTGAATCGTCTGCAAAACCGCATCTTCCGTAACCGGATCAAGACTCGCTGTCGCTTCATCCAAGAACAAAATTTTTGGATTGCGAATCAAAGCCCGCGCAATCCCAATCCGCTGACGCTCGCCACCCGAAATCGGAGCCGTCTCCGAAATAAATGTATTCACCCCGTCCGCATGGTGCGCCAAGAATGCACTCGCTCCCGACTGATCCAAAGCCAAGAGTAAATCTTCCTCGCTCGCATCCGGATTCCCAAAAAACACGTTCTCCGCAATCGTCCCGGCATAAAGATAAGTTGATTGCGGAACCGAAGCCACTTTGCCCAAATAACTCTTTAACTGTACATCCGCCAAGTCATGTCCGCCGACGACCACCGAACCCTGATCCGGCCCATAAAGCCGAAGTGCCAAGCTGACAAGCGAACTCTTCCCCGCTCCACTCGGACCAACAATCCCCAGGTACTCACCCGGCTTCACATCCAGCGAAAGTCCGTGAATTACCGGCTCATCTGCCCGATACCCGAAAGTCAATCCATCAAACTTCAACGAGCCATCAAACTCCGTCAATTCCTTCGCCGACGGTTTATCCAGCAAAGTCGGTTGTGTATCCAAAGTCGAAAAAATCCGTCGAATCGGAACCAATTGCATCTTCAACAACTGCGTCAATTGGACAAAATTCTGCAATGGCATCTGCGCTGCTTCAATCAAAAGCGCTGTCGCAACCCAGTCCCCAATCGTTGCTTGACCAAGAACAATCTTGCGGGCCAAATAAACATAAACAATTGTCGTAAATGTCCACCGCATGAACTGCTGAAGAATGTTCTGCGCCTTCACCAGCTCTCCATACATCCCCACCCCACTCCGACGTGCCTGCCCCGCCGCCAAGAAGTATTTTTTGAGTTGCAACGATGTCCGGCCAAACGCCTTCATCGTCCGCATCCCCGCAATACTGTCCCGCAAAACCTTCGATTCGTTCTCAACCCCCGCCTTAAAATCAAACGCCGCTTCTCGAACGCGGTTAAACGCAAAATACGAGACAATCGAGAAAGGAACAATATAACAAACCATCATCAGCGACAAAACCGGATCAATCAAGTAAAGAAGCGCCGTACCCCAACCCATCGCATAAAGCGTCTCCACAAAAAGCGGCATCGACCGCGTAATAATCCCCATCACCCCCGGATCATAAGGGTCAACGTCATTCGAATAGTAATAAGAGCTTTGAACCTCTTTACTTTCCGGTGGCATCTGCCCCGCCGGAGTCGAAGTCTCCACCCGATTCCCCACCCGAAACAACGAAACCATATCCGCCGTCGAGCGATACAAATGTGCACCCGGCCCAAACTGGCCCAAAAAGCTCATCGGCAATGAATGCAAATGGCGATAGTATTTCAGCCGCAAGTCTAGCGTGGATCGCATCGAAACGTACCATTCCAATACCTCTCGCCAAACTGATAATAACGTGCTTGCCAGCCAAAAACCGGCTTGCAAAATCATTATCCGAATCACCGCATCCCATCGTTCTTCAATCGTCAAAGTCGTTGTATTCAATGCCTGATTCGTCACGTCTCGCGTCAGAAAAATCGCAAACTGGCCAAGCGGAACCGCCAGCAAAAGAAAACAGATTCCCAAGAAAAATTTGCCCCGATAAGGTCGAACAATCGCCCAAAGCTGACCAAATATGCGAGCTAAATCGCCCGATTTTTTTGTCTCAGTAGGAAGTCGTTCAGTCATGGTTGAATAGAATCCCGCGCTTTCGCGCGGGATCTAGCCTCATTGATAAGAGTAATGTCGTTAGTCCGGATCGGTCGTCCGTTCTTTATAGCCCGGCTCACCACGCTTAATGGGCTCACCGTCTTCAAGGCTCTTGGGATCAAGTTGCTTAATGTCAACCTTCTCCGTGCCTTGATTTGAGGTCGTCATAAAGATCCCAACTACAACAGCCAAGATCAAGACGATTACTGCAACGATTACTCCAGGGTGAATTTCCTTCTTCATATCAGCTTAATTGGTCGGGTTGTACCATGTGCCCCAGAATTTGGTATCTATACCGGGCGCCGGTTGGATGAAGGTCGGTTCACTGTAACCAGCACACGTTTCCGCATCCGCTACGGTCGTGAAGTATCGAATAACCTTGGAACTCGGTACACCGCCAGCGTGGCTGTCACCATACGAAGTCATAATGCGGTCGCGGTGGAATTTTCCTCCAAGATACGCACGTTGCAATCGGCTGTTTGAAACCGTGTTCGGCGAAGTTGTTACTGCACAAGCTGCCTCGTCAGTTACATAATCGTAGCCAAGGCTAGGAGCATCAGTTCGCGAAGTAACCATATAGGCTGCTCTTTCTGCAATGTTTTCCTGCGAGGAAGCAATTCGGTAAGACCGAGTATATCCGTTGTTAATGTCTTCCCAACCCACCCAGCCATTGCGGTTGACTGAAATTGAAACTGTCCTTGTCCATAGATAATCATTGCTGGTCGTGTTCGCTGCTACACCGCGCGCTGCATCCCAAACCAATTGACGGTTCTTAATGTACGGCTGAAGGTAGTAGTAGTAGCCTGCGCCGGAAATTGCCGGGGTTGCCGTAGCATCCGAAAATGTCCAAGGGTGAACCACATCGTCGTAGTCCGCCAAATAAATTTGACCGGACGTACCAACTTGCTTCAAGTTAGATAGGGTTGCAGTCGTCTTTGCCGCAGCTTTAGCTTGGGCAAATACCGGGAAGAGGATTGCCGCGAGGATTGCAATAATTGCAATAACAACGAGCAGTTCAATCAATGTAAATCCAGAAGATTTGAGGGTTTTCATAAGCGCTTCTTTGCGAGGAGCAGGTGAAATCATGTCGTTTCACCAGGACAGAACTCAACTGGCAAAACTGTGAGATTTGGAATCTCCTTTTCACCGTCAAGTTGATCGACGAGCAATTGTACGGCGCGCTGAGCTACAGAAGCCCAATTCGCACGCACAGTAGTCAAAACTTTTGCTGGCTCAAACGGCAAGTCGATTCCATTGAATCCAACCACCGCAAGCTCTTCTGGAACCGAAATCTGATTAGCCTTGCAATAACTCAGCAATGCATAAGCACTCGGATCACCCCAACAGACCGCCGCCGTCACCCCCCGGCTCTTTCGATCCTGAATCAAATCAATCTCCGATTGGTCAAGCCCACCCTTCCAATCAGTTGTTTGCGTCCGAATCGTTTCAATCCCAAACTTTGACGCCTCACTAACAAACGCCGCTTCACGCCGACCCGCCGAATCCGATTCGCCCGGACATCCCCGATACATCACTCGCTTATGACCAAGCTCGCCCAAATGCCGTGCAATCTCAACCGAACCCGCCGCATCATCCGCAATTACACTCGGCACCCCCGGAATCGTATCTGTCATCGCAACAAAGGAAAGCTGAGAACCCCGCAATCGTTCAACCAAAGGATCCTCCGGTGAAGCAATCAAAACAAGACCATCAATCTTGCCCCCCGCCAACTCCGCAAAAATCTCATCAACCCCATATCGGTGGAAAGAGTAATGGATCATCAAATCCTTCTCACAACCTTCACAACCCCGCTGCAAACCTGTCAAAACCTCTGCATGGAACGGATCATGGGGCTCCAAGTGACCATATCCAAAATACAATCCCAAAATATTCGTCGTGCTATTTCGCAATGCCCTTGCCAAAGCATTGGGCAAATATCCCATCTCCCGCGCCGCATCCAAAATCTTTTCGCGAGTCGCTACCGAAACCCGTGTATTTGATTTAGAGCCGTTCAAAACCACTGAGATCGTAAAAGGACTCACATTCACTGCCTGAGCAATGTCCTTGAGGGTTACCTTCTTGGTCTGAGTGTGAGATGCAGCCATCGACTTTGTTGACTAGGTGACCAATTGTTTGGTCATGCTTGACCATACGTTTGGTCATCGGATTGTAACATCGGTCTTCATCAAAAGCAAGAAAATGATCAATTAACTGGTAATTTTACGGGGAAATTCCCCAAAAATCACCTGACCAAATGTTTGGTCATGTACCATTACCGCCATGTCCACCGCCCTTGTCGTCGGATCAGCCAACGCCGATCTCGTCTACTCCGTGACCAACTTTCCTCAGCCCGGCGAGACCATCTCGTCTCTCGCATTTAATATCTTCGCGGGAGGAAAAGGCGCCAATCAAGCCGTTGCCTGTGCCCGATCCGGTGCCAACGTCGAATTCTGCGCCTGTCTCGGCCAAGATAATTTCGGCGACTATCTCACAACGTCAATCCAAACCAATAACGTCGGCCTCAAAAACACCAACCGAGTCCCCGAGCCCACCGGTTCCGCCGTCATCTTCGTCAACCAACTCGGCGAAAACCAAATCGTTCTCAACCCCGGCGCAAATCACGCCCTCACCTCAAATCATGTCGCCAACGCGATCAGCGAGTCCAATCCCGATTTCATCCTTGTCCAGCTCGAAATCCCCCTTGCAACCGTAGAAGCCGTCCTCAAATCAAAAGACAAGACGATCCTCAACCCTGCCCCATTCTGCGATCTTTCAAGTCTCGACCTCAACTGCCTCTTCACCATAACCCCCAACGAATCAGAATGCGCCGCCCTCACCGGAATCACCCCCGATAGCGAACTGACAACAAAAGCCGCCGCCCAAAAACTGGTCGTAATGGGGATCCAGAATGCCGTCATCACCCTCGGCAAACGCGGATGCTACTGGACAAACGGGGCCGAAGAGTGTTTCATCACCCCGCCTCAGGTCACTCCTGTCGACACCACCGGAGCCGGAGATGTGTTCAACGGAGCGCTCGTTGCCCGACTCCTCGCAAAAGATGATTTCCCCACCGCTCTCAAATTCGCTGTCACCGCGGCTTCAATCAGCACTACCCGCCACGGCGCCCTCCAATCCGCTCCAACTCTCCAAGAAATCAAAAACCACCTCACTTAACATGAAATAGGGCTCAGACTCAAAAAGTGAAAATTTAGTGAGCAATTCCCGCTCAAAAGCGTATAACCCAAATAACTCATGGCTGCCCGCAAATGGATTTTTGTTCTCATTCCTATTCTCATCATCGGGTTCCTCATTTCCGCCCGATTCAAAGACATCGCCAAAACCGAAGCTGAACAAAAAGCCGAAGCCGGAGCACGCCGGGGCGGAGCTGCATCCGTCGAAATCGCAACCGCACAAGAACAGCCAATCATCCAAGCCATTGAAACCGTCGGCACCGTCACCGCCGAATACACCGTCAACCTCTCCCCCAGAGTCAGCGGACGCATCACTTACCTCGAAGTCCGCGAAGGTGAAACCGTTAAACCCGGACAACTTCTCGCCCGCATCGACCCCTCCCAAGCCGAAGCCGGCGTCCTCTCCGCCCGCGCCAGCATCAACGAGTCCCGCAGCCGACTCGCCCAAGCCGAAGCCACCTCCCAAGCAAACGCAATCCAAATCGAGCAAGCCATCCAGCAAGCCCGATCCGAAGCCACCTACGCCAAATCCGCTCTCGTGCAATCACAAAAAAGTGCCGAAGCTCGGATCGCCGCCAGCCAAGCCACGGTCAAACAATCCCTCGGCGCAATCACCGCCGCCCAAGCTGACCTCAAAAATCGAAAAGCTCAAGTCATCGCCGGAGAAGCCAATCTCAAAAACGCAAAACTAAAAGAAGAACGAACCCAAAGCCTCTACGAAAGAGGGTACGTCTCCAAACAAGACCTCGATAACGCCGTCGCCGCTACCGCCGGAGCCATCGCCGACCTCGATGTCCAAAAAGCTGAAGTCGAAGCCGCCGAAGCAAATCTCACCACCGCCCGCGCTCAACAAGAATCCGATCTCGCCTCCCTTCGCGCCGTCCGCGCCACTACCGAAGCCGAAATCGAAGCCGCCAAAGCCCGCCTCGCCCAAGCCAACTCCGCGCTCAAAACCGCCGAAGGCAATCGCGCCCAACTTCCCGCAAACCAAGCCAACCTCAACGCTCTCAAAGCCGGAGTTGACGTCGCCGATGCCCAACTCAAAGGCGCCGCTTCCCAAAAATCCGACACCGAACTCAAATCCACCATCTTCGGCACCGTCGTCAAACGCACCGCCGACCCTGGCTCTATCGCCACATCCGGCACCCCCCTCCTTACGATCGAATCCACAAATTCCATCTTCGTCGATGCAAATATCCCCATCGACCAATCCGCCCGTGTTCAAAAAGGTGACCGGGTCGAGCTCACAATCGATGGACTCCCCGATTCAAAAATCAGCGCCCGAATCGACCAAATCGTCCCTTCCGCTGATATTCAAGACCGCCAAGTCCTCGTCCGCATACGGGTTCAGAACCAAGAAGATGCCATCAAACCCGGCATGTTCGCCAAGGTTCTCATCGAAACCAACCGTATCGACTCAAAAGTTGTCGTCCCCTACGATGCCGTCAAGCAAGACAAAATCCTCGTCATTAACGAAGAAAATAAAGCCGAAGAACGAACCGTCGTCCTCGGTGAACGCGACGAAAACAACGTCTCCATCCTCAGCGGACTCGAAGTCGGCGAACGCGTAATCGTCCTCTCCTTCAGCCCGGTTCGAGATGGCGGAGCCGTCACAATCACTGCCGAAAGAAGGCTCGATGGAACCCGCAAAGTCATCGAACCCGAAAAGAAACCCGACGAAAAAACCCCACCCGGTTCCCAAAATAAAGGGCAAGGTGGCAGGTGAGCGTCGCCCGCTTTTCCGTAAGTCGTCCCGTAACCGTTACGATGCGCGTCGCCGCGCTCGTCCTCCTCGGAGCCATCTGTTTCACCCGTCTCCCCATCGACCTTCTCCCCCAAGTTGATCTCCCCATCGTCGCCGTCAACACAAGCTGGCCAAACACTCCTCCCCAAGAGATGGAGACTCAAATCACTCGGCCCGTTGAACAAGCCGTTTCGACCATCCCTGGACTATATTCCGTATCCTCAAACTCAAATTTAGGCTCATCATCTGTCCGTGTCACCCTCAACTACGGTGTTGATGTCGATAAAGCCGCCGTCGATGTCCTGCAATATGTCCAGCGCGCTTACCGCCAGTTCCCCAACGACCCTAATATCACGCCCCCCACTGTTTTTAAGTTCGACCCCAACTCCTTTCCCGTTTTGATGTATGGCGTCACCGGAATCGATGACCCCATCGAACTCCGCACCATCCTCGTCAACGAAATCGCCCCGATGATCGAATCCGCCGGTGGAGTCGCCCAAGTCTCCGTCTCCGGTGGTCGCGAACGAGCCGTGATAGTCAACGTCTCGCCCGAAAAAATGCAGGCATACAACGTTGTCCTGCCCGACATCGTCAGCCGAATCCGGGCCGAGAACATTAGTCAACCCGCCGGAATCGCCAAAGCCGGCGAAAAAGAATATGTCATCCGTTCCTCCGGCTATTTCAAGTCCTTAAAAGATGCTGAAAATATCCCGATCCGAACCACCGATGGACGCCAAGTTCTCCTAAAAGAAGTCGCCACCGTCACCGACGAAGCCCGCGAACAAAGAGTCTGGGCGAGGGTCAATGGCGATAGTGCCGTCGGTATCGCGATCACAAAACAGCGTGAAGCAAACACCGTCGAAACCGCGAAAAATATCGAAAAAACTATCAAGGATATTGAACGCGCCTATCCCAATCTCAAATTCCGAGTCGCCTACGACCAATCCGGCTTCGTCAAAGAATCTGTCCACTTGTTGCAAGAACACGCCATCATCGGCGGCACCTTAGCCATCCTCGCTATCCTCTTTTTCCTCCGCAATTTCCGCTCAACATTCGTTGTCGCCCTCTCAATCCCAATCTCCATCACCAGCACATTCGCCCTCATGTATTTCGGCGGATTCACCCTCAATACAATCTCCCTCAGCGCCCTTGCTCTCGCTACCGGTCTCATCGTCGATGACGCCATCGTCGTCCTTGAAAACATCTTCCGCCACATCGAACGCGATAAGAAAACCCCCGTCGATGCCGCTGTTTCCGGCACCCAAGAAATCATGCAAGCGGTCGTCGCTTCAACCATCACCGTCATGGTTGTTTTTGTCCCGCTGTTCCTCATTCAAGGTCAATCCGGACAAATCTTCACCCAGCTCGCCCTCGTTGTCATCTTCTCCCTCGCCGTCTCCCTGCTTGATGCCGCAACCGTCGTCCCGATGCTCGCCTCGCGCATCATCAAGGCAAAAGAAGTCCACGACCTCGAAAACCCCGAAGAGCAAGTCAAGAAGCAAGGCATTGGCGCAAAAATTTCCGGTCGCATGGGGCTCTTCTTCGAATCAATTGATAACGGCTACCGCCGGTCGCTCGAAAAAGCTCTCAAAATCCGCTGGTATGTCATCGCCGGAGTCCTGCTCGCCACCGTCTCCGTCTATCCTCTCTGGAAAAAAGTCGGCTCCGAAAGCCTCCCCAAAACCGACACCGGCGACCTCAACGTCCGAGTGCGCCTGCCAGTCGGAACTGCCCTTTCCACGACCATCGATAAGATGACCGAGGTCGAGGAAATCCTCCTCAAAGACCCCGATATCGATACCGTTTTCCTTTCCGTCGGTGCCGGAATCTCATTCCGGGGCGGAG
>Ga0209066_10004787_pt1 | contig 14563 bp, 12 predicted proteins | sample All_14_2_FD_187198 | JGI IMG/M metagenome (GOLD analysis project Ga0209066, IMG submission 187198) | Freshwater microbial communities in response to fracking from Pennsylvania, USA - Allegheny Zone_MetaG_DW_15 (SPAdes) (version 2) ...
CCTTCTGCGGCCCCGCCTGCGGCACCTGCAGCCACCCCGGCTCCCACGGCCCCGGCCACCTCAGCCGCGCCCGATCCGAATTCCAAGACCCTGGCGGAAATCTGCGCCCTGGCAGATCAGGGCGATGCAGAATCCCAGTTCCTTGTCGGCTCACTCTGCCTCTCCGGTCTGGGGAAACCACCAGATGCCACCGAGGCGGCCAAATGGTTTCTCAAAGCCGCGGTCCAGGGCCACCCCATGGCGCAGCTCAGTCTCGCCCGCGCCTGCTTCGCCGGCAGCGGCGTGGCCAAGGATCCCGCAGCCGGAGCGCAGTGGTACCGCAAAGCCGCCGACCAGGGCTCCGCAGAGGCGCAGACCGCCCTGGGCCTCTGCTACACGCGCGGCACCGGCGTGGCCAAAGACCCGGCGCTCGCCGTCGCATGGTTCACCAAAGCCGCAGACCAGCAATATGCCGAGGCGCAGAACCACCTGGCCACCTGCTACGAATCCGGCTTCGGAGTGCCGGAAGACCGTGTCAAAGCCTTCAGCTATTATCGCCAGGCCGCGCAGCAGGGCCATGTGGCCGCGCAGGCCAATCTGGGCGTCTATTACGAGTCCGGCACCGGCACGTCGGTGGATCTGGTCGAAGCCATGAAATGGTATCTCCTGGCATCCGCTCAGGGCGATGCCCCCGCCACAGACGCAGCCAGGGCCCTCGCCTCCCGCCTCACCCCGCAGCAGCGCGCCCAGGCCGAGCAGCGCGTGCAGGAGTTCCAGCAGGCCCGGAAGTGATGGTGTGGGAATGCAGAGCCCGACAAGGCGAAATCGCAAACCGGCGCCTCACCGCGAGCGCGCAGCAGGCACAAAGCGCAGCCCGCTCACAAACTCATTCGTCTTGAAAAACTCCGCGCTGGTCACCGGCCTGCCCGCGACGGTCAGGTCCTCAAAGGTCAGATTCCGTATGCGCGCATCCTTGTTTCCCCAGAGCATCTGCAGCTCGCCCAGCACACTGGGGGCCGCGATGGAGATGTTTTGGAAAAGAACGCCCGAAAGGTCCCCCTTTCCGTGCTCGCCCTTTCCATACGGCTCGGGCACGGCCATGCAGAGGAAGAACTGCTGAAGCGTGGGGCGCGGGTCTGAGATGCGGATGTTGCGGAAGACCACGCCCGCGCCGCCGGCCTCGGTGTTCTCACCACGGATGTTGAAGACACGCCCGCCGCTCCAGTGGTGCCATTTGGCGCGGGAGTAGATCACGTCGCAATCCTCCACCATGAGCCTGCACTCCGGGATGCTGCTCAGCACAAAGGACGAGCCGTTCGCATCATTCCACAGCACCACGCGGCGGATGCCGAGGCCGTTCACATACAGCGAGTCGTCCTGGGTGCGGATGAAGCAGTCCGCGACGAGCGTGTTGCCAAAAGGGTTGATGCCATCGCCGTTCTCACGCCAGGTAAAAATCTTCGCCCACTTCACCTGGTTCGGATGCCCCTCAATGCAGCGATTGATGAGCATGACCGAGTGCGAGGCCGAATCGGCGACTGTGATCCCCTCCACCTGCGTGTCCTCCGCCCCGAAGATTTCGATGGGCTTTCGGCTCTCGCTTGAGGAACTCAGGGGCAGCGCCTTCTCATGCTTGATCCGCGCACCGGAAAGCGTCCCATGGCCGAAAACGCGGATGTTTTTCCCGTCACTCCATTCCGGATTGCAAAACGTGCCATACACCATCGCATCTCCCGGTATGTAATACCGGCGGCTGGCATGCACCGGAAACGCCGCGCCGATGTCATGCACCCCCGGCAGAAAGTACAGCGTGTTCCAGTCGCCCTCCGCCGGCGGTTTCTCGCCCGGCTTCACAGCGCGCACACCGGGGCCGTCCGGGCTCGGCTTGTCCGCCAGCAGTGGATTGGCAAAGATCGAGACCGTGTGGATCGGCGGCCCTTCGTAACCTTTGCCCGTGTCCTGCCCGTCCATCTGCCCGTCGAGGTCCACCGCCACCAGGCAGGGCCTGTCCAGCTTCACCAGCGCCCTGCCCTCCTTCACAGCGCACGCGGAGGCGTTGCGATCCGGATGCACCGCCGCGCTGCGGATCGGCTGACCGTTCACCCGGCTGATCTCCACCTCCACCGCACCGGAAGTTTCAAAGTTCACATACGTGTGCGTCCAGCCTTCGAGCGTGTCAAAGTAGCCCTCCTCCTTTTTGCAGGATGTCTGCCACGCAAACGCACTCTTCCACTCACCCCCGCCAGCCCGCACCCGCACAGCGTAATGCTCAGACGCCGCCAGCCCCGGCACGGGAGGATAGACGTGAAAGTCCGTGGCGGCCTGCAGCGCGGTGAGTGGCAGAAGCAGCAGGGCGATGACGGTAAAGACTCGTGTCATGGTCGCCTCATACACTCTGACTCATCCTTCTTCTCTTTCTCTTTTTCCTTTTCTCCACCGCCGTCATGAGTACCCACTGTCTGCCAGCCATTCAGTTCACTCTCTTGGACCTTCAGCCACAGCGCGGATGGTCGCAAGGGGCTGCTGGTTGGGCGGTAGGCTTTGGGGGCGGGCTGTTGATTAATGGCTATTATTGGCTATTAAATGGATAACTCATGCTGCAACATCTTGTCCCAGACCCGGTGATCACCCCGGAAATACTCAGGCTCATCGCATCGCTGGATGAGTTCAAAGGACAGTGGCGTGTATTCAAGCGCCTCTCCCGGGATCAGCTTTCCCAGCTCAAGAAGATCGCCACCATCGAAAGCATTGGCTCCTCCACCCGTATCGAGGGCAGCAAGCTCACAGACCAGCAGATTGCCACGCTCTTGTCGGGACTCAGGATTCAGGAGTTCAGGAGCCGGGACGAAGAAGAAGTGGCGGGCTACGCCGCCGCCATGGACACCGTGTTTGAGTCCTTCGAGCATATTCCGCTCACGGAAAACCACATCCGCCAGCTGCACCGGACACTGCTGCAATTCTCCACAAAGGACGAGCGCCACCGCGGTGACTACAAGAGCGTGGACAACCATGTCGCGGCTTTTGACGCGGGCGGAAAACAGCTCGGCATCGTGTTTGAAACGGCCACTCCGTTTGAGACCCCGTTTGCCATGAAGCAGCTGGTGGAATGGATGGCCGAGGCCGAACGTGATGGCGTGCTGCATCCGCTGCTCATGACCGGAGTGTTTGTGGTGTGGTTCCTGGCCATCCATCCCTTTCAGGATGGCAACGGAAGGCTCTCGCGCGTGCTCACCACGCTGCTCCTGCTGCGCCATGGCTACACCTATGTGCCGTATGCCTCGCTGGAGTCAGTGATCGAGGAAAACAAGGAGCTCTACTACAAGGCCCTGCGCAGGACCCAGACAACCCTGCGCAAAAAAAAACCTCAATGGGAGCCGTGGCTGCTGTTCTTCCTGCGCTGTCTTTCACGGCAGAAAGACAATCTCAATGCGAAGATTCAGTTGGAACAGCAGCGCGTGGAATCGAGCTCGCCGCTGGCTGCTGCCGTGCTGCGGCTGCTGGATGAATCCGGGCGCATCACCCTCGCAGAAGCGGTGCAGGCCACCGGCGCCAACCGCAACACCCTCAAGGTCAAAATGAACGAGCTGGTGGAGAGCGGGCTGATGCACCGCCAGGGACGCGGCCGGGGCGTTTTCTACACGCGATGAAATGCGGGATAAAAGCTGAGCGGGGACGCTAACGGAGACAGCGTCGAGTCTTGTCTCGTTTTGCAGGTGACATATTTTTAGCAGTCTCTAAGATGTGAAATCATGAGTGGCTCCGAGCAGACAGGAAATGTCCCGCCTATGAAAGTGGCGGAAGCGCGCAGTATGATCCGGGATGGGAAGCTGGAGCTCACAGGTGATAAAGTCATTGCTGCATTTACTCTGATGGATCATTGCGAGCATGATATGCAGATCACCCTGAGCGACATGCTATGCTGTCTGGATTATGGCGGCGTCATTTCGGAGGTGGGTGCGCGCTGCCTCTATGTGCGTACGGGGCGCGATGGCATAGGATGGCAATGCTCGAACAATAACGGTCTTCCTTTTGTGGTCGATCGCGCTGATTGGGAGAGCTGGCTGCAGTCGAACGGATATGCCGGTGCATTCGCTGAATAAACAGCGTCACGGCTCCTTGGTCAAAAAGACAAAGCGAGTCGTGCGTGTGTAAAGAACGTCGCAGACGATCACTTTACCGTCAGGTGACTTCCACCTGCCACGCAGTGAACGAATGGGGTCATTCAGGGGGAGTTTGGGAAGTCGTATCGAAATCATGGCTCTAACAGGCCCAGTGTCCAACATGTCGAGTGCGGGCTTGCTTAATGGCTGTTTGTTCAGCTCAAAGGCCGAAGCTTCGACAATCCATTCCTCCAGTCCTGGCAGCCGCTCGGTGTCCAGATCGTGGTAAAGCAACCGGGCACCAGCGCCAAATTCAGAGCCTACACCTTCCTGCGCCTGCTCGATTTTCAGAGGCGAAACCAACGCAGTTTCGTCATCTCGCGCCTTCAGGGAGAGATCTGTGGCGAGCAGCAAGACGATGGAAGTGATGGCTCGTTTCATGGTCTTCTCACATCCGTATTACTTCCCCTTCTTCTCCTCGGCCTGCGCCTTCGCCTTCTCTTCCGCCGTCATCAAAAACCCACTGTCCGCCAGCCAGTCAGTCATGCGTTGCGTCCAGGTCTTGATGGACGCCAGCTTGGACCGGCCGCCCATGCCGAAGCCGTGGCCGCCTTTGGCGTAGAGGTGGACTTCCACGGGGAGCTTGGCGGCTTCATACTGCGCGAGCTGGTCGAGGATGGGCTTCACGTGGCTGGTGTCGTCATTGGCCACGAGGAAGAACGCCGGCGGGGAGTCGGCGGGGATGGCACCGGCGGGCACGCCGAGCGGGCCGGGGTAGATGCTAATCTGAAAGTCGGCGCGGCAGCTTGCGCGGTCGATGAAATCGGCGGCGGCGGGATCGCCTGCGGTGGGGCTGTACACGACCATGGCCACGACCTCGCCACCGGCGGAGAAGCCGAGGATGCCGATGCGCTTGGGGTCCAGGTTCCACTCGGCGGCGCGGGTGCGGATCACGCGCATGGCGCGCTGGCCGTCCTGACGCGGATGGGTGTCCAGGTTGTAGGGGCTGCCCTCCTCGCGCGGCAGGCGGTGCTTGAGGATAAAGCAGGTCACGCCCAGCTCATTGAGCAGCTTGGCGGGCTCCATGCCCTCGCCACCAAACCCGAGCTGCCGATGCCCGCCGCCGGGCACGATGAGAATGGCCGCGCCGTTCGCCTTGTCCTTCGGTGCGGGATAGACGGTGATGGAGGGGTTGTTTACATGCGTGACGGACGTCCCTTTCATCACCTCCGGCTCGTCCTTCAGCTTTTCAAATCCCGGCGCACCTTTTTCCCACAGGTGAATGACCTGCGGCTCCTCCGCGCGGAGCGCGGTGCAGGCAAGAACAAGAGGCAGAAGGAAGGCGAGGCGTTTCATAGGAGGTCGGGTGGTTGTGAGAAAAGCTTCCAGATGCGGACAGCAAGGCGTGAACGAGAGCAGGAACGAGCCGCTGTCAGCCAATTTGTTCAATGACTTGATGGGCTCTCGCGTCTGTCGCGTCTGTGTCAAGCCATGCCCCCGACGCTTCAGCATCGTGAGACTGTTCACCGAAACTCGACGAAGACATCGTCCACTTCGAAAATGCCATTCCGCGTCAGCTGCCAATCCAGAGTAAATTGCAAATCAATGAGTTCTTGAGCCCGCTGATCGAACGACAGCCAGCCGCTCGCGACTTCCTGCCAGCGGTCCGTCGGTCTGAGCACCAGATCTTCTTCGGGCAGATGTCTCTGCTGCTCAAAGGCCAGGTGCAGACCTCGCGCAAAGACCACGATGGTGCTCTTGCCGATGACCTCACGGCAGCGGACCCGCATGCCATAGCGGCACTTCGTGTACTTGCCCATTGGCAGAGGCCCCATCACGGGAAGCCAGTTCACGTCCACATTGGTTACAGGGCCTGCTCCATCACGTTTGACCAGGCTCATGAAGGACGTGCCTTGTGACGTCATCACCTTGGGTGGTTCCTTCATGGATCGCATGGCGGGCCCCACCGACCACTGCCCCACGAGCGCCAGGAAGTTGCTTTCCATCGGCCCGTCGGGAATGGAGGAAAAATCTTCTCTCAGCACAAGTCCGGTCTTGGTTTCTCTCGGCGGAATTCGGAAGCTGTCCGGCGGGCCCAGCAGCGCTTTTTTCTGAGCCGCCTGCGCCGCCGCCACCGCATCGGCCTGCCCCGCTTTTTCCATGCTGTTTTCAATCACGGTCAGCTGATCCAGATGAGATTTGCGCAATATGAGAGCTTTCGCCATGAAAGAGTCCCAGATGGGGTAGAAGACCGTCTCCATCTTGGTTCTCAAAGGCTGGATGACTTTTGGCATCCCGGCGGCCGCCACCAGAGTCAGTCGTTTTTGACCCGCCTCAAACACCTCCCTGGCAACCAGGTTCTTTTCATCCTGGGTCAGCCCGGCGTTCCCCAGATGGGTTTGCAGCGCCTTCCCATAGGATGCAAACAAGGGATTGGCGCTGCCTTCGTACGCTGCCACCACGGGGGCCAGGGAGGCCTCATACCGGGCCACCTGCGCGGCGATGGCGGTCGTCTGCCCATGAACTGAGGTCAGGGACAGGGCAAAGAGGCCTGCTGCAAAAAGAGAAGGGAGATGATTCATCATGCAATTTCCACTTATGCAGAAAACGAAGACAGACCCGCAACACAAGACTAATAATGACATTTCAATGCAGATCGCAAAAAATCCGGCAGTTTCGCCACACACGATGCCTCCGGCAGCCTTTGCTTCAACCTGGCCGCAAGCATGATGCCGTGGCGAGCTGCATCGACGACTCCACTCAATGGAATCGCCGATGCATGGGCTGCTGCCCAGGCCTTACTTGTCCTTCGAGTCCAGCTCGTTTTTCACGGCAGGGTCATCGTCTGGGACCTCTCCCTGTCGCTTGCCCCAGAAGGTATCAATGACCAGCCAAACCATCCAAACTCCTGTAAGTCCCAAGCCACATCGTAAAATAACTAGAAAAGTATCGTTCATAAAAAATAGGGGTAACTTGCGCACCTGACTTGAAGCATGCCGATGACAGGCTCCCAGCGTCCCACAGGGACCTGCACGTTCAGTCCTCGGAAAGTGTCTTCCGAGTTTGCTCGCTGAAATTCATGGCTGCGACACAACAAGTCACGAAGCCACGCCGGTGGTCCATCAGAGGTGGTCCCTGATCGGAGGCCCCCGGTTCAATACTTCCCCACAGCGTACCGACACACGCCCGGCGTGTTTGGTCCTCTTGCAAAGAAAGCTGACAGCATGCAGTGCTTTGCAGTCGGAATCAGAATTTCCAGCCAGGTATTCCTTGGCGATTTGAGGCAGTCCAGGACACCTCAGCCTCCCCTCTCCGCCATGGCACGGCGCCGCTTGTGAGCCTCCATTCTTTTGAAACCCTGCAAATTCAACCGGCGCGGGTGCAGCAGACCAGACCCAAAGTGTTGCAAAGACCAGCAACAGTGCGGGTGTCAGCAAAAATCGCTGCGCGATCCTCAGAATGTCGTGCCTGCCCAAGGTTCTGAAAATCATGCCAGCGCGCTCCGTTGTCAAACAGCCCCTGAATGCGCCTCTTGAAACAATGACACCCCGGACCGCTGCGAGCTTGCCGCCCCCCACCAAGAAAGTCCGTCCCGGCCGCAGCATTTGCATTTGCACGCCGCATGCTTCATGCTCGTACCGCTACGGTCCTCTCTTAATCCTCCCCAATAAGCAGCCATCCAAATGAACACGCCCGCAAAACTCATCATCTGCGCACTGGCCTTTGGTTTTCATTTCAGCCACGCCGCCGCCCAGCAGCCCACCGTCGTCAAGACCAACCTGCTCACCAATCCTTCCTTTGAAAACGGCCTGGAGGGCTGGTCCTTTGCCGCCCATGGAAAGCACGGCACCATCGCGGTGGACACCGTGGAAAAGCACGACGGCAAAAACAGCATCCGCATCGACAACCCCGCCGGAGACGACAGTTTCCTGCAGCAGACCGTCACCGTCAAACCCAAGACCCGCTACCGCCTCACCGGCTACCTCAAGACCAAGGACGTCGTCGTCAAAAGCACCGGGGCGAACATCTCCCTCGCCGGCGGCTTCGACCGCACCGAAGCCTTCTCCGGCAAGCAAAACTGGAAGAAAGTCTCCTTCGAGTTCGACACCGGCGGCATGGACACCATCAAGATCGGCCCCCGCCTCGGCCACTACTCCAGCATGGCCATGGGCACCGCCTGGTTCGATGACCTCCAGCTCATCGAGCTCGGCCCCTCCCGCAAACGCTGACCGGCAAAGAAAGCGCCCTTTGCCGTCCGCCATCTCTCCTGCACCCTCATGAAGCAGAGAATCCGCCATACCATTCAGTGGTTGTTCACAGCACCGGCTGAGCCGCTCACCCCGCGCGGCATCATCGGCTGGTGGGAGCGGCGGCGCATTGCCTTCAATGCCATCATCGGCATCATCGGCTTCATCGCCCTCCTCCTCTTCACCACCAGCATCGAAAGCGCCGGCGTGCTTCAGCCCGGAGAGGACGCCGTGGAGCCCGTCGCCATCGTCGTCGTCCCTCTGATCGCCAATGCCGCCTACACCGGCGGCTGGCTCCTCGACTGCCCCCTGCGCCTCGTCCGTCCGCAGCTCAGCCCCCGCTTCACCCCGCGCCTCTTCCGCCTCGGGCTGCTATTCTCAGTCTTCGTCGTCACCTTTCCCGCACTCCTCTGGGGCGGCTACCGCCTCCTGCAGATCCTGCACGTGCTTCGGTGATATTTTCCACCGCAGCACCGCCCCCTGAGTCAAAGAATTCAAGGGAGGCTTCAGCATCGGAGGACTGTTCACCGAAACTCGACGAAGACATCGTCCACTTCGAAGATGCCATTCTTCGTTGTCTGCCAAGCCAGGGTAAATTGGAAATCTATGAGTTCTTGGGCGCGCTGATCGAACGACAGCCAGCCGCTCGCGACTTCCTGCCAGCGGTCCGTCGGTTTTAGCACCAGATCTTCCTCGGGCAGATGTCTCTTCTGCTCAAAAGGCAGGTGCAGACCTCGCGCAAAGACCACGATGGTGCTCTTGCCGATCACTTCACGGCAGCGGACCCGCATGCCATAGCGGCACTTCGCGTACTTACCCATGGGCAGAGGCCCCATCCATGGCAGCCAGTTCACATCCACATTGGCTTCGGGGCCCGCTCCATCACGTTTGACCAGTCGCATGAAGGACGTTCCTTCTGACGTTATCACCGTGGGTGGCTCCTTCATGGATCGCATGGCGGGCCCCACGGACCACTGTCCCACAAGCGCCAGGAAGTTGTTCTCCATCGGCCCATCGGGAATGGAGGAAAAATCTTCTCTCAGCACAAGTCCGGTCTTGGTTTCTCGCGGCGGAATTCGGAAACTGTCCGGCGGGCCCAGCAGCGCTTTTTTCTGAGCCGCCTGCGCCGCCGCCACCGCATCGGCCTGCCCCGCTTTTTCCATGTTGTTTTCAAACACGGTTAGCTGATCCAGGTGAGATTTTCGCAACGCGAGAGCTTTCGTCATGAAAGAGTCCCAGATGGGGAAAAAGGCCGCCTCCATCTTGGTTCTCAAAGGCTGGATAACCTTTGGCATCGCTGACACGGCCACCAGAGTCAGTCGTTTTTGGCTCACTGCGGACACCTCCCTGGCCAGCAGGTTCTTTTCATCCTGTGTCAGCCCCGCGTTCCCCACATGTGTCTGCAGCACCTTCTCATAAGATGCAAACAGGGGATTGGCCCTGCCTTCATAGTCTGCAACCAGCGGTGCCAGAGCCGCCTCATACCGGGCCACTTGCGCAGCGATAGCGGTTGTCTGCCCATGAACAGAGCTCAGGGACAGGGAAAAGAGACTGACAGTAAAAAGAGAGCGGAGAGGTTTCCTCATGCGTCTTTACCTTATGCAAGAGACAAAACAGACCTGCAACACAAGACTAAAAATAACATTCAATGCAGCTTGCAGGAAGATCAATGCCTCACGATCCGAATGGTGCGGAGGAGGACGGTGCATTTCGAAACAAAAAATCCGTGCATACATTCGCGCTTTCCCCATGCGGCGTTCTGTTTGTTGTCAGCCCTGAAGTTCAACTGCACCGCTCTGCGCGGCTCACATGGGCGCCCGCCTGCCGCCACGGATTGAAAACTTTCTGTAATGAAAAAAACCGCCTTGGCACCTGTTTTCATTGATGCTTCGATGCCAGCCACGGATTATGACCACCGAAGAAGCTCTCCGCACCCTTTCGCTCCAGGCCCCCATCTCACGGGAATCACTGAACCAGGCCTACGTGGCGGGCATCCAAGGCCGCGAAAGCGCCGAGGTGCAGCAGAAGTACCAGGCCTATTCGTTCCTTTTTGATCTTTCGGACAACGAGTTTCCCTATCAGGCCGCACCAGCGAGTGGCATGACGTGGCAGCAGCCGCGACCCGGGCTGCCCGGCGCCGCCACTCCGCGCCCCGCACACATGCAGCCTCAGCCGTTCACCGAACAGCCTCAGCCGCAGCCTCAATCCCAGCCCCCGCCGCCACCGCAGCATGCGTATGCAGCACCGCAGCCGCGCCCATCTCAGCAGCCTCCCATCATCTCCACGCTGCCGCACGATCCCACGCAGTTGGAGGACGGGCCCGCCCCGTTCTTCTACCGCATCGCAGCCGGAGTCATCGACTTCCTTGTGATCGCCGTGGTTGCCGTCGTCTGCGGGTTCAATCAGCTCTTCTTAAAATACAGCGCGCCAGAGGCCGAGGGCACCTCCGGACTCCATCTGCTCCAGGCCGTTTTGTTCATCGGCTCCCTGCTGTATTTCGTGCTCATGGAGAGCTCCGCCACACAGGGCACTCTTGGAAAGGTGGCCTGCAGAATCGTCGTCGCAGACCTCAGCGGCAGGCCCATCAGTCGCGTTCAGGCCCTCCTCCGTTTTGTGGTCCGGCCGTTCTCCGTTCTCACGCTCGGCATCGGCCTGCTGATGTCCCTTTGGACCCGCAGGCGCCAGTGCCTGCACGATTTCGCCGCCGGGTCCATCGTCCTGCGCAAATCCCCGTCCGCGGGGAGGCCGCTGGCCGTCAACGCCGTCGGTTTTGGCCTGGTGGGCGCCCTTGCCCTCGGGCTGAATCTCTGGCGTCTCCAGAGCACCCATCTCTCCCTGCCGGCAGAGGCCAATGCGCCAGCCTCCATGCCGCCGCTGGCCCCCATCCCGGCCCCCGCCCCCCTCACTCCGGCCGCGGCCGAAAAGGAACAACAGCAGGCAATGTTGGAGAAAGCCATGGATCACTTCATCGGCAGGGGCGTGCCGGTGGACATTCCAGAAGCATTGAAATGGTTCCGCAAAGGCGCGGAACTGGGAGAGCCTGAATGCCAGGCATGGCTCGGAAGCAGCCTCATGGCCGGCGATGGCGTGACGCGTGATGTGCCGGAGGCTTTGAAGTGGCTGCGCAAAGCCGCAGAGCAAGGCTCTCCCATGGCCATGTCCCGTCTCGGCGATGCCAGCCGTCATGGCGATGGCGTCCCAAAGGATGCCACCGAGGCCGCGCGCTGGTACCGCCTCGCGGCGGACGCCGGGGATTCCATAGCACAGTACGAACTCGGCTTTGCCCTCTACTATGGCGAGGGAGTGGCCAAGGACCTCCCGGCCGCCGTCGGGTGGTTCCGGAAATCCGCCGAACAAGACAACAGCGATGCCCAGGAAATGCTCGGCTACCTCCATTCCGCGGGCGAGGGAGTCACACAGGACGCCGCCAGGTCTGCCGAACTCTACCGCAAAGCCGCGGAGCAAGGGAGCGCGACAGCGCAGCACAGGCTGGGAGTCTGCCTCCAGCACGGCCTCGGCGTGCCCAAGGATGATGCTCTCGCCGCAGAGTGGTTTCGCAAGGCTGCGGACAAAGGGAACGCCGAGGCGCAGAACAGCCTGGCCCTCTGCTACGAGAACGGCACCGGCGTGCCCAGGGATGACGCACTCGCCGCAGAGTGGTATCACAAGGCCGCTGACCAGGGGCATGGGGAGGCGCAGAACAGCCTGGCCCTCTGCTACCAGAACGGCGCAGGCGTGCCGAAGGACGACGCCCTCGCCATCGAGTGGCTGCGCAAGGCGGCTGAGCAGGGAACCGCCAATGCGCAGAACAACCTGGGCCGCTGCTACCAGAACGGCACCGGCGTGCCCAAGGATGACAAGCTCGCCCTCCAATGGTTCACCAAGGCTGCGGATCTGAATCTGCCCCTTGCACAGTACAATCTCGCAAACTGCTATTACTCGGGCATCGGCGTGGCGAAGGACGAGACTCATGCCATGCCATGGTATGCCAAAGCCGCCGCGCAGGGCCATGCCCTGGCGCAGTACTGGCTGGGAGTCTGCTATAAAAACGGCACCGGCGTGCCCAAGGACGAGGCGCTCGGGATCGGGTGGATTCAGAAGGCCGCGGATCAGGGGCTCGCCGAGGCGCAGAACGATCTGGGCATCTGCCGCGCGTCCGGAACCGGCATGGCGCTGTCGCCCCTTCTCGCGGCTGATTGGTACACCAAGGCCGCCGAGCAGGGCCTCATGGAGGCGCAGCTCAATCTTGCGGCATGCTATGAGAACGGCACCGGCGTGGACAAGGATCTCGTCAATGCCATGAAGTGGTATCTTCTCGCATCCGCCCAGAACAGCCCGCTCGCCGCGGACCGGCTCAAGGCCTTGACGCCGCTCCTCACGGCGGAGCAGCGCATCACGGCCGAAGTCCGCGCCGAGACGTTTCAGAAGGCCCGGCAGAAGTGAGGAATCGGCCGCCCCCCCCTTAGGCCACCGCTCCTTACTTTGAAACAAAAGTAATCACCCCAGACATCCGCACTTTCCACCCACGGCGATAAGCCAGTGGTCAGCGCTGAAGTTCAACCGCACCGCAGAGCCAAAGAAGCCGGCCAGGGGCGTGAGTCTGCAAAGATTGCACGCCCTCTTTTTTTGAATTCGCCAAAACTCCCACGGCCCAAAAGCATTTGACGATCCGCCCCTCACAAGTTAAACAGCCGTTTATAAACGCATGTTTAACTCTGCTCCATCCCGCGAACATGATGCCGGGGCGCGCCGCGAGCGCCTCCTGAAGGCCGCCGCCGCCGTCTTCGCCAAAGACGGCTTTGAAAAGGCCAGCGTCCGCGCCATCTGCCTCAAGGCGAAAGCCAATGTCGCCGCCGTGAAGTATTACTTTGGCAGCAAGGAAGGACTCTATCGGGAAGTCCTGCTGACGTCCTGCCGCGAGAAGATGGACAAGGATTCCACGGTCACCCTGACGGACGGCGCCTCGCCTGAAGACACCCTGCGCCGCTGGATTCACAAGGTGCTTTCCCACGTGCTTTTCAAACGCGCCGCCAACCCCTTGAAGAGCCAGATCATGGCACATGAGATGCTCCAGCCCTCTCCCTGCCTCAACGAGTTCATCACGCTCGCGGTCAGGCCCTTCCACGAAGAGCTCGCCCGCATCATCGCCGCCGTGCTGGGCAGGGCGAAGCCCGATGATGAATGTGCAATCTACAGCCACCACATCGTCGGCCTGTGTCTGCACTACGATCACTGCCGCGTCTTCGTGGATCGCCTCGGCCCGCCCGTCCCCAAGACCGCTCCCGAAGTGCAGCGCCTTGCCGACAACATCGCCGACTTTGTTCTCGGCGCGCTCACCTCACGCCGCACCACCCAGTCGAAACCCGCCCCACGCTCGAAAAAACAGTCATGATCCCTCCCCTCTTCAAATACGGCCCCGCACTTGCCCTCGGCGCGCTGGGCCTCGCCCTCACCGGCTGCGGCAAAGCGCCCGCCGCCGCACCCGCCGCCGCGCAAAAACCTGTCGCCGCCATCTCCGTGAAAACGGCCGTGGCGAAGGAAGAGCCCATGCCGCGCTACCTGCGCCTCACCGGTGAGATCACCGCCGCGCAAAACGCCGCCGTGGCCGCAGACACCACCGGCAAGGTGATCGAGACTCCCGTCGAACGCGGCACCGTCGTCAAAGCGGGCGCGGTGCTCGTGCAGCTCGACAGCCGCACCGCCGCTCTCAATCTCGCCGAGGCCGAAGCCAACGTCGTGCAGGCCAAATCCAAGCTCGATCTCGCCGAAAGCGAAGTGAAGCGCAACGCGCCACTGGCGCAGATGAAAGCCGTCGCCGAAACCGACTTCGCCCGCATCAAGGCAGATCGCGATGCCGCCGCAGCCAGCCTCTCCGCCGCAGAAGCACGCCGTGACATGGCCAGGAAGACACTGGCCGATGCCACCATCCGCGCTCCGTTTGACGGAACCGTGGCCGAGCGCTTCGTGACCGCAGGCGAGTACGTCATGGCAAACTCCAAGGTCGCGCAGGTCGTCGATCTTCAGGACCTGCGCCTCCTCGTGAATGTCTCGGAGCCTTCCATCGGGCTCATCCGCGTGGGGCAGACCGTGGAGTTCACCGTGTCCCCGTTTCCCGGCGAGGTCTTCAAGGCCACCGTCAAGTTCATCGGCGCCGCCATCCGCGCTGAATTGCGCGATCTCCAGGTCGAGGCCGAAGTGCTCAACACCGACGGCCGCCTCCGCCCCGGCCTCTTCGCC